>OGIE01000097.1_pt1 | contig 114142 bp, 118 predicted proteins | sample 1571581 | NCBI WGS metagenome assembly OGIE01 (sample SAMEA2582021, study PRJEB24529) | metagenome | biome: Human gut stool | place: China | collected 2011
TTATAATATTTAGAACAGAGTCACCCACCCGGGTGGCTCTTTTTCTGTCCTAAAAACAAACGAATGAGAGGTGGTGATAGATGGCCAGAGCGCCGGATGGCAGAATGGAGCAGGCCAGGGAGTTGTTCCTAGAAGGTAAGAAATTGATTGAGATATCGGAACTCCTGCAGATCCCGGAAGGGACGATCCGGAGTTGGAAGAATAGATATAAGTGGAATTGCAACGTTGCAAATAACAAACGCAACGTTGCGAAACGAAAAGGCGGACAGCCTGGCAATAAAAATGCGCTGGGAGCAGGTGCTCCGGAACGTAATAAGAATGCAGTGACTACGGGAGAGTTTGAGACTCTCCTTTTTGATTGCCTGGATCAGGAGGAACGGAAGCTTGTACGAGCTGTTCCGGAAGATAAGATGCAGCTGCTTCTGCAGGAGATCCAGCTTCTGACAGTGCGGGAGCGCCGGATGCTGAAGCGAATCGAACTGCTGAGAAGTTCGCCAGATGAGAAAGGTATTGCCGCTTATGGTGATGGCGGTATGACTGCCATGAGCCATAAGAAGGGCGTAGAGAAAGATGGGTATACAGATATCTTTGAGCACAAAGGAAAGCTCGGACAGATACAGGCTGTGGAAGATGCCCTGACAAGGGTTCAGGCGAGAAAGCAGCGGGCAATCGAAGCACTGCACAAATTTGGTTATGATGATGCCAGACTTGAACTGGAGACTATGAAGATTGAGCTGACAGCACTTAAGATGGGCGGTCAGGATGCAGAAGTGGAAGACGATGGCTTCCTGGAAGCTCTGAATGGAGCAGTTGAAGATCTCTGGGGAGATGAGAATGGCAATGAGTGATAAGATTGCAGCTCTCAGAAGGAGAGTTGATCAGCTGAAGAGCAAGAGGGGGATCAATACCAGGATACAGATCTTCCGGTTCAAACCATTTTCTAAAAAGCAGAAAAAAGTGCTTACCTGGTGGATGCCGGACAGTCCGGTAAAGGATTACGACGGGATTATTGCTGACGGTGCGATCCGATCCGGAAAGACAGTCAGCATGTCACTGGCATTTGTCTTCTGGGCTATGAGCACATTTAATGGTCAGAACTTTGCCATGTGTGGAAAGACTATAGGATCTTTCCGGAGAAATGTTCTTTTCTGGCTGAAGCTGATGCTCCGGAGCCGAGGGTATCAGGTGACTGATCACCGGGCAGACAATCTGGTAGAGATCACACGGGGAGAAGTAACGAATTATTTCTACATCTTCGGTGGCAAAGATGAGCGCAGCCAAGATCTGATCCAGGGTATTACGTTGGCCGGAGTATTCTTTGATGAAGTTGCTCTAATGCCGGAGTCTTTTGTGAACCAGGCAACTGGCCGATGTTCGGTCGAAGGATCCAAGTATTGGTTCAACTGTAACCCGGATGGACCATATCACTGGTTCAAGGTCAACTGGATCGATAAGAAGAAAGAAAAACATCTGCTGTACCTGCATTTTACTATGGATGATAACCTGAGCTTGTCAGAAAGGATCAAGGCAAGGTACCGCAGCATATACTCAGGAGTCTTTTTCCTTCGGTACATCAAAGGACTCTGGGCAGTAGCTGAGGGTATTATTTATGACATGTTCAATGAAGACCGGCACGTTGTGGACAGCGTAGAGCTTCTACAGCAGCCGGTCTATTATGTATCCTGCGACTATGGTACACAGAATGCAACGGTGTTCTTACTCTGGTGTAAAGCGCTGGACGGCCGTTGGGCATGTGTCCGAGAGTATTATTACAGTGGCCGGGATACCAGGAAGCAGAAGACAGACAGTGAGTTTGCGGATGATCTGAAGGAATGGCTCGGCGGAATCATTCCAGAGCGAATCATCGTGGATCCGGCGGCAGCATCTTTCATTGCGGAGTTGAAGAAGCGTGGATATAACGTGAAGAAAGCCAGGAACGATGTGCTTGACGGAATCCGCTTTGTAGCAATGCTGCTGAATCAGGACAGGATCGTGTTCCTGCGCTGCTGCAAAAACACGATTAAAGAATTTGCGTCCTACATCTGGGATGAGAAGGCAGCCGATCGGGGAGAGGATAAGCCAGTGAAGACCAGAGACCATGCAATGGATGCAGTAAGGTATATGTGTTATACGATCATCCGGAAGCCGGGAGGCGTAGCGGTATTGAAAACGAGGTGACTAAGATGGAGTTGGAAGTAATAAAGCGTCTGATAAAAAAATACGAGCCTGGACATACGGATCAGATCCTGAAGATGGATGAAGCAGAACGGTATTACCTGAATCAGTCCGCTATCCTCCAGAAGGAAGAAAAGAAAGATGAAGCTGGAAATCCGCTGCGGAATGCAGATAACCGGATTCCAAGGAACTTCCATGGATTGATCGTCAACCAGAAGGCAGCATATGCTTTTACTGCACCACCGCTTTTCGATGTAGGAAATCAGGATTCCAACGTGAAGATTGCAGAGATCCTGGGAGATGAATATAAGAAAAATTGTATGGGGCTGTGCGTAAATGCAGCAAATTTTGGCTGTGCCTGGATTCACTACTGGCGGAATGAAGATGGTGATTTTGAGTGGGCGGTAGTAGACAGCCGCGAGGTAATTCCAGTAATGTCGCATAATCTCAAAAAAGAACTGATGGGTGCTTTCAGAGTGTATCAGGAGATTGATGAAGCAACCGGTGACACCTATATGATCTATGAGTACTGGACGGAGGATGAGTGTCAGGCATTCCGCCGGAAGATAGGAGATGCAGTTGATCAGGGACTGATTTATTATGATATGTTTGCTGATCCGAGTACAGGCGAAATGATTGCCAATTACAGACATGAGCTGGGAGCAGTTCCGTTTATTCCGTTTCAGAACAATAATGTTGGAACAAATGATCTTGTCAACATTAAGCGTCTGATTGATGTGTATGACAAGGTATACAGCGGATTTATCAATGATCTGGATGACATCCAGGAGTTGATTTTTATCCTGACCGGATATGGCGGGACAGATCTGAATGGATTTCTTCAGGATCTGAAGAAGTATAAGACTATTAAGCTGGATCCGGATGATGGCGCAGATGCAAGAACGCTCAGTATTGAGATTCCGGTGGAAGCCAGGGAAAAAGTGCTGGATCTGACCAGAAAGGCAATCTTCGAGCAGGGACAGGGATTTGATCCGCAGCCGGAAAACTTCGGCAATCAGAGCGGTGAGGCATTGAAATTCATGTATGCTTTGCTGGAAATGAAAACCGGACTTATGCAGACGGAATTTGAGACAGGCTTTGCAAAGCTGGTGAGAGCTATCTGTCGTTTTTGTGGCATTCAGTGTGGTCAGATCATCCAGACGTGGACAAGAACCTGCATCAAGAACGATACGGAGCAGGCACAGATCTGTAAGGATTCAGTAGGAATTGTCAGTAAAAAAACGATTCTGAAGAATCATCCGTTTGTAGAAAATGCTGATGATGAATTGGTGCAGTTGGAAAAAGAAGAGAAGGAAGCTCAGAAGAAGGCGGATCTGTATGGCTCCGCTTTTAATGCACCTTCTGATGATCCGAAAGGCGGCGATGGAGGAGATGGAGAGTCGTAATTACTGGCAGAAAAGGATGAAGGCTCTGGAAGAAGCATCCTATCAGAGTGCAGTGCAATGTTACCAGGATGTGCAGGAACAATATCGGCGAGCGATCAATGACCTGCAGATGGATCTGATGATCTGGTACCAGCGTCTGGCGGATAACAATGGTATCAGCTATGCCGCAGCAAAGAAGTTTCTGAGGAACAGTGAATTGGAAGAATTTAAATGGACGCTGGAGCAGTACATAAAAGCTGGCGAGGAAAATGCCATTGATCAGCGCTGGGCAAAGGAACTGGAGAATGCATCAGCAAAATACCATATATCCAGACTGGAAGCCATGAAGCTGCAGATGCAGCAGCATGCGGAGCTTCTGGCGGCACAGATGGATGGCAGTATTACAGAGCATCTGCATAAGAGCTATGGAGATTATTACTATCAGACGGCATACGAGATCGCAAAAGGTACCGGTATCGGAACAAATCTTACACAGGTGGACGACCGGAAGGTTGATATCCTGTTGAATAAACCCTGGGCAAGAGACGAAAAAAATTTTTCAGACCGCATCTGGAGCAACAAAGAGAAGCTGGTCAATAATCTGCATGCGGAGCTGACGCACTGTATCATCCGGGGAGACGATCCACAGAAAGCGATCGATCGGTTATCTCAGACAATGGAAGTAAATAAGCGGCAGGCAGGAAACCTGATCATGACAGAGACAGCTGCAGTGTCTGCAGCGGCCCAGAAAGACTGCTTCAAAGAACTTAATGTACAAGAATTTGAAATTGTGGAGACGCTGGACAGTCGGACTTGCGAGATCTGCCAGGATATGGATGGCAAGCATTTTCCGATGTCGGACTTCCGGATCGGCGAGACAGCGCCTCCGTTTCATCCTCGCTGTCGTGGATGCACTTGTCCATATTTCGCAGATGAATTTTCTTCTGGAGAACGTGCTGCACGTGGGGAAGATGGAAAGACATATTATGTGCCGGCGGATATGACTTATAAAGAGTGGAAGAAGACCTATGTACGGAGTCCGGAGCAGATGAGTGAGAAACCGCTTGCACAGGGGGCTGGATCAGAATATACTGAAAGGACACAGGATGAACTGGAAGAAGTTGCCAGAAGCATAAAAGAAGACTTGGCGGATTATGCAGATCTCCCATCAAAATGGAGCGGACATATCAAAGTGGTCAATTCTTTTGAAAATCCGAATACACTGGCTGAAAAAGACTGGTCATGCGATATTAACGTTTTATCTACTGTGGATGATGGAGCAATTTGGCATGAAATGCTTCATTCTTGTTCCTGCAGTTATTATGACAGTGCAGTATACTATAAAAATCAGATTATAGAAGAAGCTTCGGTAGAATTCTTAAAACAGAGTGTCTGTGAGGACAGAAAAATCAAAAATATAAAAGGGTATACGGATGAGGTTATGATCCTTCAGGTGCTGAATTCACAGTTTTGCTATGGCTCAGACTTGGAATTTGCGAAAGAACTGTTTAATATTCCATTGCCAGAGCGATATCAGTGGTTAGAAAATAAGGCAGAAGAAAGTCTGAGAAATTGTAATGCATCTTTTGAGGATTTTAATGAAGTGCTAAAATTTGTGCAGTTGTTAAAGGGGGCTCTTGATGACATATGAAGAATTTATGAAAATAGTTCGAGCGGAAAATGAGAAGATGCGTCATCCGGAAAAATGGACAGAAGCTGAAAGACTGAAAGAAAGATTCCGTAAAAGTGGAAAAAGTGATGAAGAGTGGTTTCAATTAGCGGAAGACATGCGCAAATTTTATGAGCATGCTTCAGCAGAGGACAGAAAAGCTTTAGATGGTTATTCTGAAGGCGTGCAGATGGCATGCAGCGGGATCAAATACCGGAGGGAAAAAGATGGCAAAGAATGATTATTATGTGATTGCATATCGGATTTTGGCATATTTGTATGCCTGTCTTAAAGAAGGTGTGCGGCCGAATCCGGCATATATCAAAGCTGATTCAGAGGTTATAAATCTGAGTCCCAGTTACTGGGAGTATATCATGAGACATCTGTACAAAGATGGATACATAGATGGCATTTCTTTGATTCCTGTAATTGGGGCGGAAAACCCGCAGGTTAGGATTGACTCTAATATCGTCATAACACCGAAAGGCATTGAATATCTGCAGAACAATTCGGCAATGTGCAAAGCTAGGGATTTTTTGATAACTTTAAAGGAAATAATTCCAGGATTGTAGTAGCCAGGGAGAAATCCCTGGTATTTTTATACCAATTTCTAGGAGGTGGTTCATATCTCGGAGCTGTCCGTGAAACAGCAGAAGATGCACGCAGGAAGCTCCTGGGTGCTGTTTTTATGCCCTGCCATAGGGCTCAAAACTGGGCACTACTTTGCCGGGAGTATAACCGGCCGATCCCAACACCCGGAGAGCGGGAATAAAAATCTATGGAGGAATAAACAAGATGGAATGGTTAAAAGCAATTTTGGAAAAAGCTGTGATCACTGACGGAAAGTTGGATGTAGAGGCTGTGACGAAGGCTATCAATACAGAGTTCCCGAAACATGCGGTACCGAAACAGGACTACAATGATAAAGTGAAAGAACTCAATACAGCCAATGCGACAATCGAGGACCTGAAGGAGAAAAATGCAGGAAATGATGAGTTGCAGAAAAAAGTGAAAGATTATGAGACTGAGGTGGCAAATCTTAAAACGGCTGCAGCAAATACCAAGAAGGAATATGCGCTGAGGGATAAGCTGAAGGAAGCTGGTGTGACAGATGTTGATTATCTCATTTATAAACAGGGTGGTGTTGATAAGTTCACTTTTAACAAAGAAGGAGATGTCATTGGACTGGATGATGTCCTGAAGCCTTTAAAAGAATCTTCACCGCATCTTTTTAAGACAGCAGGTGGTGGCTATAGTCCTGCAGGCGGCGGTAAGCCACCAGTGACAAATCCTTTTGCAAAAGACACTTTTAATCTGACTGAGCAGGGACGTATGCTCAAGGAACATCCGGAGCAGGCCAGAGCAATGGCTGCTGCAGCCGGAGTAAAGATTTAATGAAAGAGAGGTAAACAGGTATGGCAATTACAAAAATTGCAGATGTGATCGTACCGGAGTTGTTTAACCGATATGTGATCAACAGAACAATGGAGCTGTCCGCATTTTTTCAGTGCGGGATTGTAACAAACAGTTCAGAATTTGATGCACTTGCATCTGAAGCAGCACGAACACACAATATGCCGTTCTTTGAGGATCTTCAGGGAGAATCTGAGCCGACACTTGAAGATGTGAAGATGACACCGGCAAAGATCGGATCCAACAAGGATGTATCGACCACAATTCTTCGTCAGAAGATGTGGGCAGCGACAAACCTGTCTGCAGCACTGGCCGGAGCAGATCCAATGAAGGCAATCGGGGATCTGGTAGCAGCTTACTGGGCGCGTGATATGCAGAAAGAGCTGATCAATATCCTTGATGGAGTATTTGGTACGATCGCGGCAGATCCGAGTGGAACACCGAAAGCAGAGACTAGAATGGAAGATCATATCCTTGATCTGACTGGTGCCAAGACTGAGGCGGCAAAAGTGATCAGTGCGTCTGCATTCATTGATGCCTGCCAGAAGCTGGGAGATGCACAGGCACAGCTTACTGGTGTGGCAATGCATTCTGCAACCAAGTCCTATCTTAAGAAACAGAATTTGATCGACACCCAGCGCGATTCTACGGACGTAGAGTTTGATACCTACCAGGGAAGACGGGTAACTGTGGATGATGGATGCCCGGTGACCACTGACGGTGTGTACACTACATATCTGTTCGGCAATGGTGCTGTTGCATATGGCAATGGTTCTCCGGTTGGACATGTGGCTACTGAGGTGGACCGCGATAAACAGACCGGTGGTGGAGTTGACTTTCTGATCAACCGTAAGGCATTTATACTGCATCCGAGAGGAATTGCATACACCGGGGCAAAGCGTGAACATATGGAGACACCCACAAGAGCAGAGTTGGCAATGGCAGAAAACTGGAAACCGGTATATGAGCCGAAGCAGCTCAGAATCGTAGCCATCAAACATAAACTGGGGTAAGTAATGATGAAGGAAGAACTGGTAAAAAGCATAAGGCAGGATCTGCAGGACTTGGAGTCAGATCTTCCGGAGTCCTTCTGTCGGATCCTGATTCGCAGACTTGATGTGATTGGCTGTCAGGTGGAGGAAAGTTTTCCACTGGCTTTCGTAGTAAGAAAAGCTGAGGTGGAGATCCTGGACTATTGTCATATTGATCTGATCCCATCTGTGCTATATCCGCTTCTGGCGGACCGTGCAGTGGGGAAATATCTCTATGATCTGAAGCAGACAGGAAAACTCGAGATAGAGTCGCTGGATCTGTCGGGAGTAGTATCGGAGCTGAAAGAAGGAGATGTCAGTATCTCTTTTAGTGGAAGCTCAGATGAGGCAAAGCTGGATCAGCTCCTGCAGATGTTGATTGAGACTGGGAAGGGGCAGCTTGCATGTTATCGAAGAGTCAGATTCTGAAAGCCAGACAAGCGATAGAAAAGATGTACAGCGGCAGCTGCACTGTGATTGAACATCGCAAGACGAAGAATGAGAAGACAAAGCTGATGGAATGGCAGGAAGTGAGCGTGCTGGAAGATCAGCCTTGCCGGTTATCATTTGACCAGAACCAGCCGGTTACACAATCGGCATCTGCAGCAGCAATGGATCAGAAAATTAAATTGTTCCTGGCGCCGGAGCTTGCGATTAAACCGGGATCCAAGATCATAGTTACGCAGAATGGTGTGACTACGGAATATACATACAGCAGTGTTCCGGCTGTGTATGCAACTCATCAGGAGATTGTGCTGGAATTGTTTAAGGAGTGGACATAATGGCAAGGATGGGAAGTTTTAAGATGGCTGGAATGGCAAAGTTCCGAGACCAATTGAATAAACTGGAGGATTCGGCAAAGTTCACGGAAGACTGTACCCGTAAGTTAGCGTCCAGAATGATCACGAAAGTCGTAAAGAGGACTCCTGTTGGAGATTACAGTCAGGAAGTGACTGTTGTGGCTAAACGTAACAGTAAACACCACAAGAAAGGTGAGAAGTATAAGAAACGGATCAATCCTTCTGGTAAAATGGGTGGAACGCTGCGGAGAGGATGGACGGCCAAAACTCATGAGGAAGCTGAAAATGGTCAGGGACAACCTCAGGCAGACACGATCAAAGAATATGTAGCTTCGCTTCCGGTCAATCGCGTAGGCAATACGCTGCAGATTGATATCATCAATCCAGTGGAGTATGCATCTTATGTGGAGTCCGGGCACAGGCAACAACCAGGAAGGTATGTGCCGGTTATTGGCAAGCGTCTGAAGAAAGCATGGGTATCCGGGCAGTTTATGATGAAGAAATCAGCGGATGAGCTACAGAACCAGACGCCGGGGATCCTGAAGAGGGAATTAAATGACTATCTGAAGGAGGCTTTCTGATATGACAGCCAATATGCTTATAGAAGCCATCAGCATTGCTCTGAATGGGGAATTTGGCGATGAATATGAGATCCATATGGAAGAAATCAAGCAGGACTTAAAGGAGCCATGTTTTTTTATCCAGTCTTTGAAGCCTGAGCAGGAGCAGTTCCTGGGACCAAGATACCGGCAGCAGCATAATTTCTGTATCCAGTATTTTCCACAGACACAGGAAGTACAGCGTGAGTGCAATGATATTGGAGATCGGATGCTTGAATGCCTGGAGTACATTGCGCTTCCGGAAGATGATCAGCCGATTCGTGGAACGAGGATGAGCAGTGAAGTGCTCGACGGCGTCCTGAACTTTTATGTGAACTATGATGGATTCATCTTGAAACTGGCTGAAGAAGAGCCTATGGAAGAGATTGACCGTAAGGTTGTACCGAAGGAGGAGTCTGATGGCAGCTGAATATGAGAAGGAGCAGATCCTTGCATCTGCAAAATACAAGAAACGGCGGGATCTGGTGGATGCCCTGCTGGAACCTGGCAAAAAGTACACCATGAAAACAGTTGATAACCTGATAAAAACATATATGAAAGGACAGGTGAAGTAATGGCTTTAGGAGGAGGCGGTTTTACCGCACAGAATAAGGTCCTTCCGGGTGCATATATTAACTTTGTCAGTGCAGCCAAAGCATCAGCACAGTTGTCTGACAGAGGAATCGCAACAATGCCCCTTGAGCTTGACTGGGGACCGGAAGATACCGTGTTTGAAGTGACCAGTGAAGATTATCAGAAGCATTGCCAGAAGATCTTCGGCTATGCATTTGATCATGAGAAAATGAAAGGAATTGCAGATCTGTTTCAGGGAGCAAGAACTTTGTATGCATATCGCCTGAATGGTGGAGGAGAAAAAGCAGCTAACACCTATGCGACAGCTTTGTACGGAGGAACCAGGGGAAATGACCTGAAGATTGTGATCCAGACCAATGCTGATGATGCAGATAAGTTTGATGTTATGACTTACCTGGGAACAGCGAAGGTGGACACGCAGACTGTGAAAAAAGCTTCAGAGCTGAAGGCGAATGACTACGTATCCTTCAAACAGGATGCAGAACTGGCATTGACAGCAGCAACACCGCTTGAGGGTGGAACAAATGGCGCTGTGGATGGTACCGCACACCAGGTATATCTGGATAAGATTGAATCTTACAGCTTTAATGCTATGGGTGTGGTGGTGACAGATGAGACGACGAAAAAGCTCTATGCATCCTTCTGCAGACGGCTCCGGGATGAATTGGGAATTAAGTTCCAGTTGATCCTCTTTAATCTGGCAGCGGATTACATGGGAATCATCAATGTGAAGAACAAGGTAACAGATCCTGAATGGTCCGAAGCAGCTTTGGTGTACTGGGTAACTGGTGCAGAGTGTGGCTGTGAGGTATCCAGATCCGTACAGAACAAGCGGTATGATGGAGCTTTCAGTATTGATACAGATTACACCCAGAACGAGCTTGCTGCCGCTATTACAGCCGGTGAGTTTGCTCTCCATAATGTCAATGGTACGGTAAGAGTATTGGAAGACATTAACAGTATGGTAACTACTACGGATACGGAAGGAGATATTTTCAAAGACAATCAGACTATCCGGATCATTGATCAGCTTGGAAATGATATCGCAGCGTTGTTCGTGAGCAAATATCTTGGAGTTGTCCAGAACAAAGCATCCGGAAGAACCTCCCTCTGGTCTGATGTGGTGAAACTGTGTCAGGAACTGCAGGATGCCGGTGCATTGGAAGATTTTTCTGATTCAGACATCTCCGTGTCCCAGGGGGATTCCAAGAAATCCGTGGTGATCGAAGCAGCTATCACAGTGGTGAATGCCATGAGCAAGCTGTACATGACCACTACGATTGCGTAAAGGAGGACTCTGATGAACAATAATGTAAAAATGAATGCACGCGATGCCATTGCTGCGAAGCTGGCAGAGTGTTTTATTACGATCGGGACCAGAAGGTATAATTTCATGCAGATCATTGACATGGAAGCGAAAGTGGAGAAGACCAAGAGCGAGGTCCCGCGTCTGGGAGCTGTCATGGTTGGCCACAAATCGTGCGGAATGAAGGGAACCTTTTCCGGAACTGCCCATTACAATCAGTCTGTGATGCGCCAGGCTCTTGTAGAGTACAAAAACACTGGTGAGGACATTTATTTTGAAATGCAGATCACAAATGATGATCCAGTGTCCGCAGCAGGTCGGCAGACAATCGTATTTTATGATTGTAATACAGACGGTGGAGTCCTGGCCAAGTTTGATGCAGACGGCGAATATCTGGACGAGGAGATCGAAGGTACCTTTGAAGACTTCTCCATGCCGGAATCTTTTAAGGAACTTACGGGATTCCTTACCAACTAATGAAGGGAGAAAAAGAGAATGTCAAAATTCGCAAAATTCATGCGGCAGAATAAAGTTGCTAAAAAGAATGAGTTTTACGCACCGACTACGTCACTTTTGGATGAGGATGGGAAACCGCTTCTGTGGGAATTCCGTCATATTACATCAAAGGAGAATGAGCAGATCCGTAATTCCTGTACAGATGAAGTGCAGGTAACCGGTAAACCGAATTTATACCGGCCACGGACAAATGCATCCAAGTATCTGGCTCAGATGATCGTGTCATCAACGGTAATGCCTGATCTGTATGATTCAGAACTGCAGGACAGTTATGGTGTGAAAACACCGGAAGATCTTCTGTATGCATTGGTGGATGATTCCGGAGAATATCAGGAACTTGTGAACTGGATGCAGACGTTCCAGGGATTCAGTAAGAGCTTTGAGGATAAGGTAGAAGAGGCAAAAAACTGATTGAAGAAGGGGATGGTGAAGCGAATTATGCCTACTATGCCCTTCTCAAATTACATATCCGCCCAATGGAATTTCTGGATATGGATGAACAGGAACGAGCATTTGTCGTAGCATCCATACGAATAAAAATGGAAAGTGACAAGAAGAGAAAACGTGAGCTAGACAGGATGAAAAAAGGCAGGTGAGAACATGGCATCTATCCAGACGACAATACGGCTGAATGATCAGGTCAGCAGCGTGTTGAATAACATCATCGCATCTGTGAATCTGGCAGTAGCACAGATGTATGATATGCAACAGGCGATGTCAGCAAATATTGACACCAGCAGCCTGGAGGCGGCAAGAGAATCTATCAATGAAGCAACTGTTGCTTTGAACAATATGAATGATGCTATGAATCAGGCCATGCCGGATATTTCAGCACCTTCACAGCCGCCAGCACCATCGCCGCCGGAAACCAGCTCAGAAACAACATCTCGGCGGGAACCTGTACCAGTACCTGTTCAATGGCAGACGGATACATTGGATGTGTTCACTGGATCCGGAATAGAACGATTTCAGCAGGAAGTCCAGAGTGCCAACGACATGCTGGAACAGCTGAATGTGACACAATCGCAGATCGCACAACAGGCTGCAGCTACAGATGTGTTATCACCGGAAGCAGTAAAGGATCTGAATACACTGGGAACCAGAATGGATTGGATCCGGAACCGAATTCAAATGATCGAAAACAATCCATTGAATGTTGGAACCGATCAGGCCAATGCTGAACTGGAAAGGCTCAGAGGTCAGTTGGATCGAATGATCCAGCAACAGAATGATCTGAATGATGCTATGGATCGCATGAATGTGGGTGACATCAATGAGTCCTATCTACGGTTATCATCCACGATAAATGCGAGCGAACAGCACATCAGAGATAACACAGATGAACAAGGGCGATTTAACCAGGAGATTCAAAACAGTTCTGCTTCGGCGGACGAGCTGATGAATACGATCAAACGGGCAGTAGCAGCATATGTGAGTATTCAGTCTGTGGGTAAAGTACTGAGCATTTCGGATGAACTGGTGCAGACCAGATCCAGACTGGAAATGATGAATGATGGACTGCAGTCTACAGAGGAATTGATGAATACAGTATATGCGTCCGCGCAGGATGCAAGAGGATCTTTTGCAGATATGGCTTCCGTTGTTGCAAGATTTGGTAATAATGCGAAAGATGCATTTAGTAGTTCGGAAGAAGTAGTTGCTTTTGCAAATCTTGTGCAGAAGCAGATGACCATTGCAGGAGCATCTACGCAGGAGGCAGCCAATGCGGAACTGCAGTTGTCCCAGGCTTTGGGTTCTGGAGTCCTTCGTGGTGATGAATTGAACAGTATCTTTGAGCAGGCACCAAACCTGATCCAGAACATTGCAGACTATCTAAATGTGCCGATTGGTCAGATCCGTACGATGGCATCAGAGGGACAGTTATCTGCAGCTGTTGTCAAAGCAGCCATATTTGCGGCGGCAGATGATATCAACAGCAAGTTTGACTCCATGCCCATGACTTGGGGACAGATGGCACAGCAAATGCGGAATACCGCACTGATGGCATTTCAGCCAGTCCTTCAGAAACTGAACGATATCGGCAATAGTGAGGATTTTCAGAATCTATCAACGAAAGCGATTGACGCGATTGCGACTGTTGCAAATATTGCTTTGGAAGGTATTGATCTGATGACCGCAGGCGGACAGATGATCGCTGATAACTGGTCTTGGATAGCACCAATTGTATATGGCGTTGCGGGCGCCTTGGCCGCTTATAATGGATATCTGATCGTTACAAAAGGATTGGAGATGGCAAGCACGGGAATTAAGATCGCCTTATGTATGGCTGAATATGCACATGCAGCAGCTACTGGTGCAACAGTGGCGGCCACAACGGCTCAGACTGCAGCACAATATGGCTTGAATACAGCCTTATTGGCCTGTCCGCTCACATGGATCATTCTGCTGATCATGGCTTTGATTGCTGCATTCTATGCAGCAGTTGGGGCGGTGAATAAATTTGCCGGTACATCTATATCAGCAACCGGTCTGATCGGTGCTGCCTTTGCAGTGCTTGGATCCCGGATGGTAAATACATTTGTTGTACCTGTATGGAATGGTTTTTCTGCACTTGCAAATTTCTTTGGCAACGTATTTAACAATCCGGTTGCTGCAGTAAAAGTACTCTTCTATGATATGTGTCTTACGGTTTTAGGCTATATTCAGAATCTTGCCCATGCAATTGAGGCATTGTTAAACAAGATTCCGGGAGTTACGGTAGACATTACCAGTGGTCTGGATAACTTCTATTCGGGTCTGGAAAAAGCACAGCAGGCAGTGAAAGATGAATCCGGCTGGACCGAATATGTGGAAAAGATGGATTACATCGACTACCGGGATGCCGCTTCGGCAGGATATTCATTCGGTGAAGGTGTCAGAGATAAAGTATCCGGATTATTTGGAAAGGTAAGCCTGCCTAATGTGGAAGACTATACATCAGGATTTCAGGATGCGATTGCAGCGGGAATTGGAGGAGATCTCGGTACAATATCTGATGATACCGGGAAGATCAAGGATTCACTGGATATTACGGAAGAAGATCTGAAATATCTGCGGGATATTGCAGAGCAGGAGACTGTTAATCGGTTTACTACGGCGGAGGTTACCATCAATCAAACGAACCATAACAATATTTCATCTGAGATGGATCTGGATGGAGTTATGTCTGGAATGACAGATGCAGTAAACGAAGCGATCGAGATTACCACGGAAGGGGTGCACACCTGATGGGAGCAGGATATGACTTTTATTTGAAAAAATGTTTACTTCCGGTGACTCCGGACAAGCTGGAGCTGAAGATCAATAATGCAAATAAAACGGTCGCACTGATCAATGAAGGCGAAATCAATATATTGAAAAAAGCTGGTCTGACAGACATCGAATTCACGTGTGATATTCCGCAGGTAAAGCATCCTTATGCTGTGTATACTGCAGGATTCAAGGGAGCAGATTACTATCTGGATTATCTGGAGTCATTGAAGACCAGCAAAAAGCCATTTCAGTTCATCGTCTGTAGGAGGATGCCTCAGGGGAAAAAACTGTTTAATACAGATATGAAAGTGTCCCTGGAAGATTATAAGACCACGGAAGATGCAAAAAATGGGTATGATCTGCAGGTGAAGATCACGCTGAAACAGTGGCGCGATTATGGGACAAAGACCGTCAACATATCAGTTGCAGCCTCAAAACCCAAGGCAAGCGTAGAACCGCAGCGATCAACGGGAAGCTCGCCTGCACCAACATCGGCTCAGAGTTATACCGTGAAAAAAGGAGACTGCCTATGGAATATAGCAAAAAAATATTACGGAAGCGGATCCAAGTATTCGGTAATCTATAATGCGAACCGTTCAATTATTGGTGGAAATCCGAACCTGATCTATCCTGGTCAGGTATTGACGATTCCGGCCGGATGAGGAGACAGTATATGGATGTAGAGTTATTGATCGGAAACGAAGCTGGTACCAGAGCATATCTGCCTGCAGTGGAAGAGGGAATCGAATGGACGACAGAACGGAAAGGAACACCGGGAAAATTAGTATTTAAAGTCCTAAAGGACGATGTTATTGATTTCACAGAAGGGTGTCCGGTCCGGCTGAAAGTGGATGGAGATAAAATATTTTTTGGATTTGTGTTTAAACAGCAGCGAGACCGGGAACAGATCATAACTGTGACAGCTTATGACCAGCTCCGGTATCTGAAAAATAAAGATACTAAGGTATATGAGGATAAAACGGCATCAGAGTTTATAGCAATGATTGGTGCTGATTACAATCTGAATATCGGCTCCCTGGAATCGACTGGTTATGTGATCGAGTCCAGGGTGGAAGAAAATACAACTTTGTTTGACATGATTGGTAATACATTGGATCTGACTCTTACAAATACGGGAGACATGTTCATCTTATATGATGATTTTGGGAAACTGACATTAAAGCATTTGTCTTCCATGTACGTGGGAGAACCAGGTGCGTATTTGATGATTGATGAGGAAACAGGCGAAAATTTTGACTATACTTCTTCAATAGATGATCAGACGTACAATAAGATCAAGCTGACTTATGACAATGAAGACACAGGATTTCGTGAAGTCTACATTGCCCAGGACAGCAGTAACATGAACAGATGGGGCATCCTGCAGTATTTTGACACGCTCTCGAAGGGAGAAAACGGTCAGGCAAAAGCAGATGCCCTGTTGTCATTATACAACAAAAAGACCCGGACATTACGTATTACCAATGCGCTGGGTGATAACAGAGTGCGAGCCGGATCTATGGTTGTGATCAATCTGGATCTTGGTGATATGAAACTGAAGAACTGGATGCTTGTTGAAAAGTGTAAGCATACTTACAGAGAAGGCGAGCATTGGATGGATCTTACGCTCAGGGGAGGTGAGTTTATTGCCTGATGCAACTGGATTAGTGGAAGCAATGAAACGTGCAGCAAAAGACGAGAGAGAAGCCTCAAAGCCAGTGAATATATATTTTGGTGAAGTGCAGTCAGTAAAACCTCTGAAGATCAATGTGGAGCAGAAGATGGTGCTTGGAGAAAATCAACTTGTGCTGACCAGAAATGTGACTGACTATGACACGATGGTGACTATGAACTGGGAGACAGAATCTGCATTACACTCTCATAGTCATGGAGACGGGACTGCGGTAGATCTGGCTCATACACATGCTCTATCTGGACAGAAACAGATTACGATCCACAATGCACTTGAAGCTGGGGAACAGGTAATATTGATCCGCCAGCAGGAAGGGCAGAAATTTGTGGTCCTTGACCGGATCGGAGGCAGTGTATGATTCCTTCTACGACAGGATTTCTGCAACAGGATTTCGAGCTTACAGAGCAGCCAAGTTTGACATACAGAATGAATCTAAGCGGGACAGATGTGCGCGGAACAGTAGATGGACAGGAAGCAGTGAAACAGGCTGTATTTCGGATCCTGAATACAGAAAGGTACCAATATGTCATTTATCCGTGGTGGTATGGAATTGAGACGATAGATCTGTATGGTGAGCCAGTGACATGGGTATGTCCGGAGCTCGAACGGCGGATAGAAGAAGCACTTCTGATGGATGAGAGGATCATATCTGTAAACGATTTCGAGTTTGATACTACGAAAAAGGGAATTGTACATGTAAATTTTACAGTGAATACAATTTTCGGGGAAGTGAAAGCCAGCAGGGAGGTGAGTATATAGATGTACGAGGATATTACTCAGGAATTACTGCTTAACAGAATGCTGTCAAGAGTAGAGGATACTATGGACAAGCGGCCAAGTGCATTGATCTATGACACGCACAGTGCTGCAGCTATTGAGCTTAAGAATCTGTATATCGAACTGGAATATATGGTGCAGAACTCTTTTGGAGATACGGCAGCCAGGGAGTATCTGATCCTGCTTTGCAGGGACAGAGGAATCGTTCCGGAACCGGCAACGAAGGCTCTTTTAAAAGGTGTCTTTACTCCAACGGATATTGATGTGGCTGGTCAGCGATTTAACATTGGCGAGATCAATTATGTTGTAAAGGAAAAGTTGGCAGACGGTGAATATACGGTGGAATGCGAAGCTGAAGGATCTGTTGGAAATCAGTACCTGGGAGATATGATTCCAATGGAGTATATTCGCGGCTTGCAGACGGCTGAACTGACTGAGCTGCTGATTGCTGGTGAGGATGAAGAAAATACGGAGGCGCTGAGAAAGCGGTACCTGGAGAGCTTTGACGCGCAGGCATTTGGCGGAAACAGAGCAGACTATCTGAAAAAAGTGAACAGCATCAGCGGAGTAGGAGCTTGCAAAGTTACAAGGGTCTGGAATGGAGATATTCGACCGGCGGAAATGATTCCGGATGAAGCAGTTACAGCCTGGTATAAGTCTTTGACAGGGCTGGATAAATCTGTGGCTGTCTGGTTGGAGAAAGTCTATACAGCAGCTACAGAGAAAAAGCTTACAGTTGGCGGAACGGTTCTGATCACAATTGTCAATGCCAATGACTATGGTCTGGTATCAGATACATTGCGAAAAGAAGTGCAGAACATACTGGATCCGGAGGAAGAATTCGGAGAAGGATATGGTCTGGCACCAATCGGTCATGTGGTCAATGTACAGAGTGCAGCAACGATTCCTATATCAATCACGACTATGATGGTATTTGATGAAGGATATAGCTGGAATCGTTTGAAAGGGCAGATCACAAAAGCAGTTGAAGACTATTTACTTGAACTTCGGAAAAAGTGGGCTGATAGTGGAATAACGGTGGTAAGGATCAGTCAGATCGAATCAAGAATCTTGAATGTTTCTGGTGTCGCTGATCTGGAGGGAACCAAACTTAATGGGCAGGAGAAAAATCTGACCGTAGGAAAATATGAGGTTCCGATACTGGGAGGTGTTGAGATTGATCAGGGAAGTTGATCTGGTTTCATACCTTCCGGAATTCATGAAAGACTATCGGGAGCCGGTAGCAGCACTTCATGCAATGAATCCGGAGTTCATTCTTCTGTGGAAGGGAGCAGATAAGGTTTTCTATAACCGATTCTTGAGTACTGCGGATGAAGATGGACTCAGCCGGTATGAAGAAATGATGGGAATCTATCCATCTGAAGAAGATACGCTGGAGTCCAGAAGACTACGGGTTCAGACAAAATGGTTTAACAGTGTCCCATACACAATGAAGGCATTTATCCAGCGTCTGGAAGCTCTTTGTGGGGTTGGTAATTTTGAAATCAGCGGAGATTTTGAAACCGGTTATACTCTGCGAATTGATACCAATTTGGAGGCGTACGGTGAAGTAGAACAATTAGAATACCTGATCGGGGTGATTATCCCGGCAAATATTCTGGTGGAATCTTACAACCATATCAGATGTTCAGCAGAAGGACTGCTTGGCATGGGCGGCGGAGCATGTACCGTGGAAGAATACACGGTATCTACTGACTTTAAGGAAACATACAACATCAGCGGAGATGTGATCATGGGAGCTGGTGTGGTTATGGCTGAAACGATTACAGCAGTATCTGATGGAATATGAGGAGAGGAGGTAAAGGCAAATGGCGCAGTATTCTAAACTGATTATTACCAGTAAGGGACATGCTCTTATGGCAAAGTTGATTGCCGGAACAGCGACTGCACAATTTACGAAGATATGCTCTTCCAGTGCTGAGCATAAGCTGGAAGAACTGGAAAAGTTGACAGAACTGAATAATATAATCCAGACAATAGCCATCTCTTCTGCTGAACGCGTAAGCGATAACGCAGTAAAAGTGATGGCTGTTTTTTCTAATGAAAAACTGTCAGATGGCTATTACATGCGTACGCTTGGACTGTATGCGATTGATCCGGATGAGGGAGAAATCCTATATGCAGCAACGGTGGAAGAGTCGGGAAGCTGTTACATGCCTGTATATAGTGGCGTCAATGTATCAAGTGCTCATGTGAATTTTATTGTGGCTGTAGGAAATGCAGACCATATCAATCTGGAAGTCAGTCCGGCTGCAGTTGTGACGACAGTTCAGTGCCAGACAAATCGTGAAAAGTTATGTACAGCGGTACTGGCATATTTCGATGAAAACAGTCTGGATGAGAGCTTTAACGAGATCTTTAGTGGAGACGGCGGTGGCGGATCGGACACATCCATGAGCCGGTCGGAGATCATGGAGTCAATCAATACCGAATGGGACGGAAGTTCATCACCAAGCGAAACAGCAATGTCAGCGCAGGAGGTGCAGGAGTCCATGGATACCGAATGGGACGGAAGTTCATCACCAAGCAAAACGGCGATGAACAAAGAAGAAATTGAAGAAGCAACTATATAAACACACAATACACAGTACTATCCGGGGTGCCCGTCTCCAACTATGAGAGGAGAAAATAATTATGGCATTAAGTAATAAACATCTTGACGGAACCGGATTATCCCAGTTATGGGCAAAAGTAAAAGAGCTGTTTGTAGCAAAGGAAACAGGAAAAGGCCTGTCTACCAACGACTACACCACTGCTGAGAAAACCAAGTTAAGCGGTATTGCATCTGGAGCTCAGAAGAACGTGCAGTCTGATTGGTCTGCTACATCTGGTGATGCATTTATCAAAAACAAACCGACCAGCCTTCCAGCAAATGGCGGTAACGCTGATACTGTAGGCGGACATACGGTAGCTAAAGATGTACCGGCAGATGCAGTGTTTACCGATACCAAACCAGTTGGAATGAAAGGAGCAACTGCATCTGCTGCAGGTACCGCAGGTTATGTCCCGGCTCCGACAGCAGGATCCCAGGATAAATTCCTGAAAGCAGATGGAACCTGGGGTACTCCGGCCAACACTACCTATAGTGAGGCTACTACCGAAAAAGCAGGTCTGATGTCTGCTGCAGATAAAGCAAAAGTAGATGGTATGGAAACCACTTACGCAAAGAAATCCACCACCCTTGCAGGCTATGGTATCGGTGATGCATACACCAAGACTCAGGTAAATACTGAGCTTGGCAAAAAGGCCAATACGGCTACTACCCTTGCAGGTTATGGCATTAGTGACGCATACACCAAAACAGCAGCGGATGCGGCTATCAAGAAAGCTGTGGATACAGCTGTAGCAGGTGTGTACAAGATCAAAGGATCCATTGCGTTTGCAAAGCTGCCAACTCAGGGTATGGTTGCCGGTGATGTTTATAACATCACTGATGACTTTACCACTACCGAAGCATTTGTTGAGGGTGCTGGTAAACAGTGCAAGGCAGGATCTAATGTGGTTTATACCGCTGATGGTTGGGATGTCATGGCAGGAACATACGACTTCAGCGACTTTGTCATGAAGTCTGACATCCAGTTCCTGAGCGAGGACGAGATCAACGCTATCTGCGTACTGTAAGAGGCAACAGGGTAACTGATAATTAAAAAGTAAACTATTAAATATTGATTCGGAGACGGGCACTCCGGATAGTACTGTGTAAAAAAAGAAAGGAGCATACATAAAAATGGCTGATCTTGAAAAGGTTTTAGGCAAAACCGGAGCAAAGAACTTTTGGAACAAGGTATGGAGTAATGTGAAGGTCCTGACTGGAGACGTTGCATACAAGACAAAGGGAGATCTTCAGACACAGGTGACAGCAGCGACGAATACTGCATCCACGGCAAAGACAACGGCAGAAGCAGCAAAGACGGTGGCCGCCACAGCGCAGACAACAGCAAATACTGCGAAAGAAACCGCGGAAATGGCAAAAAACCAGACAGGAGGATTGACATTTGCTCAGGATGCAGATGGAAACTGGGGTTACAAAGTAGGAGGTGCTGATCCAGTTATCCCTTTTAAGAAGGGTGACATGAATCTTATTTATTTAGGATCCATAGCAGCTGAAGATGATAGTTTGGATATTAGTAACATATATCCAGGATACAAAAACTGCGAGGCTCAAAACTTTTTGCCGGTTATCACAGGAGCTAGTTACAGACTTACAAATAATGCAAATGTTAGTTCTATGAAACTGAGTTATGATTTTACAATTAAATATACTCCGGATACAGGTACAATTTTAATAGTAGATAGTTATGTGAATAAATTGGTTGCTACAAATGGAAGTGATAAAAAATATTTCAAAGCGCTTATATCTTTGGATATTTATTTGAAAGTGTAAAAAAATTCTGAAAAGGAGGAAAGACCATGAGTGATTCTATCAGTAGAGAAGAGCATGAGGAGTTCCGGAAGCGTATTGAAGCTGAGGACAACCGCCAAAATCGCCGGATCGAACTTTTGGAGAAGTCAGTGGAGCAGTTTACCAATCTGACAACAGCAGTACAGAAACTTGCTGACAACATGGAATCCATGCTCAAAGAGCAGGAACAGCAGGGCGAACGACTGGAAAAGCTGGAAGGCAGAGACGGTGAGAAGTGGCGAAACGTGACGGGATACATTATCACGTTTGTTCTTGGGCTTGCAATCAGCTATCTGTTTAAGACAGCGGGATTCTAACTGTATGGAATCATACGGAAAAGGTGAGAGACATGGAAGAGGAAGAAAAGAAAAAGATCCGGACTATGGATGTGATTCTGATTGTAATTGCGATATTTCTCTTAGTATTTATAGTATTGATGCTATGGATGTACTACAAGACAGGTGGAATCCCGGACACGCTTTGCAACGGGGATATGCATGCAGCTCTGGATTACGCAAAAAAAATCAAGCATGAACAAAAAGACTTCCTGCAGGAGCAGGCAGTTCATGCTCTCATATAGGAGGATGAATATCATGAAATTTTCAGACGCTTTGAAAAAGATGCAGCAGGGAGAGAAAGTAAAACTTCCATCATGGGGAGGATACTGGTACTGGGATGATGAAAAGAAAACAGTTATGATGCAGTGCCGGAAAAAAGATGCCGACCAGGAAGATCTGCTGGATATCAGAGAAACACAGCGTGTTGAGTACACCCTGATGAATATGCAGTCTGACGAGTGGCAGATTGCAGATGCAGTGAATTGTCCGCTACTTGGAGGAGAAGCGACATTCTCATTTGGCGAAGCAATCAAATACTTAAAGCGTGGAATGAAGGTTGCACGTAAGGGATGGAATGGAAAGAAACAGTACATTCAGCTTGCAACAGCGATCTCTTACAAAGCACCTGATGAAACAATTGTAAATTGTGAGCATAATGCAATCGGTAATAAGGCAATCGCATTTGTTGGAACATCTGGTGTGCAGATGGGATGGTTAGCATCTCAGGCGGATATGCTTGCAGAAGACTGGATTTTTGCAGAATAGAGGAGAATTGAAAAATGGGAAATGAAGAATTTTTGAGAGTATGCAAAGAAAAAGTGTGTGACTACTATAACGCACATCGGGATGTAACAAGCGGAAAAGAAATAACAGTGACAGATGTGTTTGCGGTGTGGTCTTGCAAGACCCTGCAGAACAACAAAGCGTTGCTGAGCACCACTGTTTCCGATGGTATGTATTATGAACTTACATATAACGGAGACAAGCACGAATTGTATTTTGATGCATATAAAAAATGGGAGAATATCAGTTTTGAGATGTAGAGGAGGCCTAGAATATGAACATGGAACTTTTAATGCAGTATGTAACCTACGCGCTGATGGCAGTTGGCATCATGGCATTTTTGGCAAGTGCAATTACACAGGTGATCAAAGATCTTCCGATGCTGGCACAGATTCCGACCAGCATAGTGGTATTAGCAGTATCTCTGATTCTGTGTCCGGTGGCGGTGGTGATTGTCTGCCAGTATTTTAAGATCGTGATCGAGTGGTACTACATCTTTGCATCCTTTGTGGCCGCATTTATCGTATATCTGGTGGCGACTGGTGGATGGGAACGTGTCACGGAGATCTGGCAGAGGACAAAATATAATAAGCAGTAGTTATGCAGGGCGGCCATGTGCCGCCCTTTTTGCGACGTCGCAAGGAAGGATAATTATATGGCAACAATTATGATCGGATCCGCGCGGATCGATGAGCGCGGAAAGTTATCTGGAGGAGTTGCTGGTGATCAGAAACAGGTATCCAGTGCCAATGATACCAAGGGCGAGGTAAGTATGCAGCCTTTTTACGTACACAGTAAAGGCTGGTACATCCTGCGACCGAAGAATGCAGCTCTGGCCGCAAAGATGGCTGAGCGGATGACTGCCGCTTGCAACAACAAAAATATCGGCTATGACCAGGGCAACCGCTTAGGAGTTATCATCTACGGTATCGACACCAAGGTCAAGACCGAGTGCGACTGCAGCAGCCTGACTAGACAGGTCGTCAAAGAGGCGTCCGGTAAGGATTCGGGCAACTTTACTACGGCCAATGCAGCAGCAGTTCTGGGAGCAACTGGGCTGTTTATGTCTAAAATCGCGTATGTGTCTCAGGCAAAGACCCCGATTTACAACGGCGACATCTTGGTGACAAAGACCAAAGGGCATATTGTAGTAGTGGTGTCTGGACACCCTCGGAGTCAGACGCAGAACAGCGGGTCAGGAAGCAGTGTAGCGAAAGGAGAATATAATATGCAGACAATCAGAAAAGGCAGCAAAGGAAAAGCAGTGAAGATCTGGCAGGTAATACTGGGATATACCGGAAGCAAGATTGACGGAATCTTCGGATCCGGCACTGAGGCAGATACAAAGACCTGGCAGAAAGCACATGGTCTGACTGCTGATGGAATCGTTGGTGCGAAGAGCTGGAAAGCAGGTCTGGAATCCGCATAAAAATATCATCTCCATCCTCCGTGCGCCTACGAATTAGCCCATCTTGAAATGATTTGTGCCATTGTTTATCAGCTGACCAAGAATATGACCATAGAAGAATTAAAGGCATCTGGTTTTGATAAATATTATGTGGATCACACAGCAGCACTATGGCCACAGGCAGCAGGTGGAATTCCCTTCAATGCCTGCGAGTTCCAGTCCAAGGGAGATGTGATCACAGATCTTCATGAGGATCTCGCAGCAGAACAGAAAGCAAGAACCACATATGACAACCTGCTTCGGTTGGTCAAAGACCCGGAAGTGGCAGATCCGTTACGTTTCCTGAGGGAGAGAGAAATTGTTCATTATCAGAGATTTGGAGAATGTTTAAGAATCACACAGGAACATCTGGATGCGAAGAACTTCTATATTATGAATCCTGAATTTGATACGGGAATCCAGGGGAATTGTAAGAATTAAGTTGTGCAGGTCTGGATATACGTTGTTGTGACTACAAGCAGTAGAGTAACATTTTATGATTAAGATCAGTACAGGATGCAACACGAAATGCAACATGAAAATAAAAAACCCCGAGATTTCGGGGTTTTTTGTATGCAGGAGATGGGACTTGAACCCACACGAAGTCACCCTCGTCAGATTTTGAGTCTGATGCGTCTGCCATTCCGCCACTCCTGCGCATCTAACTCTGATATTTTATCACAGGTTTCTTCAAAGTTCAAGTGTTTATTTCCAACTAAGCATTATTTTTTAGTTATTTTTCAGCAATCAGTTTATTCAAGGTTTCGCCGATCTCAAAGCAATCAAAGGTTGCGAAGTAGTCATGCAGGGTCTCAGCTCTGCGGATCAGCTGTACACTGCCGTCTTCTTTTAACAGAAGTTCAGCAGAGCGTAATTTACCGTTGTAGTTATATCCCATGGAATGTCCGTGAGCACCAGCATCATGGATGAAGAGGTAATCGCCCTTGTCGATCTTCGGGAGTTTGCGGTCAACAGCGAATTTATCACAGTTCTCACAGAGGGATCCGGTTACATCATAAGTATGATCGCAAGGCTCATTTTCTTTACCGAGGACGGTAATGTGATGATAAGCACCGTAGATCGCCGGACGCATCAGGTTAGCTGCGCAGGCATCTACACCGATATACTCCTTGTAAGTATGTTTTTCATGGATGGCTTTGGTGATCAGTCCGTCATATGGACCAGTCATAAAACGACCAAGCTCGGTACACAGGGATACATCCCCCATTCCAGCCGGAACGAGAACCTCGTCATATACTTTATGAACTCCTTCACCGATAACCATAATATCATTCGGCTCCTGATCCGGGGTATACGGGATACCGATTCCACCGGACAGGTTGATGAAGGTAATGTGTGCACCGGTTTTCTCTTTTAATTTGACAGCCAGTTCAAAGAGAACCTTTGCAAGCATTGGATAGTATTCGTTCGTTACAGTATTGCTGGCAAGAAATGCATGGATACCGAAGTTCTCCACACCTTTGGATTTCATGATACGAAATGCCTCGGTAATCTGTTCTTCGGTCATACCGTATTTAGAATCACCAGGATTGTCCATGATTCCGTTGCTCATTTTAAAATATCCGCCTGGATTGAAACGGCAGCTCATAGTCTTAGGAAGATATCCTACGGATTTTTCCACGGCTTCGATATGAGTAATATCATCCAGGTTAATGATTCCTCCAAGTTTTTCACATAGCGCAAACTCATTCAGCGGAGTGTCGTTGGAAGAAAACATAATGTCATGACCGGTGATTCCAACAGCTTCTGACAGAAGCAGTTCTGCTTCAGAAGAACAATCACTTCCACAACCGTATTCTTTTAAAATGCTCATCAGAAATGGGTTTGGAGTTGCTTTGACGGCAAAATATTCTTTATATCCCGGATTCCAGGAAAATGCCTCATACAGCCGCTTGGCATTTTCACGGAGACCTTTTTCATCATACAGATGGAAAGGAGTCGGGTAGGTTTTGACGATTTCTTCAATCTGTTCTTTGGTTACAAAAGGTACTTTTTTCATATGTGTTTGCTCCTCGTAAATGCGTGGTAAATGATTTTGACAAAATTAATTTGATTAACTTATGGGGGATCGTTAGGATTCTGTCAAGTAACAGAAAAGGGAGCCTACATTGTTTGTAGACCCCCTCCTTGGAGTGAAGCTACGATTGGCAGCCTCTTGAAATCGGGGTAACAGGATTCGAACCTGCGACCTCACGGCCCCCAGCCGTGCGCTCTAGCCAAACTGAGCCATACCCCGATAACGCAACTAATTATATTATAGATATGTGGAAAAAGCAAGTACAAAATTTCCCATAATACAAAACGCCTGGTTGCATTGCATTCCACGTTTGGGTATAATAAGCACATATGAGGACAGGAGCGATCGTTATGAACTGTAAACAGGTACAGCGGCAGTTGGTATCCTATATCAACGGTGAGCTGGAGGAAAAAGAAGAGGAAGAATTCGTAAAGCATATCCGGCATTGCCCGGAGTGTTATGAAGAACTGGAAGTCTATTCCACTGTTTTTGCCGGTATTCGGCAGTTGGACGGCGCAGAAGAAGAGATTGATTACCGCACATTGGTGGAGGATTATCTGGAAACGTCAGAGGAAGATGCGAAAGACGAACATTTTCTGTCTACCTATGTATTTTTGCTGCGCATTGTGGTTACGGTGTTGTTGTTCTACATGATCGTGAGGTGCTTTTTAGGATGAGTGAAAAAATAGTTTTAATTGATGGTCATAGTATTATTAACCGTGCTTTTTATGGAGTGCCGGATCTGACCAATTCTGAAGGACTCCATACCAATGCAATCTATGGATTCTTGAATATTATGTTTCGGATTCTGGATGAGGAGAAGCCGGATTATCTGGCAGTTGCATTTGATCTGAAGGCTCCAACCTTCCGCCATCAGATGTATGATGCTTATAAAGGAACGAGAAAACCCATGCCGGAAGAATTGCGGGAGCAGGTTCCGGTATTAAAGGAAGTTTTGCAGGCTATGGGTATTCCGCTTTTGATGAAAGAAGGATTTGAGGCTGATGATCTCCTTGGAACGGCGGCGAGAGTCAGTGAGGAAAAAGGAATCAACGCTGTTATTGTATCTGGTGACAGGGATCTGTTGCAGCTGGCAACGGACAATGTGTTGATCCGGATGCCAAAGACCAAAAGAGGAACCACAGAGATTGAAAATTATTATGCGGCTGACGTGAAGGAAGCTTATCAGGTGAATCCGCCTCAGATCATTGAACTGAAGGCATTGATGGGTGATGCTTCTGATAATATTCCGGGTGTGCCGGGAATCGGTGAGAAAACGGCAACTAATCTGATCGTAGCATATGGTTCTATTGAAAATGCTTATGCACATGTGGAAGAGATCAAGCCAAATCGTGCAAAAGAAGCTCTTCGTAACCATTATGACATGGCTAAGATGAGTAAAAAGCTTGCAACCATCTGTGTGCAGGCTCCATTAGAGCTATCATGGGAAAATGCAAAGCTTACCAATCTTTATACGCCAGAAGTGTATGAGTGGTTCAAAAAGCTGAATTTTAAAAAGCTTCTGTCCAGATTTGATTTGACAGGAACGGAACTTCCTTCAGTGCCGGAAGTGAAGCGGGTAACAGAGCTGGGCGAGGCGGAAAGCATTTTTGCAAAGGCAGCAGATCAGGATCGCCTGGCGTTTGAAATCTGTCAGTCCAAGGATGAATTTGGCATCTCTCTCGCACTGTCCGAACAGGAAGTTTATTATTTGGCAGCAGAAGGATTTCTGACCGAGGAATACCTGACAGATCATATGACACAAGTGGTGGAACAGGTGCCTTTGTGTGCGGCTTCGGACGTGAAAAAACTGTTGAAAATGGTTCATCCGGTACACAGAGAGCATTTCTTCGATATTGAAATTGCAGCATATCTGATCAATCCGCTGATCAGCAGCTACGCACATGAGGATCTGGGAACACCTCATGCGGCATTGACCACGTTGAAAAAACTGCCGGAATTATTGAATAAGCTTGATGAAATGGAAATGCGCTCTTTGTTTGATGAAGTTGAGATGCCATTGGTATTTACCTTGTTTGATATGGAGCAGGAAGGGATGCGAGTCAATGCAGAAGAACTGAAAGCATACGGCGAAGCACTGGTGGACAAGATCAGTGCATTGGAAAAGAGCATTCATGAGGCAGCGGGAGAAGAATTCAATATCAATTCCCCAAAGCAGCTTGGTGTGATCCTGTTTGAAAAGCTGGGCATGAAGGGTGGTAAGAAGACCAAGACCGGTTATTCTACTTCTGCGGAAGTGCTTGATAAACTGGCACCGGAACATCCGATAGTTCGGGATATTCTGGAATACCGACAGCTTACCAAATTAAAATCCACCTATGCAGATGGCCTGGCAGGATGCATTGCGGCAGACGGTCGGATTCATAGTAGTTTTAATCAGACGATCACGGCAACTGGCCGGATCAGCAGTACAGAGCCGAATCTTCAGAATATTCCGGTTCGTATGGAACTGGGACGCCTGATCCGAAAGGTATTTATTCCATCGGATGGTTATGTATTTGTGGATGCAGATTATTCTCAGATTGAACTGCGTGTGCTGGCACATATGTCAGGTGATGAAAAACTGATCGAAGCTTATAGACAGGCAGAGGATATTCACCGGATTACAGCTTCGCAGGTGTTTCATGTGCCGTTTGATGAAGTAACACCACTTCAGAGAAGAAATGCAAAAGCAGTAAATTTTGGAATTGTTTATGGCATCAGTTCCTTTGGCCTGTCGCAGGATCTGAGCATTTCTACGAAGGAAGCAAAGGAATATATTGACCGGTATTTTGAAACTTATCCTGGAATCAAGGTATTTCTTGATAAGCTGGTACAGGATGCAAAAGAGCAGGGATATGTGACTACCATGTTCGGAAGACGCAGACCGGTGCCGGAACTGAAATCTTCTAATTTTATGCAGCGTTCCTTTGGTGAACGTGTAGCTATGAACTCTCCGATCCAGGGTACGGCTGCAGATATTATCAAGATTGCCATGAACCGGGTTCATGACCGTCTGCTAAGAGAAGGGCTGGAGTCCCGCCTGATCCTTCAGGTACACGATGAACTTTTGATAGAAGCAAAATTGTCGGAAGCAGATCAGGTGGAGCAGATCTTGCGGGAAGAGATGCAGCAGGCGGCAGATCTTCAGGTTCCGTTGGAAATAGACCTGCATAGAGGAAATAACTGGTATGAGGCGAAATAAATGAAGATCATTGGAGTGACCGGAGGCGTAGGAGCAGGGAAAAGCACGGTGCTTGATTATTTGAAGGAAACCTATCATGCCCACCTGATCCTGGCTGATCTGGTGGGACATGAAGTCATGGAGCCGGGGCTTCCGGCTTACGATGCGATTATAGAAACCTTTGGCAGAGAGATTCTGAGTGAGGATCAGACCATTGACCGAAAGAAGCTTGGAGATATTGTATTTCATAAGGAAGAGATGCGCCAGAAGCTTAACGCCATCGTTCATCCGGCTGTAAAACAGGAGATTCTCAGGAGGATTGAACAGGCAAAGTTGGAGAATGTGTCATATACAGTGGTAGAAGCCGCATTATTTCTGGAAGAAAATTATGATGCATTTTGTAATGAAACATGGTATATTTATACGAGCGAAGATAACCGGAGGCTTCGATTGAAAGAGAGCCGTGGTTATAGCGATGAGAAGATCGACCGGATGTTTGCAGCACAGAAAAGTCATGAAGAATTTCTGGAACGTTGTCAGTTTGTGATTGATAACAATGGCAGTGCCCAGGAGACGCACCGGCAGATCGACAGAAGGATGAGACATACATGAGATTATGCAGTATTGCCAGTGGAAGCAGTGGAAACTGCATCTATACAGGCACCGATGACACCCATTTACTGGTAGATGCGGGAGTCAGCGCAAAGAAGATAGAGGCAGGACTGAAGGACTTGGAGCTGGAAGGCCATGATATCCAGGGACTTCTGATCACCCATGAGCATTCAGATCATATTAAAGGTGTGGGAGTGCTTGCCAGAAGATATGGATTTCCCATCTATGCTACACAGGGAACGATTGATCAGATGAAGGGCATGAGCAGCCTGGGAGCAATTGATGAAGGGCTGTATCATACAATCAGACCGGATGAGACATTTTCCATAGGAGATGTGGAGGTAGAACCTTTCCATATTTCTCACGATGCGGCGGATCCGGTGGCATACCGGTTTGAGAGCAACGGAAAAAGTGCCGCAGTTGCCACAGACATGGGAATTTATAACGATTACATAGTAGAGCATCTAAAAGGACTGGATGTAGTATTGCTGGAGGCAAATCATGATATCCAGATGCTTCAGGTGGGACCCTATCCTTACCCGTTGAAGCAGCGGATCCTTGGAGAGCGGGGACATCTGTCCAATGAGAGTGCGGGACAGCTTTTATGCAGAATCCTGCACGACAATATGAAAAAGATATACCTTGGCCACCTGAGTAAAGAGAATAATTATGCACAGCTGGCTTATGAAACGGTGAAGCTGGAAATTCAGCTGGATCCGGTGGAATACATGCCTCAGGATTTTGATATTCAGGTAGCAGAGAGGGATTGTATATCTGGTATATGTAACTTTTAAGACGGAGGAGAAACCTATGAAAAACAAATTTGTCATTACAGTAGTAGGCCGCGATACAGTAGGTATTATCGCAAAAGTCTGCACCTATCTGGCTGATCACCAGGTAAATATCCTGGATATTTCCCAGACGATTGTAGATGGGTACTTTAACATGATGATGATCGTCGATGCAGCAAATGCAGGTGACGTAACTGAGATGTCCGGAGATCTGGCTGCACTTGGACAGGAGATCGGTGTGGTGATCCGGTGCCAGCATGAAGATATCTTCAATATGATGCATAGAATTTAGGAGGCGGAAAGCATGATAAATATTAATGAAGTGCTGGAAACCAATAAGATGATCGAGGAAGAGAATCTGGACGTGAGAACCATCACACTGGGTATCAGTCTGATGGATTGTATTGATACAGATCTGGAGACTCTGAAGAAAAATATTTATAATAAGATCACAACGGTAGCAAAAGATCTGGTGAAGACCGGTAAAGAGATCGAGGCACAGTATGGGATTCCCATCGTAAATAAACGAATCTCTGTGACTCCGATCGCATTGATCGGCGGATCTGCCTGCAAGACTCCGGATGATTATGTGGAGATTGCAAAGGTATTGGATCAGGCAGCGAAGGAAGTGGGTGTGAACTTCCTTGGAGGATTTTCTGCACTGGTATCAAAAGGAATCACGAAGAGTGACGACCTTCTGATGCATGCGATCCCGAAGGCATTGGCAGAGACGGAGAGAGTCTGCAGTTCTATTAATGTGGGTTCCACTAAGACGGGTATCGACATGGACGCAGTTAAATTGATGGGTGAGATCATTAAAGAGACTGCAGAACTTACGAAAGAAAATGATTCTCTTGGCTGTGCAAAGCTGGTTGTCTTCTGCAATGCGCCGGATGACAATCCATTTATGGCAGGTGCATTCCACGGAGTTACCGAAGGGGATGCAGTAATAAACGTAGGTGTCAGCGGACCGGGTGTTGTGAAGACTGCACTGAGCAAAGTCCGTGGGGAGAATTTTGAAGTTCTTTGCGAGACCATCAAGAAGACAGCTTTTAAGATCACCCGTGTAGGTCAGCTGGTTGCACAGGAAGCATCCAGAAGAATGGGAATTCCATTTGGAATTATTGACCTTTCTCTTGCACCGACTCCGGCTATTGGAGACAGTGTGGCCGAAATCCTGCAGGAGATTGGACTGGAGCGCGCAGGTGCACCGGGAACTACCGCAGCCCTTGCATTACTCAATGACCAGGTGAAAAAGGGCGGTGTTATGGCATCTTCCTATGTAGGTGGTTTGAGTGGCGCATTTATTCCGGTCAGCGAAGATCAGGGTATGATCGACGCAGTTCAGGAGGGTGCACTGACAATTGAAAAACTGGAAGCAATGACTTGTGTTTGCTCCGTAGGACTGGATATGATCGCAATTCCGGGAGATACTCCGGCAACCACAATTTCCGGTGTGATCGCGGATGAGATGGCCATCGGTATGGTGAATCAGAAGACCACAGCTGTTCGTCTGATCCCAGTGATCGGAAAAGGTGTAGGTGAGATGGTAGAGTTTGGTGGACTTCTCGGATATGCACCGGTTATGCCGGTAAACAAATTTGCATGTGATGCATTTGTAAATCGTGGCGGAAGAATTCCAGCACCGATCCATAGCTTTAAGAACTAAAGGAACTATTCAGAGCCATACACATGTATATGGCTGAATAAATATAGAACACTGGCAAATGGGCAATAGTCTGTTTGCCAGTGTTTTTTAGAATAAGAAAGTGTTAGAAAGGCAATGCCTGTACGATCACATTTACCACACCGGCGATGACCATGACCAGGATAGGATTCATTTTGAATCTGCGGAGCAGAGTAACGCATAATACAAAGATGCCGACCAGAAGCCAGTTGGTATTAGATAGAAGGATCGAACCATCGGAATCCCAGAAGGCAGTGATCAGGATTGATATTCCTGCGGCAGCCACCATGGCAACGACAGCAGGGCGCAGTGTCTTCAGAATATTTTGGAGAAGTGACATGCTGCGATATTTCAAATACAATCTTGCAATGCAGGTAACGATGACACAGGAAGGCAGAATACAACCGATAGTTGCGGCAACAGCACCGGGAATTCCGGCGATGCGGGTTCCGACAAAAGTGGCGGAATTGATGGCGATAGGCCCAGGCGTCATCTGAGAGATTGTGATCAGATCGGTAAATTCAGTCATAGTAAGCCAGTGATGGACATCAACGACCTGTGCCTGAATCAGAGGCATGGCTGCATATCCGCCACCGAAGCTGAACAGACCAATATTCAAAAAACTTAAGAACAACTGTATGTACATCATATTTAACAATCTCCTTTCTGAAAACAGGAGAGGATCAGTCCCAGAGCTCCACAGAACAGAATAATATAGATAACATTGATTTTACAGATGCAGGATGCAATGAATGCGCCTGCCATGATAAGAAGTGAAAGGGGATCCTTTTCCCGGACAATGCCAATTCCCATATCATAGACTACAGAAGCGATGACCGCACCGACGCCGGACTGCATACCTTTTAGCATACCGCTGACGATTGCGTTGTCACGGAAGGCAGCATAACAGGCAGAGATTACGGTAATGATGATAAATGGGGGAATAACAGTGCCAAGGATCGCAACCAGTGCACCGATAAGACCAGCCAGCTTATAGCCTGTCACAATGGCTCCATTGACTGCAATAGCACCAGGCGCAGACTGGGCAATGGCAATCAGATCCAGCATTTCTTCTTCGTTGATCCAATGGTACTCGTCCACAAATTTTTTCTTGATCAAAGTAACGATGACATAGCCTCCGCCAAAGGTGAAGGCACTTAAATAAAAAGTTGATATGAAAAGTTTTCCAAGTAGAGCCTTTTTAGATGTCATAGAATGCCTCCTCATAATATTCTCGCAGCTATTCTAACACAAAAAGAAGATGAATGGTAAATTTTCGCTTATAACAGCTGTTCATAAAAGTGCACAAAAAATGGAGGCTGATGCTTGACAGTATGCACAGAATGATATAAAATAAAAATGTGCAGAGAATGCTGTGTCAAGTGCGTATCGACAAGTTTGATACGAAAAGGGAATCAGGTGTAAGTCCTGAGCGATCCGGTCACTGTGTTCGGAGAGTCTGTTTTCAATATCCCATTGCATAACCCAATCATGATACATGTGAGAAGGGGAGGGCAGACGTTTGTATCCGTAAGTCAGGAAACCTGCTTGGCATATGAGATGAGCTTCCGAGCAAAGCTTAACATCCGACAGCCGGGAACGAATGGCGCGTGCCCGACTTGAAACGTCGACTTGTGGGTTAAGGCGGCATTTTTGATGAGAATCTCTAAGCAGTGATGCACAAACATATATTGTCGGATGATCATGCATAGCCTCCATAAAACATTTGCATGAGAATGGCGCATCTGGCAGCTTCATGCAAAACCCCTCTGGGCGCAGGTTTCCTGAACATCCTGCCTCCCAGAGGGGTTTTCAGTGTATCATAAGATAAATTGTGACATCCTCTAAGCAGGTTCAGCGTTGATTTACAGATATTGAAGAAAAATATGAACTAAAAACTTTTGGAAAAGAGGTTGAAGTATTGAATTTTTAAGGGCTAATGCATCGTATCTGTGTTGGAGGTCTTAGTTAAGAATACGCTAAATCTTTTGCTGATTTGTTGACTTTTCTATATTTGGAGCGCATAATGAGTGAAGTTCAGCGAAACCAAAGTTCTATTTTGGGAGAACATTCAGAAGATATAGATAGATGGAGGCATATTCATGACAGAGAAACACATTAAACTTTCACCGGATACGGTGGTGACATTTGTAAAAAAATCACAGCAATGTGATTTTAATATAGATATTTCTTATGGTCACACAGAAGTAGATGCGAAGTCTTTGCTGGGAATGTTAAGTCTTGATTTCGGCCGCATCATACATGTAAAGTATTATGGTAAGAATGAAGATCTGGAAGGTTATATAAATGAGTTGGCAGTAGAGTAAGATGACTGCAGACACAACAGAATAGATAAGACGGATAATAAGAATGCCCTGCAAAAGGATCTGTAGAACAGAACAGTCACTTTTGCAGGGCATTTTTTGATGACAGAAATTATTTTGCCAGTCGTGTCAGATCTTCATAGAATCCAGGATAGCTGATCTTCACGCAGTCAGCACCTTTGATCGAGGTCTCACCGTCTGAAGCAAGAGCGGTGATGGCAAAGGTCATGGCGATGCGGTGATCTAAGTGGCTGTCGATGATCGCTCCGTGGAGGGGGTAACCGCCTTCGATGATCATACCGTCATCTGTGCCTTCGATGTGAGCACCCATAGCACGAAGATTATTGACCATCACGTCTATCCGGTTGGATTCTTTGACTTTCAGCTCCTGTGCATCGCGGATCACAGTAGTTCCCCTGGCAAAGCAGGCAAGGGCTGCGACCACTGGAAGCTCATCAATGAGAGTTGGAATCACTGAACCACAGACAGTCACTCCGTGAAGCTCACTGTGGCGAACCAGCAGGTCAGCGGTAGGTTCACCATTTCCATAATTTTCATTGAGCAGAGTAATATCGGCACCCATATCCTGGCAGACGCGGAGCAGTCCATCTCTGGTGGGATTGATGCCTACATTTTTGATCAGTATCTCGGAATCTGGAACCATCAAAGCTGCCGCAATAAAATAAGCGGCAGAAGAAATATCACCAGGAACGATGATTTCCTGTGCGTGCAGGTCCTTGCCGGGGGTGACTGTAGCAGTAGTACCCTTACTCGTAATATCAGCACCGAAATGTGTTAACATGATCTCTGTGTGATTCCGGGACAGATAAGGTTCGGTTACACTTGTGGTTCCGTCTGCATAGAGTCCGGCAAGTAAGATACAGGATTTTACCTGGGCAGAAGCAACTTTGGAGGTATATGCGATGCCATGGAGCTTCTGCCCGTGGATCCGAAGAGGTGCACAGCCGTTATCACGGATACTGGTAATATCGGCTCCCATCAGAGTTAATGGCTCCATGATCCGTTTCATGGGGCGGATCTGGATGGATTCATCTCCATTTAACTCGGTGGTAAACCTCTGACCGGCCAGAATGCCGGAGATCAGCCGGGTGGTAGTGCCACTGTTTCCTACATCCAGCATAGAAGAGGGAGCAGTCAGACCATGAAGGCCTTTTCCATGGATCAGGATCTCAGAATCCAGATCTTCTATGTCGATTCCGAGCTTTCGGAAACAGTCGATAGTGGACAGACAGTCTGCTCCTCGAAGAAAGTTGGTGACTCTTGTAGTTCCTTCTGCCAGCGCTCCGAACATAATAGAGCGATGGGAGATGCTTTTATCACCGGGAACAGTGATCTCACCTTTTAATGCATTGGTTCTGGTAAATATCATATAGCTTACCTCTCATATATCACATATCTGTGTTTTCTCAAGATTTCGATGGCGCTCTTCATAGATTCTTCATCATAAAATTCAATCCGGAGAACGGCCTCGATAAATTCACGGCTGTGTACGATGCCGATATTTTTCAAACTGATCTGATTGCTGGCAAGGATCGTGGCAAGAGTTGCAATTCCTCCTGCTTCATCCACCATATCACAGTAGATCTCATAGATCCGCGCCAGAGGACCATTGCCTTTGACCGGAAGACTGTTCCGATAATCTCTGGATGTCTCAAATAAATGGTAAATAGCACCGGATTTGGCTTCATCCAACTGGCCTTTGATCTTCTCCAGAGAAGCGATATAATCAGTCAGAATCCTGGAAATATTTTTCCGGTTGGTCATGCAGATCTGTTCCCACATCTCCGGGGAAGAAGATGCGATCCGGGTGATGTCCTTGAATCCGCCCGCGGCGACCAGCTTCATGATGCCGTCTTTGGTATCTTCGTCCTTGACCAGGTTGACAAGGGACGAAGCAATAATATGTGGCAGATGGCTGATACCTGCAGTCACATAATCATGAGTGTGATAGTCGATGACCAGCGGAAGTGCTTTTAAGGAAGCTACAAAATCGCGATAAGTCTCTACAGCCTCCCGGGGGGTCTTTTCCGTAGGTGTGATCATGTAATATGCATTTTCAATGAGGATCCGCTTAGAATTGGCATAGCCGGTCTTCTCAGAACCTGCCATGGGGTGGCCTCCGATGAAATTTGCTTCCATATCAAGATCGGTTACCTTTTCGTGGATATCTGTCTTGGTGCTGCCTACATCGGTGATGATGCAGTCCGGTCCGATCAGAGGCTTTAACTGCTCCAGATATTTGGCATTGCTGGATACAGGTGCACACAGGAAAATATAGGTGCAGTCAGAAAAATCTTCGTCAATCTGATCAATGACCCTGCTGATCACTCCGTCAGCCACTGCCTGCTCCACAGAAGCACGGGTGCGGGAGTGGGCGATGATCTCTGTATCTGGATAAAAATAACGGACAGCCCGGGCGATGGAACCGCCGATCAGGCCAAGTCCGATAAAACCGATTTTCATTTGTCTATCTCCTTTAGCACGTTAATGCATAAAGTATAGCACGTTTGTCGGAAAATGAAAAGAAATATATGAACGAAATAGAAGCTTAGTTGACAAACCAAACGGACTATATTAAACTAATGTAGTTGTAAAATACAGCAGGATTCTCTGAAAAACAGAGTTTTCAGATAGGATAACAGATCGGAAATCGAGATAGGAGGAAGCACGAAAATGAAACACAATTTCCGAAAGATAGAAGGTAAGTGGCAGCAGAAATGGGAAGATGCCAAGATCTTCAATGCAGTGGATGGAAGTCCCAAGAAGAAGTTCTATGGTCTGGTAGAGTTCCCGTACCCGAGCGGAGCAGGTATGCACGTAGGACATATTAAGGCATATTCCAGCCTTGAGGTAATTTCCAGAAAGAGAAGAATGGAAGGATACAACGTGCTGTTCCCCATTGGATTCGATGCATTCGGACTTCCGACTGAGAACTATGCCATCAAGACAGGCAAACATCCGCGTGTGATCACGGACGAGAATATTGCAAGATTTACCAATCAGCTGAAAAAAGTTGGTTTTTCTTTTGACTGGGATCGTGTGATCGACACCACAGATGAGGATTACTATAAATGGACCCAGTGGATCTTCCTGAAGATGTATGAGCATGGTCTTGTGTTCAGAAGCAAAGCACTGGTAAACTACTGCCCGTCCTGTAAAGTTGTTCTTTCCAATGAGGACAGTCAGGGTGGACACTGTGACATCTGCCACAGCGAAGTAGTACAGAAGTCCAAAGATGTATGGTATTTAAGAATCACGGAGTATGCTGACAAACTGCTGGCAGGTCTTGAGGATGTAGATTATCCGGCAAATGTAAAACAGCAGCAGGTGAACTGGATCGGTAAATCCACCGGTGCATTTGTTGATTTCAAGATCGATGGTGTAGACGAGCAGCTGGAGATCTATACGACCAGACCGGATACCCTGTTCGGGGTTACCTTTATGGTAATGGCTCCGGAGCATCCGCTGATCGATAAATATGCAGATCGCATCTCCAACATGGATGCCATCAAAGCATATCGTACCGAGTGTGCAAAGAAGACGGAGTTTGAGCGTACCCAGCTTGTAAAAGACAAGACGGGTGTGAAGATCGAAGGCCTGGAGGCAGTCAATCCGGTTAACGGTAAAAAGATCCCGATCTTTATTGCAGACTATGTAATGATGGGTTATGGTACTGGTGCGATCATGGCTGTACCGGCGCATGACCAGCGTGACTATGATTTCGCTAAAGCATTTAACATTGATATTATTGAGGTTATCAAGGGTGGCGACATCTCCAAGGAAGCTTATACCGGCGACGGTGAGATGGTGAATTCTGAGTTCCTCAATGGCTACACTAATAAGAAGGATTCCATCCAGAAGATGCTGGAAGAGCTGACCCGCCAGGGCATTGGCCGTGCAGGTGTTCAGTTCAAGATGAAAGACTGGGCATTCAACCGTCAGAGATACTGGGGCGAGCCGATTCCGATCGTTCACTGTGATCACTGTGGTGTTGTTCCGGTTCCGTATGAGGAGCTGCCGCTTCGTCTGCCGAAGGTAGAAAACTTTGAGCCGGGTGTGGAGGGTGAATCTCCGCTGGCTAAGATTGATTCCTTTGTAAAATGCAAGTGCCCGAAATGCGGACGCGATGCAAGAAGAGAGACTGATACCATGCCGCAGTGGGCAGGTTCTTCCTGGTACTTCCTGCGTTATATCGATCCGCACAATGACAAGTGCCTGGCAGACCCGGAGAAGCTGAAATACTGGATGCCGGTAGACTGGTACAACGGTGGAATGGAGCACGTTACCAGACATGTGATCTACTCCCGTTTCTGGCATCATTTCCTGTATGACATCGGTGTGGTAAACACTCCGGAGCCGTATGCAAAGCGTTCTATCCAGGGACTGATCCTTGGACCGGATGGAGATAAGATGAGTAAATCCAAGGGCAACGTTGTTGACCCGCTGGATATTGTAGAAGAGTACGGTGCAGACACCCTGCGTACTTATGTACTGTTCATGGGTGACTACGGCGCAGCAACTCCGTGGAACGAGAATTCTGTAAAGGGTTGTAAGCGTTTCCTGGAGCGTGTAGCTGGATTTACCGATATGCTTTCTGAGGATAAAGAGACTGAGAAGCTGGAGACTCCGCTTCATAAGACCATCAAGAAAGTATCTTCTGATATTGAGGATATGAAGTTCAATACAGCAATTGCAGCACTGATGACTCTGACTAACGATATCTACAATGTTGGAAAGATCAGTAAAGAGCAGCTTCATACCTTCATCAAACTGCTTTGCCCGTTTGCTCCGCATCTGTGTGAGGAAATGTGGGAGGTTACCGGTGGAGAAGGATTCCTGTCTCTGGCATCCTGGCCGACCTATGAGGAAGCTAAGACGGTCGATGCACAGACCGAGATCGGTGTACAGATCAACGGTAAACTTCGTGGAACTGTTGTGATCCCGACCGGTGCTGACAAAGAAGAAGTATTTGCTATGGCAAAAGCCGATTCCAGAATCGCTTCCCTGGTAGAGGGCAAGACCTTCGTAAAAGAGATCTATGTACCGAACCGTGTGGTGAACTTTGTTGTGAAATAGATAAGGTTTTGGCAGAGGACACAGCCGTTTATGCGGCTGTGTCCTTTTTTTGTATTCTGCTGGGAACGTGTGCGTGGATGTTTGAGAGGTTTTCTGGTGAGCTGTCGGGCAAATGTGTGACATGACGCGTTTTTTTGCGAGTTGTCAAGCGGTTGGACAATTCATAAGGCATTTGAACTGCTATTAGCTCATTTCCTGTCCGGTGACTCCATTCTATAAGGCCTTTGGATAATTCATATTGTAATTGAAGGTAGATTCTCCAAAGCAGGCGAAGATAGACATCTTCGGCTGATGAAACGGACAATTAGCGCCTGCTTGAGGCAAAAATTCTACAACAAATATGAAAAATACTGCAAATCATAAGTAAAACGGACAATTAGTACCCGCCCGACATGGAAATTCTCCAACTCACATCAGAAAAGCTTCACGCGAGGAAGTGATTGGTTAGCCAGGCGATTCTCCGCGCTTGAATTGTCCAAAGTAAAGATCATTCTTGTACTGGGTGTAAGATTGACAATGTATAGGCGGTATTAGATAATAAATTTGAAAGACGCAAGGCAATTATGGAGATGTTCAGATGAAAGATGTCAGGGATGAACTTGTAAGATTAGTGTACAAAACGGTATTCATATGTATTGCTGTTTTTATTATTGCAGTGTTTGTGAAGGATTATTATCTAAATTATTTGTTTGGCTTATTATTTTATCCGTTAAACAAGTATATTAAATTTGTACTCACTTTTTTTATATGTTTCTGGCCATTCATCAGTGCGATAATGATTTTGTTAAGAGCTACTTGGTTTATCATAAAAAATATATTATTAGCAGATGTAACATTTTCAAAAGAATACTTTTTCTTTTTTGCTGTTGCGCAGATAATTATGGCGATTTTGATAATTGTGGCAACAATTTCTAGCATACTTACAAATACAAAAGATCTATTGTGTTGAAGTGGTCAAGACAAATATGGTATGAGAAGTCATATGTGGTAATGAAAATAATTGTTCAATATTCTTGTATACAAAGTTGTTTTATAGTGGAAATTTAAATACAAAAAAAGAAGTAGAATTCAATGATAAAGAAATGTCAGGGAGAACATTAAATGAAAAAATTTATAAAAAGCATATCCTATATATGCCGATAACTGAAATGATTTGGTATATACCGATGAGTCTTCTTGCTTTTGAGGCATATATAGGTAGTCCTGCTTTAATAAAACAATCGCAATTTCCTTACTACGAAAATTATTATACAGTCCAAGGAAAAGTCGTCTCTTTTGAACGTAACGGTTCGGACCATACATATAGATCTATTCTAGTATTGGATAACGGGAATACATACTATATACCACCCACTTTAGAAAGAAACTATGGATATGAAGACTGGCTTCTTAATAAAATACATTCAGACATTACTTCTGGAAAAGAAGTCATCTTGCAGGTGTTAGACTTTGACAATAGTGACTATACACCAGCGATTATGTCATTAAAGTGTAATGGAGTGGAATATTTTTCCCTAGAAGAATCAATAAATATTTACCAAGAATCCGAAAGAGGAGGAGTAAAGTGGGACTTTCAATCACAATGTCTTGGTTATATTCCTATCATACTCTCTGGAACGTGTGCTGTATTACAAGTTTTATTGTTAGAGAGAAAAGCAAGAGTGATAAGAAAAAATAAAAAGGGACTATTTAAGTGCTTTATTTGGATGCATTCTGGTTTTTTAGTTGCCATTTTATTATCAGCATATGTATTGTTCGGCATTGCTTGGAATACACAGCAGACATGTTTAGAAATTTTCGATGTACCATCGGAATCTGGTTGTGAGACCTTAGATGGTAGCGTGATTAGTATTTCTAAAATTGATGATGATAATTATTTACAAGTAGAAATGGGCGGCAAAACAGCTTATCTTCTACTGAAAAATGTCCAAGAACATTTTTCAGTAGAAGATATAACTCATATAGCTACTGGTGAAAAAACTAAATTTGTTGGTTTACAACTTTCCGTATTCAGGAAAAATTGTATCAGGAATACTGAAAATTTCTTCTGATAATAAAACCTATATTTCTTATTCAGAGGGGAAAAACCTTTATTATAAAATAGCAATAGATAAACATGCCTTAGCAATATTATATTGCAACATTTCAGCGTTAATATTTGTTATATTGACTATTCTTATAATAATCCGAAAATTCATGTCTGGAGAAAGAATTATAATCACAGGAGATGGGAAACCAGTTACAATTAAATATATTTAAAAAGATGAAATATGGGAAAGATTTGAGTAAGATATAGGATGGCAGATACAAAAGGTTGGTGAAGATATTCAGATGAAAGATGTCAGGGATGAACTTGTTCATTTAGTATTTAAAATCTCATTTCGATGCGCAGCAGTTTTTGTCATAGCAGTTGCTATAAGAGATTTATATTCAAAGTACATATTTGATTTATTATTCGATCCGTTAAACGAGTGTGTCAGAAGCATGATTTCTTTGTTTATATGTTTATGGCCATTTATTAGTGTGATAATTACATTATTGAAAGGTGTCTTATTTATTGTAAAAAATATATTATTGACAGATGTAACGCTTTCAAAAGAATATTATTTCTTTTTTGTTGTTGTACAAATAGTTATGATAATTTTTTTGACTGTGGGTACAATTTCAGTTGCAATAACAAATATAACAACTCTATTATACTAGAGCAAAAAAGGTGGAGGAAGCAATCGAATATGGCAAGAGAAGCACTTTTGGAATTGAATTGCAGCAGATACTCTGAGAAAATAATCGATATAATAAATTTGCTTTGTAAGGTGGGGTGGGCATATGTTTCTGATGATGAAAAAGTGGAGTATTTACCAATAGGGGATAAGGATGACTTTGACTGGAAAAAAGGTGTTCTGTCAGAGGTTGAATTGCAGAAACTTGTGAATATAAAGCAGCAATTAAATGAAAAAATTGGTTTGGTCTTATATTACGGACAAACTGACGTAGGAATTTTATTGTTGGCTGATGATACCAAAAGTATTCTGATCTGTATGAGTATTAACAGAAAAACGATTCAGAATACCAGAACATCTATTACAGATATAGGATGGTATTTTGCTAATATTGTAAAGCAGATGGAAAATGAAGGGTGTTGTATAGATTACATAAGATTTGAAGATTACGTAGACTAACATATGGAAAAGTTATAATAATTGATATAATAAAATCAAAACACATAAGTCTGGCAATTTTCATAAAAACCTTGCTATTTTTGAAATATTTTAGTATAATTCTGACATAAGGGTTGGGGAAGATAAAAAAACCTGACAGCAAAAGTGCTGCAGCTCAATGCAGAATGACTAAATGTATCGGAGGAAATAGCTATGAACGTTTACACAACTGACAGTATCCGAAATGTGGTTCTTCTTGGCCATGGGGGATGTGGCAAGACCAGTCTTGTCGAAGCTATGGCATATGTTTCCGGTCTGACCGGACGTCTGGGAAAAGTATCAGACGGAACAACGATCAGTGATTATGATAAAGAGGAGATCAAACGTAAATTCTCAATCAACACATCTGTTGTACCGCTGATCTGGAAAGATACGAAGATCAACCTGTTGGATACACCAGGCTATTTCGATTTTGTAGGAGAAGCAGAAGAAGCAGTGGCAGCAGCAGATGCAGCGATCATCGTGGTATCTGGTAAAGCCGGTGTGGAAGTTGGTACTGAGAAAGCATGGGAGCTCTGTGAAAAATACAAACTGCCCCGTATGTTCTTTGTATCTGAGATGGATGTAGACCATGCATCCTTCCGTGAAGTTGTTGAGAAGCTGACAGAGCTGTACGGCAAGAAGATTGCTCCGTTCTATCAGCCAATGCGTGAAAATGAGAAATTCGTAGGTTACATCAACGTTATGAAGATGGCAGGTCGTAGATTTACCGGCATCGGCACCAGAGAAGAGTGCGAGATCCCGGAATACAGCAAAGCAAACCTGGATATCTATCGTGAAGCCATGATGGATGCAGTAGCTGAGACCAGTGAAGAGTTCATGGAGCGTTATTTTGCAGGAGATGAGTTCTCTGTTGGTGAGATCCGCGCAGCCATGAAGACCAATGTAAACGATGGAAGTATCATTCCGGTATCCATGGGATCCAGTATTGAACTCCGCAACATTCACAACCTGATGAATGATATCGTAGAGCTGTTCCCGTCACCGGACAAGAAGAAATGCGCCGGTATCAATATGAAGACCAACGAGATCTTCGAGGGCGATTATAACTTTGCAACTTCCAAGTCTGCATATGTATTCAAGACTATCGCAGATCCATTTATCGGAAAATATTCTCTGATCAAGGTTTGCTCTGGAGTTATCAAATCTGATGATACACTGTACAATGCAACCACTGAGACAGAGGAGAAGATCAGCAAGCTGTATGTGATGAGAGCCAACAAGCCGGAAGAGGTAAGTGAGCTTCATGCAGGTGATATCGGAGCAATCGGTAAAGCTGGATGCAAGACCGGAGATACCCTTTCTACTAAGGCGGTTCCGGTTGTATATGGCAAGACCGAGATCTCCAAACCGTATACCTACATGGCATACAAGGCAAAGAATAAAGGTGATGAGGATAAGATTTCCCAGGCACTGGCAAAGATCATGGATGAGGATCTGACTGTAAAATCTGTCAATGATTCTGAAAACCGCCAGACCTTACTCTATGGTATGGGAGATCAGCATCTGGCAGTGATCGTCAGCATGCTGGCTGAAAAATATAAAGTGGATGTGGAACTGACCAAACCGAAGGTAGCTTTCCGTGAGACCCTTCGCAAAAAATCGGATGTAGAGTATAAATATAAGAAACAGTCCGGTGGACATGGACAGTATGGACATGTAAAGATGACCTTTGAGCCGTCTGGTGATCTGGAGACACCGTATGTATTTGAACAGCAGGTAGTGGGAGGCGCAGTTCCGAAGAACTACTTCCCGGCAGTTGAAAAAGGTATCCAGGAATCTGTACAGAAGGGGCCACTTGCAGGATATCCGGTAGTTGGTGTGAAAGCCGTTCTCTACGATGGATCCTATCATCCGGTAGATTCTTCTGAGATGGCATTCAAGACCGCAGCGATCCAGGCATTCAAGAAAGGATTCATGGAGGCATCCCCGATCCTGCTTGAGCCGATCGAGACTCTGACAGTTCTTGTCCCGGATAAATATACCGGTGATGTCATGGGAGACCTGAACAAGAGACGTGGCCGTGTACTTGGCATGAATCCGGCAGGTGCTGGCAAGACTGAGGTAGTGGCAGATGTGCCGATGATGGAACTGTTCGGATATTCCACCGATCTTCGTTCCATGACAGGCGGAAGCGGAACGTATTCCTATGAGTTTGCACGTTATGAGCAGACCCCATCCGATGTACAGGAAAAAGAAGTTGCAGCAAGAGCAGCCGAGGTGTAAAATAGCATTAAATTCATACAAGAAGGAGACTGTGAAGAATCACAGTCTCTTTTTGCGGCTGTCAGAGAGGAATCCTCGGTGGACAGTCAGTGAAGTACGGGAGAGTGGAAAAGATGGAATTTATCAGAAAATGTTATGGCCGTGCCATATTGCTGGCCCGATGGTTATTTCTGGCAGGGATTGCCGGAGTGATTCTTGGTATCTTCGGAGGACTGTTCGGTAACAGTATCACTTATGTGACAGCATTCCGGAACGCGCACCCGTGGATGCTATATCTGCTTCCGGCAGCAGGTCTTGCAATTGTGGCATTGTATAAGCTGGATCCATATAAGACAGGTACCAACCGGGTACTGGAGGGTATTCAGTCGGATACCTATGTTCCGCTTCGGATGGCTCCGCTGATCGTAGTCTCCACGATCCTGACTCACGCTTTTGGTGGTTCAGCAGGACGTGAGGGTGCGGCACTTCAGCTGGGCGGAAGTATTGGAGGAACCCTTGGAAAATGGATGAAATTTGATGAATATGACAGGAAGATCATGATCATGTGTGGCATGAGCGCCGGATTTTCAGCATTGTTCGGAACACCATTGACGGCAACCGTATTCGCTATGGAAGTGATCAGTGTGGGGATCATACAGTATGCAGCACTGGTTCCCTGTGCAGTTGCTTCTCTGACAGCACATCAGGTTGCAATCCTGGTTGGTTCCGGCGGGGAGACCTTTATCCTGGGTACGGTACCGGAATTTACACTGATCAATGCGGCGTTAGTGATTATTCTTGCAGTTTTATGTGCGGCAGTCAGTATCTTTTTCTGTAAAGTGCTACATAAGACGGAGCACTGGTACAAGGAGATGATTCCGAATGAATGGATCCGCATTGTGTCAGGTGCTCTTCTGGTGATTCTGATGGCAAAGGTGCTCGGCACCACAGATTATCTGGGAGCCGGTATGGATGTGGTGGAACGTGCAGTCATGGATGGAAAGGTAGCTGCATCTGCATTTTTATTGAAGATCATATTTACTGCAGTGACATTGGGATGCGGATTCCGCGGTGGCGAGATCGTACCGACGTTGTTTGTTGGAGCAACCTTTGGATGTCTGTTCGGACAGATCACCGGTCTGTCTCCGGCGCTGGCAGCAGCCTGCGGAATGGCAGCAGTTTTCTGTGGTGTCACAAATTGTCCGATCTCATCCATGTTTTTGAGTTTTGAGTTGTTTGGATTTGAGTCCATGCCGTTTGTTCTGCTGACTGTGGCCATCAGCTATCTGGAATCTGGATATTTTGGACTGTATCACAGCCAGAAGATCCTGTATTCTAAGACAAAGCTCAAGTTTATCAATACTCATACCAAAGAATAAAAAACCCGGCAGAATTTCCGAAAAGCTTAACGCTTTCCGGAAAACACCTGCCGGGCCTTTTGCAGTGTTTCATCCATTTTCTGCTGTTCTTCCACAGATTTTCCTTCTTTCATGATCTTGAAGATCAATTCAAATTCATCCTTTGAAAACATCAGATTCTGCCGGCTGGCAGAAGCAATCGCTCCTATAAGCACGGGCATGATCTCTTTTTGACTTGTCTTCCCTTCCAGCTGTGCAGCCAGATGGAGAAGAAGATTTAATTTTTCCGGGGCAATCTGCTGCACCCGTTCATCATAAAACCAATTCGGAATATTCATTCATTGTCACCTCGTTTCTGATCCGAAGATGTGGGAGCAGAAAAGCTCTCAAACATGCTCCGGTACAGATCCATATTTTCCATCATATCTGCCAGCTGCTCCATGGAAGCCTGTTCTTCCGGTGGAAGGATCCCTTTCAGGTGTCGGAATACGTGACTCATGTCGGCGGGCTCCTGTACGGGTGGATGTTGATCGTAGTAGTCGATGGTTGCTTTCAGTTCCATCCACTTGATGTAAATGGCACACATTTTCTGGAGATTGGCAGGAAGAAAGGGCAGGAAGGCTTTGAACATCTTAAGCTCTCCTGGAAGAATCGCTTCGTCAAATGGTGTCATGACAGTTAAGCCCCCTGCTTCTTTCTAAAATATATGAACGGCAGACGGAAAACATGCGTTTCCGGGTCCGGGGTTTTCAGGCAGCAGAAGGGCTGTCAGAAGATCTGACAGCCCGGGCACAGAAGAGGTCCCTGACTGCTGACACCAGATTCAGACTTAGCATCCGCAGGAATTGCCACAGCCACAGGAGTTATTGCATCCGCAACCACAGTGGTTGGAACCAAATCCGCCGCAGCAGCACAGCAGGAGAATGATCCACAGGCAGGAGTTGTCAGATCCACCACATCCGCAGCCATTGTCACATCCACAGCCGTTGTTTCCCAGGAATCCGTTGCCGTTTCCACAACAGCAGCACAGAAGAAGGATGATCCAGATCCAGCTGCAGGAACTACCGCCAAATCCACTGCATCCACAGGAATTACTGCATCCGCAGCCAGTGCTGCAGCCACAGCCGCCTCTCGAACTTAAATCACTCATGAAGATAACCTCCAAAAAACTATTTACACTTCATCATATGCAGTGCTCCAAAATTGTGTTATACTTCATATGGCAATTCCTAACGAAAGACAGGAGGTAATGGACATGCCTGCAGCATATGCACATTATGTATTTGGAAAAAAAGTATTTCAGGAACTTTCCGGAACGGAGAAGGAGATCATAAGAAAAGGAGAAGACGCGTTTCTCTTAGGCCTTCACGGACCGGATCTTTTATTTTATTATTTCCCATTATGTAAGAATCGGATCAATCAGCAGGGAGTAAAGCTCCATAAGAAGATTGCAGCAGAATTTTTTGAATTGGGAAGAAAGCGGTACAAGGAAGATCAAGATTCGGTATTGCGGGCGTATTTATATGGATTCTTGTGTCACTATATTCTGGACAGCGAGTGTCATCCATACATTTCGGAATATATGGAAGAGCATGATTTGGGACATCTGGAGATCGAGACGGAGTTTGACCGGTATCTGATGGAGGAGGATGGGCGAGATCCGCTTTATTATGTACCGATCCATCATCTGATCAGCCGGGCTCATACCCGCAGGGAGATCTCAAAGATGTTTGATCATGTGACGCCGCGGCAGATCGACTGGTGTATCCGGCTGTTCCGACGCACATTGAAGCTGTTTGTATGCAGAAGCAGGAGAAAATTAAAGATTTTCCGTATTTTCAGCCGGCTGACAGGACAGGATAAGGAGATCGGAGGCCTGATCATGGATGGACAGCTCAATGAAGCATGCCAGGAAAGTGATCTGTTTTTGGAGGATCGGCTGAACAAAGGAGTAAAGCTGGCAGCAGAGGAAATTGAAAAATACAGCCATGCACTGGATACGGATGGATTCTTATCTATGCGGCTGTATCGGAATTACGAGGAATTTTAGGAGAGTGTTACATGAAAAAGTTACTGGTTTATCTGAAAGGTTATGAGAAAGAGACCGTACTGGCGCCTTTATTCAAGATGCTGGAGGCACTGTTTGAACTGTTTGTGCCGTTGGTAATGGCGGCAGTGATCGATGTGGGAATCGGCGGACATGACAGAGGTTATGTGATCCGTATGTGTCTGGTGCTCATCGCCTTGGGAGTGATCGGTCTTGCCTGCTCCATTACCGCCCAGTATTTTGCAGCGAAAGCAGCTACCGGATTCTCTACTGTGCTCAGAAGGGAGTTGTTTGCACATATTCAGAGTCTGTCTTACACAGAGATGGACAATCTGGGTACGTCTACGCTGATTACCAGAATGACCAGTGATATCAACCAGGTGCAATCCGGCGTGAATCTGGTGCTGCGTCTGTTTCTGCGCTCTCCGTTCATTGTGTTTGGTGCGATGATTATGGCATTTACGGTGGATGTGAAGGCGGCAATGATCTTTGTTGTAGCAATCCCGATGCTTTCGGTGGTCGTATTTGGCATTATGATCTGGACCATGCCGCTGTATCGGCGGGTACAGGGAGCCCTTGACAAGGTGCTTGGGCTGACCCGTGAAAATCTTACCGGTGTCCGTGTGATCCGTGCATTTTGTCTGGAAGAACAGGAGCAGACACATTTTCGTGAGAAAAATGAGCGTCTGACCGATATGCAGAAGTTCGTGGGAAAGATTTCAGGTCTTATGAATCCGCTGACATATATCATTGTAAATGGAGCAGTTGTAGTGCTTCTGCACACAGGAGCCATCCGCGTGGATCAGGGGATTATTACCACGGGAGCAGTGGTGGCACTGGTCAACTATATGAATCAGATCCTGGTGGAGCTGGTGAAGCTGGCAAATCTGATCATCAACATTACCAAATCCGTTGCCTGCGGAAATCGTATTCAGAGTGTGCTGGAGATTCCGTCCAGTATGAAAAATGGATCAGACACCAATCTTGCCAGGGCAGACGAGGTTGTCTTTGACCATGTGGGTCTGACTTATGCACAGGCTGGTACAGAATCCCTGACAGATATTGATTTTTCAGCGAAAGCAGGACAGACGATCGGTATCATTGGAGGCACAGGTTCCGGAAAATCCAGTCTTGTGAATCTGATCCCGCGTTTTTATGATGCGACGGCTGGAGCCGTGAAGATCAATGGGAAAAATGTAAAAGATTTTGATCTGGAGACGCTTCGGAAAATGGTTGGCATTGTGCCACAGAAAGCGGTGCTTTTCAAAGGAACTATTGAAGACAATCTGTGCTGGGGCAAGAAGGACGCCACGGAAGAAGAGCTGTGGGAGGCTCTGGAGACAGCACAAGCGGCAGAGTTTGTAAGAGAGCGAGCAGATGGACTGCAGGCAAAGATCGATCAGGGCGGCAAGAACCTGTCTGGCGGACAGAGACAGCGACTGACCATTGCAAGAGCACTGGTGGGCCATCCAGGAATCCTGATCCTGGATGACAGTGCGTCTGCACTGGATTTTGCAACCGATGCAGCGCTTAGAAAAGCACTGCGGGAGATGAAGGGCAATCCGATAGTCTTTATCGTATCTCAGAGGACCTCTTCCATCCGTCATGCAGATCAGATCATTGTGCTTGACGATGGAATGGTGGCCGGAATCGGAACTCACCAGGAACTTCTGGAAAACTGTCCGGTTTATCAGGAAATCCATTATTCACAGTTCGACAGAAAGGAGGAGAGAGCCGATGCGTAAGAAGATTCGTTCGGAGCAGAGTGAGACACTGAAAAAAGTACTGCGCTACCTGAAACGGTACTGGTTCTTTCTGGCTCTTTCCTTTGGACTTGCTGCAATTACGGTGGCGTCCACTTTGTATATTCCTTTGCTGACCGGAGATGCCGTTGACTGTGTGATCGGAAAAGGACAGGTGGATTTTACAGGAGTCTTTGCAGTGCTCAAAAGAATGGTCATGGTTATCGGTGTGACTGCAGTGGCACAGTGGGGCATGAATATCTGCAATAACAAGATGACCTATCAGATCGTGCGTGATATCCGAAATGAAGCATTTGCAAAGCTGGAGATCCTGCCGCTGAAATATCTGGACGGACATCCGTCAGGAGAAGTAGTGAGCCGGATCATTGCGGATGTAGATCAGTTTGCAGATGGACTTCTGATGGGATTTACCCAGCTATTTACGGGTGTGCTCACGATTGTGGGAACCATCGGATTCATGCTGAGTGTCAATGTAGGGATCACGCTGGTTGTGCTTTTGATCACGCCGGTGTCTATGATCGTGGCCTCCTTTATTGCAAAGAAAACATTTACCATGTTCCGACTGCAGTCGGAGGCGAGAGGGGAACAGACGGCACTGATCGATGAGATGATCGGTAATCAGAAGGTGGTGCAGGCTTTTGGTCATGAGAAAGACGCCATGGAGCAGTTCGGAGAGATCAATGAGCGTCTGAGAAAATATTCTCTGCGTGCCATTTTCTTTTCCTCCATCACCAACCCGTCCACCCGCTTTGTCAACAGTCTGGTGTACACAGGAGTGGGAGTCACCGGTGCTCTGGCTGCTATCAGCGGCAGAATGACCGTTGGACAGCTAACTGCATTTTTAAACTATGCAAATCAGTATACCAAGCCGTTCAATGAGATCTCAGGCGTAGTGACGGAGCTTCAGAACGCCATTGCCTGCGCAGGAAGAGTCTTTGAATTGATCGAAGAAGAGCCGCAGGTGCCGGAACCGGCAGATGCCACGGCACTGACGGATGTGGAAGGCCGCGTGGATCTTGAACATGTGGCATTTTCCTATCGCCTGGATCAGAAGCTGATCGAGGATCTTAATCTGGCTGTGAAGCCGGGAGAACGTGTGGCAATCGTAGGTCCTACAGGCTGCGGCAAGACTACAGTCATCAATCTGCTCATGAGGTTTTATGATGTGGATGCTGGTTCCATCAGCGTAGAAGGTGACGATATCCGTCAGGTGACCAGAAAGAGCCTTCGTTCTTCCTATGGTATGGTCTTACAGGATACCTGGCTCCGTTCAGGAACCGTTCGGGAAAATATTCTGATCGGAAAGCCGGATGCCACGGAAGAAGAGATGATCGAAGCGGCAAAGAACAGCCATGCACACAGCTTTATCAAGCGTCTGCCAAAGGGCTATGATACGGTGATCGGAGAGGACGGCGGCGGACTCTCTCAGGGACAGAAACAGCTCTTATGTATTACCAGACTGATGCTGTGCCGCCCATCCATGCTGATTCTCGATGAGGCAACCTCTTCCATCGATACCCGTACAGAGATGAAGATCCAGAATGCATTTGCCAGACTGATGGAAGGCCATACCAGCTTTATTGTGGCACATCGATTATCCACGATCCGTGAGGCGGATGTGATACTGGTTATGAAAGATGGCCATATCATTGAGCAGGGCAATCATGAAAGTCTGCTGGCAAAAAAAGGATTTTATGCAAAATTATATAACAGTCAGTTCAAGGATTAAAAAAGGAGGAATAAGATGCATCAGGCAAATGTATCACGTTATGAGACAATGAAGTACAACCGTTGTGGAAAGAGCGGACTCAAGCTCCCGGAGGTGTCACTGGGGTTATGGCACAATTTTGGAAGCACTGCTGTTTATGAAAACATGAAATCCTTGTGCTTTACCGCATTTGATCATGGAATCACGCATTTTGATCTTGCGAATAACTATGGTCCGGAGCCAGGCAGCGCAGAGACCAACTTTGGCCGGATCATGAAGGAAGAACTTCACGCCTACCGGGATGAGATCCTGGTCAGCACCAAAGCCGGTTATCTTATGTGGGATGGCCCTTACGGTGACTGGGGAAGCAAGAAATATATCATTGCCAGCCTGGATCAGAGTCTGAAACGACTGGGACTTGACTATGTGGATATTTTCTATCATCACCGGATGGATCTGGAGACACCTCTGGAGGAAACCATGGAGACCCTGGCGCAGATCGTGAGGAGCGGGAAAGCACTCTATGTGGGAATCTCCAATTACGACGGTGAGCATATGAAGCAGGCAGCAGCCATCTTAAAAGAGCTGCATTGCCCGTATATTATCAACCAAAACCGATATTCCATCTTTGACCGTACTATTGAGAAAAATGGTCTGAAGCAGGCAGCACACGAGGCTGACAAAGGCATCATCGCATTCAGCCCGCTGGCACAGGGAACTCTGACAGACCGGTATCTGAACGGTATCCCTGCAGACAGCCGGATCGCTACGGATGGAAGATTTCTTAAGGCGTCTCAGCTGACCGAAGAAAAGCTGGAGAGTATCCGTATGCTCAATGAAATTGCAAAGGAACGTGGAGAAAGTCTGGCACAGATGGCACTGAAGTGGGTGCTCAAGGACCACGTAGTTACAAGTGTGCTCATTGGTGCTTCCAAACCATCTCAGATCCTGGATAATCTGAAGGTGCTGGAGAGTGCAGACTTCACGGAAGAAGAACTGAAGCGGATCGATCAGGCATCAAAAATGGAAAATTAAAAAATAAAAAGATTTTGAAACTTTTTTGTATAATAGAGGGTCTAATATAACAGAAATATAAAAAACAACATAATTTCAGGAGGTTCTATTATGAAGAAAAAAGTGGTAATGATGGTGGTAACGATGGCAATGGCAGCAGCTATGATGACAGGCTGTGGAGCAAAGGGAGATACAGCATCCCAGACCACACAGGAGAGTCAGACAGCAGATGCATCCACGATGAGTGGTACGCTGGATGAAGTGAAGGATTTTATGTTTGTGGTCACAGATGCCCAGGGAGCTTCTTATGCATTCACATTTGATGGTGAAAAACCAGCAGGACTGGATGATGCAAAGATCGGTGATAAAGTAACGGTAACTTATACAGGAGAAATATCTGAGGTTGATCCGTTTGAAGGGGAAGTTCTCTCAGTGGAAGTAAGCAAATAGTGGATTTCCACACCAAAAGACAGTGATCGTAATATTCTGATAGAGAGATGTTGACGAGAGGAATGATAACATGATCTGTCAGAATGCGATCCTGTCCGATGAATATATGGATTATATCTGGAAAGCGGATGTAAATCCACCGGCTGAGATGGATCTATTGCCGTATGGTGTTTGTGCGCAATATATAAGTCCTAGCTTTTCTGTATATTATATAAGCAGGAAAGAGGTGTTTGGCAACAGAACATCACTTCCAATCGGGGATTATGCACTGCCTTGGTGCTATACACAGCTCAATACAGAGAGTCTTGAAACGACAAAGATTCTGCAGGTGCAGAATCAGCCTGCATTGAATCTGAGAGGACAGGGAGTGATCCTTGGATTCCTGGATTCGGGGATAGAACTGAAACAGATGACATTCCGCAAAGCAGATGGGAAAACCCGGGTACTGGAGCTGTGGGATCAGACAGATCAAAGTGGACGCAGTCCCGAAGGATTTCAATATGGAAGTGTCTATACATCAGAAGACATTGATAAGTTGCTGGCGGAAGAACAGGAAGTGCTTCCTGGAAAAGATGAAAACGGACATGGAACCAAAGTGGCTTCAATAGCGGCATCCTCAGAACTTCTGGAAGAAAACTATCTGGGAGCTGCACCGGAGGCAGAACTGGCAGTGGTAAAGCTGAAACAGGCAAAGCCATTTATCCGGCAGATGCAGCGGATTCCGCTTGACAGCATTGCTTATGAGGAAGCCGACATCATGCTGGCGGTCCGTTATCTTGACCAACTGGCACAAAGAGAAGGAAAACCGCTGGTGATCTGCATGGCACTGGGAAGTAATACAGGTGGTCATACGGGAGAAAATGCACTTAGCCTTTATCTGAACTATGTGTGCCGGAAGGTGGGCAGAGCAGTGGCAGTGGCTGCCGGAAATGAAGGAAACAAAGGGCATCATTATTTTGGAATAGTTCCGAGGGATCAGGATTATACGGAAGTAGAGCTGCGGGTAGGAGCCGGAGAAAAAGGTTTTCAGGTCAATCTCTGGGGAAATGCACCAGATCTGTTTTCGGTGGAAGTGATCGCACCCAGTGGGGAGAAAATTCCCCGGTTTGTTGCCAGAAAACTGGATCGTCAGCGCTATGATTTTGTATTTGAAAGTACGATCCTGGATATTCAATATGAATTATCGGAAATCGTCTCAGGAGACCAACGCCTTTTGCTGGCGTTCCAAAATCCTACACCGGGAATCTGGATGATCCGTGTCTATGCGGAAGGAAATCTGGAGAACACATTTCATATGTGGCTTCCAGTCACAGGGTTCATCAGCGATGAGACTTATTTTTTACGGCCGGATCCGGACACGACAGTCACGGAACCGGGAAATGCGGAAGGAGTATTGACTTTTTCCGGATATGATGCCAGAAATGGCAGTATATGGTATGATTCGGGTCGTGGATATACGAGAAATGGCCGGATCAAACCAGACCTGGCAGCTCCTGCGGTGGAGGTGGCAGCAGTGAACCTGCGGGGAAGAGTAACGACCCTGACTGGAAGCAGTGCGGCCGCAGCTTTGGGAGCCGGAGCCTGTGCACTTTTGCTGGAGTGGGGGATCGTTCGAGGAAATGTTCCTGCCATGGACAGTATCACAATACAGCGGTATCTGATCCGCGGTGCAAATCGTCTGAATATCTTTGATTATCCCAATAAAACCTGGGGCTATGGAAGCCTGGATCTGTATGACGCATTTCGTTCTGTCTAGGAATACGAGCTCTTATCACACGTACTGTTTCCTGACACTTGCATTACCGGGATTCTTGTTTTCAGAGCTTGACATCTTCCCTCAACATGGTAAAATGTATACGAATTGAAATTGTATACAATGATACAGACTGAGGAGGATTATTAATAAACGTCATGCAGGACAAACAAGGACACAAGGAGAGTCGCGATAAGTATTCTTTAAGAGGAAAAGTATTTGAAAGTATCCGCGAGGATATTTTGAGCGGCAGATATGAGCAGAATACAGAATTAAAAGAGACTGCCATCGGAGCAGAGCTGGGAGTGAGCCGGACACCGGTAAGAGAAGCACTTCGTCAGCTGGAGTTGGAAGGATTGGTATCTATCATTCCCAACCGGGGAGCATATGTGAATATGATCACGGCCAAGGATGTGCAGGATATTTACGTGATCCGTTCCATGCTGGAAGGCTTATGTGCCAGATGGGCGACTGAGCATATTACCAGAGAGCAGCTTGATAATCTGGAAGAAACGCTGTGCCTGACCGAATACCATACAGAGAAGAAGAATTATGATAAGCTCTATGAGCTTGACAGCTTATTCCATGAGCAGCTCTATGAAGCAGGAGGAAGCCGGATCCTGAATCATGTGCTGTCGGATTTTCATGATTATGTGAAAATGGTAAGAAAAGCTACCATTTCCACCAGCAGTCGTTCTGTGACATCCACAGAGGAGCACAGGGCGATCTTTGAAGCTATCCGTGATCAGGATGCAGACAGGGCAGAGGCACTGGCAAAAGAGCATGTAAAGCATACGATCGAGAGTATCCGTGCTTATGGACTGGATAAAATTTTATAATGCTGAGGAGAGGTTACCATGGAAAAGATTAGAATGATGACACCGCTGGTAGAGATGGACGGAGATGAGATGACCCGTATCCTGTGGAAGATGATCAAAGAGGAATTGCTTCTTCCGTTTGTTGATCTGAAGACGGAGTATTATGATCTTGGATTGGAAAAGAGAGATGAGACCAATGATCAGATCACCATTGATGCTGCAGAAGCGACCAAAAAATATGGAGTAGCAGTGAAATGCGCAACCATCACGCCCAATGCAGCCCGTGTGGAAGAGTATCATCTGAAAGAAATGTGGAAGAGTCCCAACGGAACCATCCGTGCGATCCTTGATGGAACCGTATTCCGGGCGCCGATCATTGTAAAAGGCATTGAGCCTTATGTAAAAACGTGGAAAAAACCGATCACGCTGGCACGTCATGCCTATGGTGATGTGTATAAAGCTTCTGAGATGCAGATTCCAGGACCTGGCAAGGTAGAACTGGTCTACACTGCGGAGGATGGCTCCAAAAGTGCTGTGACAGTTCACGAGTTCAAAGGACCTGGCGTGGTACAGGGAATGCATAACCTGGACGCTTCCATCGAGAGCTTTGCAAGAAGCTGCTTTACTTATGCACTGGCAACAAAGCAGGATGTATGGTTTGCAACCAAGGATACCATTTCCAAGAAATACGACCATCATTTTAAGGATATTTTCCAGGAGATTTTTGAAAAAGAATATAAAGAGCAGTTTGATGCGGCAGGTATTACCTATTTCTACACACTGATCGATGATGCGGTGGCCAGAGTGGTCAAATCTGAAGGCGGATTTATCTGGGCCTGCAAGAACTACGATGGTGATGTGATGAGTGACCTGGTGGCAACTGCTTTCGGATCTCTTGCCATGATGACGTCCGTACTGGTATCTCCTCATGGATACTATGAATATGAGGCTGCTCATGGAACTGTGCAGAGACATTATTACCAGCATCTGGCAGGAAAAGAGACTTCCACCAATCCTATGGCAACCATCTTTGCTTGGAGTGGAGCGTTAAGAAAGCGCGGAGAGCTGGATCAGATCCCGGAACTGATGCAGTTTGCAGATTGCCTGGAAAAGGCATCTGTGAAGACCATAGAGTCCGGTCGCATGACCAAGGATCTGGCGCTGATCACAGAACTGACGGATGTGAAAGTACTTAACTCCGCTGCATTTATCCAGGAGATCCGCAAGGAACTGGAAGCACTTATGGCATAAAATAAACACCCTTCCCATATATTTAGAACAAATATGGGAGGGGTATTTTTATGGACAATAATCAGAATCCGAAAGAATTCCATCTATACAGTGACATCAGGGAAAGAACCGGCGGTGAGATCTACATAGGTGTGGTAGGTCCGGTGCGGACAGGAAAATCTACATTTATCAAGCGGTTTATGGACTTAATGGTGCTTCCTAATATGGAAGACATCCATGAGCGGGAGCGGGCCACCGATGAACTGCCCCAGTCGGCGGCTGGCAAGACCATCATGACTACGGAGCCTAAATTTGTGCCGAAAGAAGCGGTAGAGATCAAGGTGGCGGGGGAAATCTCTGTAAAGATCCGTCTGATCGACTGTGTGGGCTACATGGTGGACGGTGCAGTGGGACATCTGGAGGGAGAGACCGAGCGGATGGTCAGAACACCCTGGTTTTCCGGCGAGATACCATTTACCAAAGCAGCGGAGCTGGGAACACACAAAGTGATCCACGATCACTCGACAATCGGAATCGTGGTGACCTGTGACGGAAGTTTTGGTGAGATTCCTGTGGAAAATTACGAGAAACCAGAAGAACGGACGGTAGAGGAATTAAAGCACCTTGGCAAACCCTTTGTGATCTTACTCAACACTACCCGGCCATACAGCGAGCAGGTTCGTAACCGGGCAGAAGATATGTATCATAAATACCAGATACCGGTCATTCCGGTTAATTGTGAGCAGCTGAAAAAGGAAGATGTAAATATGATCCTGGAGCAGGTGCTGCTGGAATTTCCGTTGGTGGAGGTGGAGTATCGCATGCCCCGCTGGGTGGAGATGCTGCCTCTGTCTCACCCGGTGAAGCAGCAGGTGGTGGAAGCTGCCAGATCCATGATGGAACAATTCCGGGTGCTCAGGGATGTGGGAACTGTCCATGCTTCTGTGGAGGAAACCTGTATTAGCAAGGTGAAACTTGATCAGGTGGCTTTGAGCAAAGGCTGTGTCCGGTATTCGGTGGAGATGGAGGAGAGCTGCTATTATCAGATGCTCAGTGAGATGACCGGCATGGAACTTAAGGATGAATATGATCTCATGGAGCAGCTTCGGGATCTGTCCCAGATGCAGAAAAAATATGGAACAGTCATGAAAGCAATGGATATGGTGCGCCAGAAGGGCTATGGTATGGTGCTGCCGGAGAAGGAAGAAATCCATATGGAAGATCCGGTCCTCATCCATCAGAGTGGCAAATTTGGTGTGAAATTAAAGGCAGAATCTCCGTCTGTCCATATGATCCGGGCAAATATTGAGACAGAGATCGCACCGATCGTAGGCAGTGAGGAACAGGCCAGAGATCTGATCCAGTATATTCAGGATGGAAAGAGACAGGAAGAAGGTATCTGGCAGATCAACATTTTCGGAAAGACCATCGAAGAGCTGGTGGAAGATGGCATCCGCAGCAAGCTTTACCAGATTGGAGAAGAGAGCCAGGTAAAGCTTCAGGAGACCATGCAGAAGATCGTCAACGATTCCAATGGTGGACTGGTGTGCATTATTATATAGGAAATATTCGGATGAGGCTTTCATTTTGATAGAGGGATATGCTATACTCTTGAACAGCATCAATGACAAGAGGGAAAAGAAATGAAAGTAACCTATATATATCATAGCAGTTTTGCGGTGGAACTGGAAAAAAGTATGCTGATCTTTGATTATTATGGAAAAGGAGACCTGCCGGAACGTCCTGCGGGAAAGCAGGTCTATTTTCTGAACAGTCATAGTCATCCGGATCATTTTTCGAAGACGATCTTCAATCTGCGGGAGCAGTTTGGTGGAGCGGAATACGTGCTGGCCAGAGAGATCCGCCTGAAGCCGGAGGAAAAGAAGGACTGGATCCACAGTCTGAAGCCGGAGACAGATGTGGAGATCGGAAATCTTAAGATCAGAACCCTGAAGTCTACCGATCTTGGAGTCGCATTCATGGTGGAGACGGAAGGCAGACGGATCTATCATGCCGGAGATCTGAACTGGTGGCACTGGGAAGGGGAGGACAAGGCCTGGAACAACAATATGGCCGCCAACTATAAGCGGGAGATCAAGGAACTGGACGGCTGTGGGATGGATGTGGCATTTGTGCCGCTGGATGGCCGTCTGGAGAATGCTTATTACTGGGGCATGAAATACTTTCTTGAGCATGTGCCTGTAAAGGCGGTATTTCCCATGCATTGCTGGGATCATTATGAGATCTGCCAGAAAGTACAGGACGAGCCTTCTATGCAGGGACTCCTGGAACATTTTCATCCCATTGAGTACAAAGGACAGGAGTGGACATTATGTTAGTTAAGATCTATACAGACGGAGCAGCAAGGGGAAATCCTGACGGACCGGGTGGCTACGGAACTATTTTATCCTGTGTGGATGCTCAGGGACAGGAACATATCCGGGAATTCTCTCAGGGATATAAAAAGACCACCAATAACCGGATGGAGCTGATGGCTGCCATTGTAGGTCTGGAAGCATTGAACCGGCCCTGCCAGGTGGAACTCTACTCGGATTCCAAATATGTGGTGGATGCGTTTAACCAGCATTGGATCGATTCCTGGGTGAAGAAAAACTGGATCAACAGTCAGAAAAAGCCAGTGAAGAATCCGGATCTGTGGAAACGGCTTCTGAAGGCGAAGGAACCCCATCAGGTAAAGTTTATCTGGGTTAAGGGCCATGATGGTCATCCTCAGAATGAACGGTGTGATGAACTTGCCACTACGGCTGCAGATGGGACGGATCTGATCGATGATGTGGTTCTGACGTGATATTTTTCTAAAACTGACAGAAATATATGAGAAATCAGTTGCGATAGCCGAAATCGTGTGCTAAGATAAAATTTACATGAGCCGCTGAAAGTGCGGTTTGACAGGAGGAAAAGAAAGTGAAAGAATACGGCGTTAATGAGCTCAGAAGAATGTTTCTTGATTTCTTCGAGAGCAAGGGCCATCTGAAAATGAAGAGTTTTTCGCTCGTTCCGCATAATGACAAGAGTCTTCTGCTGATCAACTCAGGTATGGCACCTTTGAAACCATACTTTACAGGAGCTGAGATCCCACCGAGAAGAAGGGTGACGACCTGCCAGAAATGTATCCGTACCGGCGATATCGAGAATGTAGGTAAGACCGCACGTCACGGTACTTTTTTCGAGATGCTGGGTAATTTCTCTTTTGGAGATTATTTCAAGGATGAAGCGATCCACTGGTCCTGGGAATTCCTGACCGAAGTGATCGGACTGGATCCGAACAGACTGTATCCGTCTGTATATCTGGAGGATGATGAGGCATTCAATATCTGGAATAAAGAGATCGGTATCCCTGCAGACAGAATTTTTAAATTTGGTAAAGAGGATAACTTCTGGGAGCATGGTGCTGGTCCGTGCGGTCCCTGCTCTGAGATTTACTATGATCGTGGAGAAAAATATGGCTGTGGAAAACCAGGCTGTACAGTAGGCTGTGACTGTGACCGTTATATGGAGATCTGGAACAACGTATTTACCCAGTTCGATAATGATGGAAATAACAACTACACAGAGCTGGCTCAGAAGAATATCGATACTGGTATGGGTCTGGAGCGTCTGGCTTCTGTTGTACAGGATGTAGATTCTATTTTTGATGTAGATACTGTAAGAGCACTGAGAGACAAAGTCTCTGAGATGGCTCACTGCAAGTATCATGAGAGCGATGAGAAGGACGTATCTATCCGTCTGATCACAGACCATATCCGTTCCGCAACCTTCATGATCTCTGATGGTATTATGCCTACCAATGAGGGACGCGGTTATGTTCTCCGTCGTCTGATCCGTCGTGCCGCACGTCACGGACGTCTTCTTGGAATTGAAGGAAAATTCCTTGCAAAACTGTCTGAGACTGTGATCGAAGGATCCAAGGATGGATATCCGGAGCTGGAAGAGAAGAGAGATTTTATCGTAAAAGTTCTCAGCCAGGAAGAGGACAAGTTCAACAAGACCATTGACCAGGGACTCAGCATCCTTGCACAGATGGAAGAAGATATGAAAGCAGCAGGAACACAGACACTGTCTGGAGCAGATGCGTTCAAGCTGTATGATACCTACGGATTCCCGCTGGATCTTACCAAAGAGATCCTGGAAGAAAAGGGATATGGTATTGATGAAGATGGATTCAAGGCATGCATGGAAGAGCAGCGTACCAAGGCACGTACTGCCCGTGAGGTGACCAACTATATGGGAGCAGATGCAACCGTATATGATGAGATCGATGCAGCAGTGACCTCTGAGTTTGTAGGATATGATCATCTGACAGATCAGTCCAAAGTAACCGTACTGACCACAGATACAGATATTGTGGAAGCTTTGACCGATGGACAGATGGGAACCATCTTCGTAGAGAAGACTCCATTCTATGCAACCATGGGTGGACAGGAAGGCGACAAGGGTGAAATCACACTTGGCGATGCGGTATTCCAGGTAGAAGATACGATCAAACTGCTGGGCGGCAAGATCGGACATGTTGGTCGTATGACCAAGGGCATGATCAAGACAGGTGATGTAGTAACATTAAGTGTTCATGCCGCAGATCGTGCAGATACTTGTAAGAACCACAGTGCGACTCATCTGCTTCAGAAAGCATTGAAGACTGTTCTGGGAAGTCATGTAGAGCAGAAGGGTTCTCTGGTAACTCCGGACAGACTTCGTTTTGACTTTGCTCATTTCCAGCCGATGACTGCTGAGGAGATCGCAGAGGTCGAGGCTCTGGTAAATAAAGAGATCCGTGCAGCACTTCCGGTGACTACCGATGTGATGAACATTGAGGAGGCAAAGAAGAGCGGTGCCATGGCATTGTTTGACGAGAAATATTCTGAGAACGTTCGCGTGGTATCTATGGGTGATTTCTCCAAGGAGCTGTGTGGTGGTACTCATGTAGCCAACACCAGTGAGATCCTGGCATTCAAGATTCTGTCTGAGTCTGGTATTGCAGCAGGTGTGCGTCGTATTGAGGCACTGACCGGTGATGCAGTATTTGCATATTATAAAGAGCAGGAAGCACAGCTTGCCAATGCTGCAAAACTTCTGAAAACTAAACCAGAAGCTGTCGGCGAAAAGATCGAGCATCTGTATGCAGAGATCAAAGCACTTCAGAGTGAGAATGAGGCACTGAAGAGCAAAGCTGCCAAAGATGCACTTGGTGATGTTATGAACCAGGTACAGGAGATCAACGGCGTGAAGTTGCTGGCTGCAAGAGTTGACGATGTTGACATGAACGGCTTGAGAGATCTGGGAGACCAGCTCAAAGAGAAGCTTGGCGATGGTGTGGTAGTTCTTGCATCTGTCAAAGACGGCAAAGTAAGCCTGATGGCAACTGTAACCGATGAGGCACAGAAGAAAGGTGCTCATGCAGGCAACCTGATCAAAGCAATCGCAGCGATCGTAGGCGGCGGTGGCGGCGGACGCCCGGGTATGGCACAGGCAGGCGGAAAGAATCCGGCAGCCGTGGATGATGCCATCAAAGAGGCAGCCAAAGTGGTTGAAAGCCAGATTAAATAAAAAATGAAAAAAAGGCGAAAAAACTGTTGACAAAAACGGTTTAAGCTCATATAATTTTAGCAGTGCAATAAAATACCCATACAGTTGTATTCTGCACAATACACAACTGGAGGGAGGTTAGGTGTGATACTATGTCAAACGTGATCGTTAAAGAGAACGAGACTTTGGATAGCGCATTGCGTCGTTTCAAAAGAAACTGTGCGAAAGCTGGAATCCAGCAGGAGATTCGTAAAAGAGAGCATTACGAGAAGCCGAGCGTAAAGCGTAAGAAAAAATCCGAAGCAGCTAGAAAGCGTAAATATAATTAAGGATTGTGCGGTGATGCCTTGACTGTAATGGTCAAGGCATTTCTTTTTCCAACACAAAATGAAAAAACGGGGTAATGCATGAGCAATATAATAGCGGATATTTTAAGCAATCGGATCCTGGTCTGCGGTGTTCTAGGATGGGCAGTTGCTCAGATTTTGAAGACCTTGATCTATGCCATGCTTAATAATGAGTTCCGGTTGGAGCGGATGTTTGGAGACGGGGGGATGCCCAGTGCCCATTCAGCAACGGTCAGTTCCATGGCAACGGCTGCAGCGATTGTCTATGGATTCGGATCTTTTGAATTTGCCATTTCAGCTATGTTGGCGATCATCGTCATGCATGATGCTATGGGGGTTCGGATGGAGACTGGAAAGCAGGGAAAAGTCCTCAATGAGATGATTGACTTTCTGCGGACAGAAGGATTTGTGGAAGCATTTAAGAAAAATGACAAAATGTATGAATTCTGGGAGGCAAGCCTGAAGGAATTTGTGGGACACACACCGATCCAGGTGGCAGCAGGCTGTATCCTGGGAATCGTGCTTGCATGTGTGCTTCTGCTGTAATAGGAAGATCAGATAAGGATTGTAGCGGCAACTGGTTGCGACAGTCCTTTTTCTATGGCTTTTATGCATATTTTTTCAAAATACAACTACACATATAACAAAGGGACGTTGAGGTGATATTCTGAAGGTTCTGAAAAAGTTTATTGTGTATATGATGGTGATCAGTCTGCTGTTCCCGATGAATGTACAGGCGGATCAGGTGGTTGCAGAGGTGGCGGCACCGCATGCCATTCTCATGGAAGTATCCACGGGAACAGTGCTCATGGAAAAGGCGGCAGACGAGAAGGTGCATCCGGCCAGTGTGACTAAGATTATGACCATGCTTCTTATTATGGAGGCGCTGGAACAAGGAAAGATCGCGCTGAATGATACAGTGACGGTGTCAGAGTATGCAGCATCCATGGGTGGATCGCAGGTCTATCTGGAGCCTTATGAGACCCAGACTGTGGAAACATTGCTCAAATGTGTGGCAGTTGCCAGTGCGAATGATGCTGCGGTAGCTCTTGCGGAACATATCAGCGGCAGTGAAGGTGATTTTGTAAAGAAGATGAATCAGAAGGCAGCAGAACTTGGCATGAAGAATACCCATTTTGTCAACTGCTGTGGACTGGATGATGATGCGCATCTGACGACAGCCAGAGATGTGGCGGTCATGTCCAGAGAAATCCTGAAAAATCATCCGCAGATCCATGAATACTGTACTATCTGGATGGAAAATATCGTACATACCACAGCAAGAGGTGATTTTGAATTCGGGCTTTCTAATACCAATAAGCTGATCAAACAGTATGAGTATGCGACGGGGCTCAAGACCGGTTATACCAGTGTGGCGGGATTCTGCGTCTCTGCCAGTGCAAAGAAAGACAATATTGAGCTGGTGGCAGTCATTATGGGAGGTGCAGACAGCAAGAGCCGGTTCCAGGATGCGATTACGCTGCTGAACAGTGGATTTGCCTGCTGCAGTCTTTACCAGGATACCGATCCGGTTCCTTTACCGGAATTACCGGTAAAAGGAGGCGTGGCGGATACAGTGACGCTGAAATATGCAGGAACATTTTCCTATGTCTCCACAGATGGAACCAATCTGAATCAGATCGAACGGACAATGGAATTACCGGAGGAGATACAGGCTCCGCTGGAAAAAGGATCTGAGGTGGGAAGGCTGGTCTATCGGATCGGGGGCACAGAGATCGGCAATACAAAGATCTTGACGGAACAGGCAGTGGAGCAGGCAGGATTTTCGGATCATCTGTTTCATACGGTACACAGTTTTTTGTTATAAATACGGGATTTTCTTGCGGAACAGATAAAATCTGTGTTATGATAACAGTTATGAAAACTGGAGCAAAAAGAAAACTGGAAATAAAAACCTGGGAAATAAAGACGGATCGACTGAAAAGGACGGATGGATCTCTCAGAATCGTATTCCTGGCGGATCTCCATGACCGTTTGTGGGGAGAGGGACAGGAACAGCTTCTGGAGGCTATAGACAGTCTGAAGGCTGATCTGATACTGGGAGCCGGAGATATGCTGGTGGCAAAGGAGCATGCTGTGAAGATGGAGCATGCACTTTTGCTGTTTGAAGAACTCACAAAGAGACAGATCCCGATTATTTTGAGCAATGGAAATCATGAATCACGGATGCGCCAGCAGCCTGAGAAATATGAGCATCAGTACGAAGCGTATGCTGGACAGCTGACTTCCATGGGGGTTCGGATCCTGTCAGATGAGGCGTGTGAGCTTGTACATGGAAGCAGCAGCGTGAAAATCTATGGTTATGAGATGCCTCTGGAGTATTACCACAAGCTTCGGCAGCCTGTCTATAAAGGGGAAGACCTGGAGCAGAAGTTCGGACGACCGGATGAGAAGCATTTTCATATTCTGATGGCACACAATCCGGTGTATTTTGATACCTATGCAGCATGGGGAGCGGATCTGACGCTGGCAGGACACCTTCATGGAGGAATCATCCGCATTCCTGGGATTGGAGGCGTGATCACCCCGCAGGTGAAGCTGTTTCCTGAATATGACAGAGGTTTTTTTGAAAGAAACGGAAAATATATGGCAGTCAGTGCAGGATTGGGAGAGCATACAGTTCCCATTCGGATCTTCAATCCACCCCAGCTGATTCTGCTCACAATAGAAGGAGTTGCCTGAAGTATGGCATTATCAGTAAAGATCGAGAGCTTTGAAGGACCGCTGGATCTTCTGCTTCATCTGATCGATGTAAATAAATTCAATATTTTTGATATTCCGATCGTGGAGATCACAGCCCAGTACATGGAGTATCTGAAATCCATGGAGACGGAAGATCTGAACGTGATGAGTGAATTTCTTGTTATGGCGGCTACGCTTCTGGAGATCAAGGCTAAGATGCTGCTGCCGGCAGAAGTGGATGAAGAAGGCGAGGAGATCGATCCTCGTGAAGATCTGGTCCAGAAGCTGCTGGAATACAAGATGTACAAATATATGTCTTATGAATTGAAAGACCGCCTGTCTGTGTCTGGAAAAGTCCTTTATAAGGATCCTACGATTCCAGAGGAAGTGGCTAAATATGAGCAACCGGTGGATCTGGAAGAACTGGTGGGAGATCTGACACTGACCCGCCTCAATGCGATTTTCCAGTCGCTGATGCGCAGGCAGAATGACAAGATCGACCCTATCCGAAGTAAATTCGGACAGATCGAACAGGAAGAAGTGAGTCTGGATGAAAAGATGATGGATCTTCGGACCTATGCACAGGAGCATGCGACATTCCGCTTTTCGGAGCTGATGCGGGAGCAGAAGGGCAAGATTCAGATGATCGTCACATTTCTGGCAGTGCTGGAACTGATGAAGACCGGTGAACTGACAGTGGTGCAGGAGCATTTGTTTGACGATATGCTGATCACATCACAATTATAGACAGGAGAGACGAGGTACAGGTGTGGAACTGGAAAAATTAGAAGCAACCATAGAAGCGGTGCTGTTTGCCATGGGGAATGCAGTGAGCGTGGAGAAGATCGCTACAGCTATCGGCCATGATACAGAGACAACGAGAAAACTGGTACATCAGATGATGGATCGTTACAATCAGAGAGAAGGCGGACTGGAGATCATCGAGCTTGATGATGCTTTCCAGCTGTGTACCAGACGGGAATATTATGATGCACTGATCCGTGTGGCAAAGCAGCCGAAAAAATATGTACTGACGGATGTACAGCTGGAGGTGTTGTCGATCGTGGCATACAAGCAGCCAGTGACCCGTCAGGAAGTGGAGAAGATCCGTGGTGTCAACTCAGATCATGCACTTAATCGTCTGGTGGAGTACGGGCTGATCGGAGAGGCAGGAAGACTGGATGCTCCTGGAAAACCGATCCTTTTTGGAACAACGGAGGAATTTCTCAGGAATTTCGGTGTGCGTTCCACGGAAGAACTTCCGTCCATTCAGCCGGATCTGGTAGAAGAGATGAAGTCGGAGGCCGAAGAAGAGGTGCAGCTGAAACTGAACCTGTAAGACTTGCAGATGGAGTGCTGAATAGTGACAAGTTTCTGTGCATAGATTGAAACAAGGCAATGTGCAGGCGGCTTGAATATGAAGAAAAGAAAAAAATGGAAACTATATCTGGTGTGTATTCTGACAGTGCTTCTTATGATGGAAATAAGCATAAGAGTACAGGCGGAAGGTACACCGGAAAATCTGTACGCCCGGTCGGCAGTCCTGATGGATGCGGATACCGGGCGTATTCTTTTTGGAAAAAATGACAACGAAGTTATGCCCATGGCAAGTACGACCAAGATCATGACCCTTCTGGTGACACTGGAGCATGCAGATCTTGATGAGATCGTGGAAGTGTCGGAAAGGGCGGCATCCATGCCGGATGTACAGTTACATATTCGGGAAGGAGAGAGGTATCGCCTGCAGGATCTGTGTTATTCACTGATGCTGGAATCTCATAACGATTCTGCGGTGGCCATTGCAGAGCATGTGGGCGGGACTGTGGAAGGGTTTGCGGCCATGATGAATCAGAAGGCAAAGCATCTGGGGTGCTATCACACGTATTTTATTACACCAAATGGGCTTGATGCAGAGGACGAACATGGGAAACATTCCACAACTGCAAGAGATCTGGCGCGGATCATGCGCTGTTGTATAAAAAATGAGACATTTCTTTCCATCACCAGAGAGCCTTCCTGGACATTTACAGATATGGATGGAAACAGAAGCTTTACGGTACAGAATAAAAATGCATTTTTACAGATGATGGAGGGAGCTTTGACCGGAAAGACCGGTTTTACAAATGAAGCCGGATACTGCTATGTGGGAGCGCTGGAGAGGGGAGAGAAACGGCTGATCACTGTGGTGCTGGCCTGCGGCTGGCCAAACCATAAGACCTGGAAATGGATGGATACAAAGGCACTCATGAACTATGGTCTGGAGGATTATCATAAGGAGACGTTGGGAAGTGACAGGATGGCATTGGAGCCCGTATCCGTGATGGATGGCCAGAAAGAAAAGGTGGAGATCCTGACCGATGCGGCTTTGGAAGATTTCCTGCTGAAAGAGGATGATGAGTTTACCATGGAGGTACTGGTTCCGGATATCCTGAAAGCGCCTGTACAGGCAGGAGAGCTGGTGGGAAGTGTGGCCTACTATATTAATGGTCAGATCGTGGATCTGTTCCCTGTGTATACAGCGTCAGAAGTGAAGAAGATCGATCTGGAATGGAGACTCAGGCAGGTGATCGATCTGTGGCAGACGGGAAATATTTTATAAAAATTTTAGTATTTTATGCAGAAAAATGCTTGGCAGATCAGAAAAAATCAAGTACACTGAATAACAGATATAATACATTCAGGTGTCAGTTCGACACAAAGTTCCCAGAAGAGACGATATTGAGAAAAGAAAGGAAATATATGACATATGAAGAATTTTTAAGTGGGCTTGAGAAGGCTATTTTTGTGCAGAGAAGAGAAGAAGAGACGATCAAACGGGTACAGGTGCTGAAAAATAATGGAGTACAGCTGGATGGATTTTCCTGTGTGATGGAAGGACACCGGGAGCAGCCGACGGTGTACGTGAATCATTATTTCAGGGAAGATGTGACAAAGGAGGATTTGTGTACGCTGGCAGCGATGGTTCTGAAGATCCAGAGGGACAGCATGCTGCATCAGACTGGTGATTTCGAGATGCTTCTGGATTATGAGAAGATGAAAAAAAGAATCTATTGTCGCCTGATCTCCCGAAATAAGAATGAAGACCTTCTGAAGACAGTTCCATGGATTCCCTGGATGGATCTGGCAATCGTGTTTTATATGGAGATTCCGGGAAAATTGATTAAAAATGCCACTGCCCTGATCCGGACAGCACATATGGAACGTTGGAAAATAACAGAAGACCAGCTCTTTGAACGGGCAAAGAAGAATCTGCAGAGACGAGGATTCCGCATGGTCGCCATGACGGAATTCCTGGGAGATCAGGTGGAATGCCCGGACGCAGAAATGTATATTCTGAATACGAAAAAGCCGGAATTTGGTGCGGCTGTGTTTGTGGATTCTCAGGTGCGCCGCATCTGTGCCCAGCAGATCGGTGGAAGCTATTATATTCTGCCCAGCAGTATTCATGAACTGATCCTTCTGCCGGACAAGGTGGATTATGAGCGCAAAGAGCTGGACGAACTGGTAAGGCAGGTCAACAGCCAGTGTGTAGAAGCGGAAGATTTTCTCAGCGATCATGCCTATTATTATAATGCGCAGAAAGATCGGATAGAATTCTAAATAAACGGAATAAACCGGGGGAAAAAACAGCCCAGAGACAATTCGCAAAACCGCTCTGCGGGCTTACTGTTTTGCTGATGTGTGGGAACGAAAACAGCCCAGAGACAATTCGCAAAACCGCCCTGCGGGCTTACTGTTTTGCTCATTATGGGGCTCTCGCCCCATAGATCCATAAAACCAGCCCATTTCAAGTAAACTTGAATGGTCTGCTTGTTATGTCTCTGCCTGTCTCTGTGCTGTTTAGAAAAATATTACAAAAATATTACAAAAAACATTTGCTTATTTCCTCAACATGGTGTATGATAGTTGAGGTAATAAGCCAAGCACCTGTAGCTCAGCTGGATAGAGCACGGGCCTCCGACGCCCGGTGTCGCAAGTTCGAATCTTGTCAGGTGCATTTTTTATATTCAAAAATAATAAAAGGAGATGCTTATGGAGTTGAAGAACCTGAAAGAATTATTGCAGATGTACAAAAAGTACACGATCACCGGTATGGCTGTTTTTGCAACAGCAGCAGTATTGACAACTGGCTGTGGAACAACGAAGACCGGAGATGCTGCAGAGGGAACAACAGGTGCAACGAATGAGACAACGGAGGAAGACGCGAATGAGCTGATTGAGAACACTCATGCTTCGATAGAGCGTCTTGTTACAAAATATCTGGACTGTATTATCAACGGAGATACAGATACACTGGCAACGATCACAGATGAGCTGACCGATGAGGACAAGGCCAAGATTGTTTCCCGTGCGACTGCATATGACTCTTATGAGAATATGGTCTGCTACACAAAGGATGGTCCGGAAGAGGATTCCTACATTGTGTTCCTGTGTTTTGATATCAAACTGAAGGATTTCCTGAAGGTGGAGACATTGGTTCCGGATATTCAGTGTCTGTATGTGACACCGAAGGATGAGGATGGCAGTCGTTATATCCGTTACAGCAATGTGGAAGAAGATGAAGAACTTCAGGCCTATGTAAAGCAGCTTGAGGAAGATCCGGAAGTAAAGGCACTGTATGCGGATATGCAAAGCCGCTATCAGGAAGCACTGGAGAACGATGAGGCACTGAGAACCTTTATGGAAAAAGTGACTACTGGTTCTGGAAGTGATGAAGCAGAAGCAGGTGAAGAGCAGACAGAGGAAGCTGCTGCAGAAGAGCCCACGGAAGAACAGCCGGAGGAGACTCAGGAGGAAAGTGTTGAGACTGGTGAGGCTCAGGCACAGAACCGTGAGACCCGTGTGAAAGAAAGCGTTAATGTTCGTTCCGATGCAACAACTGATTCTGATCGAATTGCGCTGGCTTATCAGGGTGATGCAATCACCGAGATCGAGTCTTATGACAATGGCTGGAGTAAGGTTGAGTACAAAGGTCAGACTGGATATGTGAAGACAGAGTTCCTGGAATAGTAAAAAAAGAATAGAATGATAAAAAGCTCCATACCCTAGTATTGATTACGAGGGAAAGGAGCTTTTTTATGTTATCAGAAGCAGACAGAGCGGTGCTGGATGAGAGTTTCCAGAATACAAGGATGGCCGGTGAGGCGATCCATATGGTGATCGGCAAGGTAGAGGATGAGGATCTGGCACTGGATCTGAATCGTCAGGCCTGCCGTTTTCTGCAGTTCGAGGAGAAACTGCAGCAGGTGTATGCCAGAGAGCATGAGACACCGCCGCGGGATCATGTGGTGGACAAGACCATGCTGTGGGGCGGTATTCAGATGAATACGCTGATGGATGACAGTACGGAAAAACTGGCAGATATGATGATCCAGGGAAATACAAAAGGAATGACAGAGCTGATGAAGACGGTCAAGGAAAACCGGACTGCCGCACGGGAATATTGCGAGATTGCAAAAGAAATCGCAGATTTTGAGGAGAAAAATATCGAAAAACTGAAAGCATATCTGAAGTAAGATAGACTGGTAATCAGTGACATATTTTGGTATAATCAAGAGCGTATGGCGGCAGTGAAAAGAGATCTGCCGCCATCAAAGAAAGGATTACATATATGTTACGTTTGAATAAATATTTAAGTGAAGCGGGCGTCTGTTCCCGAAGAGAAGCAGACCGTCTGATCGAGCAGGGAAGAGTGAAGGTGGATGGCACACCGGCAACGGTAGGTATGCAGGTGGATGAACATGCCCAGATAACCGTAGATGGAAAAGCAGTGGGTGAGAAAAAGCAGAAAACCATTCTGATCGCGGTAAATAAGCCAAGAGGAATTGTCTGCTCAGAAGCGCATCAGGGAAATGACACCAATATTATCGAGTTTTTGCAGTATCCAAAGCGGATCACTTATATGGGAAGACTTGACAAGGATTCTGAGGGTCTGCTGCTTATGACCAACCGTGGTGACCTGATCAATGAGATGATGCGGGCAGCCCATTATCATGAAAAAGAGTATGAGGTGGTGGTAGACCGTCCATTTACAGATCGTTTTCTCAACGATCTGGCAGCGGGTGTCTACTTAAAAGAGCTGGATGTGACCACCAGACCCTGTCAGGTACAGCGGCTTGGAAAACGTAAATTTTCTATTGTTCTGACCCAAGGACTGAACCGCCAGATCCGCAGAATGTGCGGCGAACTGGGGTATCATGTGCAGGAGCTGAAGCGAACCCGGATCATGAATATCCGTCTTGGACACTTGAAGACCGGCACCTGGAGAAATGTGACCGAGGAAGAACTGCAGGAGCTTCTGTATCTGCTGGAAGAGTCCGGGGCAGAAGCAGCAGAGGCAGCAGAGACGGAAGGAGCAGAATAAGATGGACAAGATTGCCCGTATGAGAGAGCTGGGGGAACTTTTGAGAAATGCCTCCAGAGCGTACTATCAGCAGGATCAGGAAATCATGAGCAATCTGGAATATGATAAGCTGTATGACGAGCTGGAGGCACTGGAGAAGGAGACGGGAACCGTGCTGGCAGGTTCACCCACAGTGACTGTCGGTTATGAAGCGGTGGATGAGCTTCCCAAGGAACGCCATGAGTCACCTATGCTGTCTCTGGATAAAACAAAGGATGTAAATGAACTGGCAGCATTTGCGGGGGAGCATGAAGTATTGCTGTCCTGGAAGCTGGATGGACTGACAGTTGTGCTTACTTATGAAAATGGGGAACTCTCCAAGGCTGTCACCAGAGGAAATGGAGAGATCGGAGAGGTTATCACCAACAATGCCAGGGTATTTCGGAATATTCCACTGAACATTGCCCATAAAGGCGAGACGATTCTTCGAGGTGAGGCGGTGATCCGATATTCCGATTTTGAAAAGATCAATGCAGAGATTGCCGATGAAGCAGCGAAATACAAGAATCCCCGTAATCTCTGCAGCGGCTCAGTGCGCCAGCTGAATAATGAGATCACGGCAAAGAGAAATGTCTATTTCTACGCATTCGCACTGGTGAAAGCTGACGGTGTGGATTTCCACAATTCCAGAGAGCAGCAGTTCTTATGGATGAAAGAACAGGGCTTTGATGTGGTGGAATATAAAAAAGTGACCGGAGCGGGTATTCCGAAGGCTGTACAGGAATTTTCCAAGGCAATCGTACACAATGATTTTCCATCGGACGGTCTGGTAAGCACATATGAGGATATTGCCTATGGTCAGTCCCTGGGAAGAACAGCCAAGTTTCCAAGGGATTCCTATGCGTTCAAATGGAAGGATGAACTTCGTGAGACAGTGCTTGAGAAGATTGAATGGAGTCCGTCCCGAACAGGACTTATCAACCCGGTGGCAGTCTTTGAGCCGGTAGAACTGGAAGGCACCACAGTCAGCAGAGCATCGGTTCATAATATCAGCATTGTAAGAGCCCTGAAGCTTGGTATTGGCGATCACATTACGGTTTATAAAGCAAATATGATCATTCCACAGATCGCAGAGAATCTGACCCAGAGTGGTAACCTGATCATTCCGGATGTCTGCCCGGTGTGCGGCGGTGAGGCGAAGATCATCAAGAGTAATGATGTGGAGTCACTGTATTGCATGAATCCAGACTGTCAGGCGAAAAAGATCAAGGCATTTACTTTGTTTGTGAGCAGGGATGCTATGAATATTGATGGACTTTCTGAGATGACGCTGGAGAAGTTTATTGGCTGCGGATTTATCCGGGAGTATGCGGATATTTTTCATCTGGATCGTTACCGGGATGAAATTGTGACCCTGGAAGGATTTGGAGATAAATCTTATAATAATCTGATGAACAGTGTGGAACAGGCAAGACATACCACGCTGCCAAGAGTGATCTACAGTCTGGGAATCCCGAATATCGGGCTTTCCAATGCCAAAATGATCTGTAAGGAATATAAAAATGATCTGGAGAAGATCCGCAGGGCAACAGCGGAAGAATTAAGCGCGATTGCAGGTATCGGCGGTGTGATCGGCACCAGTGTGGAAGAATACTTCAAAGATGAAGAGCATAACCGGTGGCTCAACGATCTGATGAAAGAACTGGAACTGGAGCAGAATCAGGAGCCTGAAGGAGAACAGACGCTGGATGGAAAGATATTTGTCATCACCGGAAGTCTGGAACATTTTTCCAATCGGAATGAGCTGAAGGAACTGATCGAGTCCAAAGGAGGAAAGGTGACAGGAAGCGTTACCTCCAAGACCAGTTATCTCATCAACAATGATCTGTTGTCTGGTTCATCAAAAAATAAAAAAGCAAAAGATCTGGGAGTGGAGATCATCTCTGAGCAGGATTTTCTGAATCGATTTTCATAAAGCATAGAAGGAGCATAATCAAATGGATAATCTGGAAAATATTGACGTATCAAATATGGATGTTTCGACGATGTCAAAAGTAATTGAAAGACTGTGGCCCAAATTTCTGGACGCAGGCATGAATATTGTCTGGGCTGTGCTTATTTTGATCGTTGGATTAAAACTGATCAGTATTTTAAGAAAGTTTCTGAAGAAGACGCTTCTCCGTGGAAATGTGGATACCGGCGTGGTACAGTTTCTGGATGCGCTGGTGAAGATCTCTGCATGGACGGTTCTGATATTGTCACTGCTTGGACATTTTGGCATTCAGACTACCTCTTTTATTACGATTCTTGGATCGGCAGGAGTCGCTATCGGTCTTTCTCTGCAGGGAAGCCTCTCAAACTTCGCAGGTGGCATTCTGATTCTGGTTATGAAGCCTTTTCAGGTAGGACATTATATCAATGCCTGTGGATGTGAAGGAACGGTCTCAGAGATCTCCTTGTTCTGTACGACTTTACATACGGTGGACAACCGCAATGTGGTCATTCCCAACGGTACGTTGTCCAATAGCAATATTGTGAATTTTTCTGCCAATGAGACCCGCCGTGTGGATATGAGCGTAGACGTGGCCTATGGCTCGGACCTGAAAGCGGCAAAAGCACTGATCGAGAGCATTTTATCAGAGGATGATAAGATTCTGAAAGACCCGGCATGGACCGTTGCTGTTGATAATCTGGGAGACAGTGGAATTACGATCCTGATCCGTCCATGGGTGAAAGCTGCTGATTACTGGGATGTAAAATGGCGGACACTGGAACGGGTACATGACCGTCTGACAGAAGCAAATATCGATATTCCGTTCCCGCAGATGACAGTTCATCTGGAAAAATAATGTAAAGAGGGGTATACTGGAAACAGGGCACAAAGGAGAGCGACAAACGTATGGCAAAACTGTTTAAGGTATTAAAGAGCCGAACCGTGCTGGTGGGGCTTGCAATTCTCATACAGGCAGCTTGGTATATTCTGTTTTTGAGACAGCTGACCAGCTACTCTGTATTTATCAATGGATTTTTCCGGATTTTAAGTGTGGTGATTGTGTTATATCTGATCCGCAAGGATGAAAATTCGGCCTATAAGATCGCATGGATCATCCTGATCATGCTGATCCCACTGTTGGGTGGTATCCTGTATGTGCTGGTCGGAAACAAGAAGCCAAGCAAAAAGATTGCCCAGAAAATGGCAGTGGTCAAAGATGGCATGAAAGATACCATGAAGCAGAATGAGGAGATTCTTGCAGAAGTCAGAGCACAGGATGCGAATGTGGCAGGCTCTATGAATTATCTGGGAACCCTTGGCCGTTATCCGGTGTGGAAACATACCGCGGTGAAATATTTTCCCATCGGTGAAGAGATGTTCGCATCTATGCTGGAAGATCTGAAGAAGGCAGAACATTACATTTATCTGGAATATTTCATCATTGAGCAGGGAATCATGTGGAACTCGATCCTGGAGATCCTGGAACAGAAAGTAAAAGAAGGCGTGGAAGTGCGTCTGATCTATGATGATGTGGGCTGTGTGGACCGTCTGCCGATCCATTATACAAAGCTGATGGAGAACAAAGGCATCAAATGTATGGCATTTAACCGGTTCGTACCGTTTCTGTCACTGGCCATGAACAATCGTGATCATCGGAAAATCCTGGTGATCGATGGTTATATCGGTTATAGCGGCGGAATCAATCTGGCAGATGAATATATCAATGAAAAAGCGAGATTCGGTCACTGGAAAGATACAGGAGTGCGTCTTTTGGGAGAAGGTGTGTTCAATCTGACGATCATGTTTCTGGAGATGTGGAATGCATTTCAGAAGCCGGATTTTGATTATGAAGCCTTCCGTCCTCACAGATGGCACCCGGAGACCTTTAAGACAGATGGTTATGTGATTCCTTATGCGGACACGCCTCTTGACAACGAAGAGCTGGGAGAAAATGTATATATCAACATTCTCAATCAGGCGAAAGATTATGTATATATTGCAACACCGTATCTGCTTATCAGCGATGAGATGGAGCGTGCGTTGTGCCTGGCAGCCAAGCGGGGTGTGGATGTACGGATATTGATGCCGGGCATTCCGGATAAGCCTATGGTCTTTTATATGGCAAAATCTTATTATCCGCCGCTTCTGGAGGCTGGTGTCAAGATTTATGAATATACGCCGGGATTTGTCCATGCTAAGTCCTATGTGTGTGATGACCAGATCGGAACTGTAGGCAGCATCAATATGGATTTCAGAAGTCTTTACCTGCATTTTGAGTGCGGAACGATGCTCTATCAGTGTGAGGCAATTCATGATATTAAGACTGATATGGAGCAGTGTTTTGAACAATGTCATCAGGTGACTATGGGGGACTGCCGCCAGGGCGTGATCGGTGGACTGTTCACCAGTGTATTGCGGGTATTGGCACCCTTGATGTAACAGGAAAATACCATAAGTGAAATACAACCAATAAAATATACAGAGGCTGAATAAATTATGAACGTACTATTTTTTCTGACACCGAAAAGTGAAGTTGCATATTTGAAAGATGAATGGACCCTGCGACAGGGAATTGAGAAGCTGGAATACAGCGGATATACTGCAATTCCCATGATCGACAAGGAGGGACATTACCTTGGGGTGGTAACGGAAGGCGATTTCCTTTGGACACTGAAAAAACGTTATGATATGAACTTAAAAGAGGCAGAAAATGTCTCAATCCTCACAGTGGAGCGTCGGATGGAATTCCGCCCGGTATCCATCAATGCGTCCATGGAGGATCTGATCCAGACAGCCATGAACCAGAACTTTGTTCCGGTCATTGACGATAAAAAAATATTCATAGGCATTGTCACCAGAAAGGATATTATCAAATTCTGTTTTGACACCTATGTAAAGACAGGCAAGGAGGAAAAAACATTATGAAATTAAAAGATCTTCAGGATGCAATGATCGCAGCCATGAAAGCGAAGGATAAACCGAGAAAGGACTCTATCTCCGCACTGGTATCCGCAGTGAAAAAAGCAGGTATCGATGCAGGATGCCGTGACGATATTCCGGAGGATATGGTCAATCAGGTCGTATTAAAAGAGCTGAAAAGCGTCAAAGAGCAGATCGACACCTGCCCGGCTTCCAGAGAGGATTTGCTGGCAGAGTACAAGGCCCGCTACGATGTGATGAGTGAATTTGCTCCGAAGCTCTTAAGCGCAGAGGAAGTAAAAGAGATCCTCACCAGCAAATTTGCTGACGTGCTGGCAACCAAGAACAAAGGTATGATCATGAAGACCGTTATGGGCGAACTGAAAGGCAAAGCAGACGGTAAAGTGATCAATCAGGTAGTAGCAGAACTGACGAAATAAAAGAGAAGAGACAGTTTTCAAAAAGCAGAGTATAAGTGTACTCTGCTTTTTAACAGGAGAAACGAAAATGAAGGTAGCTGTGTGCGATGATCAGCCAGAGATATTGCTGGAGATGCAGAAAATATTACTAAAGGAAGAAGATATTAGGAGTGTAGATATCTATGGGGATATTGAGATATTTTTCAGCATGATCAATGAAGAAAAAGTATATGATGTGGTGTTTATGGATATTGACTGGAAGTCGCAACAGACAGGAATTGATTTTGCAAAAAGGTTATATCAGTGTTGCCCCGATACAAAATTAGTTTATATCACATCTTATGCATTGGAATATGTGGAAGATATTTTCTTGGGGCAGAGCAACCTGAGTGGATTTCTAACAAAGCCTATAAAAGAGAAACAATTGAAAAGGAACATTGATAAAATAAGGAAAGAAAGAGAAAATGTAGGAAAAAAGTTGTTAGTCAAATGGAAGGGAGAGATTATAGCGGTTCCTTTTTCACAGATCAGATATTTGGAAGGAAAACTTCATAAGACCTATATTTATGCCGTGAATCGAGAATATCAGTGCGGAGATCGTGTGGAAACTTTGAAACAACAATTGGATCAACGATTTTTAAATTGCCATAAAAGTTATCTGGTAAATATGGACTATATCTATGCGTTTCAAAGGGCAGAGATTTTCCTTGATCCAAAAGATGGAGCGACAGAGAAAAGTTGTATACCGGTCAGTAAGTCGAAACTGAAAACAGCAAAGCAAACATGGCTCAGCTATGTGGGAGAAAAGTTCTGACGAATCAGATAGGAGAGTTTAAACGATGTGGACGATCATATTAAGCACGGTTTCGTATATATATGGTTTTGGACTGACTGCATTATTTTTCAGTAAAGCCCTACAATTAAGGTATTCCATAAAAAAATCAATATTGCTTATCAGCGGAATGGCTGTGTTTATTTGTATTTTCAAACTACCGGTTTTATATGCCGGCATGGATATAAATACGAATTTATTAACAGGATTCCAAATTGGATTTGTATTGTTACATTTAGTTTTTGTATATAGAGGTACAGTAATACATAAAGTGCTGGCATTGCTCTTGAATATGCTTACCCTGTCGGTTGCAGAATCTTTTGTTATGTATTTATTGCGTGTGAACGGAATTTATGGAGAACGAGCACTGGAAGCAGGGGCGACATATACGATAATTGGAACGTTAATAATGATTCCGCTTCAAGTGATTGCTTGTTATGTAGATTGTTATATATGGAATCGTTTCAGAAATATAAGATGGCAGAATAATACACATCAGTTCTTTTGCCTGTTGTTACCTGTAGGTCAAATCTTTTTTATGGAAGCAATGTTACAGGAAGATATGGTGATAATGCACAAAACTACATGGTTGCTTTTCGTTGGTTTGTTATTGAGCGTAGCGACAGAAATTGGCGTGTTTGAGCTTCTTGAACGGGCAGAAGAAAGAAACAGACTGGAATCTGAACTTCGCCAAATGCAGCATTATTATGATATGGAACAGATTCATTATGAGCAATTAAGAGAATTACAGGAACAGACAGCCAGAATTCGTCATGATTTTCAGAACCATTTGCTTATGCTTCAAAATATGGAGGAGCATTCGTCATGAAAAACAAAATTGTATTTTTTCTGATGATTCCCATAAGTCAGATTGTATTGGTTGCGGGGTATCTTTGTAGTCAACAGAAGTTTGGAATATGGGGAATGTTGGGACTTCTGTTCTTTCTGCTGGCAGATAGCTTGTTTGTTTATTCATTAATCTGGGGAGCCAGAAAAGAAAAAGTTCAACAACAGCTAGAAGAACTTTCATATCTGCAGGATACACAACGTCTCCGAAATGAGATGTTGGTGAAAAATGAACAGGAACTTTTGCAACTGAAGGAAAAATTTGACAGTGAACTGAAAGATATTCGCGAGAAAATTACTTGCGGTGAGATTCGGGCAGCGGATGCGAAGATTGTGAGCATTCAAAAAAACCTTGACAGAGTCAGAGCGGGAGAGTATTGTCAGAACAAAATTGTAAATGCAGTCATGAGCGAAAAAGCAAAGCAATGTGAAAGAAAAAACATTGAACTGAATGTGGAACTTATGGTTCCAGGCGTACTTTATATGGATGCACTTCATATTTGCAGTCTTTTTTCTAATTTGCTGGATAACGCAATAGAAGCAGTTGATAATAAAGAAAATCAGAAACAACGATGGATTCAGGTTCATACAGAGTTGAAAGGGGGATATTTGATTATAAAAATATCCAATCCTGCAGAGAAAAAGCATGTTGAAAGAGAAAAGAGAGATGGGCATGGATATGGAATAAAAATCATACAAGATATTGTAAAGCAGTATGATGGTATCTATAAAACAGAGTATAAGCAGGAAATATATACGGCTCTTCTCGCAATCAGAGCCGTGTGAATATATAATGAACAGGAAACAGATGGAAAAATCCATCTGTTTTTTTGTTGTCTAATTATGTAAGTAAATGGACTGATTCTGCAAATCAAAACACATACTATATGCATATTTTATAATAAAAAAGGGAAAAAATTGTGGATTTTTAGAGGATTTTGAGGAGTGGATAGTGAGTGAAAGTAGCAGTGTGTGAGGATCAGCCAGAAGTGCGGTATACCCTAAGTAAGATATTATCAGAACTCCCCATGGTGAAAAAGATAGAAGTATATTCAGATATGGATATGTGTCTGGGGGACATAGATGAGGGAAATTATTATGATGTGGTATTTATGGAGGTTGACTGGAAGCAGGAAAAAACAGGAATTGATTATGGAAAAACAATTTATAAGATGAGTCCCTATACAAAGTTGATTTATATTGCAGCAGATGTGGAGAAATATATTGAAAGTATTTTTTTGGATGGTCCCAAGGTGAGTGGTTTGTTGAAAAATCCCATAGATGGAATACAGGTTAAAAAGTATATGGCTCAACTGGAGGGAGATCTTAAAAGAACAGAAGGACGATTGTTGATTCATTATAAGGGAAGCAATATAGCGATTCCTTTTCAGGATATTATGTATTTAGAAAGCCAGCTGCATAAGGTCAATATTGTACTGCAGAACAAAAAATATCTATGCGCCGGAAAACTGGATGAAATGGGAAAACGCCTCGGTAAGCAATTTGTGAGGTGCCATAAAAGCTATATTGTAAACATGGATTATATTCATGAATTTAAAGGCAGGAAAATTTATTTGAAGAACGGAGAAGAAATAGCTATTAGTAAAACGTGCCTTGAAACGATGAAAGTTGGATTTGCGAAATATATTTTAGGAGAGGGTAAGATTAATAACTGTATGTATTATTTTACTCAAGATAAATTGGGAGGAGAGCAATGAGGACTATTCGGAAATGTGTAATATGTGGTTGCTGCAAACAGAAAGTCGAAGTTCCAATTATGTTGTCAAGATATCTTGGAGCAACAGGATTAGATAACAGACCTTGTAATGAGGCTGAGCTTCCGGTAGTTCAAAAATGTTCTCGATGCGGATATTGTAATTTCTCTATCGAAGGTGAAATATCAGATAAAACGAGGAAAGTGATTGCGTCAGAAGAGTATCAGAGGCATATAAAAAAAGTCAGTGATGATGAGTATGGAGACAAATTACAGACGATGCTTCTGTATTTGCAGAGTATACAGAGTCGTATTTATGTTTATCTACTGCTCTGCTGGCATTATGAATGGAAAAAAGATATCGAAACGGCAGGTGAAATGAGACGGCATGCAGTACAGCAGATGGAACTTGCATTCCGAACAGAGAGTGAAATAAGGGTGGAGGAAATACTCATTTATATTGATTGTCTGCGGCAACTGGGCAGATTTGAAGAAGCAAAAGAAACGGTAGAGTCCATTGAAACAGAGGTGTATAAAAATTTAGCAGAAGATCAATTACTGTTTCAAGTATACAGATATCAGAAAACTCTGATTGAAAAAAGAGATGCATTTGCACATACTGTGGCGGAGGTATAAAAATGAGGTTTTTTAATAATATAATTTATCCTGACAGGAAACCTCTTCATACTGCAGACGAATATCAAAAGATGTCAGAGTCAGAATTAATGAATCAGTATAAAACAGATATATGGGGAAAACTGGAAAAGTCAGAAAAGATTTGTCTGGTAAAGGAGACGGGAGACAGATACGCTGACCAAATTGGAATTGTTAATAAGCCGACTTTTGAAGAGGAGCATAACAATAATTACTATGGGTCTTACTGTCATAGCAGAAACGAAATTACGTTTAATTATAAAACAAACAGTAATCCTATGCAGGCACTGAATACGATCGCGCATGAAGAAAATCATGCATTTCAGTATCAATGTATGATGGATAGAAGTGTGTATACAGATAAAGAACTGGAATTGCTGGAAAAAGAAGCTTCAAATTATACAGATGTAGGAACGGCTTATGATAAACAAGTTATGGAGATAGACAGTAATAATGCAGGTTTAGAATATGTATTGCAGAATAAAGATGCTTTTATAAGGGATGAATCGTTTCTTCCTTATATTGATGAAAGAATCGACCACTTTGAGAGAATATCAGATTTGACAAACAATACATTTGATGTATCAAATTCAATTCCTTCAGACAGCGAACTACTCAGACAGCAATTGTATAGAATCAGGGGAGAGGTATTTGGAATAAGAATGGAAGGGACGGCAGTGGAAGAAAGATCTGATGGATTGGAGTTCTTGTATGATGATACAGGAACAGCAGAACAGGTGATGCTTGAAAATGAAACAATGTATGAGGAAAATACAATGAACAACGATAGCATGGAGCAGACAGTATGAGAAGAAGAAGTAAATTGTCAGATCCAATGGATCTGGTTTATGGAAACAAATCAAATGACATACAAGGACAGGATAATAGTTTGGATTATTTGTCAAAAACAAATCCTCTTCAGGGATTTCAATCAGCAGACAGTTATAAACAGAACATAGGTTATCAGAGACATATGCCGGAATATAAGAGGAGAAGTTCACAACGCGGCGGGAATGTTTTTTGGGAGAATGGAAAGAAAATACTGGTGATTGTGGGAGGCGTTTTAATATTTCTAGTAGTAACAGCATTTCTGACTACATATGGTCCGGGCATTTTGGGCGCACTTGGAGAACTTTTGACAAAGATGATTGTAAGTGCATGTGTGGCATTGGTATTCTGGGGTGTTTTTTGCCTGATTGCGCATCCGGGTTTTCCGAGAATACTGAAAAAGATGGCATATCCTGTATTGGCTGTTCTCTTTTTCTTTGCTAATTTTTCTCCTTCTTTTTTTGAAATGGCAGCAACATGTTCGGTTGTACTTATTGCAATCGGATTTATATCCAGAATGTTTTAGGAATGACGGGAAAAGAGATTCAGATGATAAATCGAAGGACGTTTACGATATTTGGAAACGAAATAGAGAGACAGATTTCCTATGATGTTACCAAACCCAAGGTGCTGTATGAAGAGGCGCAGAATCCATCAAATTATTTTACATTGAATGATCGGATCATGTCCAGGCACATTTTGATGCTCGGAGGAGCAGGAAGTGGAAAGACCAATGTATTTAATCTTACAGTCAGCCAACTTCGGGATGACGATAATGATAACACAGAAGATGTTTTTATTGTGTTCGATACCAAGGGAGATTTTTGGGAAAACTTTCATCTGCCCGGAGATCTTGTAGTTGGAAACGGGAAAAAATACAGGGAAATAAGTGCGCGATGGAATCTATTTGATGATGTGCTAGCAGATGGTGATAATCTTGAGGATTATGAAATCAATGCACGAGAGATGGCAGCAGCACTTTTTGAAGGAAGAGGTTCAGATTCTCAGCCATTTTTCGCGTATGCAGCCCGGGATATTTTTGCTAATGTGGTTATTTATTTTATTCGTAGAGCAAAAGAAGATCCCGACAGACGTAAGAATTTGTTAAATAATCATATGTTGGTTGATTTTTTTCAGAAAGCTACCGGTAAAAAGTATGTAGAAATCTTTTCATATTATCCAGATATGAGGAGTCTGTTGTCTTATATCGGAGACGGAACATCGAATCAGGCACTTGGAGTATTTGGAGAGCTGAAAAGCATGATCAATGACTGCTTTTTGGGAGTGTTTGCCTCTGATGATGCAAAAGAAAGATTTTCCATGCGGAATACAGTTCGAAAAAAAGGCGGGACGGCAATATTTATAGAATATGATCTGACTGTGGGTGAAGTGATGACGCCTATGTACAGACTGTTGATTGATCTTGCACTAAAAGAAGCATTGGGAAGAACGGAGGAAAAAGGAAACGTATACTTGATTCTTGACGAATTGAAACTTTTACCAAAGCTGAAGCATCTGGATGACGCATTGAATTTTGGGCGGAGCATGGGAGTAAAAGTCATTGCTGGCTTACAGTCGATTAATCAGCTTTATGATATTTATGGAAGAGAAAAAGGTCTCGTTGTAGCTGGTGGTTTTGGAAGCGTGTTTGGATTTCACACCTCTGATCATGCTTCGAGAGAATATTTGACAGAACTTTTTGGAAAGAATGTCATTGGATATCAATACACAGGGGTTGACAGGACGTTGGTGAAAAAAGAAAGAGAAGGAAATACTTTGGAAATATGGGATCAACTTTTATTGAAACAGGGACAGGCGGTGGTAGGACTGTCAGATAAGGCTGAACCATTTCTTTTTCAGTTTCCGTTATTTTAAAACGAAAAGGCAGGTTCTGATTATGGGTTTCACAGATTATTTTATAGCATCAGGCAGAGGAAAATCAGAAGGAGATATAGAACAATATAGGACAGTTTTTATTGAGCAATGGCTTCCTGATCAGAATTATGAAGAAAGTTATGGAGTCTTTGGTGGAAATGAAGATCAAAGAAATCTGATTGTAGAACAGGGGATTGCCAGGGCCTTTGGAAAAATGGGAATCATTGTTCTGCATAATAATGATTCGCTGGAAAATGATTTAAAGCATATATTGAATTGTTATCCTGATCTTGAACGATATTATGCGAATACACCAATGGCATTTGTTAATTATGAGCACCGAGATTATATGCCCCTTCTTGGAATGGATGAAAATAGAGCAGTAGAAGTGATTTATCCGCAGGTGACAAGCCAAAGTCCTATGTATCTGCAACAACATATATATGCCAGCGCGTTGAGAAGTTATCTGAGGCTGTTACGTTATTGCAAGGTTCCGATAACGATCAGCAATCTTCAGAAAATATGTAGAATAGATCTGAACAATTTTCAGATGCCGGATGGAATTCCGGAAGTTGAAGCAAAGGAAATATTGGCAAATTTATCACAGGATCAGGTAATGAACCAGGTACGTGCAGATGTAGATGGATTTGCCAGTCAATTACGTTCAAGAATCTGGGGAGGGCAGGAAAATACAGGTGTCAGTATATTAACGGCAATTCAGAACAAAGCATTATTGTCTATTCAACTTCCAACCTTTAATGAAACAGTAATGAACTATCTGGCTGCGGAATTGAATCAGGTATTGGAATCCGGGATGCCATGTCTGCTGGTGATTGATTCCGTAAATGTGGAAAACAGTGAGATGAAAAGATTAATGGTGAATCCGGGAGGCAGATTATCGATGATTTTATCCGGAAACACGGTACAGGAGTTATGCAGTGTAACGAACCTTGGAAATGAATTATCCGTCAGATTTCGGAAACTGATTTTATTACAGTGTGCGAATGCAGGAGTTGCCATGCAGTATTCAGAACTGATAGGAAATTATATGAAAAAGGTTATTACGCAGACACAGAATACGAATAAAGGTGTATTTGAATTGTTTGGAAGCCGTGGGAGAGGAACTGCAACTACAGAACAACAATATGCGAGAATCAGACCGGAGGAGCTTACGAATCTTGGAAATGGAGCAGTACTGATAGATCAGGAGAATAGTCGGATCCAATATGCGATAGATCTGAAGTTTGCATAAAAATAATTGGCAGATGCCATAAAACATAGATGAAGAAACAGTACGGAGGACGGTTATGAAAATGAAATGGATACGAAAGATGACAGCAATCATGACAGTGATCCTATTGATGGGATTATTGACAGCATGCGCAGGGGGCACAGCAGGAAGTCGCAAGAGTTCTTCCGCAGATATTGATGGCGAGAGCAGTAATACTACCATGGATGTAGTGATGATGATGGATGAGAGCGGTTCCATGGTGAAAGCGGATGAGTCGAGAATCGCAATCGAGGGAGCAAAACTCTTTGTGGATATGGAAAAAACTACCGGTGTTAATCTGGCATTGGTGGAATTCTCCAATCAGGTAACGTCTACAGGACTCGTGGATATGGGAGATGCAGACAATCGTAGCAGTATGCGAAATATGCTGGAGGGAATTACATACAGTGGACGTGCACATACTGACACAGGTGCGGGACTTTTAAAAGCAGAAGAGATCCTTGACGAGGCACCGGAATCAGATCATAAAGTTATCATCTTGTTTACAGATGGAAGAACAGATATTGATGTCGGAACTCCGGGAAGAACTACAGAAGACTCTCAAAATGATGTGGATCTTGCTGTTCAGCAGGCACAAGAGAAAGGATATAAGATTTACTGTATCGGATTGAATGCGGATGGAACAGTAGATGAAAATGAATTATCTACCATAGCATTATCTACATCAGGTAAATATCACATAGCAAATGATGTCAATGAACTGCCGGAGTTCTTTAATTCTATTTTTGCAGATATTAACTCTGTAGACCCCATGGCTTTGGATGAGTATGATGCGGATGGAGACTATCGGAAGGTTCAGTTTGATATTCCGGAACAGACCGTGATGGAGGCAAATGTTGTCATCCTGTCACATGCCCAGGTGGAAGATGTGCAGCTTGTGTCACCAGATGGGGAGACAGTTGATATTCAGAATGACTCTCGTGTGAGATTTACTACATCGAAAACTTATTCACTGGTGAAACTTATCTATCCGGAGGCAGGAACATGGTCCATCAGTGTAAAAGGAGTTGAAGGAGATCATATTAAAGTCAGCCTTATCTGTAATTATGATATCAGCTTACAGATAAATGTGGATGCCACCGTATTGCGTAAAGGTGAAGTTACCGGTATTACTGCCAGACTATATACAGGTTCAGAGGCATTGGATGCACCAGAACTGTATGAGACGATGAGTGGCTATATCTCTGTCAGCAATGAAAGTGGAGAGGAATTAGAGCAGATAGAATTAAAAAACGGTAGTCAGGACATGTATGGAAGTTTTTCACTGGATGAATATGGAAAATATAACGTACAGGTTCATGTGTCAGGTGACGGATTCTACAGAGACAGTGAGATTTTTCAGATAGAAGTGGCTTCTGATTCAACAGAAGTGATTAAGAAAATTGCAACAATCAAGGTGACTGAGGGCGGTCAGAAATCCATTGATTTGAATAATTATTTTGAGGATCCTAATGAAAACGGGCTTACTTATTCGATAGAGGAAGATGATAATGACTGCATTTCCACAGAAGTGTTATTGTCAACACTGACAGTGACAGGAAAGAAAGCAGGGAAAACAACCATTAATGTGCTGGCAGACAACGGTTCCAGTATCAAAATCTATCAGAGAGTGGATGTTGTGTGTAGAACAAAAGTGGCAGCAGTGCTGGGAACCATGTTGCCTTTTATGGCAATTCTGTTGCTGGCAGGAATCTTCTGGATGCTTATCAGAGGGAGGATGCGTCTGAGTGGCATTTTTGGAGAAATTACGATTACAGATGTTCGGATGACAGAAGCCGGAACACCGGAGACCGTTACCTATCGAATTCTGAGCGAAGTTCCTGTGCAGGCAATTGGAAAGCATAGTGGTACAGTTGGTAAATTGTTGAAGGTTCTGGATGGATATTATCAGTGCGCAGGACATGATGAGGCAAATGTGAAAGAATTTGAAAACTGCATCAAAGAATTTATAGCTGCAGCAAATGGAATCAAGATTTGTGGAAGTAAGAAGCCGTTTACCCTGATATTTAAAAATAACAATGCCAATGTAATCATGAAAAAGAACTATGTCAGTGAAGATAAAGTTATGACGGTCGCTTTAAATAAGCAGGATTATACAGGAATTTCAACCGGAGAAGCGAAGATAGAGATTGAATTTAAGCGGACGGATGAGACATCTATGCAGATCGGAATGACTTATAAGAGTATGTAAAAATTGTTATGCAATAACATCATAAATAAAGGAGGGCAAATATATGCCGCTGAATGCAGAACAAAAGAAACGAATGGACAAACTGGATTTTTCCATGGGAGGAGGATATTCTGACTTTCTGACGGATGTGAATAAAGCAGCTCCATCAGACAGTAAATTTCTCTTTATTGGACTTGGAGGAAAGGGAAGCAGTGTGGTAGCTGGGCTGAAGACGGAAGTTTATAAAAGAATTCAGTGCCCAAATAACAAATATAAACCCGATAATTTTGAATATCTGGCAATTGATACCAGTACAGATGATTTGAGAAGATTAACGAAAGGGGCATTTGGTCAGATAGGACTCAGTGAGGAACCACAGGATTCAGAAATTTTTTCACTGTTTGATGCAGGATTAGCTGCAATTTTAGCTGGCAAAAACGGAAAAAGACCTGACAATATCGCAGAATGGATGAATCCATCATTGACCCCGGCTTTAGCGGGAGAAGGAGCTGGTGGAATTCGACAGGCTGGAAGAGGGCTTCTTTTTGGTGGAAAATGCCAGGAACTGTGGAAGGTTCTGGGAAATAAGCTACAAAAATTGCATGATCAGATTGTCAATTCACAAAGAGAAAAATTAATTGTATATGTTTTTGCAGGTATTGGAGGAGGAACCGGAAGTGGAACGATTATTGATATTCCTTATATTGCAAAAGAGGTAGCTAATAGAAATAACTGGGCTATAGATGTCAATGGATATATCTTTTTACCGGATACATATGATTCAAATGCCAATATTCCGCAGTTAGAGAAGAACAGCTACGCAGCACTTCAGGAAATTGATAGTCTGATGTCTTTGAGCTATATGGATGGGGCAGGCAGATTTCATGCGGAATATGCACCAGGTTATTCAGTGGATAGTACAGAATCTATTTTTCATGCGTGTGTGCTAATCTCAGGAAAACGAGGAAATGGATTGGTTCCAAACCCGGATCGATTCAGTAAAAGGGTTGTGATTGATAACATTGTTAATTTGGTAAGTAAGACCACAGATATTCAACAGGGGAATATGTTGGTCAATTCTTTTTTAGATAACGACCCGGCATCAATTAATTTGAAAGTGACTCCGTTACCAACGATAGTTCCTAGAGATAAACATTTCCAGTATCTGGCACTTGGAATAGGAGCAGTGGAGCTCCCGATAGATCAGATGATGGCTTATCTTGCAAAAGGGACTTTTGATAAAATGCGAGAAGGCTGGAATCAGCATGCCAGTGCTGCTGATGTTGCACAAGAATTAAAAAATCTGAATACAACGGCGGATGATTTAGCAGGCGAAATTCTTCAAGGAGCAACCAAACCCTTATTTTCATATAATAAAACTTTAATGGCTGCATTAGCACCATATAAAAATAAAGAAAGCATTCAAAATGGACAGTTTTTTGCAAAAGTAAAAGCAATCTGGATGAGCTATCGTACGGAAATGTTGACACAGTGGGATACTTCTGCACAGAGATGTACTGCCAGAGTAGTTGGTTCCTTTGAACAAAAATATACACAGATGTTTCAGCATCCTCAATATGGAATTTATTATTTGAAAGAATTATTAAGTTGGCGGGTAGTTGATAATAAGTCTTTTAATGGAATTAGGGAATGTATTTATAGTGATTATTATAGTACGCAGCTGGAGGGACGGATTGGTGGAGCAGTGGAAAAGCAAAGTGCTGCAGTAGAAGAAAAAAGAATCATAGGAGAGCATGGAGCGCTTTTCTTCCCATATGAGAAATACTGTAAAGCATGTATTGCAGAGCTGGTGGCACAGGATATTCAATATTTATATGATCACTATGTAAGAAAATGTCTGGAAGAATTGATCTTAAATATTGATGAGAAAATAAAAAATTTGCAAGAATATGTGGATATTTTTACTTATCTGGAAACCATTATAACAAAGAATTACGATACAGCAATGGATGGAAATATGCCTCATGCAGAATATGCAAGCGTATTACTGGATTTTTCAAAAAGGAATGATCCATCTGATCCATCAGTTGACAGAGTAATCAATATGTTGGATTCCATGCTTGCACAGAAGTCAGGGGCAGGATTAGTGACGGCATTGGAAAATAATATTCTGAATACAGAGGAGGCATGGCTTCACAGCACAGAGAAATTTAATCCGGTGAAGGTATTTGTGGAGTTTTTGGAAAACCAGTTTACTGAAATGCAAACGTATACATTGGACAGCTTTTTACAGCTAAAATATGATGCAGCAGGATTGGGACAGGCAATTACTACATTGTGTCAGCAGTTACAGGCTTCTGCAGGAGTGACATTCCCATCTATTCCACAGTTGCCTTTAAGCAGTCTGTTATGTAATAACTATGTGGTTGTGCCGGCCGACAATAGTGCAGTATCACAGGGAGTTATAAGTTTTTCTGCACATGTTCCTAATGTACAGCAGGCACAGAGTACTGATAGGAATAGAATTTACTGGTATAACCTGGTGGCTGGAATTCCGGCATTTGCTTTGAGTGATATTCATAATTATGAGAGTGCGTATAAGAAACGAGTAAATCTGCCTGAAAAAGGACTTCATCTTTTTGAAAGTGACAAAATAGACTGGAGAAAAGATTTGCCTCTGTTGGATAGTTCAGCTTTATGGCCGGCAACTTATTATGATTCAGTTGAAATGGGATATGTACAGGTAGAACAGGCACAGGTTCAGAAATTTATCAAGATAGGATTGATTCAGACGAAGCAGGTAGCAGGTACTACACAATATGTTGCGTATGGTTTTGATGAGTCAACCATGAATCATGGAACGGATATGATTTTGAATTGGTGCAAAGATACTTATTTGGAAAATCCCGTGCAGACAGAAGAAGGTTTACTGGATTCTAGCGTAGGATTTGTGAATACACTTTTTGATAGATTGACAGAGTCTGTATTTAACATGCAAGAATTCTATATTCAGAATGATGCGATGATGTTTGTTATTGATAATCAAGAAAAGCTCTACAAAGCTATGCGTCTTCAATCCTTCCTTTACAAGCGCCTTCAGGGAACCTATGAAATCTGCAAAAAATGCATTGACATAATTGAAGCTAAGAATGCAGAGCTCAGGGAAGGAAAAGAGCAGAAAGTAAATCTGGAACTCTTTGCAAATTACATGAAGCGGGGCATTATTCGCACTGACGATCAGGCAGCTTTCTATATAGATTCTGAAGGAAAACAGGGTGTTCTTTTGTACTACAACATGATCAGTCCCTCAATGAAATTGCCATTTAAGACTTATTATGTCTTCGAAAAATTCAGCAAATTGGATGCAGAGTTGAAAGCAAATTTGGCACAGTATTATGAGAGTTTGTTAGTACAGGAAAACGAGGATGCCAGCCTGCGGACAGAATTTGCTAAAAACAGTGATTTGATGAAAGCGGATATTCAGCAGGCACAGAGTATTTTAAACCAATATACAACCAGGAAGAATTTTGCAGATATTGGGGAAGGTGATCTGCCGAATAGGTATGATGAGTTTTATAGAAAGCTGGCTCTCCTTTCATAAGACTAATTTAGAGAGATAAAACAGATGAAAAGGCGGGAAACATAAGATGATGGATTTGAATTCAAAACTTGAAAAATGTATGGAATGGCGAGAGAATCTAAGTTCATTTATTCAGTGTTTCCCGCTTGGTATCATCTGCGGAAGACCGAATTCAGAACTGGCGGAAATGGTACAGTTAAAAATCGGCGAGAAACTGGGAACGGAGATAACGGTGAAATTTCTTTTTGACAAAGAGCAGAATTTTTGTGAAAAAGTAGAAACAGTTGTGAACAGTTACGAAGAAAAAATACGCGGCGGAATTTTAGATAGGCAGACGGAATATTTTATCCCGGTACTCATGGATGAAGAAAGTCTGGAGAAGAATACAGTTTCTAAAGCATTAGAGAAAGTATGTCAGACTTTAAGACAGAGAGGATACAAATGGCGTATCTGCTATTATCTGATTATTGATCGAATCGTATCACAGAAAGAGATATCGCTAGAAGCAGGATTGGAAAAACTCTGGGAGAAAAATGATTACAGAGGATCTATTGGAGTATTTGAACCAAACACCATAGATGATCATGCTGTCAGAGCAATTGTATTTCATATATTACTGCAAGTGTTGGAAAGACAAACGACACCATATGAGCGTTTTATACTGGGATGTTGGAAACTGGATGCAGAAAAACAATGCTTAACAGCCTGCCTGGAGAAAAAAATAGAATTTCAGAATCAGTCGGAGAATGAAACAAAATTCAAAGAACAGGTACAGTTCCGTTTGGAAGAAATGGTTCCGGATCATATGAGTAGCTGGAAATCGACATTTTTCTCTATGCCAGTTCATTATGATTCTCTTGAACAGTTTGGTAAGGGAAATATTTGGGAAGAAAGAAAAGCTTCCTATCGGAATTTGCTGAAATTATTGTATGGAAGAGAAACTGTATTTGAACAGTTTCTTGAAGAAAATGTGAAGCGGAATAATGAGAATGAAATCATGCGGGAATTTTTGAACCGGCAGGATGGAAATCTTTATGAAATAAAAAAGTTACTGAAAAACAGGGTGAAAGAAATCAAAGGAGATTATCAGAAGAAGATTGATGAAGCAAAAATACAAAAAGAAAAATCATTAGAATATCCAATAATATTGAAAAAAAGAGGAGCTTTAAGAAGCATAGAAATAGAAGAATTACTGGAAAGTTTGTGGAACGGATACTGGAAACAAGAGGCAAATATTTTTGTATGGAAACAGAGATATAAAATTCTGGAATTGACAGAGGAGTATTTGCAGTCGGAGGAATTTCAGACAGAAATAGAACAGATAGAAGAGAAAAATAAAAACATATTAGGACAGTTGACAATGATACAGAGAGAGTGCTGCAATTTGCAGATTAATGTTCCTGAAACATTGCAGAATAAGATTCCAGATCTTAAATGGAAAGATTTTGTGTCGGACGAAAAATATTTAGATGAACTAGAACATTTATATACTGGCAGAGTTGATTCCTGTACGGGAGTATTAAGTACAAGTGACATTGGAAAGTTTGTACAGCAGTTGAATGATTTGAAATCCAAGCGACCTGAAATTTATTATTCGGCGAAACTTAAGCCTCAGTGGGATGTAGATCAGAAGAGATATCTGTATATAAAAACTCTGGATCATGGAAAGAGAGAAGATTTAAATACGAAACTGAAATATGAAAGCAAATTATATATGGAAGAATGCGACTGGGAGAGAGAAAACAGCGCAGACTTCTTAGTTTACAGAAAGATAGACAGTCTGGATGAAGTGGACAGAGGGCAGGAGGAAAGATAAATGTTTGACCATATAAAGGCCGACTGTTCCGGAGGAGAGATCCGTGTATCATGGGAATGGAATGATCCAAAACTGACAGGAGTGACCATATATTATAAAAAGAGTGGGACAGATATTTCCCGGGGAGCACTCTTTTCTACAACAAACATTGCAAAAATTTCTGGAGTAGCAACAGGAATGGCCAGAAAAAAATATATGAATGAGAGTGGCTTATATACTTTTACCTTTGCAGGTATAACAGAAAAGGGAATGCTTCCAGATATTGTAGTAGAAAATGTTCTTCTTGGAACAATAAAGTATGCTTCGTGAGAAATCAGCAGGGTAAAAGAAGGAATTATGATTCACATTATAGATTGTGAGCAGGAGATTCCGGAAGATCTGATTATTATGGAATACATGAGATACAAGATGCCTCTGCATTACCCGGTGAAAACAGGTACAAAATTATTAATTCCCAACAAAGAGATAAGCGTTTCTGATTGTGTTCTGAAGATAAAAGAACCATATGACAGGATATATCGTTTGAACAGAAAATAAAGGAATACAGAGGAGGAATACAAAATGAGTGAATTCTATGAGGTGCATTGTACGAATTGTGGTGAGGTAATTTCAGCGGACAGAATGGCAATTGATCTGGATGAGTTGATGCATGATTATTTAAAGATTCAGATAGAAGATTCTGGAAATGAAGAATTGAGAACAGTGTTAGAAGACTGGAGTTATCTTCGACTTGGAATGTATTTGTCTCCGTATGAGATGGTTCAGAAGAATTTTCTGGATGAAGGAAAACGGTTGATCATAAAAGCGTCTGATGTCTTGAAATTTATAGGGGAAAAATATAGCAGAAATAAATTTCAATTACATGTAAATGATAGTGGAAGGCTGGAGTTACCAGACGATATAAGGAGAGAGCTTACATTGAAACTTCCACTTTATAATACGAAAGACGTAGATAGAGAAGAAAAAAGTAGAAGAGTACAAGAAGCTGTTGAATTTCTGGCTAATAATCCGGATGTTTTATTTTTGGAATGTATTTGTGAGTTTAGAAAATCATTGGATGACAGAGGAAAAGAATATATTGATCAGGTGCTTGTGACCAAAGTAAATGGTGAGAAGAAACAATACCAACATATGGTCTGCCCCAAATGTGGAGAACAATTTTATGCACATGCCGGTCAGCACGAAGAGCGAGTTATTGTCATGCTGGGAAGCTCCAGAGTTGGTAAGACAGCATATCTGGCAGCCTTGGTTGATACTGTAAACAGATCTTTAAAAAATACTGGGATCACAGTAACTGGTGGATTGGATCAGAGATATGAGGCTTTTATAAATAATATTTTAAATGATTATAGAGCGGGAAGAAAAATTACGAAAACAGAGGCAGATGTGGATGATAAAAGTACAGTACCGCTATTGTCCCTTCAGGTGAGAATTGGCGAGAGAATAATTATTTTCACGCTGGTAGATATGCCAGGAGAAGTATTTGTACCAAGAAGTGAAGCAGAACAGATGATGGGGGAAGCAGATGGTTATTTTATTGTCAATCGTCGAATGATCTGCAAGTCGGCCTCAGCATTCTGGTTTTGTGTAGATCCGGTTCAGATCGATACCCGTCTGGAGATGATTAACACGGGAAGAGAAAATACAGACAGAGTATCTGTAGATATTGATAATGTTCTTCAGAATGTTGATAATATGCTGTATTTGATGGGAGCTAATATGAAAGATAAACCAGCGGCGATTATATTGACGAAAAGCGATCTTTTATCAGGAGAAGGACCACTTAGTCAGAGAGGAATTGAATGGCGGGATTATCATTTATATTCCCGACAGGAAACAAGTGAACCATATCTTTATCTCAGGGATGGCTCTTTGTATATCAACAGTTTTCAGCAGATCGTAGATTATGTGAAAGCATATATCTATAACGATTACAATGATGGTGGAGTGAAAGAAACTTTTGGAATCCGAATTAATAATATGTTTACACATAAGAATTTCTTCTCAGTGGCGGCATATGGAAGAGAAGCAGATGAAAAATCAGCGGACAGAGCACCTTATGGCGTTGTATTACCGTTTTTGTGGACACTGGCCTGCATGGGATATCTTCCAGTGACATGTAGCAGGTTCAAAACTGTTAAAACAGGCTTTTTAGGACTGAAAGAGGAAGTACGTTCGTATACAGAACCGGCAGAATATCAGGATTTATTTGTGAATTAGCAGGGAAGGATGGGATGGTATGCAGCTGATTTATGGAAATGATGGAGAAAATTACAGAACAATAGCCAAGACGCAGGATATAACAGCAGCACAGGAAAAAAAGTTGTTAAGTGGATATCTTGGATATGAATTTGTACGTGATATGAATCTTTATTCAAGTGTGGCAAAGGAACCGATTGCATTTACGTATGTGACTACCTCTTTGTCAGGAACAATGGGGGAAAAAATTTTATTGGCAAAGAATGCCCGAATGACGAATTATGCGACACCTTCCAGTTATGCACATTTTCGATTTTTTGAGCAGTCAGAGCAACTCTATGGCAAAGATTTTTTTTCGTTGTTAAGAACTGGGTTTTCAGATGGAACTGATTTTGCGGAGTGTACTATAGATAGATTAGATTTATTTGAGAGAAAAAATGCAGAGTATATTCCAAAACATGATGCATTAGAAAAAGAAAAGTTGGAAATAGTTGTAGCGGCAGTTCTTACAGCAGCGGATAGTTTGAGTGATCAGGTGAAATTAATACTTGATGTAGAAGGAGATGAATATAACAGGAGAGCCTTAGATGTTATTGCATCAGTCTATGCTTGTATTCCTTATAATATCAGGAAAAAAGCGGGATTTTCTACTTACGCTGGGACAAGTGCAGTAATACCTGGTCAAGTGAAGCTTCAGATATATCCAAGAGATGCTTATGAAAAACTGAAAGGTCATGTGATAGATCTTGCAAAAATATCATTTAGTGGGAAACCGACAACTCAGATAGAAAAATTTGCACATGAACTTGTTGAAATGTCAGAAGAACAGCGCGAAATGTGGTTTCATGAGTTTCAGAATGCATTTGGCCTTCAGAAAGTATCGGTGAATGATCATATCCAATTTTATCATAATATAGATAAATGGAAAAATGGTGCGATGAATGAAATGTGGGATGATCTGGCGGCATATGCATTCGAAGAGAAAAACAGAAAATCTCCTTTGTACAAAGTTTTTCAAAATGTAATTGGGAATCGAATTGAAAAGGAAGATCTCACTAGATTTTTCAGAGCGTATGTGAAAAGTTTACTCAACAGACAAACGAATTTGAGCTTTACAGAAGATCTTAGAAAATATCTGGCACTTGGAGAAGCAATTGATACATTATCATTTGAGCAGGAAGATTTTCGACTGTGGGAGAATCAGAACATTCTGGATATGGCGGCTGGCCAATATACAGATGAAGAAGAACAATGTAAATATCTGGAAACTGTGAAAGAACAGATGAAGACTCAAAATCCGGGAGGCAGAAAATTTAAAGAGATATTGGGCTATATGGCAGATGTACTGGATGACCATATACAGGATTTGCACAAACGGATTAAAGAAAAGAAAGAATCGGAAGCTTCAAAAATTACAACTCAGTTAATGAAAATGAATTGGAACGAATGTAATTATGAGGAAGTTCAGAGAATACAAAAATATATCAGGTATGAAGAAAATAAAGAAATATTTACAGAAGTGCTTGCAAAATCCCTGAAATCATATTTGGATGAACCAAGACCATTCAAGGACATTGAGCAGTATCAGAGGTTTTCTGATATGTTGAAAAGATTTGATCAGCTATTAGAACCGCGAACTTATCAGGAACTTATTGCAACTTCGAAGAGGAAAGGAAGTTTGATATGTTCAATTGCAGAAGTTCAGAAAAATTCATGGGAAAATTGTAGCGATATTGAAAATTTCTATAAAAAATTTGTGGTTGTTATATCACAGTTGAATGGAAGTTTAGCTCTCACGAACATTGAGCTTTCAGTTGCAGGGGAAAAAGTGGACTTGAATAGAGATCTTCTGGAATTGTTACTAGAGTACATATTATTTGTAAAGCATACGGATGAAAGAATCAGGAAGCTTCTCACTGAAAATGAAAATTTATTTTTGGCATTATTAAAAATAAAATCGTTTGATGAACGGCATTTAGAAAGTCTCTTTCAGTTTTTTAAAAATAAAGATGAAAGATTGCGCTCTAAACTTTTGAATTATTATCTGAGTTCTGATGTTATGTTGCGGAAATCAACAGTAAATATGGCGTTAAAATATGCTGGAAGCGGTGCAGTTAAAAAAGCTGGAAAGAATCATTATGATAATATGCTTGGTCTTGCATTGAAGGAACGGCGGGGCAATGGAAAGATAAAAATAGTAATAATAATAGCAGTAATACTGCTTATAGCAGTAGTGGCAGGAGGAACAGCTGTCTGGTTATTGCTATAGAAGAAAGGTTACAGTTGAAGAATGACGGATGAGATACAGCAGTGGATAGAAGAAAAGTGCACAGAGTTTGAGGATATTCAATGGATCAGTAAACATCTGGATCTCTATAAACCACAGACAGAAAATCAGAAGGAATTGGATGATCTGGTGCATTATGGGGGAAATATCCATACATGGACATTGGAAGCGGTTCAGACGTATAGAAAATTACAGGAGTCTCTTTGCAATAATCCATTTATGGCAATGACAGAATGGTCAAAAAAAACATATCAATATAAGCCGATTTGTTTTGATGGGTGCTTTGTAACTGTTGGGCAGTCTAAATATGTAGTCCCTGTTGGGTTTTTAAAGACAGCACCAGAAGCGTTACAAAGTTCTGTGGCATACTGTTTAAAAAATGCTTATGAAGAATGGAAAAAAGAATATGAGGAGATGAAGCAGAAAATTCTTCGACGGGTAATTGATGCGGAAATTGAATGCAATGCATGGAAAGAAGCACAAATGGATCAAGCTGGTCTGACAGAATTAAAGTGTAATACAGTTTTAAGTGTGCTTGGAATTGTTATGTGGGTGATTATGGGAATGATAACCGCATTTTTTTATCCAATACGTGTACAGGGAAATCAGACTTGGATTGTATTTTCTGTTGTATTGTTTATCGTCGGGTGTATAGTTATATACAGATTGACAAAAAATACAATTGAATCTCTACATGGAATATCCAATTGCAAAAATTGGGAAAAGGTTTGTAACAAAAGAAACATTCTTTCTGCATTTCAGGATGATATCAGGGAATGTGAAAGAAAATATTTTACTGAAAATTATATCTTGGGAAATTCAAATGGGGCAGAACGTTTTTGTGTACAACGTAGTAGAGACGAATATGAAAAAGTGCTGAGAGCAACGGATACTTCTAGCCTGAATAATCTGGAAATGTATACTGTATTATTTCCTGAACAATATCGGGAGACAGTTGTTGCCAATGGAGTATTAGCATATGTTATAGGTATACTGTTTCTGATATTTGTTATAACCATGGTAAAGGGTGACAATGTCAATTATTTTGACGATTCAGAACCAGTATATCAGGAAGAAACAGAAGCGATATCTGACGAAGAAAGTAATTCGGTACCAAGCTTTGACAAAAATGGTCTGTTGTTCTGGGATAGCAACGAAAGATATTTGTCAGAAGACGAAATTTATGCACTTAAGAACAATGAAGAGTATGATTTCCAGTCACTTCTCGGATTTGCAAGAAATGAAATCTACGCACGTCGAGGTTATGCATTTAAAGAAGACGGGCCTTATTATCCATTTTATATGCAGTATGAATGGTATAGTGATATACCGCATAGTGTTTTTGGTGATGAGGTATTCAACGAATATGAAATTGCTAACAGAGATTTGATTGTCAAAATTGAGAAAAGGGAAGGGTATAAGTGAAAAAAGGATACATTAATGTTTAATTATGTAAATAATAGGGCTAAAAATGAAAAGTACACATGTGTGTCAAACAATATTGGTAAAATTAAAGCAATAATTCCAAAGGAGGTACAGAATTATGGCTGACTTAAGTTCTATTTTAAGAAATATGCCGTCAAATGTTCGGACATTAGTAGAAAGATTGGTAGAGTTATATGAGAAAACGGGTGATCGTTCTTATGCAGAGCAGATACTTGAAATAATTAGCGCCTATGATGATGATCCGGCTGTAAGAGAATTAGAGCGTGTTCTCAGACGATAGTTATAAAAAATGGTGTAGGTGTCTCCCATAGGTTTTGACCTATGGGAGAATTTATGTATTACACAGATTTTATCGGGAAGGGAGAAAACTGTGAATATTCTGAAAACTATAAAAGCTGATATAACAACAGTTGCAGATGTACAGGCAATCGTAAATGCTGCAAATAATTCACTTCTGGGTGGAGGCGGCGTGGATGGAGCGATTCATCGTGCGGCAGGGCCGGAACTGTTGGCGGAATGTAGAACATTACATGGATGTAAAACTGGGGAGGCGAAGATTACAAAGGCTTATAACTTGCCATGCGAATATGTGATCCATACTGTCGGTCCGATTTGGATGGGTGGAATGAATCGTGAAGAAGAGTTACTGGCTGACTGTTATCTCAATTCTATGAAACTGGCTGTGGAATATGGAATCAGAACGATTGCGTTTCCATCAATATCGACAGGAGTGTATCATTTTCCGTTAAAGCGTGCATCAGAAATTGCTGTGAGCACAGTTGACAGATTTCTGAAAGAAAATCCTGATAGTTTTGACATGGTGGAATGGGTACTTTTTAACTGGCATACGGAGTCAATCTACAAGGATGAGATAGAAAAAACTATTAGAAGATAAAAATTGGAGGTATATGGTAATGACTGGAGAGAGGTTCGATAACATAGTTGGTAAAAAAGAACTCACTTGGCTTTTTTTATTGATGAAAGTGAATCAACTGAATCGTAGTGTAAAAGAGTCTGGTTGGCGATATGAGGATAAGCAGATTGTGTATGATCTGAAAGATCGTCTGATACAGAAGATTTTGACAGAGAATCCAAAGGAACTTAAGACAGAATTGTTCTATGTACCCTATTACAAATACAGTACACAGTCAAAAGACAGAGCAGGTGAGCTCATGCGTAGAGATGGCGGCAGACAACCCTTTGAATACTATCTGGGGCAGATAAAGCCCGGCGAAAATGATATTGAAATTCGTGATAAGGCAACAATAGAAGTGGTGGTGTCCTGCATGAATCAGACATTCAGTTTTCATCAGCCGTTTGTGTGGGTTTCTGAATTGGGAATTGAAGTGAGCAATATTCCACAGAAAAACTGGATGAATGCGGAAAAATTTCATCATACCATGTTGGATAATGAGAAGAAAGATGTTGAAGAGCTTTTTGCAAATTTACAAATGTAATTATATGGTCTGATTTTTATGGAAAATCATCCAAGAGGAGAGAAAAATGGAACTGACAGTAAATCTCGTACTAATCATTGTCGGACTGATCATATGTCTGGGCGGTATCTATTTTAAGAAGGCAGTAGCGGGGCTTGTTGGAATGGTATCAGGAATGGAGTTAGGTGCTATTCTCACATTATTTTTAGTATTTTCTGCTGATTCCGATGAGCGTGGGGCAATTGTTATAATCTTTGTGTGTGCAGCAATTGGTGCAATATTGTGTGCAACATATGACCGAATCTGTGGAGCAATCGGAGCTTTTTTCAATAGTGCATTAGTAACGCTTTTCATGTTGTTGTTTACACCTTTTTCGGATGAAATCTCGGTGATGATTTTCATAGTATTATTGGTAGCCAGTATAGTAGCTTATATAAGTTATCTGTATGATAGAATTTCCTTTATTTTGACAACGGCAGTTACAGGCGCATTTTTGGCGAGTGTAGGCGTCACGGGAATATGTTATCGATCAAATCCGGCAGATATGCTTATGGCATTTATATTTGGTGCGACAGAATTTTTACCTATGCTCTTAGTGTGCACACTTGTGTTGAGTGTAATAGGAATTCAGATTCAATGGAAATATGGATCGGGAATTGTTATAGATCTGGATTCTAAAAAAGCAGGACATAATACTTTGGGATCAGATTCTATTTATGATATCAAAAATACTGCAAAAGAAGCAACACATACTGCGGAAAATGTGACAAAAAATTTGATAAGTCAGATTAGAACAATATGGGAAAATTATAACTCTGAGGAACATAAATATTTTTTACTCATTTGTGGTTTTGCATTTTTGTGGCCGTTTTGCTGGAAGACAATAATCAATCATACAACGATAAACTTGGTGTATACACTTATACGCATATTGAGCTTGAGTTTTGCGGGTTGTATATTGGCGTTGGTGGTCTATTTTGTCTATCATAAAGATAAAATATTTAATGCAGCTTGTGTTGCAGCACTTGTGCTCGGAAATCTTTTCTGGCAGAGAGACTCTATAAGCTATTTCGGCATAAGCGGATGGATTAGAGTGTTGCTTTATCTGATCATTGTTGTTGCTTTATATATTATAAAAGAAAAACTGAATGGGGCAGAAAAACTTATATGGAAACTGCTTTTTTCTGCACTAGTAATACAAGAAATTATTATACCAATTATTGATAAAATACTAATTGGATATGCAGGATTTTCGCTTTGGAATATTATTCGGTGGGGTGCTGCAATTATAATGCTGGCTTTTTTGACTAGTGATTATGATGTGACAGGTGCGATAAAAAAACATAAAAAGATTGTATTTGCTGTTATATGCATAATATTGGCAGTTATAGTAGGAAACAAAATTTTAAATATTGTAAAAGAAAAATCAGAAATTTCCAGATTAAGGGAGAACCTAAAAGAAGAACAATTGAAAGATGACTATTTAGAATCAGATGACGTTGATTCGGAAAACACATCAGAAAATGTGGAAGCAGGAGATGAAGCACTAAAGAATATTTTGTGTAACGAAGAATGGGAAGTTTATGATATAAAAGATATTTCATCCGGAGAAAGGTGTATGTTGGATTATTATGGAATGGGAGTTAGGTATATGCCACTTCCCACTTTATATTTCAAAGAGGATGGAACTTTTCAATTTGATTTCGGCACATATGGAATGGAGACAATAGGAGAAGATGTTGATAAAGTTTCAGGAATCTATCAGATAGACGGAGATGAAATAACTCTGTATTATGGGCCGGAAAATCAAATGATTATTATTGAACACAGCTTAGGCTATGATGCAGGCTATAGTTATTTTGATGACGTAGATGCTTTATCTTTCTGCAGGGATGATATACATGAATTTTATTTACTTCATCCATCATTTTATGAGTAAACAGAAGTATAGACAAAAGGAACAGGGAAATGACATATAAGCAATCAAAATTTAATTTTATTTATAAACGATCAGAAGATGAAGTCGTGATTTACAATACATACAGCAAGGCACTTGTGGTGTTGGACTCAAAGGAATACAGTGAGTTTTTGGACTTGGATATTCAGGATAGTGATACCTTAAAGGTATTATTAAAAAACAGAATTTTAGTGGATGAGGCATTTGATGAGAAGGGATTTCTTTCATATTGTCATAATATGACAAAATTTTCAAAAGATGCGTTGCATCTGGTTCTGGCAACAACAATGGATTGTAATTTTGGATGTCCATATTGCTATGAAAACCGACGAAAAGGAAAGATGAGCGAAGCGGTTCAGGATGCGATTATAGACTATATCCATAAGAATCTTGAGAAAGGTGTTCGACTGCTGGATATTACATGGTATGGAGGAGAACCATTGTTATATCCGGATATCATAGAGAGAATGTCGAAGCAGATACATGAGCTTGCTGACCGATATACCTGTGAACTGAATATGTATATGGTGACAAATGGATATTTGCTGACATCGAAGATAGTGGAATTGATTGATTCTGTAGGTATAGTGAAAGTACAGATTACTTTAGATGGCTTAAAAAAATCGCATGATGCAAGAAGGCATCTGGTCGGTGGACAGGGAACCTTTGATCGAATATATGAAAATCTGAAATTATTTGAGGAATATCCTATCAGGGTTGATGTCAGAATGAATGTGGATAATGAAAACTGCAAGGATTATATTGCTTTGCAGAAAAAAATTCTTGAATTGAACAATCCTAATATTGTCGTATATCCGTCACCGGTGGAAGATATTAACCCGGACACTGTTAATGAAATCAGTGATTTTATGACATTCGACGAATTTGAAAGTTTTGCCGGTGGAATTGGAAAAGATGGAGATGCAGGTTCCGCGACAACCACAGTATTGGATGACAGATATTGTTATTGTCAGGCAGAGACAGAAAACAATTATGTGATTGATGAATTAGGGAATTGTTATAAATGCTGGGATCAGGTTGGAAGAATAGAAAACAGTTGTTTTAATATTATGCATCCAGAGGATAAGAATTACAGCAATATTATAAAATTTTTGTCATGGAATTTGTTTGATGATTCTAAATGCAGTAATTGTGTGTTTCTTCCAATTTGTTTTGGTGGATGTAAATTTCATAGAATGAATGCCGGAGCATATGACTGTGGTTTTACAGAGGATTCCATGAAACGTTATCTTGAAGAAACATTTTTCAATAATTGAGTGCAGGAAAGGAGGTGAAACAATGAAGGTGATTCAGGAAGCGAAGACAACTCCGAATAGTTTTAAACCACATGCAACCGGATGTGAACACGACTGCTTGGCAACATGTAAAAAATGCCCGCCAAGAACCTGTTAAAAACTATAAATGGACAGATAAAGAGAACTGCCTGGCGGTTCTCTTTATTTGAAGGTAAAAGAAAGATGATATATGGATTTATCAAAGAGGATTTTGAACATCTTGATGAAAAAAATCCTTTATGGATTCAGGCTCAATATGCGAAATATATAGATCAATATTGTGAAGTAGATTTGAAAAATGGGAAAATAAAAGATGAATATGGACAAAACAGATCTGTTTATCATCAGGTTGTTTTGCTACGGGCATCTTGTGATAATGCTGGCAGAGGAATGAAAGTGTTAGCGAAAGAAGGAGCTATACTTGTTGAATGTGAGAAAGATGTAAAACAGATTGAAAGCTGGTATGAACTGGGAATCACTCAAAGAAAAATCCGAGAAATTACTTATCAAGATATTCTGGATGAAAAAATTGAGATAAATCGGTCGGACTCATATATGTTTATAAAATCAAAAATTAAGGGTTTTTCTTGTTGTGTTAGATCAGAAAGATTATGGGAAAAAGAGAAAGATTTCATGGGTTTTCTGGAGAGTCAATGTAAGCAATGGGGAGAGTGTTTATTGTTATGCAGAGCTATAAAATTGAAATCAGATTCGTTAGGAAAAAGAGAAACCAGGCACGTTGTCATAAATAATAAAGTAATCAATTCTTCAAGACATACAATTGCATTAGTGCATACTGTCTCTGAAAGATATAAAATTTATGCTCAGAAAATTGCAGATTTAATTTGTAAAAAGGGAAATTTCCCCAATTCTTATGTGTTAGATATAGGAGAATTTGTAGAAAAAGATAAAAATTATCTCGATGTTGTGGAAATTAATCCTTTAACAACAGCTATGTGTTATATTAATAACAGTATTTTTATGGAAAACACAGAGATGGACAAGAAAGATACAGGAAAATTTGGAATGGGGGTAGAATATATTATGGATTACAAACAAAGTCCTAAGAAATATGTTTTACAGAGAACATCAAACGGAAATTATGAATATGCATCAGATAGTTATTATGAATTTTTATAATAGATAAGAAGCAAACAAAGTAAACATGGAAGGTAGTTATGGAAAAACCATTAAAGCGAAAATACGATGAATTTTATTACAGTTCTCTGTCACCGATTCAGAAACAATACTATCGAAAAATCTACAGCGAGCTTACGAACGTGAATAACAAATACCTTTTAGGGCTCTCTGTTGAGAATAATAATGTGGAGATGGATCTGCAGAAAGCAATTCAGGCATTTCGCAGAGATCATGTAGAGATGTATCAGTTGACGGGAAAGTACAGACTATTCTGGAGTTCCAGAACAGCGGTAGTGGTAGAATTAGACCATTATCGGTATTCAGGAGAGTTCCTTCCGGAAGACAGGGTTGCGCAGATTGTAAAAATGGCAAGCCGTTATCGGACCGAGCTGATGCAAATGGCGGCGGTATATGAATATTTTGAGGAAAACATTTCTGTCATAGAAACACCTGTGGAATATCCTGTCTTGAATGCGGTGGTTTCGGAGGTGACAACGATAGAAGGAAAGTGCATGATGTTTACCTGGGTGTTAAGAGAAATGGGGATTGATTGTGGAATCGTTTATTATAGAACCGGGAGGATGTATTGTATGGTTCATCTTGATATCGGGTGTTTTCCAATCGATTTTACAAAACAGACAGATCATTTGCAGGAGTAAAGAATGTTAAAGGAATGGATGAACAGAAAAGATTCAAAAGTAATGGCGGAAATACTGGGAACAGGAGAAAAGCTGCAGGTTATAGCAACGATATCATATAAAGGTGATTTGTATGGGATATTTTCAAAAGAAATTACTGAGCCGGAAGAAAGCATGTTGAAAGTCTTCTCGATTTACATAGAGAATGGACAGATTGTCTGGAAGGAAACGAAGGAGATTGATTTAGAGGGTGACTCGGAACTGACCCAAGTAGTGGCATATGCATTAACGGATGAAGCATCGGAAGAAAAGATATGCCCACATTATGAAGTAGTACGGTCAGAAAAATATCAGGGTTATTATGTGCATGACAGGATTTTATATACACAGTGGGAGCTGAACTTTCGAGAAAGGCATACAGATAAGAAATCGTGGATGGAAGGGTTGAAAATGGGGGTATATCTGCCTTGTGCGATAACAGGATTGATCTGGAATATTCGCGGGTGGCTGTTGGATACATCTTATGTCTGGAAAGAGAAGCAGATTATGTGGATCGTAATCCTACTGCTGGGATTCATCGGATGTGCATTTCTGTTTGGTTTTGGGATCAGGAATGAATTTGAACGAATACCAACAGAAGAAAAATTTAACATTACGCTTTATTTTGTTTTGACATATCTGGCGGTGAGCGGTTATCTGAGTACGGTCGTTAATCCGAAAAGCCAGGTTGACTTGATTGCAATGGGGCTTTATTTTGCAGCGTTATTGATAAGTCTGTATGACTGCTTTCTGCATGACACAGTAATAAAGTTAAAACTTCCTGTATGGATGACAGAAGAAATGGAAGTGATATCGTTGGATGAAGATGAATATGAAACGGTAGAGTACGAGGAGTGACAATGAAACGAATAAATAAACAAATGTTAATAATGGGAATAATTTCTGCAAGTATGATATTGACTTCCTGTGGGATGGCGCAAAAAGAGCAGAAAGCAGAAGAGGATACAGATACAGAGTACACAGAATATAGTAAAATTGACAAGGAAGCTGAAGAAGTGAGTCGTATGATGGTGGCATTGAAAGATGACTCATATAGGATAATATCGGGAGAGCCTTTTGGTGAATATGGAGTAAATGTATTAGTAGAGATATCCAGAAGTATTTTTAATGCGGGTGAGCAATTTGCTGTAAAAGCACATCTTGAAGCTGACGGAGCAACTGTATTGATACCTGAAGGTTATGATGGAGCGAGTGGTAAGTTGATTCTTACGAGTGAAGAGACCGGTGAGAAAATACAGCAGGAACTTGAGTCAAAGGGTGGAAGTCTATCTGCAACATATTCTATAGATACACCTGGGACTTATGAAGCACAGATTATGATATCGGACGAAGATTATGGAACAGGTTATAGTAATGTTTTTCCGATTACAGTAACAGATCCGTCTACTGCGGAAGGGCAGGCAGAATCAGAAAAACCGCATGATCAATGGAGAGGTGCTTACATAGAGCTTATAAAAGATCTGGAAGAAAATGCAGATGCAGGCAAATCTTATTGTTATGATATGGCACAGCTGGATGTAGATGGCATACCGGAGCTGCTTGTCAGTGTAGCAGAGGCAGAACAGCAGGATGGAGTCAGAATATACGCATTTGAGAATGGAAAAATCTCAGAAACGGGAGAGTTTGGAAGCTGGGGCAATGTGGAATATGTAGCTGGGGAAAGTATGATCATTGATACAAAGGGATCTGATAGCAGCTCTGTGGTGCAGACATTTTATCTTTTTTTAAGAACTTCTGTTCGGGAAAGGAGTCAGTTATGTATAACAGAAGGAGAAACTGTAACCTACTACGTTGATGGAGAAGAGACGAATAAGTCTGTTTATGAGGATGCATTTTCTGAATTAGTCGGTTTCCCACGGAATGAGATCACAGTGAAAGGCAGTTCGACCGGTCGGAGTCTGACGGATACCTATACGGCAGAAGATTTTGTAAATAGTTATCCGTGGTATTCACATATGGATTTTTGGATGAGGTGACGGTGCGAACAGATGAGTAAAACATAATACTGAGCAGAAAAGGAACTGTCCGTTGACGCTGATGAACTGAAACAGTATAATAAAGTTTAGAAAGAAGCATGAAAATCAGGAGGGCATTCATGGGCAGCTATCTAAACCCGGGCAGTTTTATATTTCGTAATAGTTTAAATTCTAAAATATACGTTGATAAAAGTGGGCTTATTGAAAAGACAAATGAATACCTGAACACAGAGCAACGTTTTTTGTGTGTCAGTCGTCCGAGACGGTTTGGAAAATCCATGGCGGCTAATATGTTAGCAGCTTATTATGATTGTGCGGAAGATACAGCTGAATTGTTTGACAAGCTGCAGATCAGCAATTGTTCCAGCTATAGAGCACATTTGAATCAGTATGATGTCCTGAAATTGAATATGCAGGATTTCCTGAGTATGACTCATAATGTGTCTGATATGCTGAATCTTCTGCAGACAAGAATTGTATCAGAACTGAAGCGCAAATATCCGGATCATATTACGGATGAACCTTTAATTTTTGCCATGCAGGATATTTTTTCACAGACAGGAAGACCATTTGTTATTTTGATTGATGAATGGGACTGCCTGTTCAGGGAATATAAGCAGGATAAAGATGCACAGAAGCAGTATCTGGATTTTTTACGTGCCTGGCTGAAAGATAAAGATTACGTGGCATTGGCATATATGACGGGAATTTTGCCGATTAAAAAGTATGGTTCTCATTCTGCATTGAATATGTTCTATGAGTATTCTATGACAGCCCCAGGAGAGTTTGCTCCATATTTTGGATTCACAGAAGAAGAAGTAAAAGCGTTGTGTGACGAATATCATATGAGTTTTGAAGACGCCCATGACTGGTATGATGGATATGGATTAGTTTCACATGCTTTTTCGGGTACGAAGAAGTATTCGATGTATAGTCCGAAATCAGTGGTAGAAGCAATGTTACGTCATAAGTATGACACATATTGGAATCAGACAGAGACCTATGAAGCGTTGAAGATGTATATTCAGATGAACATAGATGGTCTGAAAGATGCAGTTGTAGAAATGATAGCAGGGGCCAGAATACCTGTTCATACTGGAACTTTCAGCAATGATATGACTACATTTTCGACTAAAGATGATGTACTGACATTGTTGGTTCATCTGGGATATTTAACATACGACAGTGAGCAGGAAGTTGTGTCTATACCGAATAAAGAAGTTGCGCAGGAGTATATCAATGCCCTGAGTACTATGGATTGGCATGAAGTGCTAGCATCTGTGAAAGCATCTAAAAAATTATTGGAGTCACTTTGGAATATGGATGCCGATGCAGTTGCATCAGGAATTGAACAGGCGCACAAAGAAATTTCTATTTTACAGTATAATGATGAAAACTCTTTAAGTTGTACAATCAATCTTGCGTTTTATTTTGCAAGGGAATATTATACTGTTGTCAGAGAGTTGCCGGCAGGAAAAGGTTTCGCAGATGTTTGCTTTATACCAAGAAGGTTACATGCAGATAAACCGGCTGTTGTTATGGAACTGAAATGGGATAAGAGTGCAGAGGGAGCCATTGCCCAGGTTAAAGAAAAAGGTTATACGGATGCTTTAAAAGATTATCATGGAAATCTGTTGCTGGCAGGAATTAATTATGATAAGCAGACAAAGTGCCATTCGTGTGTGATAGAAAGATTTTCAGTATAGGAGTTCTGGTAAAATAAAATGACTACGTTACCAATGACAGTGACGACTCTGTGTTATCTGGAGCAGAACGACAATTACCTGATGATGCACAGAGTTAAGAAAAAGCAGGATATGAATCAGGATAAATGGATTGGAGTGGGCGGCCACGCAGAGGACTATGAAAGCCCTGAGGACTGTCTGCTTCGTGAAGTACAGGAAGAGACCGGTCTGACTCTTACAGACTATCGCTTTCGGGGTATTGTGACCTTTGCCATGAAAGATGTGGAGACGCAGTATATGTGTCTCTATACAGCCACGGGCTGGACAGGCAGGATGAAGGAAGACTGCCCGGAAGGCAATCTGGAGTGGGTCAGAAAAGATCAGATCCATACCCTTGATCTATGGGAAGGGGATAAAGTATTTTTCCGTCTGCTTACAGATGATGTGCCGTTCTTTTCACTGAAGTTATATTATGAGTCTGATGAACTGAAAGAATGCGTGTTGAATGGGAAAAATCTGGACTGGAAAGCCTTTTTGAATATTTAGAAATTATATTTAAAATATAATTTTTATATATGCTCCTTGTTTTATTTTACTACATATGATAAGATGAATTAACCAAAAAGAAACATACAGTAAAATAAAAGGAGGAGAAGAGATGACAGAAGATACCAGGATGATCCTTAAGGAACTGTCGAAGGTTAATGAACGCCTTAATAGGATGGATGACCGTTTTGATGGGGTGGACAGACGTCTTGATAAGGTGGATGATCGCCTTGATAAGATGGATGACCGTTTTGACAGGATGGATGAACGCCTTGATAAGATGGACGAGCGTTTTGACAGAATGTATGACCGCTTTGACAGAATGGATGACCGTTTTGATAAAATGGATCAGAGAGTTGACAATCTGGAAAAAACAACAAAAGGAGAATTGCGTGCAATCAAGATGTATCTTGAAAATGAGATTGAGCCAAAGATCAGTATTGTGGCCGAGGGACATATTGATTTGATGCGCAAATTTCGAAAAATCCAGGTCTGTAAAGAAGAATGGGAAATGATGAAAATGCGTGTTCTGGCATTGGAGCGCGGCGTTCGTGAAATCAAAGCTAAAATGGACGTAGCCTGAAATTTCAAAATAATTTCAAAAAGTGGTTGACATTTCTTCGAAACAGGCATAGAATACAAACAAGTTCAAGAGAACATAACAAAATACTAAAACCGATGAGAAAGAGAAGTAAGCTTTCAGGCAAAGTTACAGAGAACTGCAGGTGGTGGGATTGCAGTACGGAGCAGATTGCTGAATGGCCTTTCGAGGGCGGCCCGAAATGAAAAGAGTAGGAACCGTCGGGAACCAAACCCGTTATCAATGAGGAGTGTATGACAGTACACCGAAAGTGGACAGCAATGTCAAGTTGAGTGGTACCGCGATTATAAGATATTTATAACCGTCTCAAGCAGAAAAAGCTTGGGACGGTTTTTTTGTATAATAAAAACGAAGGGCAACCGTTTCAAGCCAGCGAAACAGCCCTGAATTTTTTGAATAGTGGAGGAAAAAGACATGAAAAAGAAAGTAGTGAGCGTAGTACTGGCAGCAGCAATGACAACAACTCTGGTAGCAGGATGTGGAAGCACCGGTTCTGCAGACACCGCAGCAGATACTTCCGCAGAGGCAGCTGAAGATACGGAAGCAACAGACACAGCAGACACCACCAAAGCAGCAACCGGAGATACCATTAAAGTAGCCGTTGTAAAACAGATGGATCATGCATCTCTGGATGAGATCGCCAATGCAGTTGAGGAAGAGCTGGATGCTATCGCAGCAAAGAACGGAGTAACTATTGAATATGAGACTTATTCCGGACAGGGTGATCAGTCAGTTCTGAATCAGATTGGAACGCAGGTGGTCTCCGAGGATGTAGATGTGATCATTCCGATCGCAACACTGGCAGCACAGGTGATGGCAAATTGTGCAGAAGAGACACAGACACCGGTTGTATATGCAGCAATTTCTGATCCGGATGCAGCAGAGCTTACCGGAATTGACTATGTAACGGGTACTTCTGATGCACTGAACACCGATTTTATCATGGATATGATGTTCAAACAGAACCCGGATGTACAGAAAGTCGGACTTCTCTACTCTCTGTCCGAGGCAAACTCCACAAAGCCGATCGCGGATGCAAAAGCATATCTGGATGAGAAGGGAATTGCTTACGAAGAGAAGACAGCAAGCACCAATGATGAAGTTATCACTGCAGCAAGCGCACTGGTCGCAGATGGTGTGGATGCAGTATTTACTCCTACCGATAACGTGATCATGGCAGCAGAGCTGGCAATCTATGAGACCTTCGCAGATGCAGGTATTCCGCATTACACGGGAGCTGATTCCTTCGTAAGAAATGGTGCATTTGCTACCTGTGGCGTGAACTACACGGATCTTGGACATAAAACCGCTGACCTTGCATATGAGGCAGTAACCGCTGGCATGGCAGACATGGATGACTACTATCTGATGGATGGCGGCATCATCACAGTCAACACTGAGACAGCAGCAACACTTGGAATTGACTATTCCGCATTTAATGACATGGGAGAGGTTGTGGAAGTAACCACTACCGAGGAGTAAAAAATGGTTTATGTGATTCAGACAGCCCTTGAGCTGGGCTTTATGTATGCGTTGGTAGCTATGGCTCTTTTCTTAAGCTACCGGATCCTGGATATTGCGGATCTGACCACGGACAGCGGATTTGTCCTGGGAGCAGCAGTATCCGTAACGGTGGCAGCCGCAGGACATCCTTTCCTGGCAATCCTGGCAGCGATGGCTGCCGGATCCTGTGCCGGATTTGTGACAGCATTTTTGCAGACCAGACTGGGTGTTCCGTCTATTCTGGCAGGAATCGTTACAAACACAGGTCTCTATACGGTGAACCTGATGGTCATGGGATGGAGCTCCAATGTCAGTCTCTTAAAGCAGAGTACATTGTTTACCATGATGAAAGAGACCGGGATTGGAGGCGCATGGTATAAGCTCATCCTGGCAGCCGGAATCACGATCCTGGCTGGACTCTTCCTGGTATGGTTTCTGGGAACCCGTATCGGACTGAGTATCCGGGCCACTGGAGATAATGCAGACATGGTCCGTGCATCCTCCGTCAATCCAGTATTTACTATTACCGTTGGTCTTTGCATTTCCAATGCACTGACCGCACTGTCCGGCGCAGTGGTCGGACAGTATCAGAAATCCGCCGATATCAACGGTGGAACCGGAATTGTTGTGATTGGTCTTGCATGCCTGATCATTGGTGAGACGCTGATCGGACGAAGATCCATGGCAAGAAATGTACTCGCAGCGCTGATCGGAAGTATTGTATATCGTTTTATCTATGCGATCATTCTGAAGACAGGAATTGTTCCCATCGAGTGCCTGAAGCTTGTGACAGCCATTGTGGTTGCACTGGCGATTGCAGGACCGGAACTGAAGAAGTGGGCCGCTTTCCAGAAACGGAAGATGAGTGCAACAGCCAGAAGAGGGGGAAAATGATATGCTAAGACTGGAAAATATCAAAAAGACCTTTAATCCTGGTACCGTCAATGAAAAATGTGCACTGCAGGGGTTGTCCCTTCATCTGAAGCCGGGAGATTTTGCAACGATCATTGGTTCCAATGGAGCAGGAAAATCTACAATGATGAATGCCATTGCAGGTGTATTTTATGTGGATGAAGGTTCTGTGATCCTGGGTGGAAAGGATATTACCTTCACTCCAGAATATAAGAGAAGCCGCGTGATTGGTCGTCTCTTTCAGGATCCCCTGAAGGGAACAGCTCCTCATATGACCATTGAGGAAAATCTGGCGCTGGCATATCTTCGTACTTCCCGAGGAAATGCGCCGTTCAGTCGTGTATCCAAAAAAGATAAGGATTTTTTCAGAGAACAGTTGTCGCAGCTTCATATGGGGCTGGAAGACCGGATGAAGAATCCAGTGGGACTCCTGTCCGGCGGACAGCGTCAGGCACTGACACTTCTGATGGCAACCATGGTTCCTCCAGATCTGTTATTGCTGGATGAACATACAGCAGCACTGGATCCGGGAACTGCGGATAAAGTATTAAAACTGACACAGGAGATCATTGAGAAAAATCATACCACCTGTCTGATGGTGACTCACAATATGCAGCAGGCATTGAGCATGGGTAATCGGACATTGATGATGGATGATGGAAAGATCGTTCTCGATGTAGAAGGAAAAGAACGGGAAAATATGACCGTGACCGATCTTCTGGAAAAATTCCACACAAAAGCAGGAAAAGATCTGGATAATGACCGAATCCTGCTGTCGATGGAGAAATAGAAAATTTATTATGTAGTCTTTAGAACCTGGAGTGCTTCCTGAAGAAGTGCTTCAGGTCTTTTCTGTTGTGGAGATATTGAGGAATCAAAAAGAAAAAAATTCAAGCAGAACCGATGAGGATAGGGCCATTATTGGAAAAATACCCTGATATGATAGATCCATTATTTCTGTATTATGGAAGTAATAAATTTATATTATTCATGGCACAGCCGTGTAAGTGGCTGAAAACCACATAATTACTGTATTTTAATTGAATATTGCTGTTTCACTTATCAAGTGAATGAAAAAAGAGCATCCATTTGTGGTAAAATTAAGGTGTCGAATCTTAAATAATAACC
>OGIE01000103.1_pt1 | contig 111083 bp, 93 predicted proteins | sample 1571581 | NCBI WGS metagenome assembly OGIE01 (sample SAMEA2582021, study PRJEB24529) | metagenome | biome: Human gut stool | place: China | collected 2011
AGACCGCCCACCAGAGCGCCGCCCGCGAGGCTGTAGGTCAGGATGGTGGTCGAGGTATCGACGATGACACCCAGTTGTACGTCGGATGGCAAACTGGCCTGTATTTCCGGCAGTTTTTCGTGAACTTTCTTTGCGATATTTACAGAGTTTGCTCCGGACTGCTTCTGGATAACGATCATACCCCCTTTACCTCCGTTGTTGAAGGTTTCCTGGGCACGTTCTTCGATATAGTCTTTTACCTGTGCTACGTCGCGCAGATACACATTTTTACCGTTATTGCTTCCTACTACCAGGTCCAGCATTTGTTTGGCATCGGTGAACTCACCCTGTACACGGAGTGTATAGGTGTTTGAACCGATATCTATGCTACCACCCGGTGTATTGCGGTTCTCCTGTGCAATGATAGAGGAGATTCCTTCGATGGTCAACCCATAAGCTTCCAATTTATAAGGGTCGCAATATACCTGTACTTCACGGATCGGAGCACCGGAAATAGATACGGCACCTACTCCGCTGATACGTGCCAGCGGGTTGGATACTTTATCGTCCAGGATTTTGTAAAGGGCGTTGGTACTTTCCTCTGCTGTTACCGAAAGCAACAGGATTGGAATATCATCGGTACCGAACTTAAAGATGATCGGGTTTTCCACATCATCCGGCAGAGACGATTCTACGATGTCCAGTTTATCCCGGACGTCGTTGGTCGCGACATCGATATCGGTACCGTATTCAAATTCCAGTGTAACGATAGAGATGTTTTCGCGGGACTGTGAGGTGATGTGTTTCAGGTCACTCACACTGTTCAATACGTTCTCCAATGGTTTGGATACGTTCATTTCAATATCTGTGGCGCTGGCTCCGGGATAAGCCGTCATGACCATGATCATGTTGGTCTCGATCTCCGGGAGCAAGTCGACTGATAATCGGGTTAAGGAAAAAAGCCCCATAATCACCACAGCCACGAATACGAGGGCGGTGGTTACCGGCTTTTTTACCGCTGTTGCATATAAACTCATATAGTATTATTTCTTACTTGTCAATTTCTACTTCCATTCCATTAGTCAAACGGTTCTGACCGGTTATTACCACCTGGTCACCATTTTCTACGCCGGATACGATTTCGTATTTGTTCCCCATACGGCGTCCCAATTCTACCTTCTGGTAGGATACTTTTCCATCTTTGTAAACATAGATGTAGCGGTCACCCGATCCGGATTGTTTTACGATGGACTGATCCGGTGTAACTACGTGGTTACGTGTACCGAAATTCATCGTTGTACGTGCAAACATTCCCGGACGTACGCGTTCGTCGGTGTTGGCAATCTTGATCTCTACCGGAAAAGTACGGGTAGAAGAATCGATGGTCGGATAAACCAGACTTACTTTGCCTTTGAATATTTCGTCACCATATACATCTAGTTTTATATCCACTTCATTTCCTTTCTTCACCTGTGTAAAGTAACTTTCGGAAACATTTACGAGTAGCTTGACCGGACGGATCTGTTCTACCGTATAGATCGGATCGCCGCCGCTGTACATGTCGCCGCTGTCATAATTACGGGCAGTGATGATACCTGTGATAGGGCTTAACAGTTTCGTGTTTTCCTGCAGGTTTTTATAGCTTGCACGGCTTACATCCAGTTGGGTCTTCTGGGCATCCCAGGCTGACTTGGACGCACCGCCTACCTTGTATAGTTCGTCGATACGGTTGAACTCGATTTCCTGATTATCCAATTGTATTTTGGCTTGTTTCAGGTTTGTTTCATCCATTTTAACGAGTACCTGGCCTTCTTTTACATGATCGCCAACTTCGGCAAACAGCTTCTCGATACGAACCGGTGACTGAGGGGCAATATTGTTTTTAATATTTGCCTCTACGGTTGCAGTAAATTCCGCTATCTGGTCTACATCCTGAGCCGATACCTGCTCTATCTTCACTTTTACTTTTTCATCAGTGGTATCTGTTGCTGTGTCTTTCTTTTCACCTGAACATGACATCAGCAGGGCTAATGTTACGAGCGGTACAACTTTCAGCATTTCACGTGTTTTCATATTGTAAACTGTTTTTATTTTTGTTCTCATTCTTGTTTCTTAATTCGTTTGTTCCTGACCTAAGACTTTTTCCATATCCGATTTAGCTACCATATAATTGTAGATGGACTGGTTCAGATTCAGTTTCGCTTGTGTCAGTGCCAGTTCCGCATCGTTCATTTCAAGCAATGTTCCGGCTCCTGTGTCATAGCGCTTCTGGGCGATCTTATATCCTTTGTTTGCCTGTTCGACACCTTTCTGGGCGGCATCGAATTGTTTCACGCAGGTTTTCATATTATCCAGATATTGTTTGATAGCCAACTGCAGGTTGCGTTTCGTATCGTCGCGCTGCAAATCCATCTGATGCATGGATACCTGTGTCTGCTTGATCTTATGATATTTGCTGCCTCCGGAAAAGATAGGAACTGTAAGCGATACACCGACAATCGAGTAAGGAGTCCAGTTATAGTTCTTGAACTTGAAATCATTGTTCATGGCATTCCACTGGTACATACCTGTGAGCGATAATGTAGGTAAATAGTCGAACTTCTGCATGGTCAAAGTCTTTTTCAACTGTTGCATCTGCAGATCGATCTGTTTCAAATCGGTGTTGCCAGCCAATGTCGTATCGGTTGCCATATAGTCCGCAAACAGGACTGATTCGAAATCGGCCAGTTCTCCTTCGCAGTCGATAGCCATTTCCAGATCCATTCCCAGGAGTGCCTTTAATTGCCATTTAGCCAATGTGAGCGAGTTTTCTGCCTGGAGCATATTCGGTTCACTGTTCTTTACGGTCACGTCTGCACGGATCAGATCGTATTCGGCTACTGTTCCCTGGTCATATTTCTTTTTGATATCCAGATAGTTTTCCATCGCGTTGTCATAGCTTTCCTTGAAAACACGATAAGAATCGTTTGCCAGTAAAACGGCATAGAAGCTTTTCTTAACCTGATTTACCATCGATATTTTGGATGACCGGGCCTGCTCTATAGACAGTTCCACGTCGAGGGCAGATATGCTGAGGCTTTTCCATAATGTAGCGTTGACAAGGGGCATCGATAGATTGAAGCCGGTAGTCCAGTTGTTATCACGGCCAACCTCAATACCTTTGCTCATATCGATACCTTCCATACCAGGCGTCGGTTCGTCACTGCCGCCACCCATATCGAAACCATCCATATACATCACCTGCTTTTTCAACGTGCGGGTATAATCGGCTGTAAAATTAATCTGAGGGAACAGAGCGGCATATGTACCTTTCTGTGCATACTTTTTCTTTTCGATCTCTTTGTCAGCGACTTTTACGGTCGGGTTTTCACTTAACGCTATCTCCAATGCTTTTTCCAGGTCGAGCTTCAGGACATCCTGTGCTTTCACCGTAGAAAAGACCAGAGAAGGCAGCAACATCATGACTACCCACATCATCTTCTTAGTAATTAATACTCGTTTCATTTAAACTAGATTTGATTTTGAATAAAATTCCTATTACTCTTCACTTAATAATATGTCCTGCGAGTGTTTCAAAGCATAACGCTCCAAAATCGTCAGGCCTTTCTCTGTGCATATACCCCGGAGGAAGGTAAACAATACCGTCTGGAATACTTCTGCCACCGAATGGTTCAGAAATGTTTTCGACGGGCGGATCATTTTCAATTGTTCTTTTGCCAGCAAAGCTAATATTTCGATATTTACATCTTTTTGGAAAACACCTTCTTTAGCTCCCCGATTGAGTAACTTGATACATCTTTTAGTGAAATCCGCTTTGTCTTTCTCTACCTGTTCCAATGCTTTCGGATAACGTTTCAGATCATCATAATATTTTTTATTGTACCAACGGGGGCGTTTCATAAAATCTTCGTAGAACAGGACGAAAACATCGAGAGCCGTGTATGGACCTTTTTCCAGTTCGGCAAGTGTGCTTCGCATGCTATTATTATAGGATTTGATAGCTTCCTGTAATAATGTTTCCTTGTCTTCGAAGAATTCATAGATCGTACGTTTTGAAATACCGATATTCCGGGCAATATCGTCCATGCTCACACTCTTGATACCGTATTGTGAGAACAGATCCAATGCCGTCGTCATAACTTGTTCTTTTGTCATATTTATTTTTTTGAATCATCAGCCATTATGCTCGGTGACAAAGTTCTGTCTAATTTAGAAAACTCAAAAGGTTTATTCTGTTACAGGATTGGTTTGAAACGAAAGATGTTTTTGATAAATAAAGGCTTATAGGTGAAAAAAACATCTGAATTGGTGAAAAATGAAACAAATTCCTTGCGGGATTGTAAACAATACCTATCTTTGTGCAGACTATAATGATGAGTAAAATATAAAATTATGGAAAATCTCCCTTTAATAAAGTTCGCAGAGTTAAATAGGGGTATAATAATTCGCGACAGTTTCCAGGATATATTTCTGATAGCCGATATTGATGGTAATCAGGGAGTTGATGATCAGGAAGTCTATGAACATACTATGCCGATGCGATTGGATGCACTGTTGATGGTCCTGGTGTTGGAAGGCTCTTCGGAAATAGCATTGGATTATGTCCCTTATACTATAGGAACTAATAGCTTTACTATTATTATGCCGACGCATACGATACAACTCAATAAGATTAGTAAAGATTTTAAAGGGAAACTTTTGGTTATCTCCCGTGAATTTCTTGATGAATGTAATACGGCGAAGCGTAGCCCTTCAATGGCTAATTATATGCAATTGAGAAAAAACCCCTGTACGACTTTCGAACCGGAGGAAACGGAGTTGGTGGACAATTACATCGAGTTGCTGAGGACTAAAATAAAGAACCGGACTCATTTTTTCCAGAAAGAAGTGATGCAGAATTCTTTTGTCGGGTTCCTTCTGGAGATTGCCAATATATTTATGGGAAAAAAAGATGGTCTGTTAATGCCGGCTCTTTCCCGCAAAGAAGAACTTTTCGAACAGTTCCTTCAATTGCTGTTTGAACATTGTAAAGAGCAGCATGTGGTTACTTTCTATGCAGAGAAGCTTTTTATCACTCCACAATATCTGTCTTTGATCTTAAAGGAACTGACCGGAAAATCTGCTAATAAATGGATTGACGATGCATTGATCGTTGAGGCGAAGATCTTGTTGAAAGCTCCGCAGGCAACTGTGCAACAGGTCGCAGACATTCTGCATTTTTCCGATCAGTCTACATTTGGAAAATTCTTTAAAAAGCACATGGGTATTTCCCCGATGGAATACCGCAAGTCCTAATCTATTCTTTTATCTTTGGCGGAATTTGTACCAGTTGATTAATTCTATGACTCCATAGAAGATACTGGCTACGCCAAAGATAACGAAAGTGTTAGCCGCAGCTCCGAACGGATAGGCGATGATCATGATACCAGTCAATAAGATCAATGCCGGCATGATATAGAAGCCTAACGGTACTATACTCCATTTGCGGGCGGATACCAGCATGGCTATTTGCTGAATTCCGGCAATGACCAGTAATGCTCCCAGAATATACATTAATATATTGACAAAAAATTCCGGCATAACCACGAGCCATGCCCCGAATAAAATACTTCCGGCTCCGTCGATGGGGAACATAGGAGAGGGTTCACCTTCCACTTTTTCCCTTGTGAAGTAATTCAGTAGAGAAAATATTCCCGGTATAATAAAACAGATACCGATCGCAATTACCAGATAGGTAATAGCTGCTTCCGGCCATAAAACCAATACAAACCCCAGAATCATAGCAAATGCGCTTCGCAGGACTGAGTTGTTAATTCTTTTCATATGAGTATATTTTAATAGTTCTTTATATATAACAACGAAGATACACTAATTTCTTTTATACTTGTGGAAAATTTGGATGGTTTTTATTGCCGGTGGTTTGTTATGTATTGTTTCATACATCAAGAATGATGTTTGGGCTAGTGGTTACGAATGGATATATAATATCGCTTATTTGTGTCAAATGGATTTTATATTCTCAAAATTGCTTACGTGTATATTGTCCGGAATAACAGTTTTAGAGAAGTCTTTTAATACATTATTTAACATATACCTTTCTGATTCCCGATTTTTTCGTCCAATTGAATTTAGTTTAAATAAAAATCCATCTCGTTTTAAACGAATTTTTTTTCATTTTAAATGAAATAGGGGTTCGGTTAAGCAGAAAAAAGTGTTAAATATGCTTTATTCCTGATGGGTTTGTTCATTTTGTTGTCTCTTATTTTATGTTTTTGGGCATGTTTCTTCTACGGATGATGTCCTGGAGTTGACTGAAATTATCTTTTGTGTATCTTGTGAAAAGTGATATTTAAGAATAAATAGCTGTCATATATTGAATGTCTCTATTAAAAAGAAGTCTTTATTCTTCTTGGGTGATTCAATTTGATAAAATCCAATATCTGGAGAATCGTATAAAATTGCCAGTGTATGTTCCCGGGTCTTATATTCAAGTAATGAAATACTTAAATTGTCATTTTGATATTTTGTTATGATAACCTTAACAACTCCGGCAAATAATTTGTTTTATATAATATGACCGGAAGTTATGAATTTAAATAGGATGTCGAATATTATATTGTAAACAAATATGAGCTTGAAAGAATCGTACTGGAAATATTCCCTGATTACTATTATCGTGGTGATGGGAATCATACTTTTTATTGAATTTACTCCGTTCCTGGGAGGTATATTAGGAGCATTCACCATCTATATTTTATTGAGAAAACAATTGCAATACCTGACGGAAAAGAAACGTCTGAATCGTAGCCTGGTAGCTATCCTGTTATTGCTGGAGACTATTTTATGCTTTCTTATTCCGTTATCCCTGGCTGTCTGGCTATTTGTCAATAAGTTACAGAATATAAACCTGAATCCTTCCGAACTGGTCAGTTCTTTTGAACATATCGCTGATCTGATCCGGCAGAAAACAGGTTATGACTTGCTGGAAAAGGATAACATAGCATCCATCGTGTCGGTGTTGCCTAAAATCGGCCAGGCTTTGATGGGAGGGATCAGCGGCTTTGCCGTGAACATTGCTGTTCTTGTTCTTATTCTTTACTTTATGCTGATCGGAGGAAGTAAGATGGAGACATATATTTATGATATCCTTCCTTTCAGTAAAGAAAATAAACGCGAAGTATTGAAAGAGATCAACATGATCGTAACTTCCAATGCGATCGGTATTCCTTTGCTGGCTATTATTCAAGGTGCTATTGCGATGGTCGGGTATTGGATATTTAATGCGCCGAGTCCGTTCCTGTTCGGTTTTCTAACCTGTTTTGCGACTATTATACCGGTGGTTGGAACGGCTTTGGTCTGGTTGCCGCTTGTCGTTTATATGGCTTTGACCGGAGACTGGGTGAATAGTCTGGGATTGGTAGCCTATGCGTTGATCGTTATAACGAATGTAGACAATCTGATACGTTTCGTCCTTCAGAAGAAAATGGCGGATACTCATCCGTTGATTACCATTTTCGGCGTAATCATCGGACTGTCTTTGTTTGGTTTTATGGGGATTATATTCGGACCGCTCCTGATCTCTGTCTTTATACTTTGCTTCAGCATGTTTAAGAAAGAATACTTGGACAAAGATAGTTGACAGTTGACAAGTGACAGTTGACAGTTATTTCGGCTTTCAGCCGATTTATAGAGCGCGAAGCTAAACTGTCACTTGTCAACTGTCATCTGTCAACTGAAAAACAACGAGCCGTTTTAATAACTGAACGGGGTCATTTTCGCGTACGCTTTATAATCTTTGATCATTCCGGGATAACCCTCTTCTGCACGGGGCAGGTAACGGAATCCGGATATTGTTACGTTTTCACGCAGATCGATAACCACTTGATGAGGATATTTTGCCCCTCTGGCTGTGCTCCAGTAAGTTGACTCTTGTAAATCGAATATCTTATCTGCTGTAAAATTTCCGCCGGATGTCTCTTCGCTATCCGCATAAGCAATTTTCCAATGCTGGCGGGAGAGCGGTTTACCGTTTTCATCCAGCAAATAAAATTCGGCAAGAGCGGCATTATCTTTTCCGTCTTGTGCGTTCATTGCTTCCAGGCAGAAATGACGTGCCTGAACAGGTGCATCGAATTTTACTTCCTGCCAGCCGTTACCGGCTTTTAACGATCCTTGTCCGACAGGTTTTTCGTTTTTCAGGTTCAGAACTTCTCCTTCTTTACGGTTGGTAAGTGGCGATTCCGGGCGTAACATATCGAGGATCGGAGTCTTCAAACCTTTAATAGCCGCTTTTTCAGGTCCTTTCAGGTCGAGGACGATAATTTCATTTTCCCCTTTTTTAAGCCAGCATCCCGGCATGAATAAAGTTTGCTGGGGACCTATTTCCCAAAAACGTCCCATGGCCTTTCCGTTAACCCATACCATTCCTTTTCCCCATGTCTGCATGTCCAGGAATACGTCGCCGGGAGATTCGATATTGAAAGTGGCACGGTAATAAGCAGGACCGTCTACCTTTGTTCCGGGTACATATTTTTTATTTTCTGCAAATGAATAATCCACAGGCAAGTTGTAAATCTGCCAATCTTTTAATTCATCCGTAGAAGACTCGGTGATAAGTGCCACTTTGTTTGTGATACCTTTCCGGTCATGGATCGCTTTGTCGAAATTAACACGTCCCATTGCTTCGATAAGGATGTCCAATTGAGCTCCGGCAGTGGTAGCCGGTAATTTGATCGTGAATTCTCCGCGACGGCGGTCCAGACGACCGATCAATTTGCCGTTTATGAAAACCTGTGCCCAGTCGTGTACCTCGTCTATCAATAAGGTCGTGCCTGCTTTGACGGCCGGTAAGGTCGTACGGTACAGGATGCTGCCCCAACCTTGGTCGAATTGTTCCATCGGTTTGATGTCGTGGCTGGTTTTGGGTTCCGGTAAATTATCAAAAACTAAAGCCGTTTCTTTTAGTTCGAATTCCGGGATTTCAATAACCGGGAATGCTTCCGGAATATCGGACTGTACTTCTCCCGGTTCCATATAATTTGCCATAAATTCGCGTAACTTGTAATATTTGGGAGTGGCCCAGCCGGCCTCACTGATCGGAGCATCGTAATCATACGAGCTGCACATGGCCGAGTAGGCAGGGCTGTTCGCACCTCCCCAATGTCCGAATGTCGTACCTCCGTGCGTCATATATAAGGAAAAAGAGATATTGCGGTCCAGCATATCTTTCAGACCGGCGATCATTGTTTCCGCATCGCGTGTCTCATGTTTTCTTCCCCAGTGGTCGAACCAGCCGCTCCAGAATTCACTGCACATTAACGGTGTGTTCGGGCGGACTTCCTTCAGTTTTTTGAATTGTTCCTCGATATTGGCTCCTGTGCCGAAGTTGACGGTCCAGACCAGATCGTCGAGTGCATTGTTCAGGAAGTTGGAACTCCAGTCACATTGGAATAGTGGCACATCTGTGAACCCGGCCTCACGCAGAATATCGCGGTTCTTGGCTATATAAGACTTATCCGTTGCGTATGAGCCGTATTCGTTCTCGACCTGTACCATAATAATATTACCGCCTCGTGTGATCTGCATATCGGCCAGTTGTTTTCCGATCTCATTCATATAGATACGTGTACGTTCGATAAAATAAGGATCGTTGGTACGCAGTTGTATGTCTTCTTTTTTAAGTAACCACCAGGGCAGTCCCCCCATTTCCCATTCAGAACAAACGTACGGGCCGGGACGGAGCATGATATACATACCCTGTTTCTGTGCCAGGCGGCAGAATGCCGCAATATCGTTTTGTCCGCTGAAATCAAATTCTCCGGGTTTCTGTTCATGGATATTCCAGAAAGCATAAATACAGATGGTGTTCATGCCCAGAGCTTTGCACATCTGTATGCGATGTTCCCAATATTCTACGGGGATTCGGGTGTAATGAATTTCGGCAGCCTTTATAACGAACGGCTTTCCATCCAGCAGGAATGTTTTGTCTCCGATTTCAAAGGAGCTGTTACCACCGGATTGGTTTTTGCATCCGGACAGTACGCAAATTAACATGAACATTAGAAATGTTACGGTCTTCATAAGGTGATTCATGATAAAAATTAAGTTTATAAATATTTTCCGATGGTAAAAGTAGGTAAAAAAAGAAAGATCAGAGGTATAATAATCGGTCATATTAGGCTAAAATCGGTTCTATTTATCTGAATTTATGTACCTTTGCGGCATAATTCAAGTAAACGTTGAACAAAAATGAAGAAGTTAATAGTAATTCCGTTGGTTGCTGCCGGTATGATGGCAATGACGGGGTGCAGTAAATCACCTGTGAAGGAAACTGCAAAAGTGGACGCTATCAATCTGGCAAATCTGGACACAACAGTAGCTCCCGGTACTGATTTTTATGAGTATGCCTGTGGAGGATGGATAAAAAACAATCCTCTTAAACCGGAGTATTCACGCTTTGGAACATTCGACCAGCTGAATGAAAATAATCAGGAACAATTACGTACTCTTATCAATGAATTAGGAACAACTCCGCAGGAAGCCGGAAGTGTTGCCCAGAAAATCGGTATGTTGTATGCAATGGGTCTCGACAGTATCAAGTTGAATAAGGACGGAATGGCCCCTGTCAAAGAACAGCTGGAAGCTATCCAACGTCTGGGAACAAAAGCGGATGTTGCTAAAATGGTCGCAGTTCTGCATAAAGAGGGAATGGCTCCTTTCTTTGCTTTGTTTGTCGATGCCGATGAAAAGAACAGTTCGATGAATATCGTTCAAATGTATCAAGCCGGTTTAGGCATGGGCGACCGCGATTATTACCTGCTTGACGATGAGGCAACGGTGAAGGTCCGTGATGCTTATAAGCAATTCATCAAACAACTGTTTACTTTGACCGGAGCATCTCCGGAACAGGCAGATGCAGCAGTAAATGCTGTGATGAAAATAGAAACCGGCATTGCTGAAATTTCTTTTAGCCGTGAGGATCTCCGCGATACACAGAAGAATTATAATAAGATCAAACTGGAAGAATTTAAAGCCAGGAACAATCCTTTGGACTGGGATGTCTATTTCGAGAGCATGGGTTTGATGGAAATAGAATATCTGGATGCCAAACAACTTCCGTTCTATGACGCATTGGGTGAATTTATGAAAAATGTATCCATCGACGAACAGAAATATTATCTGGCATTTAACTTGCTGAATGCGGGAGCAGCCTACCTGAGCGATGATTTTGTATCTGCCGAATTTGATTTTTATGGAAAAATAATGTCTGGAAAACAGGAGCAGAAGCCTCGTTGGAAACGCTCTTTGTCAACAGTGAATGAAGCTTTGGGTGAGGCTGTAGGCCAAATGTATGTTACTAAATACTTCCCGGCTTCTTCCAAGGAGAAGATGTTGGAATTGGTAGGTAATTTACAGAAAGCTTTGTCGGAACGTATTGCCGGTCTTGAATGGATGAGCGATGAGACGAAGGTGAAAGCACAGGAAAAACTGTCTGCTTTTGTCGTAAAGATCGGTTATCCGGATAAATGGCGTGATTATACGGCTCTGGAGATCAAAGACGATTCTTACTGGGCAAATGTATGCCGTTCAAATATCTTTGAAATGGATTATATGTTGCAACAGGCTGGAAAGCCGGTCGACAAAGCTCGCTGGGGAATGACTCCGCAGACAGTGAATGCTTATTATAATCCGACAACAAATGAAATCTGTTTCCCTGCCGCTATCCTGCAACCTCCTTTCTTCAATCCGGAAGCCGACGATGCTGTCAATTATGGAGCTATCGGTGTGGTGATCGGTCATGAAATGACACATGGATTTGACGACCAGGGACGTAACTACGATAAAGACGGTAACCTGACCGACTGGTGGACTCCGGAAGATGCCGTACGGTTTACAGAACGTGCCGACCGTTTGGTACAACAATACGACAATATCATCGTCGTAGACAGTGTTCATGCCAATGGACGTTATACTTTGGGTGAAAACATCGCCGATCAGGGTGGTCTGCTAGTTTCGCATCTGGCTTATCTGAATTCATTGAAAGGAAAAGAAACTCCGGCTCCGATCGACGGGTTTACAAACGAACAACGTTTCTATCTGGGATATGCAACCCTCTGGGGGCAGAATATCCGTCCGGAAGAGATCCTGCGCCTGACTAAGATCGACCCGCATTCTTTGGGGAAATGGCGTGTAAATGCAGCTTTACGTAATATCGATACTTTCTATTCTGCATTCGATATTAAAGAAGGCGATCCGATGTATATGATGCCGGCTGAACGGGTAGTGACCTGGTAACACTGATATATAAAAGTAGAAAAGGGGATGATCTTATGCAGATTATCCCCTTTTTTATATCTGGAAAATATTCTCTTATGCAAAGATGAATTTCAATAAGAACAGGACAGCCAGTATATACATCGTAATACTGATATCCTTGTGCTTACCGCAGAATAATTTTATCAGCACGTAGCAAAGCAACCCTAACACCATTCCGTCGGCGATGGAGTAGGTAAGAACCATCATTATAATGGTAATGAAAGCCGGAAGCGCTTCCGACATATCTTCCATATCTATCTTGGAGATCGAATCCATCATGAAGACGCCGACAAGGACTAAAGCCCCGCTTGTTGCCGCACTGGGAATAAGCAGGAACAACGGTGCAAAAAACAACGCCAGGATAAACAGTAAACCTGTTACCAGGGATGTGAAACCGGACCGGCCGCCTTCTGCGATCCCTGAGGCACTTTCCACATACGTTGTAATGGTGGAGCTACCCATCATCGCCCCGATAGTAGTACCTATCGCATCAGACATCATCGCCTCTTTCACATGCGGGATATGTCCGTCTTCTCCCATGATCCCGGTCTTGGAAGCCAAACCGACCAATGTCCCTACCGTATCGAATATATTCATGAACAATAGAGTAAAGATCACGACTGCCATATCCAACGTGAAGAACTCGGAAAAATCGAATTTGCAGAAGGTAGGCTCCATCGAATGAGGCATGGAAACAGGAAGGAACCCCTCCGGTATTTCCGTCACCCCGAGTGGTATGCCGATCAGGGTACAGATCAGGATACTGTAGAACAAGGCCCCTTTTACCTTCTTGACAATCAGTATGCCACTTAATAATATACCGACCATCGCCAGAACAGAAGATGGTGTAAAAGCCCCGAACATCACGAAGGTTGCCGGGTTTGACTCGATGATCCCTGCATTTTTCAATCCTATGAAAGCGATGAATATACCGATCCCCGATGATATAGCATAACGCAGATTCATGGGGATACTATTGAGTATAAGCTCCCGGATATTAAGAAAGGTAATAAGGATAAATATCACGCCCTCTACAAACATGGCTGTCATGGCTGTCTGCCAGGTATATCCCATCCCCTGAACCAAAGTGAATGCAAAAAAAGCGTTCAATGCCATGCTCGGAGCTTGTGCGAACGGTAGTTTTGCCATGAAAGCAAGGAGAAGCGTCGCTATGGCGGAGGCTAATGCCGTAGCTGTGAAAACCGCACCTTTGTCCATGCCGGTTGTACCGAGGATAGACGGATTGACAGCCAGGATATAACTCATTGTAAGGAATGTAGTAATGCCGGCAATGACTTCCGTTCGGATTGTCATGGTCTGTTTATCAAACCCTAATAGTTTTTGTATCATACAACTTTATTTAATCGAATGTCCATTTTACAGCGAGTGTGGGAATGGTATAGAAGCCGTTCCGTCCTCCGAAATTATGGCTTAACTCGACTTCGCTACCAACACTCAACTTAAATTTATCATCTATCCCTTTTATCTTGTTGAGGTTTACCCATATCTGAGGCTCAGACAGGAAGATGAAGTTTCCGTGATCGTTCTTTTCCCGCCACCAATCGGCAAAGCCGCTGAAAGTGCACAATCCGTTCTTCGCAAAATGAAGATACCAGGTCGTTGTCAACTGGAAGTTGTTGGGTGTTTTATGTTTCTGGATATATTTGTACATAGCAGTGAAGGTGATTCCCCTGCTGAAATCCTTGCTGTTATAAGTATAAGTCGCACCACCCAGATAGGCGTTATTATAGGAGGCTCCTTTCATCAAACCGCCATTATACTCTAAATGGACAGAGAAAGGCGGTTTCCAGAAACTCAGTTCGCGGGCAATCTCCCAGTAAGCTGAAGCTACTCCGCTGCTTTTATAATCCATATCCACGAAGAAGTAAGTACTTCCCCATTTATCCGGTTTGAACATTTCCACCGTGGAGGTCAATGCCGGACGTCCGTCCAGATCCTTGTCATAGAGGGCTCCTCCAAAATCATAATGTAACTGAATGTTTTGTGCTTTCCCACAGAAAACAGCAAGCAATAAAATCGTCAGGGTAAAAAACTTTCTCATGCTGATCGTTTAAAATAATATGTATGGAAGCCACAAAGGTATAAAAAAAGCAAGACCTTCAAAGAGTCCTGCTTTTACATTATCAGATCAGATCCCTGAGCAACCAGGCCAGGTAACATAAATACATTACTATCAGTGCCCATCCTTCGGTTCGGGATATTTTTTGTCCGCTTTTTGCCAGTGGGAGCAGGAGTAGGGACAGTCCCAACATGACCAGCAAATCGACATAATTCACGTTTTTCGCTACAATGGGATTGACCACCGAACTGGTACCTGCGATCGCCAGGATATTGAATAAGTTGGAACCTACGATATTTCCGATCGCAATATCCGGGTTCTTCTTGAGTGCCGAGACGACCGATGTGGCCAGTTCCGGCAAGCTTGTGCCCGCAGCGACAATTGTCAGTCCGATCACAGCTTCGCTGACCCCTAATTCCTGGGCGATTGAAACTGCATTATTAACGAGTAGGTTGGAAGCAAATATCAGGATAACCAATCCGCCTCCAATATACAGGACATCTTTATACCAGGGTTCAGGTTGTTTTTCCAGTTCTCCGGTTTGTTCCTCTATTTTCTTTTCGTGTTTTCGTGAGTAATACAGGCTGAATACTGTATAGATAATGATACCGGCTAAAAACAGGCAACCTTCCAGTCTGTTGAGAGTCCCGTTCCAAAAGAGGAGGGTGAAAACAACAGTTGCAACGATCAGGATGGGAATGTCCAGACGTGTGAGTTGGCGTTTGGCTTGTAAGGGATGGATGGCGGCGGAAATACCGAGAATGACGGCTATATTGAAAATGTTGGAACCGATAATATTTCCGACAGCTATATCTCCCTGTCCGGACAAGGAGGCATTCAGACTGACTACCAATTCCGGAGCACTGGTCCCGAATGCAACGATCGTAAGTCCGATCACCAGATTGGATATTCTGGCTTTCAGCGCTAATTCCGTACTCCCTTTTACCAACCAGCCTGCTCCGATATAGAGAGCAAACAATGAAAGAATTAATAATGTAACGCTTGTTATCATGGCTGCAAATTTACGAATCTTTTATTACAATGTCCGGCTTCCTGTTGCCCAATAATCAATGATTATCGTAACCAAGTAAACAGCAAGTTATTTTTTAGGCAGAAAAACGTACCTTGGATAACCCCGGAATCACTTCGGAGTAACAGCAGGAAGCAACTAGACATTTAGTTAGGGTTGTTAGGAATATTCGTATTAGTAATTTAATATTCGTATTCTTCCTTTGGCTCTTTGGCAGCCTGTCTCAATTGTATGCCACGAAGTATGACCATACCGACTGTCAGTAGCCCTAATGCTCCCATTGTTACATCTTTCGCAATTATATTTTCAAAATCGGTTGTACCGATCAAAACCAATATGATAAACGATACCATCATGACAGCGTCTACCAAATCTTTATTTATCTTCATTTTATAAACTTTTTAAAGGTTACTTTTGTTCAACTATCTTCACTTTTTTTCTTCAATGGCAGCTTCTTCAGTAGAACCAGAGTTGCTCAGACCCTTCATTATACCGAATAAACCATATCCTAAAGCAAACATTACTACTAATAACTTCAGATAGTCATTAGGAATGATGGAACTACAAGCTAATACGCAACCGATGATTGTGATAATAACTGACAGATAAATACGGCTTTTATTTGATTTTTTAGTAGACATAATGTTTTAATTTTTAAATGAATAAATACTATTTGTGATTTGTACATCCTGAAATGAACGGGTGTACGATGATTTTACGGATTAATGGGTCCGCAAAATAACAGGTGTAGTGATAGTCACTACACATAAGTACGTAATTATCCTTTAAAAATTAAATAATGAGTTTCCGTAAGGCGAACACATGTTGTGCCATACGGCAAAATAGGGTAGACAGATTTACGGTTTGACATTCCGATACATTTTCCAACACTTTTCGTTGTGCATTCATTTCTTTCAGGCGAATATCCTGAAGCACTTTCTCTGCTATTTTCAGCGTGCGTAAATGAAATGTATTATTTGTCAACTGAACGGTTCTGCGTGCAGTCAGACCTTTGCTTTCTTTGAGGTCTGTGCTCAATACAGTAAGATAGTATTGTACATCGGCAGAACTTTTTTCTTTCATGACTGCTTCTTTTTTAGACACAGCAATATCGTTGCTTTCATTCTCCTCTTGTGGAGAGAAAAGCAAGATGCCGAAAAGCAGAGTCAGTATGAACAGAAAATTTTTCATGCTGCAAAGATATACGAATTCTTAATAAAATAACAAATCATTGTAGTTTTTGTTTATACTTTTGCCTGTTAATATGAACGAGAGAAGATGAAAGAGAAGAAGAGCCTTTTGAAATCATGGGTGGAAGCGGCACGTCCGAAAACACTGCCTGCATCGTTAAGTCCGGTGTTATTGGCTTGTGTTTTAGCCTGGTGTGAGGGAGTATTCCGGTTAGTACCGGCTTTTTTATGTTTTGGTGTTGCTTTGTTGGCACAGATAGCCAGTAATTTTGCAAACGATTACTTCGATTTTAAAAAGGGAGCGGATAAGGAAGATCGTCTGGGACCTGAACGTGCGGTTGCCCAGGGATGGATCACTCCGAAGGCGATGCTGAAGGCTACCTTTATAACATTGGGGTTGTCTTGCTTATGCGGCTGTATGCTTTTATTTTATGCCGGTTGGGAACTGATCCCTGTCGGGATTGCTATCGCTATTTGCGTGTTAGCCTATTCTGCCGGACCTTTTCCTTTGGCGTATAACGGGCTGGGAGATGTTTGTGTGGTCTTATTTTACGGGGTTATTCCGGTGTGCTTCACTTATTACGTGCAGGCATTGTCGTTCTCTTTGTTATCGTTCCTTTTATCATTATCGGTCGGATTACTATCTACAAATATTCTGATTGTGAATAATTACCGTGACTATGCACAGGATAAGGCAGCCCGGAAACGGACTACGATCGTCTTGTTTGGACGTGGCTTCGGTCGGATATTCTATCTGTTGAACGGGGCGGTCGCCCTTATACTCGCAATGCCGCTTTTGTTTGATGCCCCGTGGTGGATCTTGTTTCTGTTCGCTGCCTTTTTCGCCCTTTTCTATGCGACCTGGCGTGAACTCTACCGTTTTGAAGGGCGTGAGCTCAACAAAACATTGGGACATACGGCGCGGAATGTCTTCATCTTTACTCTTCTGCTATCGGTATTGTTGATCCGGACCTGTTTGGTATAAGCTTTACATAAATAGCATAATGATCAATTGAGCCGATATCACCCGGATGAACATGGAAAGGGGATAGACAGTCGCATAGGCCACCGAAGGCTCATCGCCTTCGACCGTTGTATTGGCATAGGTCAGTGCCATCGGATTTGCCATACTGCCGCAGAGCATTCCTACGTTATGGGCATAATCGAGTTTGAGGAACTGGGAAGCGATGAAACCGACTATCAAAACAGGTACGATTGTCAGCAGGAACCCCAGACCAACCCAAAGCAGCCCCTCTGCCCGGAATACCGTCTCAAAGAAGTGGGCACCCGAGTCTATACCCAGTCCTGCCAGATAGATTACGATACCTAGCTGACGCAGCATCAGATTGGCACTCATTGTCGTATAGGTGGTCAGATGGAAACGCGGACCGAAGGCTCCCATCAGGATGCCGACAATGATCGGACCACCGGCAATACCCAGTTTAATCGGGGTATTCATGCCCGGCAGCATAATTGGCAAAGAACCTAACAGGACTCCCAGCGAGATACCGATAAATACGGCTAACAGATTCGGATTATCCAGGCGTTTGATCTCATCACCGAGGATTTTACCGACATTGTTTATCGCATTTTTTTCTCCGACGATCGTCAGGCGGTCGCCTATCTGTAAATGAAGGGCAGAGTCTGCAACCAGGTCGATACCGGCACGGTTTACGCGGGTAATATTGATTCCATACAGGTTACGCAGGCGGAGTGATCCGAGTTTTACCCCGTTCACGCGGTTACGGGTGACGACGATACGGCGGGAAATCAGTTGCGAGTCGATTGCATTCCAGTCGATATCTTCCTTGTTCCAGTCGACATTCTCTTGTTCCCCGAAAAGAACTTTGATCGTTTCTACGTCCGATTTATGGGAGATGATAAGCAAATGGTCGTCTTCACGAAGTATAGTGTCGGAAGTGGGAATACTGACTTTCCCGTTATGCCATACACGGGAGATAACAAAATGTTTCTCTGTCAGCTTCATGATATCCTTGATACTTTTATCGTAGATAGCAGGGTTGCTGATATGGAATTCTGTGATATTGGGTTTCGTGTTGTGTTTCTCCTTATCGTCCGGCAGGTGCTTGTTGGCGAACACTTTTCTTAACAGGATGATCGCCATTATAACGCCAACGACTCCTAACGGATAAGCCACGGCACAAGCCAGTGCCATGTCTGTCACTTCCTTGCTGTCCGCAGGGTTTACTTGTAACAGGGCTTGTTGTGCGGCTCCCAGTGCGGGTGTGTTGGTGACAGCTCCACAGAGTAATCCGACCATGTTGGGAAGCGAAACGCCTGTAGTCCAGTGCAGGACAAGTGTCAGTATCAATCCGAGCAGTACTACGCCCAGCCCCATCATGTTCATGGCGACACCGCCTTTTTTCAGAGACGAGAAAAAACCCGGACCGACCTGCAATCCGAGGGAATAGACAAACAGGATCAGACCGAAGCTCTGTGCAAAGTTCAGCATATCCTTATTGACTACAATCCCGAAATGTCCGGCCAAAATCCCGGCGAAGAAAACAAAAGTGATACCCAGTGAGATACCGAATATTTTCTGTCTCCCCAGAAATAACCCCACCGCCGAAACCAGTGAGATCACTATAACAGCCTGCAACATCGTCGGCTCAAAAAAAGCTTCCTGCAACCAATCCATACCAGTGTTATTTGTTGAAGGTACAAAGATAGGGCTTTTTAAGTTAGCTTTCGCTTATAATGAATCTTTTAAAACAGTAAGGGATTTTCCTGTTGTTCTATTTTATTAATAATCAATAAGCGATGCGATGTTATGAACTCTGTTTGCATATTCTGTGTCCGGCAGGCCGGATATATGTGAATTATCTTTTATCTTTGAATACTCATTTGATGAAAATAAGATAAACAAACGATGTCTTTAAAGATCATACATACTGCCGACTGGCATCTCGGGCAGACCTTTTTCGGTTACGACCGGGAGGAGGAACACGATGCTTTTCTGAACTGGCTGGTCGATACCTTGGTGCAGCAGCAAACTGATGTACTGTTGATTGCCGGAGATGTATTCGATGTCGCTAATCCGTCTGCCGCGGCCCAGCGGCGTTTCTTTCATTTCCTGAAAGAGGCGAACCGGCGAAATCCGCACCTGCAAATTGTGGTTGTTGCCGGAAACCATGATTCGGCGACCCGGTTAGAATCTCCTGTCCCTTTGCTGGAAGAGTTGAATACTTCTATCGTCGGAATTATCCGGCGCACGGAAACCGGAGAGATTGATTTTGACTCCCTGCTGATACCTTTGTATAATAAGGAAAAGAAGCGTGAAGCCTGGTGCCTGGCTGTCCCTTATCTCCGGCAGGGTGATTATCCGGCTTCGGAAGAGACACACGATACCTATATCGCCGGTATAAACCGTATGTACCGGCAACTGTATGATTATGCCGATGGAAAGCGGCAACCGGGCGAAGCCTTGGTCGCTATGGGGCACCTGCATGCAACCGGAGCCGAACTGTCGGAAGACGACCGGAGTGAACGTATCATTATGGGAGGCTTGGAATCTGTATCTTCCGATACATTCGACGAGGGATTGGCTTATACTGCTCTCGGACATATTCATAAGGCACAGCGTATAGGTGGCCGGGAGAACCTGCGTTATTCCGGTAGTCCGTTACCGATGTCTTTTTCGGAGACAAATTATCGTCATCAGGTTGTTGCCGTTACAATCGATAACGGATGTTTGTCGACGGTCGAACCGGTGCCTGTGCCTTTGCTTGTCGACTTGCACCGGATTCCGGAGCATCCCGCATCGCCGGAAGAAGTAATTGCCCGGCTGGCAGAATTGCCTGTTGCCGAAGAGGAAGAATCCGATAATCCGAGTCGTTGGCCATACGTCGAAGTACGGGTGTTACTGACCGAACCCGACCCGGGATTTCGTCATAGGGTAGAGGAGACGCTTGCCGGTAAGGCGGTTCGTCTGACTTCTATCGTTCCTTCTTACCCGAAACGGGAGGGGGAAGATACGGTCCGTCCGTTGTCTTACGGCGACCTGCAACGGATTGCCCCGCTGGATATGCTGAGACATGCTTTTACCAGTAAGTATGGCGGGGAGTTGCCGGAGGATATCGAATCATTGTTCAACGATGTAATGCGGGAGGTCTCTCTATGAAAGTATTAGCGATAAGGGGCCGTAACCTGGCCTCGCTGGAAGGAGAATTTGAAGTCGATTTTACTGTCGAACCTTTGTTGTCTGCCGGGATCTTTGCTATCTCGGGACCGACGGGAGCTGGAAAATCTACCATATTGGATGCCATGTGCCTCGCTTTGTTTGCTCGTACGCCGCGTACGGATCAGGCAAAAGAGAACAATGTGAAACTACGGGATGTGAATGAGGAAGTACTTCCGCAAAGCGATCCCCGCTTTTTGTTGCGGAGAGGGACGGCTTCCGGTTATGCCGAAGTCGATTTCCTGGCGTTGAACGGACATCGTTACCGTTCGCGCTGGTCGGTTGGACGTGCTCGTGACAAAGAGAACGGACGTTTGCAAAGTCCCCGTGTTGCCTTATATAATATAGATCAGGAAAAGGAGGAGCAGGGGACCCGCTCGGAATTACAATCGCGTGTGGTTGAACTGATCGGCTTGACGTTTGAACAGTTTACCCGCTCTGTCCTGTTGGCACAGAATGATTTTTCTACTTTCCTGAAAGCGGAACAGGGGGAAAAGGCTTCATTGCTCGAAAAGTTGACTGGTACCGAACTTTATTCTTCGGTCTCCCGTCTGATCTTTGAAAAGAATGCTGTCGCCAAAGAGGCTTATGATAAGATACAAGCCCGTATCCAGGGCATCGAGTTGCTGACGGAAGAAGTGGAACAGGAACTGCAAACACGCCTGAAAGAATCAGAAGCAGCCTTGTCGGATTTGGAGAAGTCGAAAGTCGAACAACAGGCGTTACAGGAAGGGGTTAAGGCCACCGGGCAACAGATCGCTACCCGTCAGGTACAACAAAAGGAGGCTGCCGGTAAACTGCTCCGGGCAACGGAACTTCTGAATACTGCCCGTAAAGAATATGAACAAGGTATTCAGGATGAACAGCGTTCGGATGCTGACTTCAAAGCTTTGCAGCAGGAGTTGCAACAGGCTCGCAGGTTGGATGTCCGGTTAGATGAAGCTATCCGTTCCGTCAAAGATACGGAGACTCGTCTTCGGGATGCGCTTCAACGGAAAAAGGAAGGTGAGGATAAATTGAAAGCCGCCCGGACCAGACAGGAGCATGGCATGACAGAGATCACCCGTTTGACCGACTGGCGGAAACGATATGAGCGTAAAGAGAGTATCGCGGAACAACTTTCTGCTTTATTACTGCATCTGGATACAGCTTCCGGCGCACGGCAAACCATTGAGAAATCGACAAAGACGATAGAGAGCATTAAACAAACGGCCTCCCGCCTGGTTGTTCAGTTGGAGACAGTTCAGAGGACAGCCGGAAATAAGCAGGTAGCTCTCCGGAAAACGGAGGAAGCTATCGGCAAACAGGAACAAGAACTGAAATCGCAGGATATGGAGACCCTCGATAAACAGATAGAGTCGGTTCGTGTGGAGCGCGAAAATCTGTTGATCGAACAGGCACGGCAAACGGCCAGCGGCGATATCATGGAGTTGCGGAAAAAACTGCAGGAAGGTAGTCCCTGTCCGGTATGCGGAAGCCTGCATCATCCTGCTGTGACACATGCTGCCGTATCTGAAATGCCGAAGTTGATCGCTGCTTTGACTTTGCAACTTCAGCAGTTGACGGCCCGTAAAGCGGCTTATGGAGCAGGTGAAAAGCAGCTGAATCAATTACGTCAGCAGCTTTTGCAACTCCATAAGGAACTGACCGAGGCTGAACAATCCCGTACGGATATTCTGGGACGACAGAAACTGGCTGAAACCCAGATCACCCGCGAAGAGTCCATCTGTGCGGAGAGCAAGGAAACACTCAATAAATCCCTCTCTGCCGCAAACCGGCTTTTCGGGAATGATGAATGGCAGAAAGCATGGTTACAGGACCCGGATTCTTTCCGGGAAACATTAACGACTTTTGCTCGTCAATGGCATGAAAATACGGAGAAGTTACAGCAACTGCAACGGGAGCAAAGCGCTCAGAAAGCCGAGTGCGAATCGTATGCTTCTTTTCTTCCTTCATTGATCAGGGAGACGGAGGAGGCTACCTTACGGCATGAGAAAAACCGAACGGAGTTGTCCGCACTACAGGCGGAACGTTCAAAACTCTTGTCCGGTAAACCAGCCGATCAGGTTGAACAGGAGTATAACCTTCGTAAAGAAGAATTAAAAGAACGTTTGAAACGTCTGCAAACCGTCCAGACTGAACAATCGGGTATTGCCGATCAGTTGAAAGGTATTTCCGACCAGATCGCCCGTGATCTGGAAAAAGCATCGGAGGATTTGTTGCTTCGTCAGAAAGCGTTGTCCGATTGGTCCGAATCCTGGAATGAGAAACACGGAGGGGAGTCCCTGGATGCTTTATTGGCTCGTGTCACCCAAGAGAAAAATGAGTATGCTTTCCGTCTCCGCTCCAATGCAGAGAACAAACAAAAAATAGCCAGTCAGCAAAAAGAACTGGAGGCATGCCGTGTACAGAGTGAACGTTGGGCGAAACTGAATGACCTGGCGGGTTCTGCGGATGGAGCCAAGTTCCGCCGTATTGCGCAGGGTTATACACTGGATGTCTTGCTTAATTATGCCAATGTCCAGTTACGTGACCTGAGCCGTCGGTATCGTTTGGAGAGGGTACCCGAAACGTTGGCCTTGCAGGTGATCGACCGTGATATGTGCGATGAAATACGTACGGTACATAGTCTGTCAGGCGGGGAGTCATTTCTGGTTTCGCTGGCGCTGGCATTGGGGTTATCTTCTTTATCTTCAAACCGGATGAAGGTAGAAAGTCTCTTTATCGATGAAGGTTTCGGATCTTTGGATGCCGATACGTTACGTATTGCTATGGATGCATTGGAAAGCCTGCGTACCCAGGGTCGTAAAATCGGTGTGATTTCACATGTGCAGGAGATGACGGAGCGTATTCCGGTACAGATCCGCGTGAATCGGGCAGGGAATGGAAGGAGTTATCTGGAAGTCGTATAGGTAGAGAGAATCGTTACTCGTGTGTGTAAAAAGAAATGGATGAAAATCTTTATTATGTATTTTTCGTAATATGTGTAATAGAAACGAATGCTTTTATTAGGATTGATTCAAAATCATGATTCTACAAGTAATATGGTTATTATGGTAGTTATACGTGTGGTGATTATATAGCTGGGGATGAAATGTGGAGTTTGATGTATAACCGGAATTTCTTTACTAATCTGGTCGAAGATGGAATATGCTTATTTAACAGTGAATAAGTTGAACTAGCCTAACAGCAAAACTTAATTTTTAAGAAGTAGAAGGAGGCGCTGAATATGAATACCTTTGCTGTTATCTTTTGGTAATTAGCCTAAAGAGGACATTGGCTTCATTATTTTATCTCTTGGTTGGATTATGTAAAAAAATCTTTTCTATTTTATCGTTTATTCAGAATGATAGCTGAACAAATAAGAATATTATCTTTTGCGAATAGATATATTGAAAGATATCACCTTGCATATCTATGAAAATAAGATTGACTAGTATGAAATCTGAATTGATTTGATAAGTACAACGAAATTTTATTCATTCTCTAAAGATGCAAAATCAAAAATGACGGATAATAATGGAGAAGGTATAAAAAGGGTATGTCGAATAAATAAAGAAAAGGATGAAGTAGGAAAAATTCTTTTAACTATGTTCACTCTATTTTAAAGATAAAATTAGGATGAATTCATTTGCTATACTTTTGTTTTTATAAAAATAATAATTTGAAATGTAGTTATGCCTTTATATTCAAAGTGTTGGTAATTGTCACCAAATTGTCACCAAGTAAACTTGTAATTATTTATAGAAGTATTTATTTTTACTGATATATTTATAAATAAAAAAATATGGTTATGAAAAAAAATGTTTTGAAGTTGTTTTTGTTAATGTTTTTTACGAGCACTGTAATGCAAGCTCAGTATAAAATTATAGGACCTGGTATCTCTCCTTCAAAAGATACTGTTTACGCTGGCATGTCTTATGAATATAGAGTCGTGAATTTTCCTAATACACGTTCTTTAATGTGGCAATTTTTATGGGGAGTATCTGATACAAAGGAAGGAGAGGTTGTTCATATTACATGGGATGATGTGCCTCAATCAAGAATTACAGTTACGGGCCTTAATGGAGGCTCCTATGTAAGAATGGAAGCTGTTGTTAAAATATCAGGATTAAAGCCTCAACCTATTAAGCCAGAGGTTCCAAAATTGGTGAAAATGGAGAATATTGGCAATGGAGTCAGCAAGTACTATTTTACAAATGTGAAAAATGCATCATCTTATAAATGGACTTTACCCTTGGGATGTTGTGAAACGACTAAAAGATATACAGGTAGTTTCATACTTAAAAAAAATATTGAAGATAATAATGTTATTTTGTCTGTAAAAAATACTCAAGCTTATTGTAAAGGAGTGATACAGGTTCAGGCTATTATTGATGATGGTGGTTTATATAGTGATATTAATAGTGTTAATTATGATCATTTAGATGAATCATATGTGAAAATTAGTGCTCCAGATACAATGTCTTTTGGTGACAATAAGGTTTATACAGCAGAAATTACAAATATAAATGGAGCTACATATGAATGGTTTTCAGATTATTACACGGTTGTTAATGGGGCGGGTACTAATAAGATTAGTTTTAGTTTAAATAATGATGCTTTTCTTTGGACAACTGTTGGAGCCTATATTATAATTGATGGGAATAAAGTTGGTCGAATATCTAAAAGTATTTTTATTCTAAATTCAATACAAATAGATGGTCCGGATGTTATATACGGAAATGAATCAGTTGAATATACTTTACAATTTACTCGTTCAGTGGATCCAACACTTGTTTTTTGGTGTTTGGATGAAAGTTTATCCCCTTTACAAGCAGGAAATGCTAAATTAATTCTAAATGGAAGTGATATTTCAGATGGTATCCATAAATTATGGCTTGTTTATGCCATTTTTGATACTAAAGTTTCAAAGGTAATAACTAAATATGCAAATCGACCATATTCAATAGTTTATAATCAAATATTGAATACAGCGACTATTTCAAGAACTAATATTTCTGAATTAAGAAATAGAGAAGTAATAGGATCTTTAAAAATACAAGTTTATGATACTCAAGGAATATTAAAATATACGAAAGTGATGTTGAATAATGAATCTAATGTAGATATTGATTTAGGAAATTTGAAAAAAGGAATTTATGTTATTTCAATAAATGATGGTGTATATAAGGATTTTCAAAGAATTTTAGTTAATTAAAGAAGATAAATGAGAACTATTTATGATTTATAAAAACTAAGAATAGGTAGTTTTACACAAAATGAAAATATATCCTTATAACTAATCAATGTATTATAGGGATATTCAGTTAATACTTCTAAGAATAAAAATGGCATGTATCAATGAATACTTTTTATCTCATTATACATGCCATTTTATCTTAATGGAGCCTCTTTTTTAGGAAACTTTTATAAATACCCGGAAGGGACATATAATTCTCTTCGTTAGAGTTATAAAAGTAATTAGTAATATTATTTTATAATCTTATCCAAGTATTTAATGTATACTTAGACAAGATTTATAGAATTCTAAGTACGATTTATGCTCAGATTAATTAATTATTTGAAATCCAAGCCGAGTCCAAATTCTGTTGTTTTCGGCCAGTTTTGCGGAAAATTCATTAACATGATTTTTGCCAAGGCAGCTTCCTGTGGTATAATATTTGCAGCAGACAATATTTCCCAAAGTTTGTAGATATCAGAATTCTGTCCTCCGGTAGTTTCAACTGTTTTATCAATCATAAGAGGTGTCAGAGCTTCTTTATCAAGAAACATATGGGTTTTTCCATTTTCTGTTATAACATTCATAGGTATACCATTATTAGTCCAGTTTAATAACATTTCAAATGTTTCGTTGCTGATAGAACTAAGATCAAGACCAGGAACTAAATTACTTAACATTGCTTTGATAGTAGCGGGATCTCCTTGTAATACACTATTGATAATTTCAGACATGCCACTTGCATCAGAACCCAGCACCTGTGATATTATGGCTGTAATATTTAGCTTGACATATAGTTTGTTATCTTTTACAAACCAGTGAGCCAAATTTTTCGGAGCATTTAACCAACCATCAGAAGGAATCATAGCCTGTACATCTCCAGCTGTTGGAGGAGGAGTCCCCATCATTAATCCCATGATTATATTTTGATCGAAAACGATAGGACCTTTATGATAGCTGGCCGTAATATTTCCGTCGGTTTCAAGTGTTACCGTTTTTAATACTTGCGGCATGATCAGACTACCAATGGTTCTAAGCATTGGAGCAACAGCTCCTCCGTTACCTTCTGATACCCAGTTACAATATAAACCTCCCGTTAATACTATTTCCTGTCCTTCAACCATTCCGGTTGTATAATCAGCCAGATTATAAGTTTTTGCCCATCCGTTCGGATCATTCATAACCACAGTCAGTTTCAACGTCATAACCTCATCTTTTACAGAGCCGGTATATTCGACGTTTGCATTGGTTGTAGTCGCTGTCCCGGAGAATTCGCCTTTGGTAACAGCTATATCAGAGATTGTCGTTTCGTTTTCACCCGGGATTACATTCTTTAGTAAAAGACTGCCGTTTGTTCCGTTTGTTGCTGAAAATTTCACTTCTTTTCCTGTCAGAGTCGTTTCACCGTATGAGAATGTCAGCTTTTCTCCGCTGTAATCGCCGACTACCTGTTCCCAGCTATTGTCAACTTCTTCTTCCTTCTTCTCGTTATCGTCATCGCTACATGCTGTAAATAAACTGATAGAACAAATCAGTGTAAGTAGATACAGTAATTTTTTGCTCATAATAAATTCGTTTAATTAATTATAAAATAAAGTTCATCAAAAACATGACAAATTAACAGCTTTCTTTATTATCTGGCAATGGCTATTTTGAAGAATGAGTGTTCCAAATTTAAGATTTAAGAAATAGTGCTTGTCCTGCGGTTTATTTCATATAGACCTTTCAGCTTTCAGCTGTTTTCAGAATGTTGATTTACAATCGTTTTGACCTGAAAGGAAACAATGCGTATTCTAATGAAAATACTTAAGTATTTGTCTACAAAAACATAAGTATTTAGATCACAAAACATAAGTCTTTTGTAGTCAAAGCATATATGTTTCTCGCTGCCTGCCGGAAATGGTTCCGGTGCCTGTCGATGAATGTACGGATAGTTATCCGTTTGAAAAAAAACAGCCTTCAGGTATCTAGCTTTGAATAACAATGCTTAACGATGTCCTGAAGGCTGAAGGGTACTTTGAATTATACTGTAGTGATGCGCTTTTAATCTTCTATGATAATACGGAATCCGACATTGAACGGACGTTGCCACGGATAGTAAGCCTTACGGATAGCCGAAGTGGAATACTTCGGACGTTCGCGCCACGAACCGCCGCGTACGACTTTCTGTTCTGCTTTCACTTTCTCTGCTTTTTCTTTAAGCGGATAAGGAACATAGTCGGAACGTGTCCATTCTGCTACATTTCCGTTCATATCATATACACTCCAGGGATTCGGTTTCATCGATGCCACATCTGCGGAGATCAGATGATGGTCGTTTACAGCCAGCTCTTTCGGCAGAAAATCCCAGAATTTACGCATTGGGTCATTCGGGCGCATCGGTTTGGGGTTTACACCGGTAACGGCAAGGTCGACGGTCGTACTGTCTGCCAGGTTTTCATAGGAACCGAAGTCTGCCTGACGGTCTCCAAACCAGAAATCGTTTGCTGATCCAGCACGGGCTGCCCATTCCCATTGTGTTTCGGTAGGGAGGGTGACGTTACATTGATTCTTTTCCCCCAGCTTTTTACAGAAATCGTTTGCTTCATCCCAGCTGATACGGATAACCGGTTGTTTGGGGAGATTGGCAGCATAACCGGGAGTTGTATGGTCTTTCCAGGTCTGACCAATGAAACGACTGTCGTGTTCGGGAAACAGTGCACCGAACTGTTCGTTCGTGATCTCCGTTGTACTCATCCAGAATCCTTTCCTGACTTGTGTCTTGAAAGCTGGGGAGGCTGACGGATCATTGTTATCACCCATAACAAATGTACCGGCAGGTATCCAGACCATGTTGAGGGTGATACCGGGAGCTACGGTCAGCTGGCGGTTTGCTTTGTTATCCGCCGTCTGCTTCTTTACTGCTTCTTCCCGGCTAAAAGGAAAACCTTTGACTTTGACTGTTTTTATTTTCTTTGCCTCTTTCAAAGAACCGGTTTCTGCGGATGTACTCGCGCCGGTAGTTGCATCGACAACATTGTCTTCTTTGTTTTTTAACCAGGCAGCGTAATCTTTGATTTCCTGTTGCCAGTCAACCCGTACGCCACTGTATTTTTCTGCCAGTTCCATACGGCGTTCTACCTGGTTCTTTGGTGCTTCCTTCTTTAAATCCAATTGAGTGAACGCACCGAAATAAGGAGCATTCAGGTCGATCCAGGTATATAACGTCTTCATATCTTGTTCCGGGATTTTTACACCATGATGGCCTGCCTGCAGGATACGGATGAGTTCGCTGTTATTCGCGTAATATTCATAAGGGCGGAGTACGTAAATATCCGATTCCGGTCCCTGGCGGTATACGTATGGATGGAGGTTCAGGTAACTCTGGTCATAAAGACGTTCGAGCTTGGTCAGGACACCTCGTTTGTAAGTGACCATCTGGTCTTTACGGAAGTCCGGCTGAGCTATTGTACCGTTATGACAGGAAACGCAGTTACGATCTAACACCGGCTGCACTTCCAGGCGGAAAGTGAACGGCCGGATGCCTCCTTCAGGCATTTTCAACTGATGCGGAGTGATTGTCGAGGCGATCGTACGCTTGGGCATAGCGATTGTATTCTGGTCTTCATGACAGCCCGTACAGGATACGATTTCGCCGGGCATACCCGTCAGCCAGCTTCGCATCCATTGGACGGCAGCTCCGTTTTTGTCCAGCGGCTGGATAGAAACAGGCGTATTGGCCGGTATCTTGAACATGACGGAACCGTCCTCTTCGACCGGAACCGTGCCGAGGATACGTTTGATATCCCATCCGCTCTGGATACCTTGCGCATCGTGGTCGGACGGAGCGAGGATATAAGCATATTCGTAGGCAAAGATACGAAGCGATTTGATTGTTCCGCGGGGTACTCCCTGCGTTCCTTCCCCTTCATAAATGTCCTGAATGAATACGGTAGCCTCTTTTTCTCCCGGTTTGATCTTGGACGGGATGATAGGGGGCGTTTCCGTTTTCTTCAGAGGAATAGGGGCGGTGAGACCTTCGCCTTCCTGTTCGGCTATCAGGGTCAGGTTATCGAATACGTCCACCAGATAGATTCCCCAAAGTGCATCGGGAGCCGGTTTACAAGCTACCAGGAAATATTTTTCATTCAACGGATAAGGCTTCATGAACTGGGGCCAAACGCCTTCTACGAGTTCATCCTTGATGATCGGGACGATGGGACGTTTGCTGAAAGGGAGTTCCTGTATCATTCCTTTTTCTTCTTTGCGGCTCTTGGCCGGATCGAAGATGATCAACCGCCCTGAACGTGAAGTCCCGTGATGGCCGGATATGATGCCGATAAAACGGCTGTTGTATTTGGAAAGCGGTTTCATATCGAACGTACTATTCGGAAAATAAGAACCACTTCCGTATAAGGCTTTATTTTCTGTACCGTCCGGATTCATGTGCATCACGATACGGGAGAAATAATGTGTCAGGTCGGTGTATTCCCAGCGGGTGTACATCAGGCGACCGTTCGGGATAACGATCGGTGCCCAGTTTCCGTCTTGGTCGAATGTCAGCCGGCGTATGTTTTTTGTCTCCGGATCATAAGAGATGAGGTTTGCGACAACATCATCTCCGTGTACACAGGGAACGCCGTTATAACCGATATTGCAGGTGGCTACGACTTTGCCGTCCGGCAGATAGTTGGCATCGCAGAATTCCAGGTCCGGTTCATCGACCGTTATCTTCTGGTGGAGTCCGCTTCCATCTGTGTTCATTTCGTAGATCTGCCATTTCCGGTTTTCGTCGAGAGAAGAAAAGAGCAGTCGGTCGGCATCCCAATGCAGCTGGATATCGGAAATAGGAACATCGGCGTTTGGTTTATAGAGTGTCTTGCTTTGAATTTCTCCGCGCAGATTGGAAAGACGGCAGATTTCAGCATCATATCCTTTGCGTCTGTTGGAGAAGAGCGAGTTATAGTTGGCGGTAGATGTACCGAGTGACGGTCCCATTGCTTTGCGTGCTTTATCGCCCAGATGATAACGGGCTATCAATAGGTTGTCGACATCCAGAAGGGGATTAGCCAGTATGATTTCCCGTTTGAGAGCGAGTAGTTTTTCTGCCTCGTTAATTGTTTGCAGGCTTGTATCTTTAGCGAGATGTTGGTTTACCTGGGGCAATAGAGATTCCAGCTCTTCCAGTTTTTGATAGAGTCCGGGTGCCTGGTCACCCAGAGATGATTTTGAATCATCCAGATAAGCACGGATGGCTTCCGGATTTACCCAGTTGACTTGTTCTTGTAACCGGCTTATTTGTAATGACCGGAGCGAATCTGCTTCGGTTGAAGCTTTACCCAAAAAGGGAAAGGTTAACAAGAAAGAACATAAATAAGCTCTATATTTCATCTTCATGATACTATATATTTTTTTTCGACCTATTTGATGTACAAAAGTAAGAGTTTGTGTGTACGAAGACATGTAAAATTGTATCAAATGTGATCATTATTATCTTTGAAACTACCCGATTGGGGTAATAAGTACCTAATGTTGTAAATATAATAGGTATATCTCCAGGTAAATTATAACAGGCTATGTTACCGTCGACTCTGCTGGCTGTTGTACTTCCAATGATAGTATTTTGAGGTGCTTTTCTGTAAATATAAATGATGTCAGATGAATTTATTTAATTACAAGAATTATAATCCTGAAGTTGGAGTAGTCTTTAGGTTTTCAGATTTGAAGGTTGTCTGCGATATGTTTAAAAAGGAAACCTGCCGACTGAATTAAATTAGTATATATTTAACTCTGCCGACAGGTAACTTTTGATTAATTATTCAGTTATTCCCATAGAGGGTTCTGAACAGCCAGTTTACTTTTTTGCATTTCATTGTATGGTACCGGATACAATAGCATAGCTTTTTTCCAGGGGAATTTATCTTTTACAACTCGGTTATAATAAGAACCTTCACCTATATTTTCTTTAAATTTGATAGCTGTATTTTTTTGAGCATTGAAAGTTTCTACAGCCGATTGATCGATATCCATGCCAGTGCGAAGCAATACTTTATCTTCATTGTCTTTGATCCAATTGCCTGATTCATCTTTAGACCAACCGGCTCTCATCCATCTGTGCATATCAAAATAGTAGTTACCTTCACCCATCATTTCGATGTTACGTTCACGGTAAATAGCTTCACGCTGTGCCTCCTGGTCTCCGATGATATTTTTAACACCTGTGTCCTTTAATTCCTGATATCCAGGAATACCGGCACGTTTGCGTACCATATCCAGGTATTTGATAATATTGCCATCGTTTGGATTGATTTCGTTACAAACCTCTGCATAGTATAAATAGAAGTCTGCTAAACGGAAATAAATCCAGGGACGTCCCCAGTCCGTAGGATAGGAACCTTCTTTCAGCAGTGAACGGTTATTAAATTTGTAAAGTAGATAACCACCGCGTGCATGCATTGTATTATCTTTATAAGCTGCTCCACCTTTGCTGAAATAAGCACCCCAGTCAGGATAGCTGTTTCTTTGGATATGCCAACTTTTTCCTTCGTAAGTAACGTCTGCATAAAAACGGGGTTCACGATTGGTGTACATGTTGAAGATATGTTTATCCACATGTTTTTCTGTAATTTTACCGCTAATGGTCGTACAAGGGTTTTCCCAGTCGGTAAATCCGTTTTCGTTGTATTCCTGATCTTCTGAAATATCCACACCTTTGTCTGTAAAGAACAAGTCGATCATTTCCTGATAGAAACCTACATTACCCATTCCGCTGGGAATATCTCCGGGAATAGTACGTGCTTCCATTTTAGCTGTAACTCCGTCATTATAGTCGTTATTACCATTTGCCCAAAGAATTTCATCGTTGTAGTACTGGAACAGTTCATAGATAGATGTATGTGGGTCTCCGTTTTTTGAATAATATAAACCCATTCCATGCGATTCTGCGAATTTGAGAAGATCTTCCAGTCGTGTTTTGGCTGTTTGCCATTTTGTTGCGTCATAATCAGGGAAAAGACGTTTCCCTTCGGTATCCACTAGGCTGAGTGCTTCTTTGTAGCCTCCATTGAATAGTGGTGAAGCAGCATACACCCATAAACGTGCTCTTAAAGCCAAAGCTGCAGCTTTGGTTGGACGTAGTATGTTGTTAAGGTCATATATGCTGGCGTCATGATCGTAATCAGCTCCGTCACCTTGTTTGATTGTTTCCGGCAGATCGTTTTTGTATTCTCCGTTGATAATGGATTCCAATAAACCATCAATGTGGTTAACCATTTCGTCAACAGAGGCACGTGCGTAGTCAATATTTTCATCTTCAGGGTCTGCGACATCCGGGATGATGGGGGTAGGTCCATACAGTTCGAAAAGCTGGAAATAATTATATGCCAGCAGATAAGTAATATCTGCCTTCATACGGCGCATTTCTTCTACTGAAATGTAACCATCCTGGTTAGAGGCATCTCCTAAACTTTCGGGGGCCATCTGTAAGAAGACCATTGCCTGACGGATTTGTTGGTAGCAGGTTGCCCATTTATTGAATTCTGTAGAACTGGGAGTAAAGGAGTTTTGTCCATGTTTCAATACGTTTGGATGTGCACAAACCAATTCTCCGGAAAGAATAGCCCATGGATTGGTAAAACCTTTCCCTAGTCCGCTTTCATTGCTGTTTACACCTAAACCCGTTTCTGAATAAAGAGGACAAGTACGATAAATTTCACCATACCATTGTTTTAAATATTTAGCAGTAGAGAACACTTCTTCCTTATCCAGATTCTGAGAAAGCTCTTTTGACACATCCAGATAGTCAGAACAAGATGTAAAAAGACCGATTAAAGACGCTGCTGCTATTGTGCGGATAAATTTTATACTGTTCATAATTTGTCGATATTATTAATTTATTTAGAATGTTACATCTAAGCCCAATGTCCAGGTTGCATTAAGCGGATATTTAGCACCACTGTTTCCAATTTCAGGGTCCCACATTTTGATATGATCCCATACGGCAAGGTTACTTCCTTGTACATAAATACGGAGGTTTTGCATTTTCCATTTTTGTACAAGTCTTTTGTCGAATTGATAGCCTAATTCTACGTTTTTCAAACGAAGGAAACTTCCATCCCGATACCACCAGGTGCTGTTCAATGTATTATTGGCATATTCATTGGTATGCAGACGGGGATACAGGACATTGGTATTATCTGGATTATTAGCACTCCAGTGGTTAATAGCTTCTGCTCGTGCTGAAGACTGATCTTTTCCATTTGCGAACGGAACAAAATAACTGGTATTGGCTTTCAGATTCGTCGATGCTTTTCCGACACCTTGGAAAAAGATTCCTGCATAAATACCCTTATATTGTACATTTACTCCGAATCCGTACACAATTTGAGGATTATTGGGGTAGATGCCGCTATAATAAGTTTGGTCATTGTCGTTAATGGTACCGTCACCATTTAAGTCTTTATATTTGATATCACCAGGTTTCACATTTGCATCATAGGTCGGAATACCGTCTTTTAGTTGATAGTTGTAACTTCCATCAGAATTTTGACTGATATTGAAATCGTCATTTGTAAATAATCCTTCAGCTACATATATCTTATTTACCCCGATAGAAGTTCCGGTCTGGGCAAGCCAGGAATATGCTTGTGGTATTTCATCTTTTTCTACGATCTTATTCACTGCATATGTGATGTTTCCTCTTCCAGAGAAACTCCAATCGCCGATATTATGTTTCACAACAAGACTTGCATCGACACCTTTGTTCGTTGTTATACCGAAATTTTGCCATGGGTTGTTACGAAAACCAGTCGCTGTAGGAATGGTAACACGTTCAATCAGGATATTTTCACGTCTGTTGCTGAAGTAATCTGCGGTAATATCAACCCGTCCGCGGAACAGTCCCATGTCGATACCGAAGTTTGCTTTCTTTTCAATTTCCCAGGTAAGGCTTGGGGCTGCGAAAGTATTTTCATAGATACGTCCCCAGTCTTTTGTCGGGCCACCGTTCGTACCCTGATTCAATCCTAGATTCATGCTACCGCTGTCTGTTAATAATTCACGATAAACAAAACGGTCACTACCTGTATTATCATTACCTGTAATACCATATGAAGCTCTTAGACGGAGTTTATTCAGGATATTCAGAATATTGTCTTTTTGCATAAACTTTTCTGCATGTATGTTCCATGCACCACCTACTGCCGGAAAAATACCCCATCGGTTTCCTTGAGCAAAGTTTTCGCTACCTGTGGCACCGAAGCTGGCTTCTAATACATAGCGTCCGTCATATGTATAAGTACCGCGAGCTACAACATTCTGTTTACGATAGGGAAGTAACTTTAATCCACCAACTACATCTGAACCACTGGAGTTCTTAGAACCCTGATATTCTGTTTCTTTCTGATTATATACAAGTACACCAGTAACATCATGTTTTTTGCCGAATGTACGGGCATAATTCAATTGTGCCTCGATGTATATTTTTTTAGTTCCGCTGGTGGCGCTGAAAGAGACATCACCGAGAGGACTTCCTTCTGCAAATAAGCTTTTGTTAAGTGAACCATCTTCATTTCTTCCGCTGACCGTATATTTAGCAGGGCTCATCGTACGTTTTCTCGTTGAGCTGTAATCGGCGTCAAAACTAATACTACCTTGAATCGACAAACCTTTTGTTATGAAGTCAAGTTGTTGTTTTAAAGTAGCTTTGGTCTGTAAAGCGGCCGACCATCCTTTGGAATATCCTGAATAATTTAGAAGGTTGTATGGATTATAACGTCCGTCGGCATCCGTACTACAAACAGCTGCTGTTCCATCTGACCATAAGAATGGAACAAGGTGAGTCGGGAATAATACTATGTGTTTGAATATCTGGTCGGAAGTATTACCCGGATTATTTTGAGTTTTATATTGTCCACTCATGTCTACCGACAGTTTTGTAGTAGGCGTGATGTCCATATCTACATTTGAACGGAGGTTATAACGTTTTAAACCGATATTTGCATCATAATCATCCAATGGGTTTGACTTGAAAATGCCGTTTTCTTGATAATATGCACCCGAAACAAAGAATCTTGTTTTCTCGGAACCGCCACGGAAATTAATTGTATAACGCTGATTTTCCGTGTGTTTAGAAAGAAGATCAGTCCATATAGAATTAGGATATAAATCTGGGTCTACACCCGAACGGTACATATTGAGTTCATCACTACTGTATGGAGCTTGGTTAGCTAGATAATTAGTCCAGTCCGGGTTGTTTGCATCATTCCAAGATGCTTCATTCCACATGGATAAATAGTCTGCAGAATTCATAAGTTCAGGCATGCGTGTCGGAGTAGCGATACTGTACTGGGCATTGAATGTAACAACTGTTTTCTGTGCACGTCCACGTTTTGAAGTAATTAAAACAACGCCGTTGGCACCTTCAGAACCATAGACTGCTGTAGCGGCTGCATCTTTTAACACAGTGAATGATTCGATTTCATCCACATCTATGTCGCTCATGCTACGTGGAACACCGTCAACCAATACCAGCGGGCTTGTGCCACCTGCATAAGAACTTTGGCCGCGAATCCAGAAATCCGCATCATCGTTACCCGGCTCTCCGGAACGCTGGATAGCTATCACACCGGCAATCTGACCGGCAAGGGTATTATTCAGGCTACGTGCTGGTATAGCAATTTCACTGGGTTTGATGGAGTTTACGGAAGATACCACACTCTCTTTCTTTTGTGAACCATATCCTACGATTACCACGTCATCCAGATTTATATTAGACTCTTCCAGTGTGATATTCATCACATCACTTTTTTTGACTTTTTGTTCGATACTGTTATAACCGATATAGCGAAATTCCAATATTTCTCCTTCTCTTGTATTAATAGAGTATTTACCATCAATGTCTGTCAATACACCGGTAACAGTTCCTTTTATAGTTACAGTTGCTCCGATAATAGGTTCTCCCAGGTTGTCTGTAATGACTCCGGAAACTGTTCTCGGTGCTCCTTTTTTTATTGTCTCAGCATTCTTTTTCTTTTCTAATAGGATCTGATTTTTCTGGAAACTGAATGATATATCAGTTGGTGCAAACATACGACGTATGGCTAAACGGATTTCTTCGTTTTGGGCGTTTAGGCTTACTGACTGTTCAACATTCGTTTCTGTCGCATCGTAGAAGAACACGTAATTTGAAGCTTTTTCTATCTTTTGTATGGCTTCTTTTAACGGTATCTCTTGAAAAGAGATGCTGATTTTTTCTGTACCACTTTGTGCGGATACTCCGATAGCAAAGAAGCACATCATAAGGAATAGGATTAATTTTTTTGATTTCATAAGTTAATCAGATTATTACTGTTTAGTCATGTTAATTACTTTATGTCCATTGAATGTACCCGATAGAGTTTGATACCCTTTATATAGAGTAATCAATCGTTTGTTTGCGGACACATGGTGAATCGTATAATTACTGTTAGTTCCGGTAATATATCCGATTACAGAATTTTTGATTTGGACAGTGGCATTTGTCAATGTCTCTACTTTCTGTCTTTTTTTGTTTCCCGGCACAGCGGTGTCGGGTGATCTGAGAGATGGAAAAAAATAATAATTCCCATCAGCATTTGTTTCAAACTTGTTTCTCATATAAATTATAATAAATGGTTAACACTTATTGATCGACCTGCTGCAAAAGTGATGAGAAATCAAGGCGAAAAAAGTCTATTTCGTTTCAAAAAAGGTTAGTTTTGTCTCTAAATAGAGATTCTGAGACTCTTTTCACTTGTTAATAAAGGATATTTATTTTTTAATCTTTTAAATTATTGACGTTTCTGTATTCTTTTGGTGACATGCCATATACAGCTTTGAAGCAGGATGCAAAATACCCGCTGCTGCTGAATGCTACCTTTTCCAGTATTTCGGATATATTTAAATTGGTTTCACGCAGCATTTGGGCGGCAGCTTCTAAACGGAGGTGTTTGATCATTTCGGCAGGAGATAGGCCGGTTAGGTTTTTTGCTTTTCGGTAGAAGTTGGCGCGGCTCATGCCTATTTCTTTACAGATCATATCGACATCCAAATCCGGATTGGAAAAATTTGCTTTAATGATAGCTGTATATGATTTCAGGAATTCTTCATCCTGTCGGGTTGTTTTAACACCAAGTTCATCCAGATTCAGCTTTTTCTCATATTTCCGTTGTATCTGCTTCCGTGAGATCAGTAGATTTTTTATACGGGTTTGTAATAGAGTAATGTCGAATGGCTTTATGATATAGTCATCTGCTCCGGCCTTGTATCCTTCGGTTATTTGAGAAGGCATGGTTTTGGCTGTCAATAAAATAACAGGAATATGGGAAAATTTAATATTTTGCTTGATTTGGGTACATAACTTCAATCCGTCCATTTCCGGCATCATGATATCGCTGACAATCAGATCCGGTGCTTTCAATGCTATTTGTTCCAATGCTTCTTTTCCGTTTCCTGCTTTCAATATGTTATATTCATTTTCAAATTGTTTTTCGAGGTATTTCAATACCTCTTTATTGTCTTCAACGAATAACAGTGTTTGTGTGACAGTGGTGTTTCTTTTTTTATCGTTCGGGATAAGCTCCTGAATGTTTACGGGAATTATTGGTTCTGTTTGTTTTACCGGAGCACTGACCGGTTTTTCCTGTACAGGGAGTAATACATGCATTCGGGTTCCGGATTGAGGTATTGTTTCCGCCCATATAATGCCATTATGCTGTTCTACGATAAATCGTGATAAACTTAAACCGATACCGGAGCCTGTAACCTGATGATGTGAATCTTGTGGAGAGCGGTAGAAAGGCTGGAATATTTTTTCAAGCTCTTCTTGTGATATACCTGGCCCATTATCAGATACTTGTATATGTAAATAATAATCCTCAATGAGGTGTGAATTTTGACTTAGTTTCACACGAACTAAGTCACATTCATTGGGGAGTACCGATAATTTCATCTCAATAGTTCCTTTTTCCGGTGTGAATTTAAAAGCATTAGATAATAAGTTAAACATCACTTTTTCAATCTCTTGGCGATCATAATAGACACAAAAACAGTCAGGAATATTGTTTTTTTGAGTGAATATGATATGCCGATGGTTGGCAACAGAAATAAAGGAATTGTATATTTCTTTTACAAATTCTGTCAGATTGAATTTTTCTTTTTGCAATACCATTTTGTGAGCATCGTATTTTTGCACATCCATCAGATTATTAACGAGTAAGAGTAATCGTTGAGTATTTTTACGCATGAGCTGTAAAGTGTTTTTTACCTCCGTAGAAAACGCACTATGGTTCAAAAGGTCTTCCAGTGGATTAATAATAAGAGTTAAAGGAGTGCGTAGTTCGTGTGAGAAGTTGGTAAACAATCTCATACGTTCCTCGTGTAATTCCTTCATTTTTTCTTGTTCCAGCTGTTTGAAGCGGATATTACTTTCCAGCTCATGACGTACTTTCTGATAGTAGATGAACTTGTATATAATAGTACATATAGCTATGATATACAAGGTGTAAGCCCACCATGTTTTATATAAAGGAGGAATGACTGTAATTCTTAAAGAGGATTCTTGCGGATTCCACTCTCCTTCGCTATTTGAGACCTTTACTTTGAATTTGTAACTACCCGGTGCTAAATTACTATAGTAGGCTACTCTTCGCCCCTTTACGTAGTTCCACTCACTTTCTACTCCTTCCATCTTATATGCATATTGATTTTGTTGAGGCGATATAAAGTCTGGAGCTGTATATCCGATAGAAATATTGGTTTCATCAGCCTTTAATTTGATAGATTTTTTATCCTCAAATTCTACCTGATTATTATTAATAGACAATGAAGTCAGATAGACAGGTGGAATATAGGTGTTTTTGTTCATTGAGGTGGGTTTAAAGCATATGATTCCTTTATTTCCCGGGAAATAAAGAGTGCCTTTACTATCGCTTGTTCCTGCAAGCAGAGTGAATTCCAGTACTTGTTGGCTGGCATTATGAACAGATATGAAACGATCTGTCTCCGGTTCGTAGTAATATAGACTATTTCCGGATAAGGCCCATAAACATTGATTTTTATCCTGTACCATGGTGTAGATATAACCATCCGTTACACCGGTAGTGTCAGTATATTGTTTGATCAGGTTCATTTCCCGATCAAAACAGTAGATGCCACTACCGAAGAAAGATATCCATATATTCTGTAGCGAATCGGTTAAAATGGCACTGATGGCTCCGGGCTTTACATTGTCATGCAGGTTAAGATCCTGTGAAGAGATCGTTTTGAGAGTCTCTTTCTTCATATCATATCTGTAAAGTTCCTGCTTGAGTGTTCCCAGGATAAAAACATCGGGTTCTACTTCTTTTAATGTGGAGACATAAAGAAATTTTCTGTTTTTTCCATCTACCGGAAATTGGTTAATTTGCTTTCCTTTATCTATCAACACTAATCCGGTACCGGAGTTGGTCGGAATCCATAGTCTACCTTTACTATCATTCAGCAGTGTATAAATATCTCCCCGCTCACAATCAAAAAGTAACCGGTAATCTTTTCTTTTTCTGGAGAACAGGTAAACAGACCCGGTGTTAGTCGCACAAAGAATACTGTCGCCTTTTATAAATAAAGATTTAAATATGTTGGAACTGTAATTACTTTTATACGGTGATTTTTTAGGATAAAACTGCTGGCTTTGTGTATCAGGATTATAACAGAATAATCCGGCACCTTCTGTGGCAAACCAAATATTACCGTTATCGTCTTCTTTTCCCATACCCAGCAATCCGGTGAATTCATTGGGAGTGATCAGATAGAATTGTTTTCTGGCAGGGCTATAGTAGTTCAAACCTTTCCAAGTCCCGACCCATAATGCCCCGGTATTATCTTTGAGCAGGCTGTGAACGGAATAATAACTCAATGCACCGGGCTCATTCGGATTGAATTTATAAGGAGTCACCTTAAATGTTTCCAGATTCAGGCTATTCAATCCGGCGAAAGTGCCGAGTAATAATGTTCCGGGTTCCCCTTCTGCTATCGCGCGGACAACATTGCTGCTTAATGCTGAGTTTGTCGTATTCAGATGGATAAACTTGTTATTAGCCTTGTCCAGATAACAAAGCCCCGATGTTTCAGAAAGTATCCATAGGCGTTTATGACTATCGGTAAATAACCCGCAAATAGAACCTTTGATAAGTGAAAACGGATCATCCGGATCATGTTTATAATAATGTATGACTTCCCTTTTCTTGTTTAATACGGCAAGTCCGGATTGTGAACTGGCTACATACAAATTTCCTTCTTCGTCTTCCTGTAAGGCTTTTATGCTAGGAGCGATGGGAGTGGAGGATAACCAATCTTTATAAACAAGTGAATCGCCCTGTTCATCATATTGATAGAGATACTTTTCCCCGGCAAACAGAAGTTCTCCGTTCCGGCAGCGCAAACAACAATGCATAAAACGGGTTTTTTTCACATGATATCGTTTGATATGCCCTGTCTCATGTGCAATTTTGTGAATCCCATTGTCAGTGATTACCCAAATGTTCTTATTTCTGTCTTCTGCGATATCCTGTATATTATCATCTGCCAACGAACAGGAATCTGTCGGATTGTTCTTGAATACCTTAAATTCGTATCCGTCGTATCGGTGCAAACCTCCCTGGGTTCCGAGCCATAAATATCCATCTGTATCCTGATAGATATGAGTAACTGTACTTTGGATAAGTCCATCCTCTATTCCGATCTGCGAGAAAAAATAGGGGGAGATATTTTTACTGTCGGCAGAATGGAATAGCTGTGATAACAGAAGAAATAATAATACCAGTGTGTGCTTTGTCATATTTCATTGGTTATTTAGGAATAAGTCCGTAAATCCCTTTGATTTATCTGAATGCAAAGATATGTAATATTTTGTTTTTTCTTCGTTAACTCTTATTGTATTTCTTGTTAAAATGTCAAGTCCTGAATAACCCTTATAAGTTATTCAGGACTTGATAGAAATATAGAAGATGTTGTGATCTCTTAGATGAAGAGGTTTATATTGGCTTCTTCTGCGCGTTCGAGATAAGTGGCGACACCTCCTAAAGTGACATTATCCATTAATTCTTCTTTTTTCACACCCATGACGTCCATACTCATAGTGCAGGCGATCATTTCGATTCCGTTTTCTGCAGCTTGTGCAATCAGACTTTCCAGGCTATCGATATGTTTCTTCTTCATGATCAGACGCATCATCCAGCTTCCGGCTCCTCCCATATTCATTTTTGACAGTTTCAGTTTACTGCTATGCGATGGGAGCATCCAACCGAACATTTTACCGAACAGGTCTTTCGATACTGACGGCTTCTGGCGTTTCTTGATAACATTCAATCCCCAGAAAGTAAAGAACATGGTTACTTTCTTGCCGGTTGAGGCTGCTCCATTTGCAATAACGAATGAAGCTAAAGCTTTGTCGAGGTCGTCACTGAAAACGATAAGAGTTTTGTTGTCGGTACCGCCCAGAACTTTACAACTACTTTTCGGCTCTCCTTTTTCGATGGTGGCGTGAATTACTCCTGATTTGTTTTCTACTCCAACCAATTGCGCTCCGGTCATATTACACCAGGCTGCAACATCTTTTCCAAATCCTTGGTCTGTGGCCGTTATCAGTAGCCGGTCGCCAGTGTTTATTTCGGCATAATGCTTTTTTAATTGCAGAACCGGACCGGGGCATTGCAGTCCGCAGGCATCAATCCGAACTGTCTGTTTTTCGGATACTTGTGAAGGAGTCGGTCGTGATACTTTTGGGGGATCTATTGCTTTTTGTGTGCCGTTTCCCATAACAGAGATTGGTTTTGCAGAAGCTACGCTCCATGTTTTATAACCTCCGGAAAGATTTTTTACATTCTTGAAACCATGTTGTGTCAGGATACGGTAAGCCAGATAACCTCGTAATCCGACTGCACAACTTACTACGATCGGTTTATCTTTCGGCAATTCCGATAAGCGGGTACGGAGTTCGTCTACCGGAATATTGATGGCATTAGGTAGTGTTCCCAGACTGTATTCATCGGCTGTACGGACATCCAGTAACAATGTATCTTTCTGTAATCCGGCAATATTACGCCAGTGTACTATTTCGACCTTTTGAGTCAGGATATTTTCAGCTACATAACCAGCCATGTTAACCGGATCTTTGGCTGAAGAGTAGGGGGGAGCATAAGCATGTTCTAGCGTCGCCAGGTCGTAAACCGTACCTTTACGTTGGATCACTTGTGCAAACATTTCAATTCGTTTGTCCACTCCGTCGAATCCGACGATTTGTGCACCTAGTAACTGACCGTTTTCCGGTGAAAATAATATTTTAACAGACATCGGTACAGCTCCCGGATAATAGCCGGCGTGTGATGCCGAATGAGTGTAAGAGGACTGGTAAGTAATCCCTTCGCGTTTCAGTAACTTGGCGTTAGCCCCGGCCGCTGCAACGGTAAGGTCAAAAACTTTGGCAATGGAAGTTCCCATCGTACCCGGATATGTCTCGCGATTTCCATATACAATATTATTCGCTACGATGCGTCCTTGTTTGTTTGCCGGGCCTGCGAGTGGGATTAAGGCAGGTTTGCCTGTTACCAGATGACGTACTTCCACAGCATCCCCTAAAGCGTAGATGTCAGGATCGGAAGTTTGCATGTAATCGTTTATAGCAATACCTCCTAATGTACCGAGAGACAATCCTGCTTCTTTGGCCAGTCTGGTTTCCGGACGTACGCCTATACTAAGAATAACCAGATCAGTCGTAATCTGTTTGCCGCTACGTAGGTGAACTATTATCCCTTCAGGTGTTTCTTCAAAACGTGAGACGCCATCTTCCAGCCGCAGATCGACTTGCTTGGCTGTTAATTGCTGATGTACAATGGCTGCCATAGAATAGTCCAACGGAGCCATGACCTGGTTTGCCATTTCAACGACAGCTACCTGAATGCCTAGTTGGTGCAGGTTTTCTGCCATTTCAAGTCCAATAAATCCACCTCCGACAACTACGGCGTGCCGGGGATTGCTTCTGCTGACATATTTCTTGATTGTATCAGTGTCCGGGACATTACGTAAAGTGAATATCTTATCGCTATTGATACCTTCAATGCCGGGACGAAGAGGTTCTGCTCCGGGAGAAAGGATTAGTTTATCATAGTTTTCGCTATAGGTACGAGCAGTGTTGATATCTGTTATCTCAACTGTTTTTTCTTTCGGATGAATAGCTGTCACCTCTTGTTCGGTACGAATATCTATATTAAAACGGGCTGTAAATCCCTGAGCTGTCTGTACGAACAGTTTATCGCGTTCGGCGATTGTCCCACCTATATAATAAGGTAATCCACAATTGGCATAAGAGACATACTTTCCTCTTTCGAACAGGATTATTTCTGCATTTTCATCGATTCTGCGTAAACGGGCTGCTACGGTAGCTCCACCGGCAACTCCTCCGACTATTAAGTATTTCATGTTATGGATATATTATTTTGATTACACATATTTGTTATTGGAAAATATATTGATAAAAAAAGGTTTTACCCTTTTTCCATGCATTGCTGCAATTTACCGAACAAACCGTCGAAACGTAGTTCGGCATTCATCATCTGTTGTACTTTCTCTTTACCTTTCGGGGTGAGGGAGAAAAACATCTGCCGTTTATCCTCTTTGCTGATTGCCCGGTGGATAAAACCTTTATTTTCGACAGAAGTGATTACCTTCGATACCCGTGAATTCGATAAACCTATATAATCACAGATCGTCCCTGCTGATTTTGCTTGGTTGTCCTTCAGGCAACAGAGTAACATCGCTTCATTGATCGTGATCTCGTGTACCTCTGAAAAAGCCTTTTCAAACTGATACAATGTTTTGTATATGTCTTTGATTACACAGATTGCTTCCATGTTGTATTTTTATTGATGGTGCAAATATAGATAATATTTTTAATATTTATATTGTTTAGTGGAAAATATTTTATTCTTCCTATAAATAGGCTGTTAAGAACAAATGTTTTTCATTTGTTGTTTAATAAAGAAAATAAGAAGAATAATTTGTAACAGATAAATTGGATGAATATGGAAAAGTTATTTCAAAAAGGAGTTGTGGTCGATCTGAGTAGTTGGGTTGATTATTCTGAAGGAGGGGTAGTCAGTAAACAAATCGTAAAAAGTGCAGCAGGTAATATCACTTTGTTTTCTTTTGATAAAGGCGAAGGATTGAGTGAGCATACTGCTCCTTTTGATGCCCTGGTCCAGATACTGGAAGGTGAGATGGAAATAGTAGTCGATGGAAATCATTCCAAGATGAAAGCAGGGGAGTCATTGGTGCTTCCTGCAAATGTACCCCATGCATTAACTGCAGTACAACGGTTTAAAATGCTTTTGACCATGATCAAAGGATAAATAAAAGAGACAAGGCATCAAAAAACCTTGTCTCTTTTTTCTTTATTCTATCTATATTAGTCTCTGTTAGAGAAATATTTCATGAACTGTGAACGTTCATACATAGCCGGATTCGGTATGTTAGCGTAATTCAGTTTGCCTTGGAATTGTGCCAGGCTTTGATAGTGTGCCTGATGCATCCATTCTTCCACACAAGTAAGTACCTGTGAGATGATTTCACCGCCATGCGTATACAATGCGCTACACATCTGTACGGCAGATGCTCCGGCTAACAGACATTTGATAACGTCTTCCCAATCATGTATACCGGTAGATGAAGCAATACTTATTCCTGGTACTTTTCCTGAAACAATGGCTGTCCAGCGGATCGTATCACTCAGGTCGGAGTGGTTACTGAATACATTGCCAGATACTATTTGCATATTGTTAATGTCGATATCCGGTTGGTAAAAACGGTTGAACATCACTACACCATCCGCTCCGTTTACCTTTAATGTGTTGACCAATGCCGGAATATTTCCTACATTCTTTCCGATCTTTATAATAACAGGTATTGAAACTGTTTCTTTTACTTTCCGGATGATATTTACGTAGAGATCGCGTATTTCATCCTGATTATATTCCAGGCTTGTTTCGAGGAAATAAACATTCAATTCCAGTGCATCGGCTCCGGCCAGTTCTATTTGACGGGCAAAGTCAATCCATACATCAGATTTGTAACAGTTGATGCTGGCAATAATAGGAATGGTACACTGTTCTTTAGTCTTTTTGATCAGCTCCAGATAATTGTTTACCTGGTTTGCTTTTACATAACCGCGGATATAATCGGCTGCTTCCGGATAATCAGAATCCTGCATGAGCGAATCGCTCTGCATTTCGATCTGTTCTTCAAAAAGAGATTTGAGAACGATTGCTCCGGCACCGGCCTTTTCAAATTCCTTGTTCCGTTCAGGGTTATTTGTCAGACCTGAACTTCCAACGATTAAAGGATTACGAAGTGTTAGTCCCGCGTATTGGGTTTTAATGTCAATCATGTCAGATTCAATTTTAATGTGTTAGTACTCGCGTTCGCCGAAAATACTGGTTCCAACCCGTATCATGGTGCTACCTTGGCTGATGGCGATCGGATAATCGTGACTCATCCCCATAGATAACACTGCAAAATTATCATTTCCTTTGAAATATATAGATTTTAAATCACTGAAAAGTTCATGCAAGGCGCGAAATTCCTGTTCGATGAGTGTTGTGTCATCTGTATAGGTCGCCATTCCCATCAATCCGCATATTTGAATGTTCCTGAGTTCTGCGAGTTGTTCGTTCTGCAGAAGTTCGCGGCATTCGTCAGGAGTCAGTCCGTGTTTGGTTTCTTCCTGTGCGACGTGTATTTCCAGTAATACACGGATCATCCGGCTGTTTTTCACAGCCTGTTTATTCACTTCCTGCAATAATTTAAGGGAGTCGATGCTATGGATCGTATGGATGAACGGCGCAATATCTTTCACTTTATTACTTTGCAGCGGTCCGATGAAATGCCATTCGATATCACCCGGTAGTACTTTCTGTTTTGCCGTCAGCTCCTGTGCCCTGCTTTCGCCGAAAACACGCTGGCCTGCATTGTAGGCTTCCTTCAATGCTTCTGCCGGATGAAACTTAGACACGGCTACCAGCGTGACATTTGCCGGTAACGATGCCTTGAGTTGTACTATATTCTGGGAGATACTCATACTTCCTGTGCTTTGTCTTCTGCTTGCTTTTTCTGTTCGGCGATCAGTTCTTCTCCTGATTTGGGTGTTTTGTCGTCGTTGACGGAGAAAGGAAAAACATCCATCAACATAGTTTCCGTAACCGAAGCGATCGTATAATCGGCCATTGTTCCCTTCATACCTTCTTCCAGTACGGAGATAGCTTCCTTCAGCGTACAAGCCTGTGCAAGCATCTGTGCTGCTGTTTTCTTTTCTGCACCGCTTTTTTCGTCGAGTGTGATAAAATATACTTTAATCTTATAGAAACGGTCGCCGTTTTCATTAAAGAACAATTCGGAAAGGCGGGCACGTTTAATGTCTGTAACAGTAAATTCGCCGGAGATGAACGGACGGATTTCTTCGATGATACGGGCTTCTGCCTCGGTAAAAGAGAGGGCATCGACCAGGTAAGGTTCTGTTACTTTCTTTTGCATTCCATTCTCCTGTGCTTCATCAAAGGAGACTTTACATTCAAACCAACTGTGCATATTGTTTTCGTTTTTATTGTCTGTACTCGTGTTTAAAATACAGTACAAATATAGGTGCAATTCGGGAATAATACAACTGCAATGAATTTCTTTATTTTTTCGGAACATTTCATAGAGAGGGCTTGTTTATATGATGTAGTGTGTTTTTCATGGTATTAGATTTTTAGATTAGTAATGAGGTTGTTCATCCGGTCCGCGAGGATAGGATGAGATATCTGAAATAAAAAAGCCGGAAAAGAGATATCATATACTTTTTTCCGGCCTTTTGTTTTACTTTATATCTCAGAATTCGTCATTCGCGTAAAGACTGAGCAGGTTTTTTATCTCATAATTAAATAATTCATCCTCGCTGAAGAATCTTTTTAATTCAATGGCTGCTGTTTCCTGTGAGTCGGAGGCGTGTACGATATTTTCCTGTACACTCATGCTGTAATCTCCCCGGATAGTACCGGGTGCTGCATTCCTGCCATTAGTGGCTCCGGCCAGCGTACGTACAACATTTACTGCATCGACCCCTTTCCAACAACAAACAATGACAGGACATACGGCCATTGCATCTTTAACCCTTTGGAAAAAAGATCTTTCTTTTAAATGGGCATAATGCTCACTTAAAATCTCGTCTGTCAGCCATGTCATTTTCATACCTTCGAGGATCAGGCCCTTCTTTTCAAAACGGGCAATAATTTCACCGATCAAACCTCGTTGAATGGTGCATGGTTTCAATATTACAAGTGTTCTTTCCATACTGATTTTTTTTATAAGGTTCTACGAATATTCCACTTTGCGCTAATTGTCCCAAAGATAGTATATTTATTTACTATTAGTTAATTTATTGTATAATAATGTGTAAAAGTAAGGTGGGAAAATGAAGTTTTCCCTATACACCAATAATTCATTACTAAAGTAAAATTCCAAAGTCTTTGTCCTTTTTATTACTTGCTGCGCTATGGATTCATCTCTTTTGTTTTTAACTCGGACTCTTGTGTCCATTATTGTTTATTCTTTGAATTCTTTCTCTTGGTGTAATTTTTACAACCTCAGATTTTTTTCCAAAAAACCATCTGTCTTATCCGAAGAGAGTCTGCATATTTGCCTTAAATGCAAAAATCATTTGAAATTAATTTTCTGCCGATCTATAATTGTATCTAATTGTCTTATAATGAGAGTGTAATTGCGGTCAAAATATCCCTTAAGAACACAAACATTATTAATATTAGAAACTTTCGTACAGGTATTCCCCGTGTATTTAGAACAAACAACTATAAATAAACAATTTAGCTTAGGATTCATTCACCGGGATTGCATTGTTTAACAATTTAGACATATATTCTTCGGGTGACAAAAAACTTAATATTTCTATAATTAGTCCAATTCCGGATTCATCCTCATGAAATCTCTCAGAGTTTGCCTGTTTACACCTAGCTTTTTACTGATGTACAGCCTGGTTTTCTTTTCCTCCAGGAGTTTGCGTATCTGACTTTCTTTACCGGATAATTTGTATTGTTCTGATTTTCCCCCTTTAGGACGTCCCAGTTTGGTGCCTTCTTTCTTTTTTCTGGCTAATGCCTCTTTGGTACGTTGTGAAATCAGATTGCGTTCTATCTCGGCACTCAGGCTGAAAGCGAATGCCAGGATTTTGCTGTTGATGTTGTTTCCCAACTCATAGCGCTCTTTTACCGTCAGCACGAAAATGTCTCTTTCCATACATTGATGGAGGAAGCTCATCACCTGCATCAGATTACGCCCTAAACGCGATAACTCAGTTGTAACCAGCATGTCCCCCTTGCGGATTTGCTTAATTAACCGGCCAAGCTGCCGTTCTGCAACATCTGTTGTTCCACTGATTGTTTCTTCTACCCAGCGATCAATACGCATGCTTTTGGCTTTTGCGAACTTTTCAATCTCAAATCGCTGATTTTCAGTACTTTGTTTGTCTGTACTGACTCTTACATAACCGTATATCATACAATTGAATATTAAATGAATAACTAAAGATACGTTAGAATACGAAATGACAGGGGGTGATTAGTAAAAACCAACGTTTTTTATCGTCAACTGGATATGTAAGTTGTTTTTCTCTACAAATATGAATATAATAATTTAAACCAATACCATCTTGAATGGTAAAATTAAATTAAAATTTAACTTCGATGTGATCGAAATGATAGGAAAAACTACTTTTGTGCTAAAGATTTGATTAATTAGACGGAAATGACTTCATTGTTTTCCGACACATATATAAATATGAAGAAATTATTATCGTTACCTCCTAATTTGGTGAACTGTTTCCACAAAATAACGAAAGTGGATGCTGATGAGTGGTTTTGTACTTCTGATCCGGTGGGTGCTCGCTTAGGTTCCGGTGGTGGGACAACCTGGCTGGTCGAAGCATGCCGGCAAAAGGAAACACCGGAAATGTCAGTAAAAGAATGGTTGGCTAAAGAAAAAAGAATATTGTTGCATGCCGGAGGACAAAGCCGGCGTTTGCCCGGATATGCTCCGTCGGGAAAGATTTTAACACCGATACCTGTATTCCGGTGGGCGAGAGGACAGAAATTATCACAAAATCTACTTTCCCTGCAACTTCCGCTGTATGAAGAGATCATGCAGAAGGCGCCCGCTTCGCTTCATACATTGATTGCAAGCGGAGATGTATATATCCGAAACAGCGAACCGTTACAGGATATTCCGGAAGTGGATGTTGTCTGTTACGGATTATGGGTCGATCCCGCTTTGGCTACCAATCATGGCGTGTTTGTTTCAAACAGGCAGACACCGGATAAATTAGACTTTATGCTCCAAAAGCCGTCTTTGACTGAACTGGGACAGTTGGCTCAGACACATCTCTTTCTGATGGATATAGGAGTGTGGTTGCTTAGTGACCGGGCGATGGAGTTGCTGATGGGGCACTCATATGCAGGTGAGGAAAAAAAGATGAAGTCATATGATCTCTATTATGAGTTCGGACTGGCATTGGGAGATCATCCCCGTATCGTTGATGATGAACTGAACCAGTTGAGCGTAGCTATTCTTCCTTTGGAAGGAGGAGAGTTTTATCATTATGGGACGAGCCGCGAACTGATTTCTTCGACGTTAGCTGTGCAGAATCTGGTTCGCGACCAACGCGCTATCATGCACCGGAAGGTGAAACCTCATCCGGCCATGTTTGTGCAGAATGCTTCTATCGGTCTTCCGTTGACTGCCGGAAACTCGGAGTTATGGATAGAGAACAGTTATATAGGCAAGAACTGGAAACTGGATAACCGACATATTATAACCGGTGTACCCGAAAATAACTGGAAACTGAATCTCCCGTCCGGTGTTTGTATCGATGTGGTACCTGTCGGTGAACAGGATTGGGTTGGACGTCCTTATGGTTTTAATGATCCGTTCAAGGGGGCATCTACCGATGAGAAGACTCTCTTTATGGGAGTGCCTGTTACCAAGTGGGCAGAAGAGAGAGACATCACATTGGAAACATTCGATGATTTGCAGAATGCTGCATTGTTCCCCGTTTGTAAAGATATAGAAGAATTAGGACTGGTTATACGCTGGATGGTTTCTGAAGCAGAACTGGAAAGCGGCAGGGAGATATGGAAATCGTCTGAAAAAATGTCGGCGAATGAATTATCCGATCGTGCTAATCTGAGTCGGTTGTTTACTCAGCGTGAGAAATTCCGTTATACGAATTGGCCTATGTTGGCTGCCAATCATGAAAAAAGTGTCTTTTATCAGTTGGACCTGGCCGATGCAGCCCGAGAGTTTGCCGGAGGAGGCCTTGATTTACCGGCAGCACTTTCGGAAGAAATGCCTTTGATGAAGCAGATACATAACCGGATGTTCCGGGCACGTGTGTTGCAATTGAAAGGGAAACCGTATGAGGAAGAACAACAGGAAGCTTTCTCTTTGTTACGGAAAGGACTGATAGGATCTGTCTCTGGTGAAAAGCAATCTCCTTATCTGAATGTGTACCACGATCAGATTGTATGGGGGCGCAGTCCGGTTCGTATCGACTTGGCCGGAGGCTGGACCGATACACCTCCTTACTGTATGTATGCCGGAGGAAATGTGGTCAATGTAGCCATTGAGTTGAATGGTCAACCGCCTTTACAGGTCTATGTAAAACCTTCGAAAGAATATAAGATCATCCTGCGTTCTATTGACCTGGGAGCGATGGAGGTTGTTTCGACCTGGGATGAATTACGGGATTATAAGAAGATCGGTTCTCCTTTTTCTATTCCTAAAGCAGCATTGGCTCTCGCCGGTTTTGTTCCGGAATTTTCTGCAGCACATTATTCTTCGTTAGAAGATCAGCTGAAGAACTTCGGTTGTGGCCTGGAGGTTACTTTGTTGGCCGCTATTCCGGCAGGTTCCGGACTTGGTACCAGTTCCATCCTGGCTGCAACAGTACTTGGAGCTATTTCTGATTTCTGTGGTCTGGCATGGGACAAAAGTAAAATAGGATATCGTACATTGATTTTAGAACAACTGCTTACAACGGGCGGAGGTTGGCAAGACCAGTATGGCGGCGTATTGCATGGTTTGAAACTGCTACAGACAGGAGAGGGTTTCAATCAGAATCCTTCTGTGCGTTGGTTGCCGGAATATTTATTTACCGATCCGCAGTACCGGGCTTGTCACTTATTATATTATACAGGTATTACCCGTACAGCAAAAAATATTCTGGCAGAGATCGTGCAGGGAATGTTCCTGAACAGTGCAACCCATCTTCGTTTGCTTTCAGAAATGAAAACGCATGCTTTGGATATGTTCGAAGCAATTCAATGCGGTAATTTTGAGACTTACGGTAAGCTTATCGCAAAGACATGGGAACAGAAAAAGGCGCTCGATTCCGGAACGAATCCTCTGGCTGTCGAAGCATTGATCACCCAGATAAAAGACTATGCATTAGGCTGTAAACTGCCCGGAGCCGGAGGCGGAGGCTATTTGTATATTGTGGCTAAAGATCCTGAAGCCGCTTTGCTGATACGTAAAAAGCTGACAGCCTCTCCTCATAATCCGAATGCCCGTTTTGTAGAGATGAGTCTTTCGGACAAGGGTTTGCAGATCAGCCGGTCATAAAGCCGACGGATATTTGCCGGTCAAAATAGCTGTTTATCTTTGACCAGTAAATATCCGGTTAATCCGGCGATCGTCATAAAAACAAAACCGATAAGGATCAGCACTTTTTTAGGTGCTGAAGCTTTGAGGGGAACCGTTGCCGGTTCTATGATCGTATAGACCGGTGTTTGTTCCTGAACCCGTAATTTATCTTGCTCGAGTTTTTGTGCTAGCGTATTGTATACATTAAATGTGAGTGTCATCTCATTCTTCAAACGTTCCTGTTCTGTCCGGGAACTGGCGGAGATGATTTGCTTATTCCCGTCTTCAAAAGCGGCATAGGCTTGCTGGGCTTTGTAGTAGGCCTCTTGTGCTTCTTTCAATACCTTATTGGTAAACTCCAGGTCTTGTTTGGCTTTTTGAGTCCGGTAATTGGTAATGTAACTTTGTAACATATCGATGACCTTCCTTGTCACGGACGCCGAAATTACCGGGTCCTGCATCTCAACGGAAACAGTTACTACCTGTGTTTTTTTATCGATATAAACCGATATTCGGTTTTGTAACTCTTTGATGATTGCTTTTTGTTGTTTTGTCAGAAAAAAAGGGTCGATCTTTCCCGGGTTTTCTTCTTGTCCGTTGAAAAGCTCTGCCAGATACGATACACCAGCTAAAGGTGCTTTTAGCAGATAGCTCCACCAGGCTTCCCGTTGATGTTCATCCATATAATCGAACAAAGTCGTAGACAATGTCTTTTTCTTATTGATAACTTCTTCGGGGAATAATTCCAGTAAAAAAGGTGTGCTGTGAACAACATCCGGGTATAGATCCGGCGAGATCGCATCCTGACTATTCCCACTATTCAAGTCAATTCCTGCCATGGCAGCTAGTCCGCCAAGATTACCCATTTTGTTCGATATATTGTTTGTCTCGGGCATTAATTTGACCGTTGTCGTATATTCTTTAGGTATACTGAAGGCAACGATGAGTCCGGCAACGATCGCTATGCCACAACATTTCAGGAATAATTTCCGTTTGGACCATAAATATTTAGTTAAAGCGATAAAGTCTATATCCTGTTCGTCCTCCGGAGTTTTATTATCGGTTATATTCATAGATCTTATTTTAAAGAGTTTATCAGTGTCGTGAGCATAGCTGCAATAGATGTTGTCGAACTGGCAATACTTAACACTTCTGCCAGACTGGCTCCTCTGTCCCGTTGGGTCTTGCTTGGAATTACGATTTCACAGCCCGGTTCGACTTTCGGATACCGTTTGAAGAAGATACCGACTTTACGTGTTGTCGCCACTTTTCCATTCATGTAAATGACGATGGGATATTTGCGTGCAATATCGTTATATCCTCCGGCTTGTGACAGGCAGTCCTGTACAGACATTCCTTTCGTATAAGTAATACTGTTCGGATAAGTGACGGAACCACTGATCTTCACGGTACTTTGTAACTGAGGAATATAAATAGCATCACCATTTCTCAGAACCAGGTCATGAGTACTGCCAGGGTGAGCGAGTGCCTGTTGCAGATCTATCCCGACTGAATAATCTTTGATGTTTTCCAGTGATAAGGCGACAGAATCTTTACTACTTTTGTTTTTACTTAATTCAAGAAGTGTTTCGACCTGACGGATTTCATCTTGTGTTAACTGGCGTTTCAGGCTGGCTCCCTTTACATAAGCATCCGGGGTAACTCCTCCTGATTGAGCGATAATGTCGCTTAAGCGGGTATTTTTATGTGGAAGTGCATAATCACCCGCAAAAGTAATTTCACCATCGACCTTTACAACCTGCTGCTTTTCATAACCGGGAGAGAAACGCACGAATACCTCATCGAAAGGTTCGAGGGTAAAGAGTGTATCGGGTGTTCCTGCTATTTTGGATGGTAAATGTAAGTTCTCGTTTAGCGAGATAGTATATACTTTTGCTATTTGGTTCGTACTTTTATCTGCTGTCGGATCTTTTATGCGGCGTGCTATTTCCACATTGATGGTGGAAGCTGATTCCTGTAATCCCCCTGCCTGAATGATCGCATCTTCCGCAGTCATATTTTTGCTGTAAGGAAGGATCGTATCCGGGTTATTTACAGCTCCGCCTACTTTTATGGTGTAAGGTTCCCTAAGTTCAAATAAAGAAGGGATATGTACTTTATCCTCTTTCTGTAATTCGATGTCGGGTGATTTCCCATTCATAATATCCTGTATGTCGATAGCCAGGACCGTGCTGGTGAAATCGGGGTTCAACCGGATGATCTGGGCACGTCCGATAAACTCATCGCCTTTTAAACCGGCAGCCTGATTTACCAGTTGTTTCACCGTATGTACTTTAGGGCTTAATTCATATTCACCCGGTCGCCAGACAGCCCCGGTTATAGTGAGTCGGTTGTCATAGAACGGGATAACGGAATCGACAAGCAGCGAATCGCCGTCCTGTAACATGAATGTCGGAAACTCTTCTTCCGTTACGGTCGCTATCTGATAACGTGAACCTGATTTTCTTTTGATTGTGACATCTTCGGTAAAAGCATCTCCGGTGAATCCTCCCGCCATTTTAAGCAGGTCGCTTAAAGTTTCGCCTTTGCGAAGTTCGAATGTACGGTTGCGTTTTACTTTTCCATGCGTATTGACGAGTTGTTCATAAGGTTCGATGATAATCATATCATTGTCTTCCAGACGAATATTCGTGTCATACTTCCCTTTCAGGAGATAATCGTATACATCCAGGTTGGCAATTTCTTTGTTATTCCGGTAGACACGGATATTTCGTAAAGAGCCGATATCATTTACACCTCCTGCCGCGTATAATGCATTGAACAGGGAGGCTAGAGAAGGTAGTGTATAAGTGCCGGGTGCGATCGCTTCCCCGACAATGTTTACTTTTATACTGCGTATCTTACCGAGGCCGACTGAAACGAATGTGTTGGGTTCGCTATCGTTCAGGTTCGCTATGATTTTCCCAAGTTCCTGTTTGATTTTATTCTCAGCCTGTTCGATGGTGAGTCCGCTTAAAGGGACAAGGCCGACATTCGGGATAATGATCGTCCCGTCAGGAGATAAAGTTAATTTCAGATTTAATTCAGAATCTCCCCATACATTAATAAGGACTTCATCACCGGCCGAGAGAGGGTAATTTCTGGGAGTCGGCATGTTCATGTTCGGTTCGAACGAGAGATTTTTGTTTGAGAATATGTCACGGCCGAATACTTGATTCCGGGTGCTGTCCTGGATGCTATTATCTTCTCTTTGCTTTTCTATCGATGGAATTTCATTGTTGGTTGTAATCCTTTGTATATCTGCTGTACCAGAAGAAGGAGTTACCGGAGTTTTACTATTTGTGTTTCCTATTCGTTTGGCTATTTCCTGTTGGATCTGCTCTTCGGTCATCCCAGCCGCTTTGGCTTTGTCGATGAGTTCCTGCGGTATTTGTGCAGATACAATGATTGAAAATAAAAGATAAAAAGTACAGAAAAAAAGTTTGTTTAGCGTCTTCATAAAATCTCTTTAATTTTAGTGACAATTCGTTCGCAGGCAAGTCCGTCTCCATAAGGATTGACAGCCTTGCTCATTTGTTCATAATATGCTTGATTTTCCAGTAACCGGGAGGTCTCGTCCAATATCTTGACAAAATCAGTTCCAACCAGTTTCACTGTTCCGGCGTCTACTGCTTCCGGGCGTTCGGTGGTATCGCGCATGACCAATACCGGTTTTCCCAATCCCGGAGCTTCTTCCTGAATACCGCCGCTATCTGTCAGGACGATGGCAGATCGCTCCATCAGATAAACGAACGGAAGATATTCCTGCGGCTCTATAAAGAACATGTTCGGAAGATGCGTATTTCCGAACACCTCCTGTATAGGTTTCCGTACATTCGGGTTCAGGTGCATCGGATAGACAAAGTCTACATCCGGATATTTTTTAGCTAAAGTTTTGATAGCTTTACACATGGCTATAAAACCAGTACCAAAATTTTCCCTGCGATGACCTGTTATTAAAACCAATTTCCGGTTACTTTGTTCTGACAGACGGGCTATTTTATACCCCGCTGTTTCCAGGTCTGCAATAAGCTGTTGGCGTAAATTGTCCTTATTCTTTATTTGACTGACCACATGATACAAGGCGTCTATTACAGTATTGCCTGTTACTGTGATCCGGTTCTCATCTATCCCTTCCGCAAGCAGATTTTTTTTACTTAAAGAGGTAGGAGAGAAGTGATAAGAAGCTATTCTCCCCGTGATCTGGCGGTTCATTTCTTCCGGCCAGGGACTGTATATATTATGAGTACGCAATCCGGCTTCTATATGTCCGACGGGTATCTGTTGATAAAAGGCGGCCAGGGCGGCTGCGGTAGAGGTGGTCGTATCGCCGTGTACCAGTACCAGGTCGGGGTTGGCTTTTTGCAAAACGTCTCTCATATTGGTCAGGACACGGGCGGTAACATCATATAAATCTTGTCCCTGTTTCATTATGTTGAGATCGTAATCGGGATGAATATCAAAAAGGTGAAGAACCTGATCCAGCATCTCCCGATGTTGTCCGGTGACACAAACGATTGTTTGGAACTGTTCCGGATATTTTTGAAACTCCTTGATCAGCGGAGCCATTTTTATTGCTTCGGGGCGAGTCCCGAAGACCAGCATAATCTTTTTCATTTTGTTTCTTTTATTACATGCAACATTTGTTCAGCGAGAAGTTTACGGTTGAAGTCGTGAGCCAGTTTCCGACATCCTTCTTTGCATTTTTCATATAAAGCGGAATCAGAAAGAAGCAGATGCAGCTTCCGGTTAAAATCATCTTCCGACTCCGGCTCGAAGCACAATCCTGCCTGATAAGATTCTACGATCTGGCGGGCTTCACCGTCCACACCCATAAGAATAGGGATTTCCATACCTGCATTCTCAAATATTTTGGAAGGAATGACTGTCGTGAATAAATCGGATTTGCGTAAATTGATCAAAGCAATATCCAGAATAGATATGTATCGTTTTACCTCTTGCTTGGAGACCGGATCGAGCATGGTTACATTCTTTATATCTAATTGCTCTTTTCGTTTTAGTAAATTCTTTTTTTCTGCTCCGGTCCCGATCAGCAGGAAATGATAATTGTTTTTACCATCCATCCCGGCTGCACATTGCAGTATGAAATCCAGTTTATGAGCCATCCCGTGTGTACCTATGTAACCGATGATTTTTTTCCCTTCCAGATGTAGCTCTTTGAGTAACTTCCGATCTTTTTCTGCCGGTTTGAACTTTGTTAAGTCTACTCCGTTCTTTATCACAACTATCTTTTGAGGTGATATTCCTTTTTCTTCCAGCCTTTTCTTGAAAGAGTCGGTTACAACGACGATCTTTCGGGCTGACTGATAACATCTTTTCTCTTCCCATTCAAAAAAGCGAATGACCGGATTGTCTTTCATGGCCCCGACGGTCTTGATCGATTCAGGCCACAGATCCCTCACTTCCATGATCCAGGGTTTTCTTTTCCAAAAAGCCAATGTGCGTCCGGAAAGAGCCGTGAAGAATTGGGGAGATGTTGCTATGATCATATCAGCCTGCTGGAAAAGACCGGCGAAGAAAGAAGAAACGGAGAAGCTGATGTAATCGAGCGTACGTTTCAGGAATCCTTCGTTGGCGGTGATATAACTCCATACACGGATCACTTTGATGCCATCCATGTATTCCGTCTGATACAGTTTATTCCGGTACCCTTCGTATACCTTTCCCTGTGGAAAATTGGGTGTGCAGGTGATAACTGTTACTTTTTCTCCAAGCTGAACCCACTCTTTGCAGTGCTCATAGGTTCTGCTGGCAGGTGCATTTACCTCCGGGGGAAAATTGTCGGTAAGAAATAAAATGTTCATTTGTGTTTTACTCTTATGTTAGTCGCAGCGTATCGTGTATTGCATTTGATTGGTAAATGCGATTCCTATTCTTTTAGTTGCGACTCGTTTATTATATTCGAAAGCTATTTCACAGTCTTCGATCCATATTTCATCTGTTCCGTAAAAATTGAAAATTGCCAGGTTTGTTTTTATAGAATCATTATTGACGGAGATGATCCGGATATCCGGATGAAGATGGATCAGATTGATTCCGTTTTTCCCGGATATGGGTAGAAGAGAATCACAAATCATAATCTCCTTATCATTCATATTGAAGATTCGTTGATGTTCGACTCTTGATTCCCTGAAACCGTTGTGGCATGCCGTAATACAGTACTTATCTTCTTTTAAGCCCGTGATCTTTGCCCGCTGTGCCACCCTGAAGCCTCCCCACACTTCACTGGAACTCTTTCCATTTACCAGTACGGTATTGTGGGCACGCGTCTCGCGTTCATATTGTCTGCGTTCATTCTTCTCATAAGTTGAAATACCCGAATCGATAACCAAAGGCTTCCCGTCGATACGTAATTCATAATTGAACGTATCGGCATGGGCATGTCCGGGGATATAATCGGGACCGATGTTCCCGACATCCAGAACCATTTCAAAAGGTCCGGATACAAATTTGCGGTAGCCGCTTTCTTTCAGTTTATGAACCGACCATTGAAGATCCACCCGTTTAGCATAGGCAAATAATTCTTTTGACGTCGGCGCTATCCCGTAAGCGGAATCATTCAGTAAAGGGATTGTTCCGTCTTTATAGATGATCGCGTTCAGCCAACTAAGCATAAGCCGGGCTTTTTCTTCCAGAAAAGAAATAACATATTCTTGCCCTTCAAAACGCTCATTATATTTTAAAGCATTGATACAGTCCAGCAACCGGTCCAGAAGTATTTCATGATACATCGGGCTTAATTCATAATGTGCTCCATCGGGAAGGATCTGTTCATTCAGTTCCTGCGTCAACAGCCAGACTGCTTTTTCGTAAAACTTTCCTTCCTGAAAATAAAGACCTCCCCATAAAAGCGAATAAGCGTTTTCCAGAAGGTGATTGCCTGATAAATGATATTCTAAATTGCCATATAAACAGAGATACTGGAAGTAGAGCGAACTGTCCCATTTCTGTAGTTCTTGTGCCGGGATCAGTTCGCGGTAACGGGAAATGCATTTTATCCAGTTAATACCTCTGAGTGCGGTAGGATAGGGTTCCATGCCCGGTCGATTCAGTGGAAGTACTTCAATGAATGAATTGATCCAATAAGACGCTTCTTCAAAAGTGATATTCTTTTGTAAAAGAAAATCCATATAATTCAGGTTATAGAGCCATAATGCACCTTGCCGTTTGTCTTCCCATCCGGCGAAGTCTGCATCCAGGTTTAGGAATGTGAAAGTATTTTTACCCAGATACCCCGTAGGTTTTTCTATATAAGGAATAAGTTCCAGTCCATGACTTTGTTTTTGAATGGCTGACCTCCAGGCTACTTTTTTATTCCGGACGGAAGGCGGAACGATCTTATGCGCTACCTGATGTACAATCTGCCGGAGTTTCAAATGTTTAAGCGTATGGTAATAAAGTTTGAACTTCATATGGGCCTATTCTATCGTAACCCACCGATTTTCTTTCATGCTGGTAATACATCCGAAAGAAGCGTTGGTCGTGTTTATAATGCTTTCGAAAGGGATTAACGGTCCGCCTCCGGTTTGGATCCGCTCATTCAATAATGCAAACTGTTGTTTGTGTCCTTTGTCCATATTACTTTTCATAGAGCTAAAGCCTTTTACTCCGAACCCCTCCAGCTTTCTCCAGTTATCAAGCACCAGAACCTGTTCTTGTGCGAAAACTTCGATCCGTTCTTTGGCATACGATCTGGAACCGTTGGCAAAGTAGTTGATAACCGCATTGCATCCGTTGGCATATCGCAAAAGAATACTCGCATTATCTGTATTATCCTGTGGGTTTATCCCCATCGGATTCATACATACGGCGATCACATGGCTATCTGCGATATAAGAGCAGAGATCGATGAAATGGCAGGCTTCGCCGATAATACGGCCTCCACCTGTTTCCGGATCATGTACCCAGAAGTCTGCCGGTATGAATCCGGCATTCATTGTCGCTACGATATTCTTAGGGCCATTTCCGGAGAGCTCTTTCATTTTTTTTGCAAAAGGTGAGAAGCGTCGGTTGAAGCCTACTGTCAATGTGATATTTTCGGGAGCATTCCGGTAAGCGTCTATGATAGCTTCCAATTCATTCCTGTTTAGGCATAATGGTTTTTCAACAAAGACACTTTTCCCCTTGTTCAATGCTTCTAAAACCATGGGAGCATGTAGATTATGCCGTGTGGAGATGATCACCAGATCGACTTCCGTATCATCCAGTATCACTTTATAATCGGAAGTGGCATAAGCAATTTTAGCTTTCGATGCCAGTATCTTGGCCGATAATCCTTGTGCACTGGCAATATATTTGATTTCCGCCTGTACTTTGTTCAAAGACGGGATGATCATCGAAGAAGTAAAATTACCCGCCCCGATAATACCGATCACCCCTTTCCCGGGTTTGAAATCGTGATTATAAACAGGTATCGTTGTTTTTATTTCCGTTGTTTCCGGATACCGGATAATCGATGCGATCGATCCTTTTTTGCGCATATCACCGTATATCGCGTTGTAGTTATCCAGATCGACCTCTTCGGTAATGAACGGTTTCACATCCAGTATTCCGGCTGATAAAGCCTGCAGAACAGTCTCGAAATTTCGTTTCTCCGTCCACCTTACGTATGGAAGAGGATAGTCTATCCCTTTGTTTTCATATATTTCATCGTATCGTCCCGGACCATAAGAGCAAGAAACCTGGAAAGATAGTTCTTTCTTGTAGAAATCGTCCCTGCGCATATTTAATCCGATAACACCGACAAGAATGATTCTGCCCCGTTTTCTGGACATTTCGCAAGCCTGATGAATAACATCGTTACTTTTGGCAGAGGCTGTAATTAATATACCATCAGCACCGATATGATCTGTTTGTTCCTGTACGAACCTGACAGGGTCCGTGCCTTCTTCGGGCGTAATAGCCAATATGCCTTGTTCGTTTGCTAAACTTACTTTTTGCCGGTCATAATCGATGCCGATCACTTTACAGCCGTTTGCCTTTAAAAGCTGTGCCGTAACCAACCCGATCAGTCCCAATCCGACAACGACGATCGTTTCTCCTAACTGCGGATTTAATAAACGTATCCCTTGTAAACCGATAGATCCTATAACAGTAAAAACCGCTTCTTCATCAGATACATTATCTGGTATCCGGGCTGCCAGGTTTTTAGAGACACAGACAAATTCTGCATGATGTCCGTTAGAAGCAACCCGGTCACCTATCATAAATTCAGTCACACCTTTTCCTATGGCAATAACTTTTCCTACATTGCAATATCCAAGAGGCAGCGGTTGCCCGAGTTTATTGAATACGGCTTCAAGAGTCGGCTGTAAACCGTCTGTTTTTATTTTATCCAATACTTGTTTCACTTTGTCCGGTTGTTGCCGGGCCTTATCGACCAGATTGGCTTTGCCAAATTCAACCAACATACGTTCGGTTCCTAAAGAAACCAGTGTACGCGTTGTCTGAATGAGTATATAACCGGGTTTTACTTGTGGTACAGGTACATCTTCCAGTAAGGTTGAACCTGTTTTCAAATCTTGAATTATCTGTTTCACTGTTTAATGATTTAAATTGTATATAATTTCATTTTCTCTCCTGCAAAGCGGAAAGTTCTTTTCGATACGTTCCCGGGCATATCGGCTTAACTGGTCCGTATCTTGATTTAGTAGTTTTTCTATAGCTTTCGCTATATTTTCCGGTTCCGGAACGACCAATATGGCTGCATCTTTCACCACAACCGGTACTTCACCGACAGCACTTGTTATAACAGGTGCACCGCAACTCATAGCTTCTGCTATGGCAAGGCCGAAACCTTCATATCTGGAGGGTTGTAAATATATTCTGCAATTCCGGAGGTAATTGATCTTTTCTTCGGCCGATATCTCGCCGATCAGGAATATATTATTTTGTAAATTCAGTTTGCTGATATAATCTTCGACATAGCCGGATGCATCCCCTTTATGTCCGGCAATATATAGTTTGATATCCGGATGTTTGCCCATTAACAGATGGATAGCATCTATTATTTCCAGAATGCATTTTCGTTTGATATTTTCTTTTTCCATCCAGCAGATAGTAAACAAAAAATCATTGGAGCGATGAGGCAACGGGCTATATCTTTCGGTATCTATCCCGTGAGGACTGTATATTGTATTAGTTAATTTCCAATCTTTACGTATTTGCTCGTATTCCTGTCTGGAGACAAATATATTCTTATTCGTAAGCCGGGTTGCCAGCTTCAGCAATAACTGTTGCCAGTACGGGCGTTTAAAATAATCCCTGTCGGCTTCGGGACATTTGTAATTATACGTCCCTGTTATAAATGTTTTTTTCCCTTTGATCTTCCCAACAAGGACCGGATAGAGTGCATATGTCCACCACCAGATAAAAATAATATCGGCGTTCCAGTCTATCTCTGAATAATTTGTGGCTATAGTTAGGCCCGGATCGATCTTTTTCAGGATATCTATATCCTGTTTATAAAACTCTACGGTGTTGAGGAGTTTCCTGTTTTTTATTTTGCAAAAGAAGCAGATCTTCATATGGATCAATTATTTTTAATAGGATTAATATGTCTGTAGAGCCACGCCGTGAACCGTTTGTTCCAATGGAACAATAGAATGAACAAAGCCCTGTTTCTATTTTTTAAGAAAATGTGCAGGCTGTTTTGATAATGCGTATCGAATGTTTTTGACAGCTGCTGCAGAAACTTTTCTTTGTTTCCGGTTTCTGTAAGCATTAATTTGCAGTATATTAAAGCCGACCTGGATGCGATGTATATATCCCAGTAAGCAGATAATCCGGGATAAAGACGTGTGCATAACATCCGTATCTCCAAGGCCGCTTTTATTTCATCCATTTCTTTCAGGGAAAAGGAAGCTCTCGATAAACTGTTCGGTTCCAATACATAGAAATAAAGTTTCTGGTCGGAAAGGTACATTCGGTTGCATTGAGTCAGAACTTTGAACAGATACACCTTATCTTCTGATTTATATAAAGCCGGGAATCGGATATCTCTGAATTTACTGCTCCTGAATAACTTTCCCCAGGGAAAATTCTTTATTCTCTTTTGTTCGCTGAACATTTCCAGGCAGATAAAAGAACCTCTGAGTAGTTCGGGAAGAAGTTTTCTGCCGGATATAATCTCTCCCTTTTCCGTAACGGAATAATGGTCGACCTGTACAATGTCCGCTTTGTGCAGGACTGCATGTGACAACATCCGTGATAAGAAATCCTGTTCTGTATAATCGTCACTGTCGACGAAACAGAAATATTCACCGTTCATATATTCCAGCCCCTTGTTCCGGGCAATTCCGGGACCGCTATTCGTTATGTCCAGTACACAGATACGCTTGTCGTTACGTGCAAAACGCAGTAATATCCCGGCAGACGAGTCTGTCGACCCGTCGTTGACGAAGATCAGTTCCGTGTTTCGGTGACTTTGTGCCAGTAAAGAACAGATACATCTTTCAAGTGTCCTTTCTGCATTATATACCGGGATAATAACAGATATCAGCGGATCATTCATGTCGTTCTTCATTAAAAAAATCGTCGATAGTTCTTTTTAAAGTTTCCAGAAACTGTCTGCCGTACTTCAGGTCCGGTTCCAGATAATTCCCTTCTCCCCATTCATTCCATGACTTGACAATGACAATCCGTTCTTCCTCCGGTTTATCTTTTATATTTTCACAAACCTCACGAATATGTTTGGCAAATAATCCGGGGGTTGAGTTTTTAAGGATAAAACCACTGTTCTTTGAGCGCGGGGAGTGATCCCAATTGGGGATCAGGGTAGGATAGATGTGTATATCTTTATCTTCATCCGTTGTGAAATACCGGGAAGCAAAAGCGTAGTCGATCACATTCGGCATGCGGTAAAAGGTACGGAATAGTTTCAGGTAAACCTTATACTGAAAACTGATGTGCTGATTATAAAAATCCTTTTTCCTGTCCATATTGACTGCATTGAATCCTTTTTTCAGATAATCCTCAGGTTTTTGTAAAGTACATTCTCTTAATTGGGCGACAAAATGGATTCCTTCAAGACCATTTTCACGGGCCAGCTTGTTCCACAGGTCTATGAATTGTTCTATATCCGGTATTTCATCCGGATTGAATATCATAAAGAACGGTTTATTGTTCACCCTTACGTAACGTTTATCTTTAAACGCTTTGAGCAGATAATAGAAATGGGCGGTATGATCTTCCGTTCCCGGATACTCCTGTTTTATCAGTAAAGTATTATCTCCCGATTTATCGAACAGTTTTTTTTCCCAGCTATGATTTGCCCATGCCAGGCAAAAAGGAAAATCCGGTTTGCCGGAATCGACGACTTCTTCAAAAACTCTTTCTAACAGCATTCTTCCATTTCCGAACCAGTAATGCCAGTAGCAGAATGCTTCTATGCCATATTCATCAGCCATGTCCGCCTGTTCCTGTCTGATCTCCGGCAACCGCAGGTCATAATACCCCAGGTCGGCCGGTACTTTCGGTTGGTAGTGTCCCCGGAAAAGAGGACGTGCTTTTCCTACATTCGTCCATTCTGTAAACCCCTGTCCCCACCATCGGTTGTTTTCGGCAAACGGATAATATTGGGGCAGATAGAGTGCCAGCAGGCGTATATTTCGATCTTTACTCATATATTTATTTTTTATTTCTTAGATCAATTAAGTTTTGAGTTGCGTTGTAAAAAATAAGTTCCCGTCCGTAATGTTCTTTATTTGTGAAAACCGATTCATACGGATACCATAATTCATACCTGCGGGTATGATCGGCCAGACCGGAGGTATCTTTATAATAATAAAGCGATTTGTGTGCAAACAGGATAAACAATCCCAGGCAGGAAACAACTATCCCCAGTTGCTTACGCTTTTCCCGGGTAACATCGTATATCACATTGACGCTATAAGTGATAGCCAGAGGCGTCAGGTAATTGGTAAACCGGAAGATACCTTCGTTGAATCCTCCCAGAAAAGCGAAAAGAAGGAATACTTTGAACAGTAGATCCTGCCGGTTTTCCCCCGATTGTTCCGACCCTTTTCTTATCAGTCTGCCATGTACCAGATAAATAAGCAGATAACAGATGAAAGGCATTGAGTTGTTGATGATACCGTTCAGGTTATTCATCTCTCTGGTCCCATATGAGTGCATTTTTATTAACAGGATGCCCGGTAAAAAGGTAAGGGAATCCGTTTTATTTTGCAGTATATAGAACAAGCCGATGATCGTAATGAATAATATCGTCAATGAAACCTTGATATATTTTTTCTGCAATGTCATCATCAGGAACGGCAAAAAGAATAAAACAACGGCAGAAAGGTGGAATCCCAGGGATAACACACATCCGGCCGTATACCTTATCCATTTTTTATCGATCAGATTTTTCATATTGAACAGAAACACCGATATAGCCAGAGACTCTCTTAAAATCTCCATATTGAAATACAAAAAGTAAAACACATAATAGAGAAGGAGGCAGGCCAGTAAATGCCTGGAGTATTTATTGAAAAAAAAGACCATTGCCGTATTAATGATCAGGGCATGTATGATCTGCATAATGAAAAAACGGGTATCTATGGCTTTGGTTGTTGCGCAGAACAGATACCATAGCGGACCATATCCGTTTTCGTATAATCCATAATTTCTCAAATCCTTGAATAGCGGAAAAGAGGGATAGATATCCTGATAGTATAGAGAATCGCCCCCCACACGATATCTGAGTCCGGCAACCAGCACAAACAATATCCAGATGATATAACTTCCCGGTATTCTCCAGGATTTCTCACCCTTTATTTCCGATAAATACAGGAAAAAGAGAATCGTGAACAGAATCAGCAGATATATCATTTCTAAAACAGGGTTATAAACGAGGTTTCAAAAAGAGTTTCCTGATCCTTTTTCTCTGGAAAATAAAGAGAAGCAGCAGGTATGACAGCAGATAAATAATACCGGTAGTCATCATATCGAAGAAATTATTTACAGTAAAAGTAAACCTGAGTATCAGGAAAATGAATAAGGCTATCGAGAAAAGGGATGAAAAAGTGATGATAAAATCTTTTATATCCAACACTTTCCTCAAATAGAACAGCAGGAGCAAATGAACGACTGTCTCTGTAATAAGCGCCGAGTAAGCTGCCCCTTCAAAACTCAACCGGGGGATAAGCAGCAGGTTCAGCAATACATTGACGATGGTTCCGCAAATCACTCCCCGTGTCAGTTGCCGGATCTTGTCCTGCGTGATAAAAATATTGTATAAACCTAACCCTGAGTAGACAATTGTCGGTGCGACAATAGCTAATACCCTGTCTGAACCGTTAAATCCATTGCCGAATACAAACAAACATAACGTATGCGAAGTCAGTATCAGCAGGAACATAACCGGTATGCTGATGATCTGGGAGGCATATAACATTTGTGTCATTTTCTTCAAATACTCTTCCTGTGTCTTTTTCTTACTCAGATAAGCTAGCCGGGGCATCATAGTAATACCTAATATACTGATCATCGTGATCAGGATACGGGCAAGCTTATTCGGATAATCATAGACGGCGACAGCATTCACCCCCGATATATATCCAAGCATGATATTGTTCAGTGACAGATAGATAGTCGTAAAAATACTTGGCACGAACAGGAATATGGCCGGCTTGAATATAGCCCTCAATGAATTCCTGATCCCTGTAAAACGGATTTTTAACCCTATCCTCGACAAATTAGTCCAGAAAATGATATTGCTGATCAATAGAACACCCTGCTGTATAATAATATAAAGCGGCAGGTCATCCGTATCCTTTACAAAAAGGAAGATCAGTAAAGTTCCGATTATTTTGATCAGTATATTACGGGTAGCGATCAGATCGAACCGTTCGAAACCTGTATATACCCACGACAGGTCGGTCATTGTCGTGAACAGGACGATATTAAACAGGAAATAGATGGGGGTAATCTGCTGAGCAAAACAGACCCATATATTATATAAGGATATAGCCAGCAGATTAAAAAAGAACTGATATGTAATGCACTGGGAGAATTTTTTCTGTAGATTCTCCGGATGATCCCGCTGTTCGGCAAGCGATTTGGCGCCGTATAATACAATCCCCAGATTACCGACCAATGTAAAATAACTGGTGACGGATAATCCGAAAGAATTGGTACCCAATGCTTCTTCCCCCAATACCCTGGTCAGATAGGGTAATAACAGCAGGTTGATCAGTATACCGGAAACCTGTACGGAACCATTGAACAGTACATTTTTAATGATCCTCATGAATTGATCCCACAAAAATCCAGTATTATTTTATCGTCTGTATGTGGTAGTTCTTTGAATTCATTGTGTGCCACCATAAAGACAACGATATCCGCTTTTTCATAAGCCACCTTATAATCGGTGAGCTTGAAGACCTTATGTTCCTTTACATTCGGTTCGACCACCAGGATATCGGCATTATTGTGACTTTGCATCACTTTGGTCGTGATATATTTGGCAGGCGATTCCCTCAGATCATCTATATTAGGCTTGAAAGCCAGCCCCATCATGGCAACGACAGGCTTCCGGTGATGCTGTAATTCAAATTTCAACATCTCCTTTTCTATCTTTTCTGCACACCAGAAAGCCTTATAATTATTTATCTCCCGTGCCTTGGCGATCAGTTGCGATTCGTAGGGAAACTCGGCAGTGATGAAATAAGGATCGACAGCAATGCAATGACCACCTACACCGGCTCCCGGCTGCAGGATATTCACACGGGGATGCTTGTTTGCCAGTTCGATCAGTTTCCAGACATTGATACCCGCTTTATCGCAGATAAGCGACAACTCGTTAGCGAATGCGATCTGTACGTCGCGTGAGGAGTTCTCGGTTAGTTTACACATTTCAGCAGTTTTGGAGTTCGTCTTATGCAACGTACCTTTCACGAAGCGGCTGTAGAATCCGACAGCCGTTTCCGTCGACTCTTCATCGATACCCCCGATAACCCGGTCGTTGTGCACCAATTCATAAATCACATTTCCCGGAAGTACCCGCTCCGGGCAATAAGCGATAAATATATTATCTTTCAGCTCCGGGCGGAGTGAGAATATCAGTTGTGTCATTTTTTCCGTCGTTCCTACAGGCGACGTCGATTCGATCACGAACAGATCCCCTTTTTTCAATAACGGGATGACAGACCGGGTCGCTGTTTCCACATACGAAATATCCGGTTCATGGTTCCCTTTGAATGGTGTCGGTACAACGATCAGGTAGACATCGCTCACCTCCGGTTCGACTGAAGCTTTCAGATGGCCTGACGCCACTACCTGCTGACAAAGTTCCTGCAGTCCCGGTTCGACGATATGTATTTCCCCTTTGTTTGTCATCTCTACAACCTGAGGGTTAATGTCTACTCCAATTACCTCGATGCCGTTTTCGGCTGCTATTATTGCTGTGGGAAGACCTATATAACCTAATCCCATAAAACATGCTTTCATAATTCAAATGATCCTTTTAAATGATTTTCTTTTTTTCAACGAATTCTTTTTGTTTTGTATTTTATCCAGACAAACGTTCAGAGCCGTCCAGATCACTATATCTCCAATAAATAGAATATTGATATTTATATAAGGGGCCAGTACGATATTCAAACTGCTGAATGCCCATGAAATTGCCAGGATATAGAGTAGTGCCTTGTGGGGGCTGCACCCTATTTCCAGGAATTTATGGTGTATATGATTTTTATCGGGTGAAAACAGGCTTTTACGTCTTCGGAACCGGATCAGCATGACCCGTATCACATCGAACATCGGAACGATCAATGTCGAAAATGAAATAAGGATGGCACTGGTGGTATAAGGAGAGATGTCCGGGGTATACGCCGCATAACTGATACAGAGAAAAGCCAGGATATACCCCAGGGTCAGGCTTCCGGTATCCCCCATAAATATCTTCCTTCCGTGTTCCGCCTGTCCGAACACATTATAATAGAAAAAGGGGATCAGTACGCCCAGTGTTGAGAAAGACAACATCGCATACGACCACATATGTTGATGCAGAAACAAAGACCCTAATATCAGCAAGGCAGTCCCGCTTAATCCGGATGCCAATCCGTCGATACCGTCTATCAGATTGATTGCATTCGTAATAAAAACGATTGCAAAGATAGTCAGCGGCATACCGATCCAGGGGGCCAGTTCATAGATACCGAAAAGACCGTAAAAGTCATTGATCCACAATCCGGAAAGTGGGAGTAGGGAGGCTGCTAGAATTTGTACGATAAATTTGGTATGGTATCGCAGACCTATCAGATCGTCTTTGATACCGGCCAGATAGAGTACGATCAGCCCGCAGGTAAGTAAATAGAAATCGGGAGTGATATGCGGAGTGATATTTTGAGGAATTTTCAACCCGTATAAATACCCCAGATACGAGATCGCGGAAACGAAAGCCAGCGAGAATAAGATAGTCGGTGCAAATGAAATCCCTCCCAGACGGGGGATAGCACCCGTGTGTATTTTTCGTTCGTTAGGCATATCAAAGAGTCTTTTTGTCAAAGCCACGATCAATATGCGTGGAATGATCAGCATAGATAAGACTACTGATATGATAAAGGCCAGTAAAATCAAGACATATATCATTTGCGTTTGAAGTTAAGTTATACGACAATGTTCGTCAGTCCCATCTGGTCACTGACGTTGATTCATTAGCATAAAAACATACCGGATCATGGCATTGGGAGGCGTCCCTTATGCAGGTATGTGTTTTTTGTTTAGTCGCTATATAAACAGAAGATTCCTTGATTCGTTCACAAATAGGAGGTCAATTACTCTATTTTAACTATGAATATCAATGCTTTGGAAGGCTCAAAAAAGAAAGACCTGTGTTTGGGAAGCTATAATTTTCATAGTTAAAATAGAGTTCTCATTAGAAGATGTATTTTTCATAAATGATAAATGAATCTAAATTCGAAAAAAATATTAAAGAGCATACAGTTGCAGAATGAGTTGTTTTTACTCTCCAAAAAGACCCTCGAAAATGACCGAAAAACCTATTTAAAGGCGTATAAAAGGGCTTGTATCCGTAGATTTTGAGCTTAAAAACAGGTTTTTGTATATTTCTGATAACCTGTGTGTTAATAAATCGGATATGCCTTGTAGCTACTTCTCGATAGGGGTGAGAATGACGAATTTAAACGATCGTTTATTCTCGCCATTATTTAGGTTTTTTTAAGTGTTAAATTTAAGCATTGAAAGATTCATTATCCCTTGTCTAACAAGGCATGATGAATTTTTTATTTTGTTTGTTCAGAAATTAATGCATACTTTTGCAGTGACTAAAAAAAACGATCGTTTTTCCTAGTCATTATCGTCGTTACAGCTTTGTGACTGACGACCTTCTGTGTATCAATTATATAACTAGTATTAATGTCCTATCTTTTGATAATCACCACTTCGGTGATTCCAATATTACACCCGTTTTTGAAATTCTCCGGTGTTTGGTAATAGCTTTCAGAGTTATTGCTCTGATATATCTATGCTTTCCGGGAAATTCATAACCATATTCATACCCTTCTTATGACAATGAACTATCATTATATAAGTTTACAGCATTTTTTTTCTCGTCTGATAAAAATGAGATACATTAATAAGTGGATCATTTTTTGGTTTGACTTGCTCATTTCGTTATCAGTTTCATTGATTGGAGTATTAGGACTTTTTTCCTTTTTGCGTATCCCATACACCCAGGCGGATGTTTTGAAAGGTGCATTTGCTTCTTTAGTAGGAAGTTTGATCGCCTTTTTCACGTTTAAGGTGTATCATGGGGTAATCCGTCATTCCACCTTGCGTGGTTTATGGAGGATTTGGGGAGTTGCTGTATTGAAATCAATTGTCCTGTGTACGTTGCTTTTGGTCTTAAAAGCTTCGTTTACTCCCAAGGTTTATCTGGTCGGATTGTTTATCGATTGTGTTCTGACAATGTTGATGTTGGTCACCTTTCGCATTTTCATTGTGAACATGTATAATATGGTATTGCTGCAGTTCGGTAAAAAGCGAAAACAGGTGTTGGTCTATGGTACCGGTGATGAAAGTGTTATGATCGCTTCGACTGCAACCCGACATATTTTTGTTCAGGATTATTGTATAACCGGCTTCCTTACCTTCAACAAAGAGAAAAGGAATTTCCGCATCGCCGAATTGCCTGTTTATCAGGTTGCCTCTCGTGAAGACCTTTTGAAGTTAGTAAACCGGAACTCTTTGGACGGAATACTTTTTCCTAATCTGAAAACAGTACAGTATGAGAAAGAACGGTTGATCCGTTTCTGTGAACAGATCTCTTTGCATACTCTGGTGGTTCCCGAGATGGAAGAGGTTCATAACGGAACGATAAAACGGTCTATCCGTGACATTAAGATTGAAGACTTGTTGGGACGTGATGAGATCAAGATCAACATGCAGGAGATAGCTTGCTTGTTGGAGAATAAGGTGATACTGGTTACAGGTGCTGCCGGTAGTATCGGTAGTGAAATTTGCCGTCAGCTAGCTCATTTCCCTATTTGTAAATTGATTTGTTTTGATTCTGCCGAAACTCCGATGCATAATTTGCGTTTGGAACTGGAAGATAAGTATCCTAACCTGAGTTTTGTTCCTGTGATAGGAGATGTCCGCAGCGAAGATCGTTTGGACTATGTTTTCCGAAAATGGCATCCGCATATTGTGTTTCATGCTGCTGCGTATAAGCATGTACCGTTGATGGAGGAGAATCCTTGCGAGGCAGTGCGGGTTAATGTTTATGGAACACGGTTGGTTGCAGATGCTGCCGTAAAGTACGGAGTTGAAAAGTTTGTAATGATTAGTACGGATAAAGCAGTGAATCCGACTAATATTATGGGGTGTAGCAAACGGCTGGCTGAAATTTATGTACAGAGCTTGAATTTGGCTATAACCAAAGGTGAGGTACAAGGATGTACTAAATTTATAACAACCCGCTTTGGAAATGTTTTAGGAAGTAATGGTTCTGTTATACCTCGTTTCCGTGAACAGATTAGTAATGGAGGTCCAGTCACTGTAACTCATCCGGATATAATTCGTTATTTCATGACGATACCTGAAGCTTGCCGATTAGTTTTGGAAGCAGGTACAATGGGGAATGGAGGCGAGATCTTTGTATTTGATATGGGGGAACCTGTGAAGATTGTTGATTTGGCGCGGCGAATGATAGAGCTTTCGGGTATGGAGGTTGGAAAAGATATTGAGGTTGAGTATACGGGATTACGTCCTGGGGAGAAGTTGTATGAGGAGCTTTTGAGTAATAATGAAAATACAAAAGAAACACCTCATAACAAAATCAGGGTTGCTACAATTGAAGAATATGATTATCTGTATGCATGTAAATGTATGGATATTTTGTCGGAATTTTCCCGCAATGTAGAAATATTAGAGATGGTAAGAGGTATGAAAAGATTTGTTCCGGAGTTTAAAAGTAAAAATTCTGAGTTTGAAAAATTAGACAAGTAGTATAATAATGAATATAGCAATTGTAGGTACTGGCTATGATCTCCATTTAAAAGCAATGAGCTATTTAGAGTACTTGTTTCACATGGATATTAGCGCATGGAATTAGAAGAAATACTAAAGAGGAAGTTCCATGGAAAACTGTAAGAGTGGTCTGATGAAGGCTGGATTCTGCAATCAATTTCATCCGAATGATACAGGTTTTCCTGAGACTATAATGCATATTGTTGTTAATGAATAATTTAATAATGAAAAAGAAAGTAATGTTAGTTTTTGGCACTCGACCTGAAGCTATAAAAATGAGTCCTTTAGTAAAAGAATTTCAGAAGTGCACTGACGAGTTTGATACTATTGTATGTGTAACTGGTCAGCATCGTGAAATGCTAGATCAAGTACTAAAGATTTTTGAAATTACTCCAGATTATGACCTTAACATCATGAAACAGGGGCAAGATCTTACTGACGTTACCGCCCGCGTGCTGACTGGTATGCGAGATATACTCAAGGATGTACGTCCTGATGTTGTTCTGGTTCATGGTGATACTACTACTTCAACTGCAGCAGCAATGGCCGCATTCTATGCTCAGATACCAGTAGCCCATGTGGAAGCAGGGTTGCGTACATATAATATATATAGCCCGTGGCCAGAGGAAATGAATCGTCAAATTACAAGCCGTATTGCTACCTATAATTTCTCTCCGACCCCTCTTTCTGAATCTAATTTGAAAGTTGAGGGGGCCTTTGGTAACATCTATGTAACCGGCAATACAGTTATTGACGCTCTCTACACGGTAATAGACAAATTAAAGAAGAATGAAGCGCTGGCAGCCGAACAAGACAAAGCTCTTGCTGAAGCTGGCTATGACGTGAGCCGTCTTGCTAATGGTAAAAAGCTAGTTCTGATTACAGGTCACAGAAGAGAAAACTTTGGTGACGGTTTCATCCATATATGCACTGCCATCCGTGACCTCAAGAATAAATATCCGGAGGTTGACTTTGTCTACCCCATGCATCTCAACCCAAACGTACGTAAGCCAATCCACGAGGTCTTTGGTGAGAACTTGGAAGGTCTTGGCAACATGTTCTTCATCGAACCACTTCAGTATCTGGAGTTTGTTTATCTCATGTATAAAGCGAATATTGTTCTTACAGATTCAGGTGGCATTCAGGAGGAAGCTCCAGCTCTTGGTAAGCCTGTTCTTGTGATGCGCGATACTACCGAGCGTCCCGAAGCTCTTTCCTGCGGTACAGTTCATCTTGTAGGTACTGATTATAACAACATCATGAATGAAGTCAGTATTCTCCTCGATAATTCTGAAGCATACGTCAAGATGTCTCATGCTGTCAACCCTTACGGGGATGGACAGGCCTGTCGCCGGATTGCTGATGTTCTTGCAGGTAAAGAGACTGACCGATATGAGGTGTTATAATTTAGAGTGCCCAAAAAAAACAAAGTGTTGGATACCTGGGTTTTATAGATTTTGAATTGAAAGAATATACAATATGGATAGACCTAGAATTATTGAGTTACCTAAATTTTTGGATGAGAGGGGAAATCTTTCATTTGTCGAGAATAACACCCAAATTCCATTTACTATCAAGCGAACGTATTGGCTTTATGATGTTCCGGGAGGTGTGAACCGTGGTGGACATGCAGAGAAAAATAATGAAGAACTCATTATTGCCATGTCCGGTTCTTTTGATATAATTGTGGATGACGGAGAAGAGGCACGTACCTTTACTCTTAACCGTTCATATTACGGACTTTATATCCCCAAAGGGGCTTGGAGAGAAATTCTTAATTTCTCCACCAATGCAATTGCATTGGAGTTTGGTAGCATCCCGTATGATGAAAAAGATTACATACGGGATTATAATGATTTTCTTGCATACGTAAAGTCAGAACAAGGTAGCAGTTCAGTATCTATAGATACAAGAAAAAATACAACCGTAATGCAGATAAGGAAATATAATGTTTTCGACTGTTCTATAATAGAATTTGATAAACACCATAGTAACCGTAAAGGAAATCTTACTGTTGTGGAAAATGGAAAGACACTTCCATTCGATGTGAAACGTGTATATTACCTCTATGATGTACCTGGTGGAGAGTCTCGAGGTTCCCATGCTCATCGTAATTTGGAACAGTTGATGGTAGCAGTATCAGGATCTTTCACTGTAACTCTGAATGACGGTAAATGTAAACGTTCTTTTACTCTTAATCGCCCTTATCAGGGGCTCTGCATCAAACCGGGACTTTGGCGTGATCTTGATGATTTTTCTTCAGGTTCAGTTTGTATGGTTCTCGCCAGTGAGGTTTATCAAGCAGAAGATTATATCCGTGACTACGATGAGTTTGTTAAATTTCGTAATGAAGAATAATCTATCAGTATTCAAATCTTACCATATTATGATACATCCTTTAGCTGACTGTCAATCTCCTAATGTCCCTGACAATACACGTATTTGGCAGTTCTGTGTCATCCTTCCCAAAGCAACCATTGGTGAAAATTGTAATATATGTTCCCACTGTCTTGTAGAGAACGAAGCCATTGTTGGTAATAACTGTACTATTAAGTGTGGGGTTCAGTTATGGGACGGCATTGAACTTGAAGACAATGTTTTTATTGGAGCTAATGTCACTTTTACCAATGATATGTATCCACATTCACATAATACCAATTGGATACTTCAGAAAACTCGTATCTGTGAAGGAGCAACTATTGGAGCAGGTTCAACCCTTTTGCCAGGTATTACCATTGGTGCGGGAGCAATGATTGGTGCAGGTTCTATGGTCACTAAAGACATACCAGCTGGTGAAGTTTGGGTCGGTAACCCTGCCCATTTTGTGAAGAAGGTGAGTGATATATAAACTTAGAGTATTAAAAAAAGAGATATGAAAATCCCATTTCTTTCATTGAAAGATGTAACAGCTCTTCACGGAGTTGAGATTAATGAAGCGGTTTCACGAGTAGTCAATAATGGCTGGTATCTTCAAGGTCAGGAAAACGAGCAATTCGAAGAGCACTACTCTAAATATATTGGCTGTAAATACACAATTGGTTGTGCAAATGGTTTGGATGCTCTCATTTGGATTTTTCGTGCTTATATAGAGATGGGAATAATGCAGCCAGGTGATGAGATTATTGTACCTGCTAACACCTATATTGCAACTATTCTCGCCATAACAGAGAATAATCTTATTCCTGTGCTTGTGGAACCTAAACTCAATACACTTGAAATTAATGACGATCTAATCGAGGCTTATATTACTCCAAAGACCAAGGCCATTGCCGTAGTGCATCTCTATGGTCGTCTTGCTATAACATCTAAGATACTGGAACTTTGTAAGAAGTATAACCTAAAGTTGGTCGAGGATAATGCACAAGCTCATGGTTGTGTGTATACCCCAACAGGTCAACGTACAGGTTCTGTTGGTGATGCTGCTGGGCATTCATTTTACCCGGGCAAGAATCTTGGTGCATTGGGTGACGGTGGTGCGGTAACTACCAATGATCCGGAACTTGCGGTAGCTGTTCGTACATTGGCAAATTATGGGTCACAGAAAAAATATGTCTTTAAGTATACTGGTCGCAATTCTCGTTTGGATGAAATACAAGCAGCTGTTCTTAATGTGAAACTTAACTACTTGGAGAGGGACAACCAACATCGTAAGGATATAGCCGCATACTATATTGGACATCTTAATAATAAGTATGTAACCCTTCCTGATACTCTCCCAATGGAGCAGAATGCTTTTCATCTTTTTCCGATTCTTGTCGGTGAGGGCAAACGTGATGCATTGCATGACTACTTGGGACGAAATGGAGTAGGTACTGTTATTCATTATCCTATTGCTCCTCACAATCAGGAATGCTATGTTAACGAAGTTTGGAACAAACCACAACTTTCTTTGCCAATTACTGAGAAGATAGCTAATGAAGAATTGAGTCTGCCTATTGGACCTTCCATTCCTATTGAAAATGTGGCTGAGGTTGTTAAACTAATTAACGACTTTAAATAACCAAAACTTATACAGTAATATTACCAGTGTGTTGAATATTTGAACTATATAGATCCAAGTATGACTTCTTATTCTGAAAACAATAAGCGTATTCTGAAAAATACAGGTATGTTATATATTCGTATGATATTTACGGTTATAGTGAATCTGTATACATCTCGTGTCATTTTAAATGTTATTGGGGTAGAAGATTTTGGTATTTATAATTTGGTAGGTGGTGTTGTTGTATTACTAGCTTTTCTTAGTTCTGCTTTGACAAGTGCGACGCAACGTTTTCTAACTTTCGAATTGGGCAATAATGAGATTGCTGGCTTTCAGAAAGTTTTTAGTTTGAGTCTGTTGATCTATTTAGGGCTTGCTTTAATCATTGTATTATTATTAGAGACTGTAGGCATTTGGTTCTTGCACTCATGGCTTCAAATACCCAGTGGACGAATGTTGGCTGCAAATTGGGTATATCAATTTGCCTTAATTTCGTTTATATTCTCAATGCTTCGCACTCCTTATAGTGCTGCTGTAATAGCTTATGAACGTATGGCATTCTTTGCTTATGCCAGTATAGTGGATGTAATATTGAAATTACTGATTGTGTATTTACTAATAATTTTACCGTTTGATAAATTAATCATATATAGCTTGTTGGTATCCGTGGTTACTTTGGTCATTAATTTGTTGTATTATTTTTATTGCGTTATGAAATTGGATGGTTGTCGGTTTTCTTATAATCGAGACTATGGATTGTTTAAGCGGTTGTTAAATTTCTCCGGTTGGAGTTTGTTGGGTAGTTTCTCTGTTGTGGCAACTAATCAGGGAGTAAATATGGTTTTGAATATCTTTTTTGGAGTAGTCGTGAATGCTGCTATGGGGATAGCTAATCAGGTAAATGCTGTTGCAGGACAATTACTGAATGGTTTTCAAACAGCATTTAATCCACAAATTGTTAAGTATTACGCTATAAATGATAGGGATGGACTGTTGAACCTGATTTATCGTTCGTCTAAATTTTCTTATTTTTTGCTCATGTTAGTTTCTATTCCACTTTTATTCGAGATGCCTAAAATTTTATTTTTATGGCTATATGAGGTGCCTCAATATACGATCGAATTTTGTAGATTAATGCTGATTGCTTCATTGTTTGAATCATTATCAGGTCCTCTGTGGATGGCTATTCAAGCAACAGGATGGATTAAGACATATCAGTTTTTTGTATCTTTATTGTTTTTGTTAAATTTGTTGCTTCCTTGTGTGTTGTTTTCTTTGGGGTACCCTCCAATGATGGCTTTTATTATTAGAATATTTGTAGCTGTAGCCCTTTTATATTATCGTATTTGGTATTTAAATAAAAAAATAAATATGCCAATAAAATGCTTTTTTGAAAAAGTTATATACCCAGGAGTAAAAGTTACTTTTTTTTCATGTATTATTCCGTTCATATTGTATTTCTGTTTTGAAAATATAACTCGTTTTATTCTAATGATGATTATATCTGTTCTTAGTTCTTTGTTGTGTATATATTTCGGAGGATTGAGTTTGGAAGAACGTGGATATATTTGTAATGTTTTGAATTCTAAATTAATTAAAAGATAAAATATGAAAAATGCTTTAATGCTGGTGGGTACATATCCATGGATTAATGTAGGTGATTATATACAAGCAATTGCAGCATCTCAATTCTTTGATCATGTAGATATGTATATAGAACGTGAACATTTAAATTCTTATAAAGGAGAACCTGTGAATATGATAATGAATGGTTGGTTTATGCATCATCCGGAAAATTGGCCTCCTTCAAATTTTATTCATCCTTTATTTGTCGCGTTTCATATAAATAGTAGTGTGGAAGAAAGTATGCTTTCTGATGAAAGTATTGCTTATCTGAAGCTTCATGAACCTATTGGATGTAGAGATATTTATACATTGAATTTATTGAGATCGAAGGGGGTGGATGCTTATTTCTCTGCTTGTTTGACATTGACTTTAGGTATGAAATATAATTGGCAAGGTCAAAGAGAAGGGAAGTGTTATTTTGTTGATCCTTATGTAGGAAATACTCAAAGTAGGAAATGGCTATTGAAGAGTACATTGTATACTTTGTTTAACTATAGTAGTGTTTGTCAACAAGCTAAAAAAATGTATGGTGGAAAAAGAGCATTTCGGAATATATTAAAAGCAGCTGGTTTTTTGTGGATTAATAATAAAGTATTCAGTAAGGATTTAATAGATAATGCCTCTTATGCATGTCATTGGATAGAAAACGATTCTTTATATCCATCTGATTTAGATAAAATAACTCATGCTGAATCCTTAATTAAGGAATATGCAAAAGCTTCGCTGGTTATTACTTCTCGTATTCACTGTGCTTTGCCATGTTTGGGCTTAGATACTCCAGTTCTTTATTTGCATAATTTGAATTTAATAAAAGATTCTTATTGTCGTCTAGAGGGGTTGATTGAGCTTTTAACAGTGATAAATTGTGATAACAATGTTCTTATACCTCAGTTTGAACTTAATGGAAAAATAAATTTGTCAACTAAAATTGAAAATAAAAAATCGGCAAAACGTTATATCCGAGAGTTAATAAATACCTGTAAAAAGTGGACGTCATAGGTTTTTGTGAAGTGTTCAATATGTTTGATTTTACTGTAAATTGTGATATAATCAAAAAATAAAGACCAAAGATGAATATATTATTCTTTTACACAGAAACAATTAATCCACAAAAAGGTGGAGTTGAGAGAGTAACTCATTCTTTGGCTAATTATTTCTGTGAACAGGGGAATTGTGTGTATTTTTTAGGTCAGCACAAAGATCACTCTTTTGTGGATTACAGGCAGCTTTATCTTCCTGATGAGAAGAAGTTAATGACTCTTGATAATAAACTTTTTTTCAAAGAATGTTTAGTTAGTAAAGATATAAAAATCGTTGTTAATCAAGGTGCGTTTTTGCCCGAATCTGCTGAATTTACATATTTAGCAAAAGAATGTAATGTGAGAATAATATCTGTTATTCATAATTCTTTGATTTCTACTGTAGTTAATTTGAAGGATATTTATCGAACACTTACCAAACAACTTCATCTGGGATTCTTATTGCCTCTTCTTGACTTAGGTATTAGTAAAGTGATCTTGTTGGAAATCTTTAAATTAAAAAAGAAAAAGCATTATACAAAACTTATTAATAATAGTGATGTATTTGTGTTGTTATCGGAGTCGTTTAAATGTGAATTGGGATTTCTGACAAATAGAATGGATTTAAGTAATGTTATTGCGATTCCAAATCCGACACAGATTACAAGATATGCATACCACAAGGAAAAAGAAGTATTATTTGTAGGTCGTATCAATACTACGCAAAAGAGAGTTGACCTACTTGTGGAAATCTGGAGTCGAATATGTCATGGTTTTCCAGATTGGAGATTAACTATTGTTGGGGAAGGTGGTGAATTAGATGCCTTAATAAAACAATCAAAAGAATTAGGAGCTATTAATATTTGTTTCACAGGTAGACAAGATCCTATTCCTTATTATGAACGTGCGTCTATATTTTGTCTGACATCTTCATTTGAAGGTTTACCAATGACTTTAATAGAATCATTGAATTATGGTGTCGTCCCTATAATTTTTAACTCATTTGCAGCAGCGAGTGATATAATTAAAGATAATTGGAATGGACGCTTGATTAATCCGTTTTCTATAGATGAATATGTTTCAGCGTTGACTGCTATGATGAGTTCGCCGAATGAAATGAAAAATTGGAGAGAACATGCTATTGAGTCTGCGAAGAAATATGATATTAATTCAATAGGTAATCAGTGGATATCAATTCTTAATAAAATAATATAGTTTAATGATTATATCATATATCATACTATCGTTTTTTATAGCTATAAGTATATTATATCAGTTAAATAGGTCTTTTTTTTCTAGATTTAATATTGCTGTTTTAACATTATTCGTAGGGTTTGTTCTGCTCCAAATTCTTCGTATATATTGTCAACAGTATTTTGGAGATATTTTAGAGTATAAAGAATTATTCAATGACTCAAAATCGTTTACTGATATTATAGGAAGTGGTATTGGACTAAGTTATTTTGCAGCTGAAACATCCCTTGATGTTGAGAGTGGATACCGTGTGTTAATGTCGTTGTTTAAGTCTTTCTCAGAAGATTATTCATTGTTCCTTTTTGGGGTATCAGTAATAGAATTGGCTACATTTTATTATTTTTGCAAAAAAATGAAGATAAACATTTTTTGTGCGTTGCCTATATATATAAGTTTAACTTATATAACATTTCAAATAGGTATGCTTCGTCAAGCTTTGGCGAGTTGTGTGTTTCTTTTTGCTATTTTGAACCTGCATCGAAAATGGCTTTATTTGAGTTTAATTACGATAGGATTCTTTTTTCATAGATCTATGGCATTTTGTGTTTTGTTAATATGGGTTGGCAAATTTGTTCATCCTAGATATTTAATATACGCATTTATTGTGTCTCTTGTTGTTTATATATTAAAGATAGAATTGGTGAAAGAGATGTGGGGGTATTTATTTGTGGATTATTCAAACAGAGCTAATTTTTATTTCAATGTAGAACGTGAAAATAACTATTTAGGTGTAGGTTTTTGGGAGCGTGTAATATCATTCGTGTTAATGACATTTCTTTATTATAGACTAATAATGAAACAAAAACGGATAGAATATGTAGCCCACAGTATAGTAAATGCTACTACATCCGAATCTATTAGAAGTTTATCCACGAAGAAAGCAAACTGTAAGATAAATAAACAGACGTTAGGTGATGTCAATGGCAATGTAATGACAGTTTTGTACAATTTGGGAGTTACTGTAATATTACTCCAAATGTACTTTTTTTCATCACCGACAATTACTAGTCGTCTTCGCTGTTATATCATGATATTTCCTATGATTTTCGTTGTTGAATATATAAGGCGTAATATAAATAATTACCAAAAACGCATCTGCTATATGATACCTGTATATGTATATTTGCTTTTATATTTATATGCGCAAGCTGGTTATTTAATGGGAATTGAGTGATTGTAGGTGATTTTTTGATTGTTGAATATCTTTTGAACGAAAAAATGAAGTAATCAATGGCAACAACAATTTGTTACTTTACAAGCAAGGATGATAATGACATCCGTGTTTTTCACAAAGAGTGTGTCTCGCTAGTTAAAGCTGGCTATGATGTTACCATGGTTTGTCCGAATGCAAAATCCAGAATACAACTAGGCGTTAAAATAATTGGAGTTGAATATAATGGTAAAACTGATTGGGAACGTTTTACAGTTCTTCCAAGAATTCTTTATCAGAAAGCATTGGAAGTGGACGCTGATATCTATCAGTTTAATGATCCTGCTTCAATTGGTTACGGCTCAAAGCTGAAGTGTATGGGTAAAAAAGTAATCTTCGATGCATTTGAAGATCATCCGTCTTTGTGGATGAATAGAGGGACTGGGCTTAAAGGGTTTTTCTACAAATTTGTAGGTTCTATATATAGACAGTATGAAATGGCTAAGTGTAAGGAATTTGATGCTGCCATTGTATGCTATCATTGGACACGAGACCGTTTTAAGAAAGTCAACAAAAATGTAGAGCTTGTTTTGAATTTTCCAATCATCAATTATGATGAAGTGAAAGAACGACCTGAACGTACAACTAATGATATAAAAATTTGTTATGCCGGAACTATATCAGATGCATGGAATATTCCTACGGTTATTAATACTATTGACAATCTTAATGGTGTTGAGTTCAATCTTGTAGGATGGACTAACAATGAGTTGATGAACCGGATGAAATCACTCAAAGGATGGGTAAAGGTGAATTATTTTGGGAAACTACCCAAACAAGAAGTGAACGAGAAAGTATATAACCACTCTGATGTAGGTGTAGCACTTTACCATTATTCACCTCTTTGCAAGGGGAAGGTTGGAAATATGTCTAATAACAAACTATTTGAATACCTCTTGATGGGAATGCCTGTTATCTGTACCGACTTTGATCTTTGGAAAGAAGTTGTAGAAAAGAATAAATGTGGTATCTGTGTAAACCCAAGCGATGTAAATGCTATAGCAGAAGCAATCACCTATATACAGGAACATCCAGCGGAAGCTTACCAGATGGGGTTAAATGGCCAGAAGGCTGCATTGACAAAATACAACTGGGGTTCACAAGAACGCATATTGCTTAGTGTTTATGAAAAAGTATTGAATAAAAAATCTGAAAATTATGACTCAAGAATTGAATAAACAAGTTGCATACGTAGTACTTTCATGTGATCCTTATTCTGATATATGGGATGCATATGGAGAATTATTTAAACGTCATTGGCCTGATTGTCCTTATGATTTTTATTTAGCTTCACATCAAAAAACGTTTGAAAAATATGGTTTCAAATCTATTCTAATAGGTGAAGACAAAAGCTGGAGCCATGGTCTTCTGACTGTTTTAGATTATGTTCAGAAAAAAGGTTATTCGTATGTAATGATTGCTTTTGACGATTTTTTAATTTCGAAAAAAGTGGATACAGACTATGTGTCTTCGGCTATAAATACATTCATCAACGACGGGGGTGAATGCTTGCGTTTTGATCCGATTCGTACATCTCGTTGTGCTAAATATAACAAGTATTATGGAAAAATGCATGATAAAGTACCTTATCGTGTTACTCTCGGATTTACACTTTGGGATATTGAAGTTCTTAAAAAAATAACTGTTGATGGCGAATCTGCTTGGCAGTTTGAGAAAAATGCAACAGAGAGAAGCTTTGAATATAAAGCTTTTTTCTGTACATGGAAGCACCCATTTAACTTTATAAATCTTATCAACAAAAGGAAACTTGACATTACAGAGTATCATAAACTGAAGAAACTTATACCTGAAGCTAAATACGACAGGGAACAGGTGTTTGTTTTAAAGGAACGCTTAAAAGGTTATCTTCTTTGTACTTTTCTTCGGTTTTATCCTGTTAAACATCAGTATACATTCCATAAGTTCTTTACAAAACCTATAAATATTTAATCTAACTGATATGAGTAAAATTCTTGTTACAGGTGGCTGTGGTATGATTGGCAGCAATTTGGTGAAGCGTCTTGTTAAAGAGGGACACGAAGTTACTATTATCGATAACCTTTGGAGGGGAAAGAAGGAGTATCTAAATGATAAGGATGGCATACCTGTCATTGATATGGACACACATTTCTTTAACCTTGACCTATCAATCAATGAGGGAATAGATGAAATTGTTGAACAGAATGAATATGTAATTCATCTCGCGGATATTGTAGCCGGGATTGATTATGTATTCAGTAACCAAGGCGATTTGTTCCGTCTGAACAACTTAATCAACACGAACCTATTCCACAGTGTACGTAAGGCTGGAAAGGATAAAGTCAAGGGGCTTATATATGTAGGTACTGCTTGTTCTTATCCTCTTACCCGTCAGAATTCTCTTGACGTAATACCCTTGAAGGAGGAGGAGCTTTTTCCGGCACTTCCTGAGTCTGCGTATGGTTGGAGTAAGTTGATGGGACAGTTGGAGATTGGCTTCTTAGAGAAAGAAACTGGTATTCCTTGTTGTACTCTTCAGTTTCACAATGTATATGGTTCACCTTGCGATTATGGTCAGAGAAGTCAAGTTATCCCTGCTCTTATTCGTAAAGCGATTAACTATCCTAATGAGGAATTCAATGTGTGGGGATCAGGTAAACAAGGACGTGCATTTATTCATGTAGACGATATTGTTGATGCTCTTGTTCTTGCTCTTGAAAAGGGCTGGGGGCATGGTTGGATTCAGATTGGTCCTTCTGTTTGTACTTCTATTCGTGAGATTGCAGAAACTGTGATAAGGATTAGTGGAAAAGATATTACACCATTTTATGATACAACTAAGCCTGAAGGTGACAAGGCTCGTTCGGCAGACTACAGTAAAGCCAAAGAAATTCTCGGTTGGGAGCCTAAAGTAAGTCTTGAAGATGGCTTGAAGCAACAGTATGATTGGGTGAAAAGTCAGATTGAAAAACATGTATAATATCATAAGAGAGTTATCGGAAATCGTAGCAAAACCTACAACTCATGAGGTTGGTTCAAAGAAAGTGTTACTGAATTCAAATGAAACAGTATCAGCAGTAACACAGATAGCTGTTACTTGCCTCGAGAAGGGAGAAAAAGTGGAAGCTCATATACATAAGACAATGGACGAACACTATTTTTTTCTAGAGGGGGAATCTATTTTGTTTTTGAATAATGAAAAACATGTTTGTAGGTATGGCACATACATTCTTGTATATTCAGGTGCAGTTCATTCATTGAAAGCGTTGACAGACATCAAATTTATTACAATAGGAGTTGCGTATGACAAATAATAAAATAGACAAGTAATACAAATTCATTTCGTAAATTTTGAATTATATGGAGAATAAAAATATCGCATTGATCACAGGTGTTACCGGACAGGATGGAAGTTACCTTTCAGAGTTTCTTTTAACTAAAGGCTATGAAGTTCATGGTGTTATTCGCCGTTCTTCAGTTGATTATCGTGAGCGCATTACTCATCTCGAAGGAACCCCCCATTTCCATCTTCATTATGCAGATATGGGAGATTCGATGTCTCTTGTTAAATTGGTAGGTAAGGTACAACCTACAGAGATTTATAATCTTGCAGCTCAGAGTCATGTGCAAGTATCTTTTGACGCTCCAGAGTTCACGGCAGATGTAGATGCGGTAGGTGTACTTCGAATATTGGAAGCAGTACGTACTAATCATTTGGAAAAAACGTGTAGAATCTATCAAGCTTCAACTTCAGAACTTTATGGTAAAGTGGAAGAAGTTCCACAAAATGAAGATACTCCTTTTCACCCTTATTCTCCATATGCCATAGCTAAATTGTATGGCTATTGGATGACTAAAGAATATCGAGAAGCTTACGGTATGTTTTGCTGTTCAGGTATTCTCTTTAATCATGAAAGTGAGAGAAGAGGCGAGACTTTTGTAACTCGTAAAATCACACTTGCAGCAGCTCGTATCGCACAGGGCAAGCAAGATAAACTCTACCTTGGCAATCTTTCATCTCTTCGTGACTGGGGGTATGCTAAAGACTATGTGGAGTGTATGTGGCTTATTCTTCAGAACAGTAAACCTGAAGATTTTGTTATTGCAACCGGTGTTCAGCATTCTGTTCGTGAGTTTGCATATTATGCGTTTAAGGTCGCTGGTATAGAATTAAAGTTTGAAGGTGAAGATATGGAAGAAAAAGGTATTTGTGTTGCAGGTCCTTCAACTCTTATAGGTAAAACCCTTATTGAGGTGTCAGAAGATTTTTATCGTCCGACTGACGTTATAAACTTGTTGGGGGATCCTACTAAAGCAAAAGAAAAGTTGGGATGGAATCCACAAACCACTTCATTCGAAGAGCTGGTTAGGATTATGGTAAAACATGATATGGAAAAAGTTGCAGCCGATCATGTTACTGCTGTAATGCGTACTAATCTTGCAGAATATTTGGAAAAAGGTGTGACGAAGTAGTATATGACCCCAAAACAGATTAAAAACATTTGGTTGGTGAACAAATATGCCATGCCGCCCAAATATGAATCACGTTTGCGGACAATAAAATTTGCTCACTATCTTCAGCAGTGTGGATATAATGTGACAATTTTTGGTTGTAGCATTATGCATAATATGAATCTAAATCTCATTGAGGATAATTCGTTATATGTCGAACGTCAGTATGATGATTTAAGTTTTGTGCACGTTCGTAGTTTACCTTATCGAGGAACGGCAGGTGTGAAACGTATATTGAGTGAAATTCAGTTTCACTACAATTTAGTAAAGGTGATGAAGAAGAAACCCAAGGCTGATTTGATAGTGGCAACAACGGATGGTCTTATTTCAAATCCGGTTCTTAGTTTTGCTCATAAAAATGGCATTAAGTATGTGAAGGAGGTTCTGGATATGTGGCCGGATATCTTTGTAGATATGGGATTGATTGGTACAAAAAATCCAGTTATGAAATACTTGCTACATAAAGCTAAAAAAAATTATGCAGAGTCGGACGCTACTGTATTTTCACTTACAGGTTGTTTTGATTATATACGTGCAAAGGGGTGGGATAAAGAGCAGGGAGGCTCTGTGGATATGACTAAGATTTATTATATAAATAATGGTGTGGATTTGAAGGATTTCGAGAAGTGGAAGTCTGAAAATACAATTGATGATGATGATTTGAAATCTGATAAAAAGAAGATTATTTATTTGGGGAGTCTCCGTCTGGTAAACAATGTAAGGCAATTGGTTCTTGCCGCTGAAAAAATGAAAGACCTGCAAGATGTTATTTTCTTGATTTATGGTGATGGCGATGATCGTGAACCGCTGATTCAATATTGCAAGGAGCACAACCTTTCGAATGTGAAATTTAAAGCAAAATGGACAGACCCAAAGTATGTACCATTCATTCTTTCAAAAAGTTATCTGAATATACTAAACTATATTTCATCAGATTTTGCTAAATATGGAATCAGTTCAAGTAAGATGTTTCAATATATGGCAAGTGGTCGCCCAATTGTTTGTAACATCAATCTTCCTCAATGTCCGATAACCAATAATAAAATAGGTATAGCTCATGAAATGAAAGATGAGAATGATTATGCGGTAGCTATTCGTTCCTTGTTAGAACTACCGGCCGAGGAATATAATGTCATGTGTAATAAAGCTCGGGAAACGGCGAAAATGTTTGATTATGAGTGTCTTGCAGGAAAGATGGTAGAAGTGATAAAAAAGATTGAGAATTAATATCATTTAAATGATGAGTAATATTAGATTTAGAATCGCAAAGCCAAGTGATGCCAAGCAAATTACAGATGTGCATTGGCATGTACGAGATCGATATACAGAGGGAATATTTCTGTCTTTAGGAAAGAGGTTTTTAAAGACTTATTATAGAATAATTCTTAACGACCCGTGGGAGGTAGTAATATGTGCAGTAAAAGAAAACGGGAAAATAGTGGGTTTTAGTAGTGCAAGTCAAGATGCTAAATCTCAGGTTAATAATTTAAAGAAACATAAACTAGAGCTTGGACTTGCAGCTGCATTTGCATTAATATGCCATCCTTCATTAATTAAAGGTGTTTGGCAACGTTATAAATCATTATGTGATGTTCCCAATGCTCCTAAGTTTATAGATACAGAAGGTGTAAGAGGAGAGTACTGGTGTTGGCTGAAGGGTGAAGAGACTGGACTTCATAATTTTCAAGTTGATAATATAAAGAATCGGGTTCTTTACCATCTTGGAGAAAGAGAACTTATAGGGGAAGTTGATAAACGAAATAAAGGTGTTCTTGATTTTCATAAACGTGTAAATAAAGCAGAAGTTATTGATGAATTCACTTTACCTGATGGTCGTGACAGAGTTGTGATTAGAATTGCTCTTAAAGCTGGAAGATAGTAACTAATTTATTTTATATAAAACTAATAATTATGACAAACTTAGAAAAGTATAACAATGTATTTTGTGAAAATCTCCAAATAACAGTTGATAAACTTGTTGGTTTAAAATATCAAGGAACTGAGCTTTGGGATTCTGTAGGTCATATGACGCTTATTGCAGCTATTGAGGATACATTTGATATTATGATGGATACAGATGATATCATCGATTTTTCTTCTTATGAAAGAGGGCAGGAGATACTGAGGAAATATAATGTAGAGTTCTGATGCTGCGAGGTAAAAATGCAATCATTACAGGTGCACGTAGCGGAATTGGTTTCGCTACATTGCAACAGTTTGCCCAAAAAGGGGTTAATTGTTGGGCGGTAGTTCGTAGAGATGATGACAAATTTGGGGAACAAATACAATTGTTGCAAGAACAGAATAATGTTTGGATTAAACAGGTACATATAGATTTGAGCGAATCAGAATCTATTAAGACAGGATTTAAAGAAATTATCAAAGAAAAACTACCGATAGATATCTTGGTAAATGCTGCTGGTATAGTCAGTCCTGATAGACTTTTTTCAATGACAAAGATGCTTGACATTAGAAAAGTAATGGATGTAAATTTTTTTAGTATACTTGAGACCATTCAACTTGTGTATAGAGTAATGTTGAGACAAAGGAGTGGTAGTATCATTAATATTGCTAGTATTGCAGCTGATTGTGAGGATATCTCCCAGTTGGAATATGCGGTTAGTAAAGCAGCATTGGTGTGTGCTACCAAAAAGCTGGCTCGGGAGATGGGTGCTGTAGGTATACGAGTCAATGCTGTATCTCCAGGATTCACAGACACCAAAATGACTCAAGAAATAGAGGACGAAACTATGTCTAAAATAAATTCTGGTCTTACTTTGAAACGATTAGCTAGACCAGAGGAGATTGCCAAAACTATTACATTTCTTGCAAGTGATGATAGCTGTTTTATTAATGGAGAAAATATCAAAGTTGATGGTGGTGGGTTTGATCTTCGATTAATGATTAAGAACAAATAAAATGGAATTAAAGGAATTGGCGAAGAACCTTCGTTTGTCTGCATTACAGATGGCATACGACTGTGGACCGAATGGATCTCATTTAGGTGCCGGACTGTCAACAGTCGAGATATTTGCAGCCCTCTTTGGAAAGGTACTTCGTTATGACATAAATAAAAAAGAAGATGAGAATCGTGATCGTCTGGTAATAAGCAAGGGACATTGTGTACTTTCATATTATTCAGCTTTGAGATGGGCCGGTTTCCTTTCTGATGAGGACATCAAAAGTTTTGAGATAAATGGTTCTCATTTCCATGGGCATGCAATGCGTAATCTTCAGAAGGGTATCGAATTTTCTGGTGGTAGTCTTAGTATGGGGATGAGTTTTGCCGGTGGACTTGCTATGGCTTGCAAAAAGAAGGGACTTTCATCACGCGTATTTACACTTGTTGGTGACGGTGAATGTGATGAAGGTCTGATTTGGGAATCTGCAATGTCTGCAGCCAATTATGGTCTAAACAACTTTGTTGTTATTGTTGATAGAAATAAACTGCAATATGATGGACCTACAACAGAGGTGATGAATCAGATAGATCTTGGAGAAAAATTTAAGGCTTTTGGGTTTGAGGTTCGTGTAGTAGATGGTCATAATCCAAATGTATTGGTTGAAGCCTTGAATGCGTCAAGTAAAAAACCGATTTGTGTAATTGCAGATACGATCAAAGGTAAAGGTGTAAGTTTTATGGAAGGTCAGAAAGAGTGGCATCATCATACTTTGACCGAAGAGCAGTATAAACGAGCTAAAGAGGAGGTGGAAAATGTTTGAAATTACACGAATGACGGCTCGTACATGTAGCATGTTGGGGCAGAGAGGATCTATTTTCGGTTTGGCTGTTCTCAAAGCTGCTAAGGATGATGATAGATTCTTATTATTGACAGCCGATTTGGCAACACTTTCTGGAATGGATCGCTACTGTAAAACCTATCCTGATCAGTTTATTAATGTTGGTATTGCTGAACAGAACATGATAGGAATTGCTGCAGGTATGGCTGCTGAAGGCTTCCATCCTGTAGTTACAACGTATGCAACCTTTATAACGATGCGAAGTTGTGAACAGATTCGTCACTATCTCGGATATATGCATCAGAAGGTAATAGTTATTGGTTCTGGTGCCGGTTTAAGTCAAGGATTTGCTGGAAATACTCATTATACAATTGAGGATATATCAATGATGCGCGCTATTCCTAATTTGCAGATACTTTCACCCGCTGATGCTGCTTCGGCGGTAAAGTTGTTCAATGTAGCACTGGAGTCCAAGCTCCCGGTGTATATTCGATTGACCGGTAATTTAAATTGCCCTGTGGCATATAAGGAAGACGCTCAATTTGAGATCGGTAAGAGTAACCGTTTGACAGTAGGAAAAGATGTAACTATATATGCGTGCGGAACAATGGTTACAACGGCTTTGAAGGTAGCAAAAATTTTATCTGAACAAGCCATTGAAGTGTCTGTTGTTGATATGTACTCCATTAAACCTATTGATAAGGAAGCTGTTTTGGCAGGAAAAGATGCGCGTCTCCTTGTGACTCTTGAGGAGCATAGCAAGATAGGAGGGCTTGGTGCAGCTGTTGCAGAAATAGTTGCAGAACGCTTGAGGCAATCTCGTTTGTTGCGTTTAGGTATTGCAGATGTGTTCGATTTGGCAGGTGATTATGATCGTTTGCTTGAACAAAACAGACTGACAGCATCACAGATAGTAGAAGATATAATGAATGGATTGAAATAGATGCTGGATGTGTTTGTCATGGGAGGTTTGTACATATATCGTTCAGTGTACGATCCTGTCAGTTCTAATATGTATGCTATTCTTAGTGAGGCTGAAGCTGTTATTTTTGATCCTCATAAAAGCGAAGAGTTAACAGAGTTGCTAAACAAGCAGGGTATACAAAAGATAACAATACTGCTTACACACGAACATCATGATCATACCTCTGGGATATATTGGTATCAGGAACATTTTGATATTACGATAATTTGTCAAAAGCTTGGAGCTGAATGGATGACCTCTCAAAAATACTTGAGACCGACATTACTTTTATTTATCATAGGAGAAATGGATAAAACTACTGGTTCAAATAATTTGCAATTATTTGAACGTGAATTTGTCGCCCGTAACTATAAGGCTGATATTACATTTGATAAAGAATTACAGGTGGATTGTAATGGACATCAGTTTATGTTCTATCATATTCCTGGACATTCAAAAGGAAGTAGTTTGATAGTGATTGATAATCAATACGCATTTACAGGGGATTCACTTTTGAAAAATATACCAATTATTACCAGATTTCCAGAAAGTAACCATAAAGACTATTTGACTAAGGCTTTACCAACGATACAGGGAAAATTAAGGGATGACATGACTATTTTCCCAGGACATGGTACCCCTTTCTTATATAAAGAATTATTGAATAATAATACACTAAATGTTCGATTTAGATAAATATAAGAATAAAACAGCCGTTATTACTGACCGTAACGAATCATTGACTTATGGACAGATAGCAGAAGAAGTGGAAAATTTTGCTGCTAATTATAAAGATGGATTCGTCTTCACACTTTGCGAGAACCTTCTTGGTGCTCTTGTCGGTTATGTGGCTTGTATGAACAAACATATTCCGCAGGTGCTGTTAGATGGCAGTAAAGATTTAGAGTTGGTCCAAAGACTTATTGGTATTTATCAGCCGGAGTATATATGGATGCCATCGGTTCGTGTGAATGAGATTGGCGGAAAGACTATATATACCTATCAAGAGTATTCTCTCCAGTTGATGGCTTATGATGAGCCATTGACTGATAGGGATATTAATCCAGCATTGATTCTTTGCCTTACTACCTCCGGGAGCACCGGTTCTCCTAAGCTAGTGAGATTATCGGAGAAAAATCTTAAGAGCAATGCAGAATCAATTGCTGATTATTTGAAAATTACATCCAATGAACGTCCTGTAACTTCATTGCCAATGTATTATAGCTATGGCATGTCGGTTATTAACAGCCACTTGATTAAAGGTGCGACCATCTTGCTGACTGATAAGGCTGTGATGCAACGTGAGTTTTGGACTTTTATCAAGGAGCAAAAGGCTACATCCATCGCAGGTGTACCTTATACTTATGAAATGTTGAAACAACTTCGTTTTTTCCGTATGGAACTACCGGAACTGAAGACAATGATTCAGGCTGGTGGTAAATTAAATGCTGCTTATGTGAAGGGGTATGTAGACTTTGCCAAACAGAATGGTAAGGAATTCATTGTGATGTATGGACAAACCGAGGCCGCTCCAAGAATGGCTTATCTTCCGTTCCACAGGGCGATTGAGAAGAATGCTTCAATTGGCATTGCCATACCTGGTGGTCAGCTTTGTATAGTGGACACTAATGGCAAGAGTATAAAAGAACCGGAAGTGGATGGTGAACTTGTATATAAAGGTGCGAATGTCTGTTTAGGTTATGCGGAAGAACGCATAGACCTCGGGAAAGGTGATGAGAATTATGGTGAACTTCGTACAGGTGACATTGCTAAATTTGATGCAGATGGTTTCTTCTACATTACCGGTCGCATGAAACGTTTTGTAAAAATTTGGGGTAATCGTACCAATCTTGATACAATTGAACAATTAGTAAAAGCTATTACTTCTAATTGTGCTTGTGGAGGGGTGGATGATCTGATTACTGTTTTTGTGACTGAGGATGGACTTGAGGAAAAGATCAAGGCATTGCTGGTTGAGAAGACTGGTTTCAATCCGCGTGCTTTTACTGTCAAAAAGATTGATACTATACCTGTCAAGACAAGTGGGAAAATTGATTATCTCGAACTTCAGAAAATGTTATGAACTATGGATATAAACGGAATACTAGAAATAGCTCCATATTCGCTTGATAGAGGACAGAAACATCAACTCTTGAACGAGCGATTACATGAACTCACACGTAAGCACTATGCTCAGTGTGAAGCTTATCGCAGAATGATGGATGCTCGTGGGTTAGATATAAACAATCTACCCGACTATGAGCAGTTACCATTCCTACCGGTACGTTTATTTAAAGAGTTTGAACTTTGTTCGTGTGACAAAGATGAGGTGGTTAAAACTATGACTTCTAGTGGAACTACAGGTCAGCGAGTTTCACGTATTTTTCTTGACCGTGAAACCAGTAGCGCACAGCAAAAATGTCTGACAAAGATTGTAAATTATTTTCTTGGGGTAAAGCGTGTACCAATGCTGATTCTCGACTCTGCGGCTGTTGTAAAAAATCGCAATGTATTTTCTGCTCGTGGTGCTGGTATTCTTGGGTTCTCTATGTTCGGTAATAAACGTCAATATGCGCTCAATGAAGATATGGAACTAGACATTGAAGGAATGAAGGAATTTCTCGAAGTCAACAAGGGTGAAACTATTTTCATGTTCGGTTTCACGTTTATGATTTGGCAACACTTTTATAAGAAACTGCTTGAGAGTGATTACAAGCCTGATTTGAGCAGGGGGATACTGATTCATGGTGGAGGTTGGAAGAAACTTGTAACAGAGAAAGTTTCACCAGAAGAATACAAGAAAAGTCTGAATGAGGTGTGTGGTATTCTATCTGGTAATGTGCATGACTATTATGGGATGGTCGAGCAAACAGGTTGTATTTATATGGAATGTAAGTGTGGTCATCTACATGCGAGTGCATTCAGTGATGTATTGATTCGTAGACCTTTTGATTTCTCATTGGCTGATATTGGGGAGAAAGGTCTCATTGAAGTAGTAAGTGTACTCCCAGAATCATATCCTGGCCATATACTTTTAACTGAAGACGAGGGTGTGATTTTGGGTGAGGATGATTGTCCATGTGGACTTAAAGGTAAGTATTTCAAAATAGAAGGTCGAATTAAAAATGCGGAAATCCGTGGATGTAGTGATACCTATGCAACCAAATTCTAATTTTACATTGCTTTATCCAACTCAAATTGATTGGAAAAAGTTTACAACATATCGTCCAGACACACCATTTTCAGACGAAGTTGTTGAGTTTCTAAATATGTTGTCAGGAGCATTGCTTAAAGATCGTAATAGTCGTTTTTTTCCGGATGTAATTACGTTTGCTTTTTTTTGCAGAAAGGCAAATCTGTTAAAATTAAAGGATGAATATGTTCGCGAGGGTGAATTACGCCTGGGGAGAGGAGTTCTCTTCCATATTGCACCGTCCAATGTTCCTATCAATTTCGGTTATTCTTTGGTAGCAGGACTCTTGTCTGGTAATATTAATATCGTTCGTGTTAGCTCAAAGCAATTCCCACAGGTAGATTTAATTATCAAACATTTGCATGAGATACTGAAAAATGAGTTATGTGAAGAAGTTGCTAGCCGTATTGTTTTGGTACGCTATGACCGCACCTCAGATGCAAGTGTATATTTTTCATCCATAGCCAATGTACGCGTGATTTGGGGAGGAGATACAACTATAACTGCAATTCGTCAGAATGCACTACCTGCACGCTCTTTTGATGTTTGTTTTGCTGATAGGTATTCTATTGCAGCTATAAATCCAACAGCCATAATGTCGGCTACAGATGCTGAAATGAAGAAACTTGCAGAAGGATTTTATAATGACACATATCTGTTTGACCAGAATGCTTGTTCGGCGCCTCATACTCTTTTTTGGATTTCTGCAGATTGTTTGGAAGTTGCTAAAAAACGTTTTTGGAATACTGTTCATGAACATGTTTCATCTAAATATCAGTTGCAGGCAGTCATGAGTGTTGATAAACTCACTGCTTTCTATCGTCAGGCGATACGTATGGGCGTCAAGATACAAGATATGCCTGATAATCTGGTGTTTCGTACAGAATTGAAAGAGTTGCCAAAGAATATTGAAGAGTTCCGTTGTGCCTGTGGTTATTTCTCAGAAAGAACGATTGGATCAATTGAAGAAATAGCATCAATTGTTACCATCAAATACCAAACTCTTGGATACTATGGTTTTAAAAGGAAAGAACTTGTTGATTTTGTTCGACGTAACCGTCTCTTAGGTCTTGATCGTATAGTACCCATAGGTGAAACAGCGAGCTTTGCATTGACTTGGGATGGATATAATTTGATAGATACGTTTAGTAGACTTCCTACTGTTTTATGACGAAGTATTATATATTTATTTTTTGATTTCTTTTTTATAGACTATCCGGGGAACGGATAGCCCTAATCAATACATATTTTTTAATCATGAAAATATCATTTTCTCCCCCTTATATTGATGATACCGTTATCAACGAAGTCGTTGATTCGTTACGTTCTGGCTGGATTACTTCCGGCCCGAAAGTAAAAGCTTTGGAAGAAGAGATAAAGCTTTTTTCCAATGCAAAGGAAGTTCTGTGCGTGAACTCATGGACATCCGGAGCTATCATGATGCTCCGTTGGCTGGGTGTTCAGCTTGAAGATGAAGTGATAGTGCCGGCCTATACATACAGCGCTACTGCTTTGGCTGTACTTCATGCCGGTGCAAAGCCGGTTATGGTAGACTCAGGGAAAGATTTCAATATCTCAGTAGAAGCTATTCGTAAAGCTATTACTTCTAGAACAAAAGCTATAATACCTGTTGATATTGCCGGATTTCCTTGTGATTATGAACGCATAATGGAATTAGTGAATGAACCGGATATTCGTAATCTGTTTCAGCCGATGTCACCGGTACAGGAGAAATTGGGACGTATCCTGGTCGTGAATGATGCTGCACATTCTTTGGGTGCTTATTATAATAGGAATCAAAGAACAGGTTGTGAAACGGACATAGCTATTTTTTCACTTCATGCGGTTAAGAATGTAACAACAGCAGAAGGTGGTGCTATTTGTTTAAATTTACCTGCTCCGTTTGACAATACAGAGTTGTATAAAGAGCTTCGTATGATGAGCTTGAATTGTCAGACAAAAGATGCTTTTTCCAAGTCGAAGGCTGGCGGTTGGCGTTATGATATTGTAGGTTTAGGTATGAAGATTAATATGGCGGATGTGAATGCCGCTATCGGTCTGGCCCAGATACGGGAATATCCCGCTCTTCTTAAAGAACGTAAAAGGGTATTCAATACTTATTCAAAAGCTTTCGCTGATTGTGACTGGGCTATAGTTCCACCTTCGGTTGATGGTGAAAAAGAAAGTTCCTATCATATTTATGCATTACGGATTAAAGACTTTACGGAAGAGCAGCGTGACTGTATGATTGATGAAATAGCCAAGTATGAAGTTGCTGTGAATGTACATTTCATTCCGATGCCGATGCTTTCGTTTTTCAAATCACAAGGATATGATATAAGGAGTTATCCTCAGGCTTATAAAAATTTTAAAGGTGAAATTTCGTTACCTATTTATCCTCAGTTGGAGGAAGAACAACTAAATTTTATTATTGATGTTGTAAAGTCCGCATATAAAACAGTTACAACTACTAAGTAATGATTCGTTTTTTTGATTTGATCTTTTCTCTTGGGGGTATAATTTTGCTTTCACCTGTTTTTTTTATTTTATATCTCGCTATTCGACTGGAAAGTCAAGGTGGTGGATTCTATAAACAATTGCGTGTAGGCTGCGATAGTAAAGATTTCTATGTTTATAAGTTCCGTTCAATGCGGATAGGGGCAGATAAACAGGGACTGATTACTGTTGGAGGTCATGATCCTCGCATAACGCGTATCGGTTATTTCATTCGGAAATATAAATTGGATGAGCTTCCCCAACTTTTTAATGTTCTAAAAGGAGATATGAGCTTGGTTGGTCCTCGCCCTGAAGTACGGAAATATGTGAATTTGTATACAGAAGAACAGAGGAAAGTACTATCTGTCCGTCCGGGAATTACCGATTATGCATCGATAGAGTATGTGGATGAAAATATAATTTTAGGAAAAGCGGAAGATTGGGAAAAGACGTATGTGGAACTCATTATACCTCAAAAAATACAGTATAACATGAGATATATTGAGCATCAAAATATCAAGGAATATTTAAAAATTATATTACTCACGATAAAGAGAATTATTTGATCCAATTTCAGGTTGACTTGTATTTTGATAGATCCGACAAAGTGTGGATTAAGCTGTAAGAATCTGTCTATATATGGGATAACAGACAACAATCATTGTCAAGAATGAATATATTCGTGAAATAAGTAAAAAGGTGTAGCAAAAGTTTATTAGACTTTTTGCTACATCTTTTTTACTCTGTGTAAATCAGGTAGTTAATAGTTTATAAAGACTCCCGATCATTCCGAAAGCCATCAGGCATAAACCGGCAATCTCTATAGGTTCGACATGGTGTTTGTCTCCCCAGTCTCCCTGGACGAGAGCGATAGTATCGCCCCGATGCAAGTCAGGGTCACTTCCGTTTCCCGCATCAGAAGGGAGAGAAGGCTCAGGAGCAGCAGGCATAGGATCAGGACAGGGGCAGTCACCGGCTGCCGGTTTTCGCTTGCGGGGAAAGATGATCCGGGCAAGCTGGGTGAGGAAGGCGAGGATCGTTTCAAGGTACTTCATGTTAATTGAAAATTATAAATTGAATATTGAAAATTAAAGAGATGAGTCGGTTAGCTTGGTAATCGATTGAGAAATCGAGACTAGCATCCGCCTGTAGGCTTCCCGGTTGTCGCCGTTTACTTCGCTGATGTATTTGCTGTAACCGATTTTAAGGGCAAAGGCAGCAGGTTTGTAGCTGACGTCGGCGGCATCGGTGTAGGCATGGCGGATCAGGCGGCCATAGTCCATGAAGGAGTGTAACGGGGCGGGATACGTACGGAAGGAGAGGGAGTCGGCACTTAGCTGCGCGGAGGTCCCTGTCCACCAGACGTTCTTTTTCCCGTAAGCGGTGATACCGAAAAAGTTATGATACCGCAGGCAAAGATCACTTTGTCCCCAACCTGTTTCGATGGCCGCTTGTGCCAGGATAACAACTGGATTGATCCGGAAAGCTTCCCCCGCCTTTTGGGCCAGGGGAAGATACTTGGTGATAAAATCCTTTTTAGTCATAGCCTATAGGGGATTATTCGATTTCCGGTCTGTCGCTGCCACCTTCTTCTTTCTTTTCTTCCGGATCGGAGAAGGCATCGAGGCGGTCGTAACTTGTACCGGAGATCAGCTGGCGTAACATGGCGCCGGGGGTAAAGACGATACGAGGTTTCTTGAACATCATAGGGTCGAAATCTTTCAGGGTATTGGAACCCTTACTTCCGGCTACCATGCGGAAGTTACCGAATTCTCCCATTTGAATCACATTGCCGCTTTCGAGCAGCATACAGAGAACATAAATCAGACCATCGATAACCAGTTCTACTTCACCGGGTTTGGCGGTGCAATAACCGGATACCAGTTTACACAGTTTTTTGAAAGTAGTCTTCTCCATCGAACGGATCTGACCGTAATACAACTGAGCGCCTTGGGCTGCTCCTTTGCTCATGTCCTTTTTGAGGACGATTCGATACTTTAATGGCATAACTTTTTAATTGAAAATTGATAATTGAAGATTGAAAATTAGTGATGAATTCGGAAGGAATTAACCGGTGTTTTCTCTTGAATTCATTACAAATATACGATGCTGATATAAGGTGAATGAACCGGATGGAACTCAATGGGTATTTAGGGGAACTTTTTGTTGATTTTATTTCATAATATAGTTGGTATGTCAGGATTGTTTTGTACATTTAGGGAGTGATAAAACAATTTAAAATCATATTATTATGAAAGAACTATTTCAACAAAAAGCATACGGATGGCAAGAATTGGCCGTCCTTTATGCTCCGGGATTAACTCCTCATTCTGCATCGAGAAGACTTACACATTGGGTGATAATAAATAAAGAACTGTACGAACGTCTGATACGTTCCGGGTGGATTAAAGGAGTCCGTATTCTTTCTCCTTTACAAGTTGCAATTATTGTGGATTTTTTAGGCGAACCATAATACCTTATGTATGCAAAAAAACAATTGTTTTTGATTTCGAATACAACTGTTTTTGCTTACAAATACAATTGTTTTTGTGACTGAATACAATTGTATTTTATTTAATCGATAAATTTTAATAATCAAAACGCATAAAAAGAATGAATCCCTTTTCTTTTATTCTTATATATAATGTAGGGATTTGACAACCTTCAGGCAGGAGGTGGTGTATAGGGTTGATTTACTGTATTTTATGTGTGACAAACAAACGGCATTATGGAAATAGCTGAAAATGAGAATGTTTATACGGATGTTAAGGCCTTGATCTATTTTGGAAAATCTTATTTAAAAATACCTCGTGTAATCATAGAACGGATGTCCTCATCCAATAATAGTGAACGTATGATCGGAATAGTACATTGGTTGCTGTTTTGTTTTTGCAATTATGCCGATGGCTATGTGTCGATCAAAGGAAAACAAGAAGTTTGCCATAGAGGAGAATGCATCATCACTTACGAAAAGTTAGCCCGGTTAATGATGGTGGATAGCCGTTCGGTCAGAAGGTATGTCCACTCGCTGGAAAAGGAATCTTTGATAGAAGTGAAACGGGTAGCAAACTGTAGCTGCTTCCGTGTTTGTGGTTATAACTGTTTTACGGCTTCGGATGTCCCTGCGGAAATACCGCAAGAGAGCAAGAGAACCAGAGTGACAAAGAAAACGGTTGAGCCGGATGCGATAGCTGCGCGAAGAGTGGAGGCCGAACTGAAGATTAGTCACGGGAATGTGCCTCGTACCGACCTTCTAAAAAACTGCTGTGAATATGGAAAAGAATGTAATTGAAAGGGCTTTGCTCTGTTCTTTGTTTCTGGACCAGGTGGCGATTCTGGAAGTGGTCGGGTTGTTGCGTCCGGAGATGTTTTCCGATCCGGATCATGGGTTTATTTACGAGGTTTTTACCGATTTGTTTAACCGGAATAAACGTCCTGACCTGATCCTGGTGGAAGAGGAAATGAAAAAGAAAGACCCGGAGCGTTACCTGAAGATGGGAGGCATAGCGTACTTGTCGGATGGAATGGAGACGGTTCGCCTGGAATATAATGCTGTTGAGTATGCGCGCGAAATCCTTCGTCATTATCTGTTGGCTTGTATGCACAAACTGTTTGTACAAAAAGCATCGGAATGCCTGCAATACGGTACGGACTACCAGAAAGTGATAGAAGACTGCGAGCGCGATTTACTGCGTTTGCGAATGGATAATTCGGAATCAGACTCGCTTCAGCCGCTTAGTGAAGTGATGAAACAATCTATAGACATTCATCTCGACCGGATGAGCCATAAGGACGATCCGGTGCGCATGCTGACCGGTATCAGCGGACTGGACGGACTGACGGGAGGACTTTACCGGAAAGAAGTGCTGGTGTTGGGCGGTCTTCCGAGCGACGGAAAGACGGCGTTGGCGATGTTTATGGCGATGAATTTGGCTTGCAAGGGGAAGCATGTGCTTCATTTTAGTTTTGAAATGACCGGGGATCAGACTGCCGCTCGTTTTTTTGCCGGTTATGCCGGTGTGGAAGCTGCCCGACTGCGTATCGGGGGACTTCGTGAGGAGGATATCGATCGGATGAAACGGTATGCCTCCGGTATGGAAAGAATGCCTTATTATTTTGCGAATGTTTCTTCTATGAGCCTCGAGGCATTGCGGGCGGAGGTGATGCTCCGGAGCCGGAAGGGTGAATGCGATGCTGTCGTGATCGATTACCTGCATACACTTGCTCCACCGACGAAAAAAGGGGAGACGCAGGAGTCTGTGATCCGTAATACCATAACGGCATTGAAACGTATTGCAGTGGAGGCTAATTGTGCCATGTTGGTCGTTTCGCAGTTGAACCGCGAGGTGTTGAAACGTGCCGAGAATGGTTTTGTTCCGATGATGAGCGATTTACGTGATTCGGGCGCCATTGAGTTTGTGGCGGATTGTGTGGTGATCATCAATCGTCCGGAACGTTTCGAGAAGAATCTGGACAAATACGGAGAGAATGCCTCACACCTGGTCAAGTTGTATGTCCTGAAGAATCGTAACGGATCGACAGGTATTGCCGAACTATACAGGAATGATACCTATACGTCTTTTGTGAATCCGGGTGGTAACTTACATTTTGAAGATTGATGAACAGACTGGAAATTTCATCATTCAAGGAACGGGTCGATCTGGTAAAGGTGGTCGGCCATTTCCTGACACTCGAAAAGAAAGGGGCGGCTTATCTGGGATTGTGTCCTTTCCATGACGATCATCATCCTTCGTTGCGGGTAGATCCGGTAAAAGGGGTATACCACTGTTTTAGTTGCGGGGCAGGAGGGGATGTTTTTCGTTTTGTACAGGAAAAGGAAGGATGCGGTTTTAGTGAGGCGGTCCGTATCTGTACGGATATCTGTCGTTTGTCCGTTCCCGTACCTGATGCGGGAGTACGGAAGCAGGTAAAGCAACCGGCCGGAAAGGATAGTTCCCGTGCGGTTTCACATCAGGCGAAGAGGCAGACTGTTGCTCCTACGGTTGAAGAGAATCGACAGTATGGGCAGACGTTACTGCCGTATGATCCGGGGATGGAAGAGCTGGTGAAGACGTATGTTGCTTTTGGAGTGGGTATTGCACCGACAGTCGTGCCGGATGCCTGGAAATTTACACGCGGGCGGATTGTCTTCCCGATTCATAATGCCGGAGGGGAATTGGTCGCTTTTGCAGCCCGTTACAAGGGGGAATTGCCTTCCAAAAAGATCGCAAAGTATCTGAATAGTGAGACCTGTACTATTTATAAAAAAGATGAATTACTTTATGGTTGGCACCGGGCGGTAGAGACTGTGCGTGAAACAGGAGTGGTTTTCCTGACTGAAGGATATAAGGATACGTTGGCGATGCATGCGGCTGGTTTTACTAATACGGTTGCTATATGTGGCACGAACTTGTCGGAACATCATATTACCATGCTTCGGAAGGTGGCTTCTACGGTTTGTTTGTTTCTGGATGCCGACGAAGCAGGACGGAAGACGGTGGCGGAGGTTATTCCCAAACTGTATAAAGCCGGTTTGCAAGTGGTGGATATACTTCCGGAAAGCGGAAAGGATACGGATGAGATGTTCCGCCTGATGGGGCGTGAGGTATTTATCCGGTGGGTGAAAAAAGGGATGCTCCCTCCGGCGAGACGGAGAGCGGAGTCGTTGTTGGTTGCTGCCTGTCACCGTTGGCCGGATACATGTTGCCTGACGGAAGAAGGAGAAGAAGTTCTTTATGTGGATAGTATCCGGAAGATCCTTTCCTGTGACGATTTGTTACCGGAAGATAGTCTGGTATCTCTGCCTGATGCAGAACTGCAAAGCCTCCGGGCGGAGGATAAAGAACTGGATAAACAGTATGCTTTGCATACGGATCCGCTGCATAGTGACCGGGTACGTCGCAGTGAATTGGTCCGTTATCTTTTTCTGGGTTATTTGGAGGTACGCCTGGTTGACCGTGTCCGGCAGGACCTCTATCGTTTATCCCGTACTTTTGCCGATGAAGAGTCGCGTGTTCTTTTATTATCTGATTTACAGTATCAACGAAATTATTTAAGTAGTGTCTCCTGCGAATTGGGCAGGAGATGATCTGCATCTTATTTTATATCTGGAATAAATGAAAATAGTATCAGACTTAATTCTTTTGGGAAGTATGTGTATACTTCCTTTAACTTCTTATGCTCAGTTTACCAAAGGTTTGAGCTACCGGGCGGAGACTGGCGTCAGTTTTAGCGGAGGGGAACATACGCCTTTCTGGCTGACTGCGAACAAACAAGGGCTTTCGTCTATCGAAAAGAATAACGGTTATCTGCGTGCCGGGATTTTCCGGGAGATGGAAGAGGATAAACGCTTTTCGTATGCTTTCGGGGCGGATCTGGCTGTAGCCTATAATTTTACGTCGATATTCATTGTCCAGCAATTATATGCCGATTTGAAATATCGTTGCCTGGGACTGAGTATAGGTAGTAAGGAACGGTATAGTGAATTTAATAATCCGCTTTTAAGTAGCGGGGGATTGACGTTTTCGGGGAATGCCCGACCGATTCCGCAAGTGCGTATCGGCATTCCGGAATATACCGTTGTGCCGGGGACAAAGGGCTGGCTGGCCTTCAAAGGGCATATTGCTTATGGCATGTTTACGGATGATGGTTGGCAGAAGGATTTTGTAGCTCCGGGAAATAAATATACGGAACATGTGCTCTATCATTCCAAAGATCTGTATGTGAAGGTTGGTAATCGGGAAAAATTCCCACTGATCTTTGAAGGAGGACTGGAAATGGCTGCTCAGTTCGGAGGAAATGCATTTATTGGGAATGAAAAAATAGATATGCCGAATGGGATAAAGGATTTCTTTAAAGTGTTTATTCCGAGCGGAGGAAGTAGTGATACTCCAATGGGAGAGCAAACGAATATCTATGGGAACCATTTAGGTAGTTGGAACTTTTCACTCACCTGGTATGCTCCGCAGGACTGGACGGTTCGTCCTTATTATGAACATTATTTTGAGGATCACTCACAGATGTTCGGGGAATATGGCTGGAAGGACTGCCTGGCAGGGATAGAAATAACGTTTCCTGAAAATCCTATCGTTAGCAGTTTTGTTTACGAATATATTTCAACAAAGGATCAGACAGGTCCTGTTTATTGGGATCATACGCTGGAGATACCGGAGCAAGTAAGTGGAGCTGATAATTATTATAATCATGGTATTTATACCGGTTGGCAGCATTGGGGAATGGGTATTGGAAATCCTTTAGTGATGTCTCCTGTTTATAATGAGGATGGAGACATCAGTTTTAAGAGTTCACGTATGCAAGGACATCATTTGGGGATCATGGGGAATCCAGCAAGCGATTTGCAGTATCGTATTCTATTGTCGTTTACCCGCAACTGGGGAACGTATGGTTTACCTTTTTATGAGATCAAAAAGAATGGAAATGCGTTGGTCGAATTAAAATATACTCCCCATCAGTTGAAAGGCTGGGACTTTACAGCATCGCTTGGTGTTGATAGAGGCGGAATGCTTGGTAAAAGTGCCGGAGGAATGCTGACAATCAGAAAAACGGGATGGATATGATGAATTCAATGAATATAATGAAATGGTATATAATAGCAGTACTGTTAGTTCTGATAGTCAGTGCTTGCGGAAAAACACCGATCAACGGAGACTTGGATGGCCGTTGGCAGATCCTAAAAATCGAATATGCTTCCGGAGAAGAAGAAACACCGGAACGAGCATATTATAGTGTGGCTTTACATACGATCAACTTGATGCAAGTAGGTGTTACGAGCCAGACAGGGAATATGGAATATACCGGGGATTCATTGTTTGTCGAAATGCCCATCAGTAAAATTGAAGATCTATTGCCTTTCGGCATGAATGGGACAGAGCAACGTTTCGGTGTAAAAGAATTAACGTCGAAACACCTGATCTTACAATCGGACTTTGCTCGGTTGGAGTTCAGAAAGTTCTGATTTGAAATTTGTCAGAAATGTCCCACCTTTTTCTGAATCGAAATATCAATAAAAACAAATAAAATATGAAAATGAACTTGTACAAACAGTCCTTCTGGGCTTTGCTTGTGGTGATACTGAGCTCTTGTGCGTCACCTAAAAACATTATTTACATGCAGGATGTGGAACCTTTTCGTCAGGGAAATATCGAACAGATATACGAACCGATCATCCATGAGGATGATTTGCTGGCAATCATGGTGAATAGTCGTGACCCGGAACTGGCATTACCCTTTAATATGCCGATGGTAACTTATCAGTTAGGGACAAATAATGGTACGACCGGTCAACAGCGTGTGCTGGGATATCTGGTGGACCGCTATGGGGATGTCGATTTCCCGATCCTGGGCAAGATACATGCTTCGGGTCTTAGCCGTATGCAGCTGACAGAATTGATCAAGAAACGATTGATAGACGAGGACTTGATCAAGGACCCGATTGTAACGGTGCAGTTCCTGAACTTTAAAGTCTCTGTAATCGGAGAAGTAAGTCGTCCGGGGAGTTTTACCGTATCGGGTGACCGTATCACGCTACTGGAGGCTTTGAGTATGGCTGGCGACCTTACGATTTACGGTCGTCGCGATCGTGTGGCTGTGATCCGTGAGAATAACGGCAAACGTACGATCCTGTTTCATGACCTTCGTTCGGCGGATATCTTCGATTCGCCTTGCTATTATCTCCAGCAGAACGACATCGTGTATGTGGAACCGAACAAGGCAAAAGCGGGACAAAGCGGCATCAACCAGAACAATACGGTAGGTGTGTGGGTATCGGTTGTATCCCTGCTGACTACAGTTGCAGTATTAATATTCAAATAACAAAGGAGTATAAGAACGATGAATCCCGAACAAGAAACAAATATGCTTCGTGCAGAGGAAAATGAGTTGAATCTGATTGATATCTACCGGGTTGTACGTGCGAACTGGTATTGGTATCTATTGTCGGTAGTGGTCTGTTGTGCGATAGCGGTACTTTACCTGGGGTGGGCACCGAAAATTTACCAGCGTACGGCAACGGTACTGATCAAGGACGATACGAAGGGAGGAGGCGCAGCCAGTGAGGCTGCCGTCTTTGAAGATTTGAATATGTTCAATATGAAAAGAAGCGTGGATAATGAACTGCTGGTCTTCAAGTCGAAACAGTTGATGAAATCAGTTGTTAAACGTTTGGATCTGGATATCAGTTACAGTATCCGTGAAGGGTTGCGTACAGTGGAGCTGTACAGCCATTCACCGGTGGTGGTTCGTTTTCCGGAGATAAATGAAAATCTGGAAATCGGTTTGACGGTAGTACCTGTATCGGATAAGGAGGTAAGCTTGTCTGGTTTTACCTCCGAAGAACTGGAGGAAGAGGGGCAAACCCTGGAAGACCAGACGCTGACAGTGGCGTTGAACGATACGGTATCGACACCTATCGGGAAAGTGGTGGTAACTCCGAGCTTGTATTACACAGATCTTTATTACGGAAGTGAGATAACGGTCACCAAAAGTAGTCGGGACCGGGTTGCACTAAATTATAATGAAGCCTTGCAGGTAGCGTTGGCCAGTAAGACCGCTACTATCTTGAATCTTTCTCTGCAGGATGCCTCCGTTTCCCGTGCGGAAGATGTTCTTAATACTCTGATCGCAATTTATAACGAGGATGCGATAAGCGATAAGAACCAGGTGATGGTCAACACATCGAATTTTATTAACGACCGCTTGATCATCATCGAAAAAGAACTGGGAAGTGTGGATGCAGAGATCGAAGTCTTCAAAAGGGAGAACCAGTTGACCGATATTCATTCGGAAGCAGGGCTGTACCTGCAGGAAGGTAGCCAGTACAGCCAGGAAGGACTAGGTTTGGAGAACCAACTAACGTTGGCAAAATATATCCGGGAATATCTGACAGACCCACATAAAGGGGCTGATCTGATCCCTGCTAATACGGGTATCTCGGATGCAAATGTAGAAAGTCAGATATCGGAATATAACGCCTTACTTCTGAAACGGGATAAGCTGATCGGTAATAGCAGTAATAAGAATCCGGTTGTGATGGACCTGAACAATTCGCTGGGGGCGATGAAACAGACAATTATCAGGGCGGTAGATAACCTGATCGTGGGGTTGAATATAAAAATAAAGAATATACGTGAACGTGAAGCACAGACGACCCGTCGTATTGCCGCTGTCCCGACTCAGCAAAAGTATGTGCTATCGGTGGAACGCCAGCAGAAGATCAAGGAGGAACTTTACCTTTACCTATTGAATAAGCGGGAGGAAAATGCATTGTCGCAGGCGATTACGGAGAGTAATGCCCGCATCATTGACCCGGCACAGGGAAGTGAGAAACCGGTGGCCCCTAAATCGATGCTGGTTCTTTTAGCCGCTTGTGTGTTAGGCATGGCGATTCCTTCCGGTATTCTTTGGATACAGTTGACGATGAACACTACAGTATGTTCAAGGAAAGATGTGGAAGATAACCTCTCCATCCCCTTCCTGGGTGAGATACCTTCGCGTAGCAGGAAAGACAAGAGTGAGATATTAGTGCATGAAAATGGTCGCGACGGTGTCTCTGAGGCATTCCGTATTGTCCGGACGAACATGGAATTTATGCGTGTAAAAGCAAAGGATCTGAAAGTAGTGATGTTTACCTCTTCGAATCCGGGTGCAGGAAAGACATTCGTGTCGATGAATCTGGCTATGAGTCTCGTTCTTACGAATAAGAAGGTAATCTTGGTCGATACCGATATTCGTAAGGGTACCCTTAGCGCCCGCATTAGTCACGCTAATGCGGGACTGACGCATTATTTGTCGGGAAGGGTGGAAGATGTGGATAAAATTATCGCTTCTTCGGGGCTCAACGATCGTTTGGATGTGATTCATGCAGGACCTGTACCGCCTAACCCTTCGGAGTTACTTTTAAGCAACCGTCTGGAAGAGTTGGTAAAGGCTTTGCGTGACCGTTATGATTATGTGATCCTGGATAATGTGCCTGCCGGTATGGTAGCGGATGCTACGATTGTGAATCGTGTGGCCGATCTGACGATCTATGTGATTCGTGCCGGCCTGATGGACCGTCGCCAGCTGCCTGAAGTAGAAAAACTGTATAAACAGGAAAAATTCCACAATATGGCGGTAATCCTGAACGGTATCAATATGAAACGTGCCGGTTATGGTTACGGCTATGGTTATGGCTACGGGTACGGTTATGGTTACGGAAACGAAAAATCTCAAAAAGGTAAAAAATGAAGAAAATAATTCGACAAATGTTGATCTGCCTGTTGTGGGTGGCCTGTGTGTCTGCAGCTTACGGACAGCATGCGGAGAATGTGTCCGCCGATACATTACAACAGTTTTCCCGGGAGCAACAGATGCAGGCACGTCTGGAAAACTATGTGCAGTTATTGTCCACGCATAAAAAGCCTGACAGACCTCGCGTGATGGTGATGCCTGTGATGGGATTCCGCTCTTCTCAGATGTCATATGGTTTGATGGTTGCGGCGATGAAGCGTACGGGCGGATATATAAAGGCTAAATATAGTTTCAGCAACACTCATTCAGGAGATTTTGACTGCGATGACGGAGGTGTGTCGGATGAGGATGGGCAGGTTCAGTGGTACACAGGAAAGACGGAGAAAAGCCGCTGGGCTGTTACGGGGGGGATCGTGCAACGCCTTTGGAAACCATTTTACCTGTATGCCGGAGTTGGATATGGAAGCCGTACGCTGGTTTGGGAAACTGTTGGAGGCAAGTGGGGGAAGAACAAGGATCATTCGGGTGAAGGTATGGAAGCAGAAGCCGGGTGTATTCTGTCAGTCGGTCCGATGGTGTTTTCACTCGGTTTACAGACGAACAGTTTTAAGTACCTGGAAGGGAATCTGGGAATAGGAGTTATTTTTTAATCGATGAACGGAAAAACAGAAGAATCCATGAATCTATTGAAGTATATATTATTTTTTCTTCCTGTCGTATTGATGTTGGGAAGTTGTGAAAAGGATGCTGAGCCTGCAGCTGTATCGATAGGGATGCAGCTGGAAGAACCACTGCATATAGGACGAACGTATGTCCGCTTGAAAGGTCGTGTGACGAGTCAGGCTGCGTTGAAAGAGACGGGGTTCCTGTGGTGGAAGACTGGTGACCGGGAGCATGCTTCGGAGGTTGCTTGCCAGGATTCTTTGTCGTATGGTTTGCAGGTATTGTTGGAGGGGCTCGAGCCGGATGCGTCATACGAATATTGTTTGTATGCAGGTAATGGGACAGACCGTCTAATGGGTGAGCCGGGCAGTTTTAATACGTTGTTGTATGGTGATCCGTTGCTTTCAGATTTGCAGGCAGACGGGGAGGTAGCTAATCTTTTCACTTTCAGGGTGAAAGATGATGGAATAGATGGAACGGGTCATAACTTACTCTCGAAAGGTGTTTGCTGGAATACGGAAGGCAGTCCGACGATAGATGACCGGAAGCAGGAAGCGGAAGGAGAGGCGACTGCGTTTACTGTTTCCATCCCGGACCTGCAGGAGAACACAACCTATTATCTTCGTGCTTTTGCATTGAACGACAGCTCATATTTAGCTTACAGCCCAGAGATAACGATTCACACGGGCAAAACGCTACCCAGAATCAGCGGTATTCAGTTATTGGATTCGTTGAAGAAGGAATTCTGTGCTACGCTGGAGGATATCGGAGGCGCTGAAATTATTTCGAGGGGGTTTTGTTGGAATACAACCGGCATGCCGACTGTGGAGGATGAAAAGGAAATAGCGAGCGATGATTTTACGGGCATGCTGACGAAATTGAATTCCAATACGCTTTATTATGTGCGTGCATTTGCAGAGAATGCGTATGGGATAGGTTATAGCGAGGAACTGGCGGTCAGTATCGTATCGCTGCCGATTGTGGGTACCGTAGAACGTATCGATCCGGAGAACAATGTCTTCCGTTCTGTACTGGTGACCGACGGTGGAAGTGAGATAACGGAAAAAGGTTTCTGTTGGAACATGACAGGAAATCCATCGGTCGGAGATCATGTTGTAGTGGCTGACGAAGATTTTACGGCCATGATATCTGAAATGGAATCGGGTACCTATTATATCCGTGCCTATGCCGTTAATAAGGCGGGGGTTGGTTATGGTGAAGAGTTGAGCGTTTCGATTCATGTCCTGACGATTCCTGTTCTGGATAGAGTCCGTATCATTGATTGGGAAACCAACCGGATACAATGTTCGATACTTAATGTGGGCGGCAGTAAAATAACAGCCAATGGTTTTTGCTGGAGTACACATGACTATCCGGATGTTTCGGATTACCTGCTGGATGCAGATGAAGATTTTACGGCCGTTATGGGGACAATGTATCCAGGGGTTTATTACATAAGGGCTTATGCGAGTAATAAAGTCGGTACGGGATATAGTCGTACGCTGGTACTGGATACACGTAAGGTTCCGGAAGTAGGGGAGATCGAAGTCTTGAATGCTGCAACATATACATATCCGCCTGCACACTATCATCCCAGATATCTGGGATGATAGTGTGCAGGCGGATAATGACTTTACAGCAACGCTCGGAGAATTGTCTCCGGGGATATATTATATCCGTGCCTATGCGATCAATGAAAAGGGTGCTGGTTACGGTCCTGAATATTCAATCGTTGTATCTCCATCGGAAAGTTACTGATTTGGAAATAAAGTATAGGGAAACCGATGTCCCTTCGCGATCTTTACCATTCTTATAATTATTTTGTAACCGAAGAATCCGGCTGTCTGCTGGTTGGGTTCAGGGAGGATTCTGTAACTTTCATTGTAAAAGAGTTATGGAATAAAGATGCTCTTTGCCTGGTGGAGGTGGATGATCTGTATACAGAATTACAGAGGATCGGG
>OGIE01000105.1_pt1 | contig 110651 bp, 110 predicted proteins | sample 1571581 | NCBI WGS metagenome assembly OGIE01 (sample SAMEA2582021, study PRJEB24529) | metagenome | biome: Human gut stool | place: China | collected 2011
TAAAGCCTCCCTGACGATTTCCTCCATCACGGTTTCCGCCAAAGCCTCCCTGACGGTTTCCTCCGTCACGGTTTCCGTTAAAGCCTCCCTGACGGTTTCCTCCGTCACGGTTTCCGTTAAAGCCTCCCTGACGATTTCCTCCATCACGGTTTCCGCCAAAGCCTCCCTGACGATTTCCTCCGTCACGATTTCCGTTAAAGCCTCCCTGAGTGGATGCACCAGCCTGTGCCGGCTTGGAAGCCTGCTCACTGCTGTCTGCGGACGGCTTGCTCTCCTGCGCGCTTGCCGGCTTGGAAGCCTGCTCGCCATTCTCTCCAGCGGTCTTCGGGCGTGCCGGCTTCTGCTGGGAATTCTGGGTGCGGAAAACTGCTGCGATCTTCTTCTTCGGAGCATCTGCTGCCACCGCACGTCCTGCCTGAGAAGCGGAGGTGTTCTTTACGATCTCCACCTGCTCTGCGCTCAGGTTCTCTGTCTCATTTGCTACATTCTGATGATTATGATTTAAAATATTCAATATATCCCTGTTCGTCCTTCCTAATTCTTTTGCCAGTTCCTTTACATTCATACCTACTACCTCCGATTATGTGTCATGAATTACGCATTTTCATTGCCATTCATCTGCTTCTGAATTGCACCGGCAAGACCGGTATCTGTCACAGCCAGAGATGCCCGCATTTCTTTTCCCATTGCGTGTCCCAGTTCGTCTTTTGTGCCAAAGTAACCGATTGGAACTTTATAGTAAGTACACATGTCGGAAAACATTTTCTTCGTATTGTCGGATGCCTCCTCCGAGACGAGAACCAGCCGTGCTTTTCCTGTCTTTACCGCTTTCTCTGTCGAAAACTCACCGCTCGCCGTCTTTCCGGCTTTCGTGGCAAGACCGATCAGATTCAGAATTTTCTGTCTGTTATCCAAGATTTTCCATCTCCTTTTCCAGTGCCTCGTACACTTCCTTCGGAATCGCCATCTTGAATGAGCGCTCCAGTCCTTTTCCCTTCACAGCCTTCTTCAGACATTCCATAGACGGGCACAGATAAGCACCTCTGCCGTTCTTTCTTCCAGTTGCGTCCAGAGTGAATTCTCCCTCCGGAGTCTTCAGAATACGAATCATCTCTTTCTTGTTCTTCTGCTCCCCGCATCCGATACACTGACGCTGGGGAAATTTCTTTGTACTCACTCGCGTTTCACATCCCATCTGTTCAGAATTCTTACCCGTGAACTGTAATTATTTGTCTTCTTCTGATGATAAATCGGCTAAATCAGCAGAATCGTACTCCTCGCCGGAAGCAGAAACCTCATAATCGGTCTCGAAGTCGTCGTAAACGCCGTCCTCCTGATAATCAATTCCCATTTCCTCGAACAGTCCAAGCTCTCTTGCCTGAGACTCACTCTTGATGTCGATCTTGTAACCGGTCAGTCTTGCTGCCAGTCTTGCATTCTGTCCCTCTTTTCCGATTGCCAGAGACAGCTGATAATCCGGAACGATTACCTGAGCCTCTCTTGCTTCCTCATCTGCCAGAACGCAGATAACCTTTGCCGGGCTGAGTGCATTCTCGATCAGAATTGCCGGGTTGTCATCCCAGGTAATGATATCGATCTTCTCACCGCGCAGTTCGTTTACAACAGAACCTACACGCGCGCCGTTGATGCCGACACATGCGCCTACCGGATCTACGTTCGGATCATTGGAGCATACAGCAATCTTTGTACGGGAACCAGCCTCACGGGCAATCGCCTTGATCTCAACGGTTCCGTCCTTCACCTCGGTTACCTCCTCCTCGAAGAGACGCTTTACGAGATCCGGATGGGTACGGGAAACGGTGATGCGCGGTCCCTTATTCGTATCCTTAACTTCCAGAACATATACCTTAATTCTCTCGGTCGGCTTAAATACCTCGCCCTTTACCTGCTCAGTCTCGTTCAGGACAGCGTCCACACGGCCCAGATTGATGCTGATATTGCGTCCGTTATCACGCTGAACAATACCGGTAACGACATCCTTCTCTTTCTGATACCACTCGCTGTACTGCTGACTGCGCTCCTCCTCGCGGATCTTCTGAAGGATCACGTTCTTCGCGTTCTGAGTCGCAATTCTTCCGAAAGACTTGGACTCAATCGGCACATGAACGGTGTCGCCAAGGTAGTACTTCGGGTCACGGATTCTTGCCTCTGCAAGGCTGATCTGGGTTACCGGATCTTCCACGGTCTCAACAACCTCTTTTGATGCGTATACAGCGAAATCACCGGTCTCCGGATTGATGTTTACCTTCACATTGTCTGCTTTTCCAAAGTGGTTCTTGCAGGCAGTGAGCAGTGAATTCTCAATCGCCTCCAGCAGAGTGGCCTTGCTGATATTTTTTTCCTTTTCCAGCAAATCCAATGCTTCAATTAATTCTTTGTTCATGATTTGTTTATCCTCCTAAACTCAATTCCCTTTCGTGCAGATTCTTCGTTATTGTATCAGGTTACTATGCCACTTTATTGTGTCCTACGGCATTTCCATTCAGAAAATGTCTTCCCGTATACAGGAACGATTTTTTTATTTTCATCTGCCTGCTCGTCACAGTTTTTATCCCCTATAACCAGCAACGGATTCTATCTGTTGTTTTACTGTCTTGCTGTCTTTCTTTTTCTGTATCTGATTAGAAATCAAATGCCAGACGGATCAAAGCGATCTCTCCGCGCTCGAAGACTTCCTCGGCTCCATCCATCTCCAGAGTCACCGTATCCTTATCGTATGCTTTCAGGATTCCGGTAAATTCCTTCTGACGGTTGCGTGGCTTGTAAAGACGAAGCTCAACTTCCTCGCCCAGACTGCGCTCAAAGTCCTTATCCTTCTTCAGCGGACGTCCCAGTCCCGGAGAACTTACCTCCATAATATAGCTGTCCTCGATAAAGTCTTCCTTATCAAGCCAGTCACTCAAGAGTCGGCTGATCACCTCGCAGTCATCCACGGTGATCCCACCCGGCTTATCGATGTACGATCTCAGATACCAGTTTCCGGCTTCCTTGACATACTCCACATCCACCAGTTCAAACTGATGCTCTGCAAGCAGTGGGAGCAGGAACTGTTCGGTCTTTGCCTCGTATTCTTCCCTTCTTGTCATGATGTCACCTCTTTTTCTCATTTTTCACAGCTGTCGTTGATCCATTCATCCTTTTTATCGTAATACCATTGCGATCCCAGCCGTATGTTCTCTCTGTTCGCTCTGTAACTGAAGCATAAATTAAGAGTGGACCAAAAGCCCACTCTTCAACGTCAGTTCATCATGTTATCATTTGTATTGTAACACCCCTTGTTTAGAATTGCAAGGGTCAAATACCAAATTTTCTGCATATCTTACCGTATATATCAGATTGGTGAAAGATCATGATTCCTATCCTTGATGTTCAAAATCTCAGCTATTCCTATCACAGCATGGACGGCGCAACATTAGCGCTCTCAAACATTTCTTTTCAAATCAATACAGGGGAATTTGTCGCAATCGTTGGACCATCCGGCTGTGGAAAGTCCACCCTTCTTTCCCTGATTTCCGGTCTTCTATTTCCGGAGGAAGGAAAAATCCTCTTAAAAGGAAGTCCCATTACCGGTCCCGACATCCGAATCGGATATATGCTTCAACGGGATCATCTGCTTGAATGGCGCACAATCCTCGACAACGTTGCCCTCGGACTTGAAATCCGCAAACAAAAAACCTCCGAGACGATGAGAGAACTCAGAAAAATGCTCGACACCTATGGACTTGCCGATTTTGAATCCGCCCATCCGTCAGAGCTATCCGGCGGAATGCGCCAACGCGCGGCACTGATTCGCACTCTCGCCCTGAAACCGGATCTTTTGCTCCTCGATGAGCCATTTTCCGCCCTTGACTACCAGACCCGCCTTTCTGTCTGTGACGACATCAGCGCAATTTTGCGATCAGCCGGAAAGACCGCCCTCTTAATCACTCATGATCTCGCTGAAGCCATCAGCATTGCCGATCGAATCCTGATTCTCACTCCCCGCCCCGGCACAATTAAGGCTTCTCTCTCGATTCATTTTTCTCCAGAAGCCGACACTCCGCTCAAACGCCGAAACGCCCCCGAATTCGCCGGATATTTTAATGATGTATGGGGGAATTTACAGACCGAACACTAATCTATTTTTACAAATTCCATAAAAAAATATGCAAACATAAATTTGGCGCGAAACCAAAAAACTGACAGTGTGAATCCTCCAATCTTTCACATACTAAGATCAGAAAACTCACGGACACACGATTCCATTCAAACGCACATCTGAAAAATTGAGGAGGAACAACCAAAATGAACTCAGAAAAATCCACCCCTGACACCCACAATACTCAAAATATCAAAAGCCCTCATTGCCAGCCATCGCAAAAACTCTGCAAAGCGAACCCCCGCTTCCGCCACCTTCTCATCCGCATCTTCTGGATCAGCCTTCTCTTCTCGATCGGCTTCATCTGGTACACCTTCGACCGCCAGATCCCCGACCGCGTCAGTCTCACGCGAAACGAAACCGGCTCCTTTTCATTCGGCGGGCTTCCGCTCGAGGTAACGCTTCTCGATGACACCTCCGAAGTTTCCCTGCGAAATGCCTCCAATATTCCGGAAAATTCCGTGCGAATTTCCAGCGACTCCCCGCTCTCGCTCTCCGCGACAAAATCAGGAACCTACCAGCTCGGCTTAAAACTTTTCGGTGCAATCCGCCTCAAAAACATCCAACTCGACGTCGTTGAACAGCGCTATGCGATCCCCTGCGGATTCCCAATCGGAATCTATCTCAAATCAGACGGCATCCTCGTCGTCGGAACCGGAACCGTCACGGACGAAACCGGAAAAGAAAGCGAACCGGCTCTCGGCATCCTCGAATCCGGCGACTACATCGAAGCAATCAACGGTCATCCCCTGACAAGCAAGGAAGCCCTGATCACTGAACTCCGCCATGTCGGAGGCGCAGAAAACGTTTTCCTAAAAATCCGGCGTGACGATAAGGAGCTTGAGGTCTCTGTGCGTCCGGTGCGAACCTCCGATGGCACCTGCATGCTCGGCGCCTGGGTTCGCGACGACACACAGGGAATCGGCACAATGACCTACCTTGAGCCAAACGGCAGCTTCGGCGCTCTCGGTCATGGCATCAGCGACTCCGATACCGGACATTTGATGGAGAGCCATGAAGGCTCCCTCTATGAGACAGAGATTCTTGGAATTGAAAAAGGCAGTGTCGGAAATCCCGGCATCATGGCAGGCGTGATCTACTATGGTCCCGGCTGTCTTCTCGGAGAAATCCACGCGAACACAGAGACTGGAATCTTCGGCAATGCCAATGAAGCTCTGCGCTCCCGTACGCTCTCGAGTGCAATTCCCGTCGGCTATTGCCAGGATATTGGGAAGGGTCCTGCCCTGCTTAGAAGCAATGTCTCCGGTCAGATCCGGGATTATGAGATTGAAATTCAGAAAATTGAGCTGAATCCGCTCCAGAAAAATAAGAGTATGGTCATTCACATCACCGATCCGGAACTTTTAAAGCTGACCGGCGGAATCGTGCAGGGCATGAGCGGAAGCCCGATCATCCAGAACGGCAAGCTGATCGGAGCAGTCACTCATGTCTTCGTTCAAGATTCAACAAAAGGATATGGAATATTTATCGAAACAATGCTGGAAGCCGATGATTCCGGCTCCCAATAAAAACTCAGAAAACAAATCTCCGCAAGCGTCAACTTGATCGACTTGAATTAGAACGTGCGACGTTTCTCCTCCCTCGTCTTCTGAGCAAGACGTTTCATCTCCTTTGCGTTCTCAAGCACCGCTCCGGTGATCTCGACACCACCGAGAAGACGCGCAAGCTCCGCAATCATCTGCGTCTCATCGAGCTCATGGATGACGGTTCGTGTCTTTCCATCCTTCGCGGACTTTGCAATCTCAAAATGCTCATCCGCCATCGATGCAATCTGTGGAAGATGGGTGATACAGATTACCTGATGATTCTTTGAGATGATCGCGAGCTGTTCTGAGACTTTCTGCGCCGTGCGTCCACTGATTCCCGTATCAATCTCATCAAAGATCAGCGTCGGAATCTCATCCGTATCTGCAAGCACCGTCTTGATTGCGAGCATAATTCGCGAGAGCTCACCACCCGAGGCGACGAGTCCGAGCGAGCGCTCCGGCTCTCCGGGGTTCGTCGAGATCACAAACTCTGCCTCATCAAAACCATTTGCGGTGTAATGGGACAGGCGCGAAAAACTCATCGAGAATTTTACATCGAGGAAATTCAGATCGAGAAGTCTCTCGCGGATCTTCTCTGTCAGAATGACCGATGCCTTCTTTCTCGCTTCTGAGAGCTTTTCACACGCAGTCTCAAGCTGTTTCTCCGCTTTTTTCAGTCCCGTCTCTGCTTCTCTGCGGTAATCATCAAAGTGCTCTAACTCCTCGAGACGCTTCTGCTTCTCCTCAAGAGTCCGGGAGATCTCTGCGGCCGTGCTTCCGTACTTTGCCTGAAGATTGTGAATCAGATCAAGGCGCTCCTCAGTCTGTCTCATCTCCTCCTCATTAAAGGAAATATCCTCGAGATAACTTCCGATCGCATGGTGCACGTCATCAAGCAGAGACTCTGCATCATAGAGCTGATCCTGAATCGGCTTGAGCGTCTGGTCGTAGTCCACAACCTCACCGACCTCGTGGATTGCGCGCCCAACCATCTCAGAATTCACTGCCTCATAGGCGACAGAAAGGCTCTCCGCGATCTTTCGGCTGTTGGAATAAAAGCGATAACGCTCTGTCAGCTCCTCCTCCTCGCCATCCTTAAGTCCCGCCTGCTCTATCTCATCCACCTCAAACCGGAGGAAATCATACTCTCTGCGTCTGCTCTCCTCATCCCCGGACAGTTCCTCAAGGCGCACCTTCCACATCCCATACTCTTTGTACAAGCTCGCTGTTTTTTCTTTAATTGGACCGATCTGTGATTTGGCGTAAGTATCCAGAATTTCCAGATGTTTCGATGCGTGAAGCAGAGACTGATGCTCGTGCTGACCATGAATATCAATCAGAAGTCCGGTAACCTCCTTGAGCTTTGTAACTGTCACCGTCTCATCATTGATCTTGCTGACACTGCGCGTCGGCATAATCTTTCTTGTAATAATCAGGGTGCCGTCGTCGTCCGGATAGACATCCATCCGTTCAAGAAGCTCCCTCTTTTCTTCCTCGACCGAAAAAATCAGTTCCACATAGGCATAATCACTGCCACTGCGAATCATCTCCTTCGGCGCTTTCTGCCCAAGGGCCAGATTAACTGACCCAATGATAATCGACTTTCCCGCTCCGGTCTCACCGGTCAGAATGTTCAGTCCGTCTCCGAACTCCACATCCGCCTGCTCAATCAGCGCAAGGTTTTTCACATGCAGTTCCAGAAGCATCCTGTGTCCCCCTTATTCTGCTATTTATTCTGCTATTTATTCCGCTATCTATTCTGCTACAAGCTTCTTGATCTTATCCATCACAAGAATCGTGTCGTCCACACTGCGGACCGCACACATGATCGTATCATCCCCGGCAATACAGCCGACGATCTCATGAAAATGAATCGCATCGAGAGCCGCTGCGACTGCCATCGCCATGCCGGACACCGTCTTGATTACCAGAATATTCTGGGCCATATCCATCGACACATACCCGTCCTTCAAAATCCGGATATACTTGTCGCTGAACGTCGTCGACGGATTCTGCATCACCACATAGCGCTGACGTCCGCTCTCCGACGGAACCTTTGTCAACCGAAGTTCCCGAATATCTCTCGAGACCGTCGCCTGCGTCACGCGATACCCGGATTCCTGCAGCTTCTGTGCAAGCTCCTCCTGCGTCTCAATCTCATATTTTCCAATCAATTCCACAATCTTGCTGTGACGTTCCAGTTTCATTTTTCCCCTCCAGAGAATGTCTAAAAATATTCCAGTTTCTGAATCTTCTCAGATCTCAAAATTACACTCACAAAATTACGCTCACACCCGATGATTTACACCCGATCCATCTTATTTCTCAGTGTCTCCAAAAATGAGATGTTCTTCAACTTAATCAGCACCGTGTGGTTGCGGGAACGGAAAATTTCCAGCGTATCTCCCGGCCTTAAATCCACAACCTGATCTCCATCAAAAACAGCCGTCTGCTCCTTGTCGCGGTACTCCATCAGATGAATCCCGATCCGGTCCTCCGAGGAGAGGACAATGCTCTGTGCTCCGAGCGTATGCGGGCAGATCGGAGTCAGGACAATCAGCTCTGTCCCCGGCGTCACAACAGGTCCTCCGGCCGAGAGATTGTATGCCGTGGAACCGGTCGGTGTCGCGGCGATCATGCCGTCCGCAAGATATTCATTCAGATACTCGCCGTTTAAAAAGACGCGGAATTTCAACATTTGAAGCACATTTTTTCGCGCGAGAACAATGTCATTGAGTGCGACTCCGGTGCGAATTCCATCCTCCCCGGTCACACGCCCCTCAAGCATCATTCGGTTCTCCAGCGTATAATTATCGTTGAGAAGGGCCTCAAGCATCGGACGAATGTCCTCTCCTCTCGAAACCTGAGTCAGATAACCGAGGTTGCCGAGATTGATTCCAATCAGAGGAAGCTGACGCGCAACAAGATCCCGCGATGCCTGAATCAGCGTTCCATCCCCTCCAAGCGTAATCACGCACTCCGTCTCCTCAGGCACATCGTTCGGATCGGTGTAGCCATTCCGGTGTTTTTTTCCGGACTTCTCCGGATCCTCCTCCACGCCTCCGGTGCAGGTTGCACCTCGTAAGATCAGATAGTCGCGGATTTGGATTGCGGTCTCCACTGCCCCTTCCTTGGTGGGATTTGCGATCAAGTAAAAATGCTTCATTCCTGCCTACTTTCTCCTGCTCTTCTGCGCTTTCACGCATTTTTATTTGTCGAGTGTCTGATGTGCTGACTCTACCACTGCCTCCTCATCAACCGGGAATTCTCCGCGGATCTGTCCGTCCGTGTGATTCTGCAAATGCAGAAGGTACTCGATATTTCCCTCCGGTCCCTTGATCGGAGAAAACTCCAGATTCAGAATCTCAAATCCGATCTCAGAAGCAAACTCCATAACCTTGCGGATTACCTCAAGATGGGTGTTCTTCTCACGGACAACCCCCTTCTTTCCGACTTTTTCACGTCCTGCCTCAAACTGCGGTTTAATCAGACAGACAACCTGTCCATCATCCGCGAGAAGTGCCTTGACCGGTCCGAGAACCTTTGTCAGAGAGATGAAGGAAACGTCGATCGAGGAGAGACCAATCTTGTCCTCGATATCGTCCGGAGTCACATAGCGGATGTTTGTCTTCTCCATGCAGACAACGCGCGGATCGTTGCGGAGCTTCCAGTCGAGCTGTCCATGTCCGACATCAACCGCATAGACCTTGACTGCGCCGTTCTGAAGCATGCAGTCCGTAAATCCACCCGTCGAAGATCCCACATCCATGCAGACCTTTCCCTGTGGCTGAACGCCGAAATGCGTCATTGCCTTCTCCAGTTTCAGACCGCCACGGCTGACATACTTCAGCGTTGTTCCGCGCACCTCCACATTTACCTTCTCTTCAAACATCGATCCGGCTTTATCTTCCTTCTGTCCATCCACATAGACAATTCCGGACATGATAATCGCCTTTGCCTTTTCCCGGGAAGTTGCAAGTCCCCGGTTTACAAGCATTACGTCGAGTCTCTCTTTCATCTCTATCTTGTTCCTCTCTGTTCTGTTTCTCTGTTCTATTTCACCATTCTGTTTTTCTGTTCTATATGATTTACGCTTCTGTATTATACTTGTCTATTCTTTTTCTTTAAGCACCGGATAAAAATCGCGCATCGTGCGGATAATCGAATCACTGTCAATCTTCACGGTTTCTCTGAGCACGGAGACATTTCCATGCTCCACATACGCATCCGGAAGCGCAATGTTGAGTACCTTCACATTCGGAGCATACTCATGAACCAGAGCTGTGACATCGAGACCGAAACCACCCTGAAGCACATTTTCCTCAAGCGTGACGATCAGTTTGTGGTGGTCGGCAAGATTGCAGACCAGCTCCTTATCAATCGGCTTGATGAATCTGCCGTTTGCGAGTGTGCAGTTCCAGCCTTCCCCGCCGAGCTTATTTCTGATGTGCTCTGCGGTGCTGACCATACTTCCGACTGCGAGAAGTGCGATCTCCTCGCCCTGCATCAGAATCTCGCCCTTTCCATATTCAATCGGCGAGTCAAATTCCTCAAGTCCACGGTATGCCTGTCCTCTCGGATAGCGGATTGCGATCGGTCTGTCATACGTCATCGCAAACTGAAGATCCCGCTCAAGCTCCCACAGATTCTTCGGGGCAAGCACACTCATATTCGGGATACAGGTCAGGTAAGACAGATCAAAGATTCCCTGATGCGTCTCGCCGTCACTTCCGACAAGTCCTGCACGGTCAAGTGCAAAGACAACCGGCAGATCCTGAATGCACACATCATGAAGAATCTGGTCAAATGCACGTTGCATAAATGACGAATAGACTGCGACGACAGGCTTTAATCCCGCTGCCGCCATTCCGGCCGCAGATGTCACCGCATGCTGCTCCGCAATTCCCACATCAAAAAACCGCTTCGGATACGCCTTCTGAAATGCCGTGAGTCCCGTTCCGTCCGGCATCGCCGCCGTCACAGCGACAATTTTCGGATTCTTCTCGGCAAGCTGACACAGCTCCTTAGAAAACACATCTGTGTACGTCGGAAACTGCTTCGTGCGAAGCGCCTTTCCGGTCTTGATGTCAAATGGCTCAACTCCATGAAAGCGCGACGGGTTCTCCTCCGCCGGCTTATATCCCTTTCCCTTTTTCGTCAGGACATGAACCAAAACCGCGTGGTCCATCTTCTTTGCTTCCTTGAAAATCTTTGTCATCTCGGGAATGTCGTGACCATCGACCGGTCCGAGATAGGTGATTCCCATATTCTCAAAGAGCATGCCCGGAATGATCAACTGCTTGATGCTGTTCTTTGTCCGGCTGATCTTGTCGACAAGCCCCTCTCCGACAACCGGAACCTTCAGAAGCGTGTTCGACACTCTCTTCTTCAATCGGTTGTATCTGGTTCCCAAGCGAAGTCCGCTCAAGTACTTTGACATTCCTCCGACATTCTCCGAGATCGACATGTTATTGTCGTTCAGTACAATAATAAAATTCTTGTTCAAATGCGCCGCATTGTTCAGCGCCTCATAAGCCATTCCTCCGGTGAGTGCCCCATCTCCGATCACAGAGACGACCGAGTAATTTTCCCCCAGAAGATCACGGCCCTGAGCAATTCCTAAACCCGCTGAGATCGAAGTCGAACTGTGTCCTGTATCAAAGGAATCATACGGGCTCTCCTTACGTTTCGGAAATCCGCTCATTCCACCGTACTGGCGCAGTTCATCAAACATCTCCTTGCGTCCGCTCAGAATCTTGTGCGTATAGGACTGATGACCCACATCCCAGATTACCTTATCCTTTGGCAGGGCAAAAGCCCAATACAGGGCAATGGTCAGCTCCACGACTCCGAGATTCGACGCCAGATGTCCGCCCGTCACGCTGATCTTCTCGATCAAAAACTGGCGAATCTCTGCTGCGAGCGTCTTCATCTGCTCAGGAGTCAGTTTTTTCACATCCCATGGTCCTTCTATCCGTTCCAGAATCATAACTCTTCCTGTGCCCTTCCGTACATCTCTTAATTCCTCTTAATTACTTTTCTCTCGTGACAAGCATCTCAATCAACCCTGCCAGGAATGGATTCTTACCCGGCAGTTTCTCAAGGAGCTGTACTGCACGCTCCGAGATCTCCTGCACATCCTTGTGCGCCTGCTCAATTCCCACAAGAGTCACATACGTCGTCTTGTTGTTCTTCTCATCGCTGAGAACTGGCTTTCCGAGCTGTTCTGCCGTGCTCGTCACATCCAGAATATCATCCTGGATCTGGAATGCCAGACCTACTGCCGACGCAATCTGCTCCGTGAGTGCGATCTCCTCCTCATCTGCTCCCGCAAGCACAGCACCGATCATCATCGATGCCTCGAGAAGAGCTCCTGTCTTCAAGCGATAAATGAAATCCAGTTTTTCCTGTGGAATCGGCTTTCCGGTCAGCTCGACATCGACCACCTGACCGCCAATCATTCCGTAAATTCCGGTCTTCTGTGCAAGAATTCCGATCGCACGTCCGACAAGATCCGGGCGGGTTGTCTTCTCAAATGCCTTTGAAGCCGTCTCAATCGCATAGATCAGCAGGGCATCTCCGGCGAGAACTGCCATGTCGTATCCAAATTTCACCCACGTCGTCGGAAGACCTCTTCTGAGCGTATCGTTATCCATACATGGAAGATCGTCATGAATCAGGGAGGAGGTATGAATCATCTCCATTGCTGCCATAAATGGACGAATCTCCTCTCCGTTTCCGCCAAAAAGGCGATACGTCTCCTCCATCAGCATCGGGCGCAGGCGCTTTCCACCGGCGCGCACACTGTAATTCATTGCCTCAAAAATCGTTTTCTGATGCCCGGTCTCTTCCGGAAGAAACGCTTCCACAACTGCCTCCACCTCAGCTGTGCGCTTCTTAAGCTCTGCTTTTAGCATCTCTTTGTCATTCATTTCCATCTTCCATTCCTCCCCGAAGAACAATCATCTGTTTTTCCACGCGATCCAATTTCTCCGTACAGCCCTTCAAAAGCCGAATTCCCTCCTCATAGAAGGCAAATGACTCCTCCAGCGATGTATCTGGAGCTTCCATCTTCTGCAAAACCTGTTCAAGCTGTGAAAATGCCTGTTCCACGGTCAACTCCTCGAATGCTTCCTCGGACGATTTTTTCTCCATCTTTCCTCCCAAGCCTCCCTTTCTTGCCTCATCACCTATGTCTCACATGTCTCACTCCACTCATTAATCGAGCTTTTTATATTTCCCTGACATCATTCACATCAGCGGCCTCACTAATCTCGGTGACAACCGCCTTAACTCGTCCATCAAGAATTCGGATTGTGATCGGATCACCCACTTTGACATCAGAAACGCTCTCAATCCGATGCTCATTTTGATTAGTCAGAAAACCAAAGCCCTTGCTGATCTTCTCAAGCGGAGAGAGTCCCTGAAGACGTCCACTTGCGAGCGCAAGGTGATGTTTCGCCTCAGTGAGTCTTTTTTCCATCGCCGTGTTTAATTTGCCTTCCATATCGGCAAGATTCCGTCGTTTTTCGCTGAGTTTGAAGTGCGGATCCTGAACCAAAAGGCGTTTTTGACACCAACTTAAATAATTTCGACGGTACTGAATCCGCTGACTCATTGCTCGCACCAGGGATTTCTCATATGTCTGACAGTCACTTACAAAACGGTTCCAGTCAAATACGGCAAGCTCTGCTGCTGCCGACGGGGTCGGTGCGCGAAGATCTGCCACAAAGTCCGCGATCGTCACATCCGTCTCATGACCGACTGCCGAGATCACCGGTGTCTGACACTCAAAGATCGCTCTCGCGACCTCCTCCTCATTGAATGCCCATAGATCTTCGATCGAACCACCTCCACGCCCGACAATCAAAACATCAAGTCTCATCTCGTCGAGCGTTCGGATGCCAGCGCAGATGCTCGCGACCGCACCATCTCCCTGCACGAGAGCCGGATAGAGAATCAACTGAACAAACGGATTTCTGCGCGCCGTGATATTCATGATATCGCGAATCGCTGCACCCGTGCTCGCTGTCACAATCCCGATTTTCTGCGCGTAACGCGGAATGGGGCGTTTGTACTCTTCAGCAAACATCCCCATCTCTTCCAATTCCTCACGCAAACGACAGAAGCGCTCATAGAGATCGCCCCGCCCATCGAGTTCTATTTTCTTTGCATACAGCTGATACGTCCCGTCCCGCTCATATACATCCACGGCTCCGGTCACAACCACGCTCTGCCCTTCCTCCAGCCGGAAAGAAAGCCCTCTGCGCTGTCCGGCAAACATCACAGCTTTCAGAGTCCCGCTCTCGTCCTTCATCGTGAAATAGATGTGTCCGGACGGATGGTATTTGCAGTTGGAAATCTCTCCGCGAACAGAGATTCTGTTCATGACAAAATCCTGTGCAAACATATTTTTAATATAAGAATTTACCTGTGCAACCGAATAAACACTCGCCATCTCAATCGCCCTTCGCTATTCCTTCCGGTCTCAGAGTTTCAAAACTGCTAACTGCTATTTTGAAACTTGCTATCCTTACGATGTTCGCTTAGTTTGCCTGTTCCTTCACCAGTCTTGCAAGCACACCGTTGATGAAAGCCGGGGAATCGTTTCCGCCGAACTTCTTTGCAAGCTCAACTGCCTCATTGATTGCCACCTTATCCGGCACATCGCTGTCATAGCGCATCTCGTAGACTGCCTGACGCAGAATCGTCAGCTCCACATGACCCATACGCTTTGTATTCCATCCCTGAGCAACTTTATTGATCTCCTCATCAAGCTGTGGAATCATCGGTGCGATCTCCTCCACGCGGGCAATCAGGAACTCTCTGTCCTTGTCTGCCATCTCCACCTGGTGAACGATCTCCAAGGTTCCATCTGCTGTTGTATCATCCTCATCAGGTGAACCGAAATACTGTTCTACCTGCTTTGCGGTCTCCTCTGCCGGGTAAAAATCTACCCCAAATAACATTTTAAAACAGTGTTCCCGCATTTCTCTTCTGGTCATTCTTCCTTTTCCTCCTGGCACAATATCTGCATAGTTGGATATTATCATATCACATTTTTTTCAGATACTCAATGGGTGGTTTTCGCATAAAATTTTCCTGATTTTCGCATACTGTTACTGTTTCTTTCCCTGATTTGGCAAATAAATGACGCAATTTTTCCAATATTTTTTAATTTCCTGTATTTTGGGAGTCCATTAGGAGGTCTTTGTGATGTGGGGATTTTTGATTGCGCTTCTCTCTGGCGCACTGATGAGCTTGCAGGGTGTCTTAAACACCGAAGTGACAAAACAGAGCGGGGTATGGCTCTGTGCCGTCTGGGTTCAGCTGACGGCGCTTGCGACCTGCGCTCTGTTCTGGTTATTTGGAGACCGTGCTCCGTTCTCTTCTCTTTTTCAGATTCGCCCCTGGTACCTGCTGATCGGCGGTGTCCTCGGGGCATTTATCACCTGGAGCGTCGTCAAAGGCATGGATCGTCTCGGTCCTGCCCGCGCAACGCTCACAATCGTGGTGACTCAGATTCTCGTCTCCTACGGGATTGAACTTTTTGGACTTTTCGGCGTGGAAAAGGTTCCGTTTGAATGGCGCAGACTCCTCGGCGCCGGAATCGCAATCGCGGGGATTGTGATTTTCCATTTATAGCTCAGAAGAGAGGCAATCTCATTCATTGTAAAAGGAGCCTGATAAATGCCAGACTCCTCTTTTTTAATCTCTTTTTTCACTTTTTCTTAACTTACTTTTCCTCTGCCAAGTTCACACCTGCAATTCGAATATTGACATCCAGAACAGTCAGACCGGTCATATTCTCAATCGCGGACTTTACACGATCCTGCACGCGCTCGCTGACATCCGGAATGTTGTATCCATATTTCAGATTCAGGGACAGATCTACGGATACATGCTCCTCAGTCACATCCACCTTCACACCTTTTGACAGGTTCTTCATGCCGAGCTTTCCGACAAGCTCATTCGTGATGTTGCCTGCCATCGAGTCAACACCCTCTACCTCTGTCGCTGCCAGACCTGCGATGATCGCAACCACCTCATCTGCGATGCGAACCTCTCCGATTTTATCCTTCTCATATACCTTGTGAGTATTTCTTCCTTCCAGTTCTGCCACGGTTATCCCTCCTCAATCGCTCCGCCATTTCAGAGCTATATTCTGCATTTCGTTCTGCTGTTATTATAGCAAATGACGGCAGTTTTGCAAAGGGCTGTTTTTTGTAACTCCTACTCCATTACAGTTGTACAGCAGCTTATTCTTCGAGCTTCATCAGCGTAATCACAATTCCATCAACCGGAACTTCCGTCTTTCGCTTTACAATGTCCTCAATCTGCGCCCTCTGCTGGTCGGTGATCGACGGCGCATTGATCACAACATCCACCTTGCCGTCCGTGATGCTCACAACCGGGTCAGCAAAACCTCTCGCCTGAAGAAGCGTCTCCGTCGCATTTTCCTTCTCCGCAATCGCCGTCATCTGAATCATATTCTGAATTGCTTCCTGCTTTGCCGATTCTGCGATATTGGCGTTGTTGATGATGCTGTTGAGCGTCTCTTTGTTCTTCGCACGGATCTGCTCGCGGTTCATCTGCACTCCGGCTATGTAGTCTGACACCGTGATTCCGCTTGTGAGCACGGCTTCCCCGGGATTTTCAAGTCCACTCTCCTCCGCGTCCCAGCTGTCAATCTCGGCAAGCTGAGTTCCCGCAGTATCAGTATCTGCACCCGAATTTCCGCTTCCGTCAGTCTGCTCTCCCCCTGCTTCCGCCTGAAGAAGACTTCCCTCCGCCTGCGGTTGCAGATTGTCGCCACTCACCTGATTGTCTGTCAGACCGTTCTCATTTCCTGTCTGTCCGAGCATCGTCCCGTCTGCCACATTTTGCCCATTCTGCCCGTTCTTGTCCCCCGCCAGCTGATTCTCCGCAAGTTGATTCTCTGCAAGCAGATCTTCGTCTGAAATATCAAGACTTCCCGCCTGATAGATCTGATTTCCTTTGTCTGTGCTTGCCTCAAGTTCCTTCTTTCCCGCATAGTTTAAGTATCCGGCTGCCGCAATCATAATCGCAAGTGTCGTGATAATCATCTGATTTCTGCGGAACATTCGTTTGACTTTTCCGTCCCCATCCTTCTGCGGACGTATTTCCGGTTTTTTCAACTTCATGACGCCACTCCTTTATTCCACCCGCTTTGACACTTTTATTCTATGCGATTGATTTTATTTTATGCCGAATCCTTTTTTCTTCTGTTTCCCTCTATTTTTTTATTTCTTCTTTGTATCTTTCCCACTCTTCTTTGGCGCATAATCCTTCATGTCGGGAATCGCACCACCTGCAACTGCCCAGAGATAAAGACTTGCGACACTGCAATAAGGGTGGAACCGTCTGCGATATTTCTCAAACAGTTTCCGGTCAATCTTTCTGTGATGGTAGACCATGCGAAGTCCTCTCTGAATCGCAAGATCATCAAAGCTGAATACATCGGGACGTTGCAGACAGAATAATAAAATCATCTCCGCCGTCCACACGCCGATTCCGCGCAGAGAGGACAAGGCTTCGATCGCGTCCGCATCGGACATCTGCTCCACATTCTGCAAGTCAAACTCACCGCTTTGCACCTTGTCCGTAAATTCTTTTATATACTCTGCCTTGCGAAAACTCATCCCAAACGCCTGCAATTCCGAACATTCTCTCGCAGAAATCGTCTCCGCATTTATTTCTCCCAACGTATCTTGGAGTCTCTTCCAGATTGTTGCCTGCGCCTTGCTCGAAATCTGCTGTCCGACAATGTGATGAACGACAGAAGAAAATAAATCCGAATCTGTCACCCTCTCGATATGACCAATTCGGTCAATCACCTCCGCCAGTTTTTTATCTTTTCCCTTCAAATATGCGATTTCCGTCTCTCCGTATAAGAAATACACGTTTTTCCTCCTATCCGCCTTCACTCTTCTTTTCTCTATATGTTTTCTGACGACATCTGTGCGATGCCACAAGGCTTTGACACAAATGTCGGTGAGCGCGGTGTTCCGCTCTCCGCAGGACGCACCACGATCGTCATCGCCCACCGCCTGTCGACAGTCAAGAATGCTGACCGCATCGCCGTGATCGACAACGGCAGAATCACCGAGCTTGGCTCACACGAAGAACTGATGCAAAAGGATGGCGAATACTCTGCCCTCGTGCACAGTCAGCTTTTGAAAGAGTAACTTGATCTGTTCAAAATGAGCAATACAAATTTGCGGAAGTGCCGGTAGCCCTTCCGCAATATTTTTTAATCAAACTGAAATTTTCAAATACTCTGGTACGGATTCTCATCCCACAATCGTATAACCCTCATGCGCGAGAACCCCCAGCGCCTTCTCATAATTCTCTTTCTTAATAAAAACATAATCGGTATTGTAGGTTGAGACTGCAAAAATAGAGATTTGATTCTCTGCCAAAATTCCAGCAATCTTTGCCAGAATCCCGATCAGTGAAAAATCAAGAATTCCCTGAATCCGAAATGCTCTCCATCCGTCATCTCGCTCAACCGTGTTGGACGGCACATTTTCCGTCATGCAAACGAGAGAATTTTCTTCATCCGTCTTTTCGATAAAGCAGTACTGCGCATCCAGATTCACAAGAGAATAATCTTTCACCTTGCACACTGAAAAATCATGATTGATCTTTTTTATCTCCATCACAGGTCTCCTCCAAATTTCCCTCAAATTTCCAAATTCACTCCGCAATTTTTATAGCGGATGATAAACCGGCTTCATCCGATCGAACGTACAAAACTCCGTAAATCCAAGCGCCCGCAATTCCTGCTTTGCGTCATCGATATAAGCACCAAGATGCTCTGGCTTGTGACTATCACTCCCGATCGTGATGATCCGTCCGCCAAGTTCGCGGTATAAGCTCAAAATAGCGCGCGACGGAGTCAGATCTTTGAGACCATATCTGTGGCTGGAAGTGTTGATCTCAATTCCCTTTCCATCCGCAATCACAGTCTTTAAGATCTCTGTGATCACAGGTTTTACCCTCTCAAACGGATAAATCCCCACCTCGTCATATCTCGTGATCAGATCCAAATGCCCTAAAATGCTGTAATTGTGATAGTGCTTGACCAGATACAGCAATTCCTGATAATACCGCTCGTTGTACTCCTGCTGGCTTCTGCCTTTCTGGAAATCCTGATTCCAGAATTCCTTGTCATCCACCTGATGAACGGAAAGAATGATAAAGTCAAACGGGTATCTCGCAAACAACTTTTCATACCGCTCAATCGTGTGCGCCTGCACACCAAATTCCAGTCCCAGTTTGATGGAAATCTTATCCCCATATTTTGCTTGGAGTTCCCGGATCTGCGCCACATACTTCGGATAATCCACATTGTTTAAAACCATTGCGTCCGGCTCACCAGATCCACCCACACGACAAACCGTCTCCCCCGGCTCATCCCAGTCTTTCTTGATTCCATAGTCCACATGATCCGTAAAACACAGCTCATCAATGCCCTTCTCGATCGCGTCCCGGACAACCTGTTCCATCTCGTAGGCGGAATCATCACTGTATTCCGTATGTACATGATAATCAGCCCTCATCATTTTATCCTCCCGTAATTACAGATTTCCTCCATACTCATCTTTTTCCCCCGTCATTCAGCACCCACTCTTCCAGAAAATGCCCTGCTCCGTCGTCCTCATTGTTGCCTGTCACATACTTTGCGACCTGTTTCACGTCCTCCTCAGCATTTCCCATCGCAACCGAAACACCGACTGACTGAAGCATCGAAATGTCATTTTCATTATCGCCTATTGCGAGCACATTTTCCATACTTATTTTTAATTTTTTACAAAGTATACACAATGCATTTCCTTTCGAGGCATCGACGGAATTTACCTCCACAATTCCGTCGCCGGTTCTCAAAAATACAATTCCGGGAGTCGGACTTCCTTTCTCTAAAATCTTCTGTGCCAGTCCATCTTCCAAGGCAAACGCCCCCATTTTCAGTACTTTCACCCCACTGGTTTTCAAGAACTCTCTCAGATTCTCGACATTTCCTTCGCTAAACTTTATATAGGGATATTTTTCTGATAAGCCAGTCTTTTCCCAGCCCACTTCCCGAAATGTTCCCTGATCTGTATGTGCATACACCGCGGTTGGAAACTGCTCCAGAAACGCAAGCGCTTCTACCGCTTTTTCAGTCGGAATTCCAGCTTCACAGATGCATCTCTCCTCGGGCACATCCATCAGCATTGCACCATTGGAGCAGATCGCATATTTGATGCCATCGACCTGATTTAACACCGCCTTCTTCATTCCTTCGAGCGGTCTGCCGGACGCCGGCACCAGGATCACACCTTTTTTCACGATATTTCTCAATACCTTTAATGTATAATCCGATATGCTCTTGTCCTCATGGAGAAGCGTTCCATCCAAATCTACGGCTACCAGACGAATCTCTTGTTTCTCACTTTGCATAATCCTTTCCTCCTCATTCAATACACTAGCTAATACGTTTTTTCCGTTACTTTTCTGTTTCATTTTCTTCTGTCCAATTCTCCAACTCCCCACTTCTCGTAGTTCCAGTATACCACAACTCCCACTCCTAAAAGTGTCAATCCTAGTGTCGAACCCCCTTCGCTTTCTTCTCCCACCCCCTTATTTTCTGCCCCTCTACTGACGAAACCCTTTCTCAACTGGCGAAATCGTCCAAAACCTATTCCCTAAAAAAAGATTTTTTGTATAATAATGCTTGTAATCAGGTAGACAAGAAAACGCGCGAAGAGACAAGCTCAAATTTACAAACAGGAGAATCATGTACATGCTCAGCACCAAAGAGGAATTATATCTTTACTTGGAAAAAATAAGTCGGGGTTTTACTCTGAAAGATCTGAAATATTTTACGGCGAATCACATCAGCGAATCTCTGAATATTTCCCGTAACTTAGCCAGTCAGTATCTGAATGAGTTGGTAAAAGAAGAGCGGGCCATCAAGGTCAACTCCCGCCCTGTATACTTTTTTCATAAAAAAAATGTTGAACGCGAAGCCCAGGTCACCCTGGAAACCTGCGTATTCTCCGGCATGGACGAGTTTCAGCGTAAATGCCGAAGCGATGAAAAGAAAAGAGATTTTCAAAAAGCCATCGGCTATTACCTGAGTTTAAGTTCTTGTATCGAACAGTGCAAAGCGGCAATCAAATATCCGCCGAACGGTCTTCCGGCTCTGTTTTACGGCGCCGGCGGAACTGGAAAGGCTTTTCTTTCCCGGCTGATGTATGAATACGCGGTAAACGAACGGGTCATTGGAACAGCGGGGGCAACCTCTCTTCCACCCTACATTTCCGTAGACTGCTCGGAATACGCCCAGAACGAAGAAAAATTTGCTCTTGCCCTCTGTGGCGGAGCGGATGGAAAAGGTTGGCTTGCAAAAGCCAAAGACGGTATCCTGTTTTTTGACGAGATTGACCGCCTTCCATTTTCAGGTCAGGAACTGATTTATTTTTACCTGATCTCGGGACAGTACAAGAGTTATCACGATGAAGAACATATTTTTGAATCGAACGCAAGACTGGTGTTCTCCACGACAAAAGCATCCGGAGAAACACTCTATAAACCGCTTGCACGGATGATCCCCATTGTGATCCCTGTTCCCACGTTACACGAACGCACCGCCGATGAAAAAGAGGAAATGCTGATTTCCTTTTTGAGAGCAGAGGGACGGCGCATGGGAGTCGACGTCAGCATCAGCCAGAACGCCTTCCACTGTATGCTGGAATTTTCCTACGAGAACAACATCGACGAGTTAAAAACCTGCGTTACCAGCAGTTGCGCCGGAGCTTATCTGGAAAAAAGCAACGATGGAATCGCTATTTACAGCTACCACCTTCCGGAATACATGCTCTCTTCCCTAAAGCTGGAAATCAAGGACAAGGACAAACGGATGATCCACTTAAACAGTTACAGTCGAGATACTTCACTTGGACAGACCGTACAGTTTTTCCAGATCATGTTAGATGTCTTTGAGGATTACCGTCAGGACACAATCAATTTTACCGGTCTGATGAGTGAATTCCGGAAACAACTAAATGACTACTACGATTATCTGATCTACGGACAGAAACTTGTAAACATCAAGATCTCCACTTACGAGCAGTTGATCAACCAGATCTTTGAAAATGTGGGCGAGATGTATGGCATCAGTCTTTCTAAAAAATACAGTCACCTGCTTGCCCGCTGCCTTTACATTCAGCTTCAGGGCGATCACCTGATTGACAACTGGATGAAGCAAAACCGAGATGAGATCGAGGAAATGTTTCAGGCAGTCAGCACCGTCCTCGAAAAAGAGGCAGTCATCTGTTCCCGGATCGTAAATTTAATCAAACTGAATCTGGACATTGAGACAGATAGTTTAAACCAACTCTTCCTGCTTCTGGACATCAAAAACCAGAATCAGAAGATTCAGGGACTTTCCGCTGCCGGCATCATTCTAAGCCACGGCTATGCAACCGCTTCAAGCATTGCAGACGCCGCCAACCAGATCATCGGCAGAAAGGTATTCGACGCAATCGACATGCCTCTCGACATGCAAATGAATGAGATCACCGGTCTGTTGGAAAAACACATTGAACGATTTATCACCTGTCAGGACGTAATCCTTCTGGTCGATATGGGGTCTTTAGAGCAGATCCACAGCCAGATGCGTGGTCTGAGAAACTTAAACATCGGCATCATCAACAACATTTCCACTGCCCTCGCCGTTGACATCGGTCTCGGCATCTGTGGAAATCAAAAGTTGGAAGACATTCTGAAACGTGCCAGTGAAAGCAACATCTGTACCTATCGCATCATCCACAATATGCAGAAGGAAGATGCCATAATCTTCAGCGGAGAAAACGGCATCGACACAACTGAGAAGTTGAAAGAACTGATCTTAAAAACTTCCGAGGCTGTGATCCCTCTAAAATTTGTGGCTTACGATTATTATCGACTGGTGAAAAACGGCAGTCGCGATGAGATCTTCCAGCAGTACCATGTAAAATGCATCATCGGGGTCTTCAATCCGGAGATCGAAGGAATTCCTTTCATCTCATTGGAGGACATCATCTCGATGAATTCCGCGGAAAAACTGACCAACATTTTTTCCGAGTACCTGAATGAAGAACAGATGGAAGTTTTCAATCAGAACCTGGTAAAAAACTTCTCCCTTCAAAATGTTGTGGAGTCCATCACCATTTTAAATCCTGACAAACTCTTAGACGAGGTGGAACAGGCGGTTGGACGGCTCCAGAAGATCACCGGAAGAAAAATTGCGGGGCGGATTATGATCGGGCTTTACGTCCACCTGTGTTGTCTGGTAGAGCGTCTGGTCACAAAAACTCCGATCGACAATTATCAGGATCTGGAAGATTTTGAACAAAAACACGCTGAATTTATCGGACAAGTAAAAGACAGCTTTCAGGATATCTCCCGTCATTACCGGGTGGCTCTCCCTGTGAGTGAGATCGCTTACATTTACGATTACATACATCTGAATTCAAAAAATAAGCTTTCCGGGCAGGCAGAAAGCCCGGTCGTCCGCGAGGACGAGTAGGAGGTAAATATGGGTATTGTACTTGCAAGAATTGATAACCGTCTTCTTCACGGCATTGTGGCAACACAGTGGGCTGGTCGTTCTGGTGCACAGCGCATCATGATCATCGACGACACAGTTGCCAACAATGAGCTGACCAAAGCGAGTATGAAGCTTGCCAGACCTACCGGCATGGCAATCTCCATCATCACTGAAGAGACCGCACTGAATAACTTCAAGGCCGGAAAGTACAACGATCACACCGTATTTGTTCTGGTCAAGAAGCCGGAAACTCTGGTTAAACTTACCGAGATCGGTGTAAGGGTTCCGGAGCTGGTAGTCGGCGGAACTGTAAAGCCTGCGGAGGGCGAGGAAGCTGTGAAGATTTCCCCGAGAGCCTTTGCAAAGCCGGATGACATCGAGGCTTACAAGAAGTTAAAGGCAAGTGGAACCAAAATGTATGCACAGTATGTACCTGCTGATGCAGAAATTTCGATGGATGAATTTCTGAAATAACAAAAGGGGGGAATTGTTATGCAATTAAGCGCTTTACAAATTATACTGCTTGTTCTGGTGGCTGCTGAGATCAACGTTGACCGTCGTGGATTGTCACTGACACACGCAAGACCGGTTATCGTCGGTTTCCTGTGTGGACTGATCCTCGGTGATATGAACAGTGGTCTCTACATCGGTGGTACATTCACACTGATGTCCTTGGGTGTTGCTGCTCTTGGTGGTTCTTCCGTGCCGGATTACGGCGTTGCGACGATTATCGCCTGCGCGTTCGCAAAGACAACCGGACAGGGACCGGAAGTTGGTATGACGATTGGTCTTCCTGTTGGTATGCTCGGCGTGCAGATGGACGTTTTATACAAGATCTGCAACTCCTTCATCGCACAGAAATCTCAGAAGTATGCAAATGAGAAACAGTTTGGCAAAATGTATGCGATCCTCTACCTCTGCCCGATCATGGTAGCAGTCTTCATGGCATTCCCGACCGCAGTTGCTCTGACTGCCGGTGCTCCTCTGGTTCAGGCAATTCTCGATGTCCTTCCGGCCTGGGTAACAGGTGGTCTGTCCGTAGCCGGAAAACTCCTTCCGGGTCTTGGTATTGCAATGTTGCTCCACTACATGCCGGCAAAGAAATATTTCAACTACATTCTGATCGGTTTTGTACTCAGCGCATACATGGGCGTTCCGATTCTTGGTATCGCATTCCTTGGTGTCGCACTGGCTTACAAGTTCTATATGGATGAGGAAGCAAAGGAAAATGTAGGATTTGCAGGAGGACTTGAAGATGAATAATGAGATTATGGAAAAGAATGAAGGAATGGAGAAAGCTCCCGTTTTAACAAAAAAAGACTGTGTGAAAGGTGCTATTCGCTGGTCCTTAATGGCAGTAACAACCTTTAACTACGATACCCAGCTCGCTCCCGCTGTTGTTTTCGGTATCGGACCTCTCCTGCGCAAGATCTACAAGGATGATGACGAGTATGTTGAGGCATTGAACAACCACTTTAAGTACTTCAACACGATGCCGTGGCTCGCAAACATCGTTCTCGGTGCTACTCTGGCTCTCGAGGATAAAGAGGGAATCTCCTCCCTCGATGCGGTACAGAACATCAAGGTCAGCCTGATGGGACCCTTGGCAGGTATCGGTGATACGCTGTTCTGGACACTGCTTCCGACGATCATGGGCTCGATCGCAGGATATATGGCTCTTGAGGGCAACCCGATCGGCGTCATCCTGTGGCTCATTGTAAACCTTATCTTCATCGGCATCCGTACTCAGCTGATGTGGATCGGATACCGCGAAGGTACCAAACTGATCACCAAGGTCGGCGGAAAACTGGCTCGTATCACAGATGCAGCTTCTGTTCTCGGTCTGACTGTTGTCGGCGCTCTGTCCGCTACGGTTGTAACGGCAAAGACACCTCTGGCATTCCAGATGGGCGATGTCAATCTGGCAGTCGCAGATCTGTTAGATAAGATCATGCCTTCGATGATCTCTGTTGCCACTGTCCTTGTTCTGTACAAGCTCCTCGGAAAGAAAGGCATGAAGATCACCACCCTGATCCTCATCGTGATCGTCTTCTCGATGATCTGCTCTGCACTCGGAATTCTGGCTTAACAGATCATAACCGATAATATCCATAAATGACAAAATGACGGTTCTGCCCTGTCTTTATCCGGCAGGCAGAGCCGTTCTTCATTCATCGAAAATCACATTTCAAAAATCAATGGATACACACATAACAATCAACAAATTTGACCTGAACAATCACTCAGGCACTGAGGGGAGATTTATCATATGGTTGAAGTAAGTACAGCCAAACGCGTCATTACACCTCCATTTCCCATGTACATGCGCGGTTACGCGATGAGAACCGGGAAATCCATCGGGGTTTTAGATGAGCTTTATTGCAGAACTCTGGTTCTGCGCATTGACGGGGAGATTTTTATATGGTCCACTCTGGATCTGTGCCGGTTGGAGGAGCCGATTTCCGACTACGCCCGCACGGTTCTCGCCGGAAAATATTCCGTTCCAAGAGAAAATATCATCATCGGAACAATCCACACACATTCAGGCCCTGACATCAGTTTTGAGGACGAGGGCGAGGACAGAAACCACCGCAAGTCCGTTTACCGCGAAATCGTGATGAAACAGCTCTTCGACGCTGTGGACGAATGTTTTGACCGTGGCTTTTTGGAGGTAACCCCTTATATGGTAAAAGGCACAGTAAACGGTGTCTACGGAAACCGCAATTACCTCGACAAGCCAAGCGACAAGGACATCAACATGATCCTCTTCCGCAACGAGAACCATGTCGTTGCCGGTATGTTCCAGTTCACCTGCCATCCAACCGTTCTCGGCATCCACAACATGAAGATCAGCTCCGACCTTCTCGGTAATATCGGAAAAGCACTCGACGCAAAATACAACACGATCTTCATCACCATGCAGGGGGCCTGCGGAGATATGGGCAACCGCCAGTACCGCAAAGGAAACGACGAGAATGAGCTGTGGCGTGTCCGCGATGAGGTCATGAAACAGGTAGATGTCTTTGCAGAAACCGAAACTCCGATGGAATTAAAAGTGGATTCCGTCAAGACAACCGAGTACACGATCCATCAGACCTACGATCTCGATGCGATGAAGGCACAGCTGGCAGAGGACGAGGAGAAACTGGCAAATGCAGTGACCGAGGACGATAAGAAGCTTCTCTGGTCCGGTGTCCGCCATTTAAAGAGAAAAATTGCATCTGGCGGTGTCAATGTAACGCTTCGCTCCGTAATCTTCCATCTCGGTGATCTGGAGATCATCACGATTCCGGGAGAACTGTTCTCCACATTCGGAATGGAAATCAAGAAACATTTTGAGGCTCCTATGCGCATCGTTTGGGGCTACGCAAATTACAGTGCCGGTTATATCGTGGAGAAAGAGGAATTCGGAAAGGGCTATGAAAGCATGCAGACCCCGTTCCCACAGGGAGAGGCAGAGCTTTATGTGGATCATTTGATCCAATCTCTGTAATAATCCCCCATTTTTCCGTTATATCAGTGAAACGTAATTGTGTGTTTTTAAGTATTATAAATATTATTTGAATATCATTACGAATTACAAGGAGAAGCGCTATGAGAAAATATATTATCGCCTCCCATCATTTACTGGCCCATGGTCTGAAAGACACCTTAAATTTTCTTACCTCCATGGACGACATCATTGACATCAGCGCCTATATGGATGACACCGATCTCCCATCCCAGATCAAGGAAATTTTTGACTCGTTCGACCCGGAGGATGAGGTCGTGATGATGACGGATATGTTAGGTGGCAGTGTGAACCAGCAGTTCTGCCCGTACACAAACGATCATCGTCATCTGATCTGCGGAATCAATCTTCCCTGTGCTTTGAGCCTGGTTTTACAGCCTCAGGACATGCCTCTGACCGCTGAAACCGTGCGAAACATCGTGGAAGAATCCAGAAGTCATCTGATCTATGTAAATGAGTACAATGCTGTGGCAAACGATGAGGATGAGTAAAATTATCACCCTCATCTCACCAAACTACTAACCAATCCCAAAACCTTTCTGTATAAAAAAACCATAGCGAAAAACCGCTCTCCGGAAAAATCCTCCGGAAAGCGGTTTTTTGCAAATTCTTTTACCCGGCTCGCTTCAAGACTTTGATCTTGTGGGCGGGCAGTCCAAACAATGCTTCCATCGCCGTTGAAATCTCCGAGCGGACTTTCGGATCATCCCCACCCTCGGCGCTGATCACAATCCCTGAAATCTCCGGATAGACCTCCTTTTCAATGACAGGGGTAGAATTCCCGTTGCTGTCCTCCATGACGGTTGTCGTGCTGTACGCACTGCTCTCACTTCTTCTCGTCCCGCCGGTGGAATCCGTCTCCTCGGTCAGCGCCCCACTGCTGTTCGTATCACTGCGAATCACCTTCTCCGATGAGGAGTACAGCGCGATCATCACATCGACTTTTCCTACTCCATCCACATTTTTTAAAATATTTTTGACTCTCGTCTCAAGCTGTTGCTCATACGTCCGCGCAACGGAGCCTGAGGAAACCGATGACACGGTAAGATCGTCCTCTGACGTTGCAGAAGAGTCACTCTTTAAAAACAGACTTTTTTCATCATCTCCCGATGAAAGGCTTTGCATTTTGCCTGTCTGCTTTCCAGATGGAATCGCGAGAATACAGAGAATCGCCCCGATCGTCAGCACAAACAGCCATTTATCTTTCCGCTTCCACAATTCCGATTTCCACATCCTGCTCCTCCACCCCACAATACGATGATATTCTGCTTCTCAGCTCCCCGATCTTCTGATAAACCGGACCAGAGACCACTCTTGCTGTGTCGTCCTCCGCCAGAGTCTCCCCCCGCATGGTTTTTTGATTTTCTTCTTGAGTTTTATTCAAATTTTTATTTTGGTTTTCACTGCTTCCCGCACGCTCTTTCTTATCTACATTCTCCGCATTTTCCGCATGTTCTATGTTTTCTACTGTAATCTTTGAAATCTGAATTTCTGATTTATCTGCTCCATCATTTTTTGTCATATTCTTTGAAAGCTCTGTGTCTATCTCTGCACTCTGCTCCGGCTGAACAGAACAAACCTCTGCCCTGACTCCTGTCACCTCTCCAAACTGTTCTGAGTCCATATCCTGATTGATTTTCACCCGACAATTTCTGACCTCAAATCCGTCCGCCTGAGCAATCTTAGAGATTTCCTGACTGAGTGCTTCCTCATATTGATTTACCATCTGGGTTCTCCGCTTTTCTTCGACTCCGAGAAGATTTTCTCTCAACTCTCCCGTCTCATAGCGAAAAAGATTGCTCTCATAATACTGCGCGATCCGCTCTTCCAATTTGCGATTTCCCGTGATCGGCTGTAAAACAAGAAGAATAAAAACCATACCCGAAAAAAGTCGTATGTAGGACGCATATGCCTTTTCCGGCATCAGATGATCCATCACAGACATAAACAGAAAAAATCCGGTCAGATTGCGTATCCACTCAAAAACTGCCCGCATCAGCCCTTCCGTGATCATCCCCCCTTTTCCCGCCCATAAATCTGTCTTTTTATTTATTACACGCTATTTCTATCAAATTTTGCGCATCAAGTTTTAGTAACAAGAATGTGATGTGCATTTATTCAAATTTGCTACGCAAGATACGTCGCATTTGTCCCGGTGCAGATCAGCGCAATCGTGAGAATAAAAAGGACTACCGCAGATAAGAGCATTTCCAGCAACATTTTCTGAGCATCCCCCGCTGTGCTGATGCATCCGGTCAGACGAGCATCCGCCACAGGCTCCAAGACCGCCGAAATCAGGCGATAAAAAATCAGCAAAATTCCAAGGCGAAGAATCGGACTTAAACTAAATAAAATAAGCAGAAAAATCGCAACGGCTCCCATCGTATTTTTAATCAAAACGCCCGATCCGAACACAAGTTTCGCTGTTGTCTCTATTCCATTTCCAATCCCCGGAAGCACCTGAAGCATCTTCCACATCCCGGCAGATTTCACGGCATCCGCATAGGGCAGAACCATGCCCTGAATCAGCTGAAATCCAATGACTAGCGCAAACAGCGATGTCACCCCGAGATGGACTCCTGATTTCATCAGTTCAGTCATTTTAGAAACCATCGCTTCTTTCCCAAGATTTCCCGCTAACTTAATCAACAGATACATCTGCACAAGAGGCAGAAAGAAATGTTTGTAGAGCCATGAGACGATCGCAATCAGAAAAAACACTACCTCATACCATGCGACTGCCGTAAGCCCGCTTCCCGCCCAGGCGGTCGCCATCAGACACGCCGGCATCAGCACCTTCATAAATTCAATCTGTTGTTCCAAGACCTGCCCGGTGAATCGCACACTCTCAAGAAAGGACGTCACAAGCAGGGCAAACATCAGCAGATACGTCATAAAAAATCCAGTATCGGAAATCTGACTCTCCGAAAAGATATTTGAAAATGTGACAAACACGGCTCCGACAATTCCAATCCCCAGAAGCTGTCCTGCAAGTTGCCAATCCTCGCCGATATTTCCAGTGACTCCCTGTTTTAAGGCATCAATCAACATTTTTCCCGTCGCTCTGCTATCCCCCGCAAGAATCGTTTTCATCAGCTCCGAAAAGCTGAACGCTCCATTTCCAGTAAGTTTTTCTCGCTTTAGAAACTGGTCGATCTCCTGCCACTGCTCCGCCAAATCGGTGTTCTGATCGATTTTCATCCCATTAAGACCGATTCTATTAGGATTGACGTTTTGGCATACATTTAGACTTATATGGGGGCTTATATTTTGTCTGCCATCAATCTCACAAATTCGCTTTATCCCATAATTTTCTGTCCCATAACATTTTGCCTGCGCCGAACTGACCCCAACAAAAGCTCCAAACAAAACACAACAACTCAAAAAGAGAAAAATCTTCCGCAATCCTAATACTAATCCTGTCAATGCCGTCCACTCTCTCATGATAGAAACCGCTCCAACGTCTCGAGAAGAGCGAGCACAATCGGCATGCTGACTGCCAGAATCGACAATTTTCCGAAGATCTCAATCTGCTTTCCGATCGCCCCGTATCCGGCATCCCGACAGATCCCCGAGGAGAACTCTGCCACATAGCTGATTCCCGTCATCTTGAGCAGAGTCGCCAGATAAAGCGGACTGATCTGAATAAAATCCTGCACCCGGCGCAGGGCATCAAGAACGGTCTGAAGTTTTGTAATCCCGTAGAAAAACAGGAAACATCCGGTTGCAACTGCCAGATACGTCGCATACTCGCCTTTTACACCTTTCATCTGCACCGCAAGCAATACCGCTGTGATTCCGGCAATCCCGATCGTTATGATTGTCATGCCTGCCCATCCCCTTCCAAATCATAGTGCAAACAGATCTTTGATCGTTTCAAACAATTCATAGATATATGGCACCATCCAAAACAGCACCAGAATCAATCCCGCAAGACTCGTCAGAAATGCCTGTTCCTCCCGCCCGCTGTGCTTTAAGACCTGACAGACAACGGAGACAAGAATTCCAACCGCTGCAATTTTAAAAATCAGATTTACCCCCATTTGGCATCCTGCCTCCCGTCCCCAGATAAAATATTTATGCTCTGCAAACCTCACAAATTGTGAACTACCCCGGCTTAAATCAGAATCACCGCAAGAAAGATTCCTCCCATCACCCCAAGACTTGTATACAGGCGACAGGTCTCCTGGCGATGCCCTCTGAGCTGTGCGATCTGCTCATCAAGTTCCTCCAGATACAAAAGAAGATTTCTCTCCTGCATCTCGCGGTCAAGAAATCCCAGATGACGCCCCAGCCCGGCAAGCGACTGCCTGTCCGATCTGCTGAGTGCGCTTTGTTCCCTTCCATTTTTTTCTTCCAGCTTCTCGATCTCCTGCTCCCAGACCGCAGAAAAATTCGCTTCTTCCAAAGTCTCCGCCTGTTTAGCGGCAGCCAAAAACAGTGCACCAAGAGGTCCCTTCTCCCGTTTCCCGACCGCCTCAAAGGCTTCCGGAAGTGAGGCATTTGCATAGACAATCTGACCCTTGAGCAAAAAAATCATTCTGCGAAGCTGTTCCAACTGGGAGAGTCGCTTTGTATACTGAACTGCCATACTGATCCCAAATCCGGACGCGCCAAGAATCACAAGCACAGCACCGAGACATCGAAGTCCAAAAATCACGGCTTTACTGCTCATCTGCCCCTACCTCCTTTTCCGCAAAGAAGCACTCTATTTTTTGAAAGCTCCTGCTCTGACTGAAAGAGACACCACCACGATCGAATTTCCCTCTGCATCGCACACCGTTGCCGTCATTCCATCCGTCATCGTGTGTTTCAAAATCAGATAGCGGTCAAACCATTTTTCCTGAATCATCCGATCGAGCACCGGCTTTTTGCGAATGTCCTCCATCCCATTTCCGTGCACGGTCGCAATCACCAGGCACCCGCAGTTCATCGCATACTCCACAGCTTCCATATCCATCCGGCTTCCGATCTCATCCACTGCCACGACCCGGGGGGCCATCGTCCGGATCAGCATCATCATCCCATGCGCCTTCGGGCACGCATCCAGGACATCGGTGCGAATTCCCACATCATTCTGTGGAACTCCCTGATAGCAGGCGGCAATCTCAGAGCGCTCATCCACAAGCCCGACTGTCACCCCATCCACCTGCGAACTCCCATCAGAAATCTGTCGCACGAGATCCCGCAGAAGAGTCGTCTTTCCACCGCGGGGCGGGGACAGAATCATCGTATTGAAAAGCTTCTTCTGATCCTGATCAAACAGATATGGCAGAACCTCATCCGCGCATCCCAGAACTTCGTGGGCGAGACGAATATTGAGAAACGAGAGAAACTTCATGCTCCGAATCTCTCCGCTTTGGACAATCGTTTTTCCTGCAATTCCAATGCGGTGTCCCCCGGGAATCGTCAAATACCCCTGACGAATCTCCTCCTCAAATGCATAGAGCGAGTACGAAGCCATGTGCTCGAGCGTCTCTCGAATCTGCTTTGGCGAGACCTGATATGCTTCTTTTTGATCTTTACAAAGACCGCCCCTGTCAGACCGGACAAAAAACTCGCGATTTCCATACTGAATGAGAAGCGGGCCTCCGACTCTTAGACGAATCTCCTGAACCTGCTCAAACCAGTCCGGAATCTGCACAATCTTCTTCCGAATCTCCTCCGGAAACATTTTCAGCAACGTCTCCTCCCGCTTTACCATGTCCATCTCCTCCTGCTAGAATATATGAGACAACGCTTCTGAATTATGCGCAATTATGGTTGTTATTCACGCACTGCGTAAACAGCGAATGTTTTGAAATGGAATATTGACGGAAAATCCGCGACTTTTTATAATAAGAAGCACAGAGAGAATTTATCAGAAAATCTATTTAGAGTGGAGGACGGCTTTATGCATGACGATTTAAACTGGGCAGTGCTCGGAACAGGTGTTATCGCAAATGAGATGGCACAGGCACTACAAAAAATGGGAAAGTCTTTATACGCGGTCGCAAACCGGACGCATCAAAAGGCAATTGACTTTGCAGAAAAATATCAGATTGAAAAGGTCTACGACCAGATCGATGACATGTTTGAGGATGAGAACGTGGACATCATCTACCTCACAAGCCCGCACAACACGCATTACGCCTTCATGAAAAAGGCACTTGAGCACGGCAAACACCTCCTCGTCGAGAAATCCATCACGCTGAACAGCCGGGAGCTTCAGGAGATGATCGATCTCGCGAAAGAGAAAAATCTGGTTCTTGCCGAGGCAATGACGATCTGGCACATGCCAATTTACAAGAAGCTCTGGGAAATCGTGAAAAACAAAGATCTCGGAAAGGTTCAGATCATCACGATGAATTTCGGAAGTTTCAAAGAGTACGACATGAACAACCGCTTCTTCAACATGAATCTCGCCGGCGGTGCGATGCTCGACATCGGAGTCTATGCGCTGTCGATCGTCAGAAGTTTTATGGATGAGACTCCTGACGAGATCGTAAGCCAGTGGAAACCGTCTCCGACCGGATCGGACGAGCAGGCAACGATCCTCTTAAAGAACAGTCTCGGACAGATGGCAACCGTCGCACTCTCAATGCACTCCAAACAGCCAAAACGTGCGATGATCAGCTGTGAAAAAGGTTATATCGAGATCATGGAATATCCGCGCGCAAGCAAGGCCATCCTCGTCGATGCCGAGACCGGTAAGCAGACGGAACTTGACTGCGGAGACACTGCCAATGCCCTGTACTACGAGATGACAGACATGGAACAGGCGGTGAAAAACAAAATCTGCGCCAATAAAAATGGCATCGATAAAAACTCCGCTGATAAAAATGATACTAATAAAAATAGTGAATCGAATGAGCAGAACGAGCAGGATGAGATGCATCTTGCATACACCAGAGATGTTATGGAGATCATGACAAGACTCAGAAAAGACTGGGGAATGAAATACCCGGGCGAGAACTGGGACTAAAATAACTAGTAACTAGTATTCGGATAACCAGACTTAAAAGAAAAAGGAAACGAACTCTCAGAGGCTATCGCTCTGTTTTCCGAAAAGTATCCTACCGTGGATGTGAAAATTATAGCTGGAAGCCCGTCTCAAAATTATAACAGGGCATGGCTATATGCCTGTGGATGTGATAGGGGAGCAGGTCGACACTTGCAGAAACCTGGCGCGTGACTCTGATCCCCTCTGAGTTATATTTAAGCTTCACTTATCTTGCCTTTACTCTGCAAGAAGCACACCCGACTCATCAAACACGAAGATCGTTCCATCGATCGTCTGCTCCCCAGTCAGCATTGCGCCGGAAGACGGATCGCAGTAATATCTCTTCTCATTGTCATTGATCCAACCAGTCTTCATATATCCCTGTTCATCCAGATAATACCAGATGATTGTGGACGGATCCTGCCACCATCCGTTTGACGGATAAGTGCCATCTTCATTGCGATACCACCAGCCGTTTGCATCCTGTTGCCAGCCTGCACTCAGCACAACACCTGCCTGGCTTGAGGTCTGCGTTGTGCTCCCGCCGGTCTTTGCTCCCGGACCGGAATGTTCGGTGTCAATGTATCCACCATTCTTAATCAGCTCTGCATAATCTTCGCTGATATAGGTCACATCCGACTCGGCTGACCAGTATCCGTTCGATGTCGACCGTCCTTTTCCGAGCGCACGAACCTTAAATGTGTACTCACCAGATGTCGTCATCTTCTTTTCCAGGTTCAGATAAGTCTTCTTTGTCTTTGCCTCACCGACCTTGCTCTCATTGCGGTAAAGATAAATTTCGTACTGGGTTGCATCCTCAACCTCATCCCAGCGCGCCACCGTGATGTTCGTGTCATCCCAGTACGCATCGCTCACCTTATCGAGACGCGTTGCCGCAAATGCGCTCACTCCCATCGCTACGGACAAGAGTCCCACAGCGACCGCCGTCACCAATCGTTTTCCCAGAGCCTTCATTTTGATCATCACAAATTCCTCCTCCATCTTCGTCTGCGTATCCCCATTTATCGTCTCTATTCCCCTTATACTTTAATCCCGGTTACATATTCCGGTCACATGTTGGCACACGTTGGTGCTCCTTTTATGGATTATTTCTGGTTTCACGCATCCTCGATCTAGTTTTATTCTAACTTTATCATTTTACTTTTGTATTTTTTCATCATACCATAAAGCTGCAAAGTATTTGTGATAAAAATCTTTCATTTTTCTGACATTTTATTGCCTGTTCTCGTTCTCCACAAACTTTACTTGTGGTATGGTTCTCCCGCCATGATCTTAAATCCGCGGTACACCTGCTCCAACAATACCACACGCATCAGCTGATGCGGAAATGTCATCGGAGAAAAGCTCAGCTTATAATCTGCGCGGTCGAGCACCTCTTTCGAGAGTCCAAGCGAACCGCCGATGATCATCACGATCTGGCTCTGCCCCTGATTTCCAAGGCGCTCGAGTTCTGCCGAGAGCTGTTCGGAGCTGAGCATTTTTCCGTTGATCGCAAGTGCAATCACATAGGCGCCATCCTTGATATGCGCCAAAATCCGCTCGCCCTCCTTCTTCTTGATCTGCTCATTTTGCAGATCGCTCGCCTTGTCCGGTGTCTTCTCATCTGCGACCTGAACAATCTCAAGCTTGCAGTAACGGCTCAGACGCTTCTGGTACTCTGCAATCGCCTCCGAGAAGAATTTCTCCTTGATTTTTCCAACTGCAATTACTGTAATTTTCATCTTTTTTTCCGTTTGCGATTGGAACGCACCAACCGCACCTTTCGTCCTTCTTCCGTCCTCTCGACTCCGTAAACGATCTCAAGAAAGCGCCCTGCCTCCTCCCACGCCTCACGGCTTTCCGGGATCAGGCGAAGCGCCATCTGAAAGACATGAAACATTCCGTCATAGACAGAAATCCGAAGTTTTCGGTGCGCCTCCCTGAGTTTCCGAGCGACTGTCAGCGAATCACTCAACAAAACTTCCTCGCTTCCGACTTGAATCAGTGTCGGCGGAAAGTCTGTGAAATCTCCAAACATTGGAGAGAGATACGGAGCATGTGGATCTGCATCCCCGATGTAACTGCTGTTGTGCAACATATTGTCGGTCGTCCCGCCAAACTGCGGATCTCTGTGAAAATTCGTCTCGTGGCTCTCTCCACTGCACGTCAGATCCGCCCACGGCGACATCACAAGAACCCCCGCCGGAAGAGGAAGCGCGTGATCCCTTAGATACATCACAAGCGCAAGCGCAAGTCCCCCGCCCGCAGAATCTCCGGCAACCACAATATCACTCGCCCGGTAATTCTTCTCTTTCATCAGCCACTGATACGCGGTGACTGCGTCCTCAAGAGCACAGGGAAACGGGTGCTTCGGTGCAACACGATAATCGATCGTCAACACATCTGCTCCCCTGCTCCGCTGGGAATACTGTACGGCAAAATCGCGATAGATATTTTTCATCGGTCCGATGTAACCGCCCCCGTGAAGCTGGAGCACAACGCGACCCGTGCAGACTCCCGTTGGGCGCAAAAATTCCATCTGAAATTTTTCCATCTCCACGATCTCATACTCGTACTCCGACGGGCAGATCCACGCCGGCTCTACGGGATTCATCCGATACTCACCAGTCTGAAACTTATGTCCCATTGCGGAATCCATCATATTTTTCATCATATCCCGCACCAGTTTCCCGCGCAGGCTTACTCGTTCTTCTCTCATGCTGTCTCTCTTCCCTGTGTACAGTAAACTTTTCCTGCTCTCTCAAATTCTACTGAAACGTTTTGTACTCTTTCCCCCCTAAACATGAAATCTCCGTCGAAGTTCTTCCTTCCAGTTTTCTTTTCCTCTGAGATAATCCCAAAGACCTTTTGCGACATGCTCCCCGGTATGACCAACTTTCTTTGCCATCCGCGTTGCGCGCTTCTCTCCGCCCTTCTGGATCACCCAGACTCTGCGGATTCTCGGATAATTGTCCCGCTTTCTCGCCCCGCTGAGCTCATTTCCCTCAAGGCGTACTGCAATTCCGTCCTCCTTCATCTTTCGGAAGAAACGCCTCTGAATCCGGCTGTCCGCAAACACGGAGGTAAACGTCACCGTCATCTCATCCCCATACGCACAGACACTGCACTTACACGGCTGTTTTCTCGAGACTCCGATCATCACCTGAAAACGCTCCACATCATCCGCAAACTTGGCAAATTCAGGGTCCATTCGGATCGGTCCGATGTTTGAGAGCGTCATTGTGTATGCCCGATCCTTGAGACTGAAAATAAATCCAAGTGCGAGGCGTTTGATCACAAGCGGAATGATCCGCAGATACCATTTCTTCTCGTTCGACACATTATAAGAAATGCTCTCCTCAAGACGTTCCTTCGTGATTTTCCGATCCATCTGACGACTGATCTTTTGAACAAGCTGATCAAATGTCATATCCGGATCGCGAAACAGCCATCCGATACTGCTGACCGCAAAAAAGTTCGCCATCGTATCTGATTGAAAAAATGCCCTCAAATTGATCGGAATATTCAAAACCACCGGTCTTCGATCCGCTTTTCCATCGAGGTATTCCTGCCAGATCGACCAGAGCAGAGCAGAAGCCAGATACTTTGTCACCGTCACGCCGTGCTTCTTCGCCACTGCCTTGACCTCTGCGACTTTCAGATAACCGTGGAGCACCTGTCCACTTCCAAGCGGAAGGAAATGTCCCTCCATCCGAAATGCCGGTTTGGAGCTGTAACTTCTGTGCTCCATCTCACGGTAATTCTCCAAATAACTGTCCACGGTCTCAAAAATCTGCTCATCCGGCTTTTCCTCGTCCTCCGGCATCCAGACTCCCGTCTCCTCCTTGACAAGCTCTAAGTAGCGCGCCACCAGACTTCTCAAAAATCTCGCACATCCGAGTCCATCTGTCAGCGCGTGAAAGACCTCCAGATTGATTCTGCACTTGAAATACGTCACGCGAAACAGAAATCTCTGGCTTCCATGAGGATCTAAATAGCGACACGGATAAGTGCTCTCGCGCTGTACCTGCGGAATCCGGTCATTCTCCTCAAAATAATACCAGAAAAGTCCCCGGCGCAATTTTACACGAAACTCCCGAATATGAGGAAGAATATCCTCCAATGCTTTTTGAAGAAGCTCCGGCTGAACCTCCTCCTTCATGACTGCGGAAATGCGAAACACCTGACTCATTCCCTCATTTGCAATCACCGGAAAAATCTTCGCTGTATTATCCAATCTTCTCCATCTATGCCCTTTCTCTGCCATCTCAGGAGTCCCTTCTTTCTCAGTTTTATAAACTCAGAGTGGATTCCCCCTCTGAGTTATACGCTCCGCGAGCGTCGACTTGAATTGTTTCTCACACCCTATTATTCTACTATGATCCGATCTCCCATGTCAGATTTGTGATGGGAAATTGAGGACTAGGCACGAAAATAATATCCCACGCCCCATTTCGTGTGCACATATCGCGGATCACTCGGACTCGGCTCAATCTTCTCTCTCAGACGGCGCACATGGACATCGACGGTTCTCACGTCACCTGACTCGGATGCCTTATTTCCCCATACGAGCGCAAGCAGATTTTCTCTGCTGTACACCTTGTTCGGATTGCACACGAGAAGCTCAAGGAGATCAAACTCCTTCGCAGTCAGATTGATCTCCTTCTCCCCGATAAAGACTCTGCGTCCCTCCCGGTCAAGTTTCAGATCTCCGGCACTGATCATCTTGTTCTCCGGCTCGTTTGCCACTCTTGTCTTTTTCGCATTTCGGCGCATGATCGCCTTGATGCGTGCCTTCACCTCAAGAATGTTGAACGGCTTTGTGATATAATCATCGGCGCCATATTCCAGACCAAGGATCTTATCCATGTCTCCCCCCTTGGCAGTCAGCATGATGATCGGCATCTCTGAGAACTCGCGAATCGCCTGACACACCTCAAATCCATCAAACTTCGGAAGCATCACATCGAGCAGAACCACATCGTATTCGGTCTGCTTTGCCAGATTGATCGCTTCCTCTCCATCGTAAGCACAATCCACTTCCCAGCCCTCATGCTCCAGACTGAAACGGATTCCTTTCACAATCAGTTTTTCATCATCCACTACCAAGATCTTTGCCATAATAATTTCCTCTACTCTTGCTCTTCATTCACTTTCTAAATCTCTAAATCAGCAAATCAACGTTTCCTGCCATTTCCTATCCTTCGATGATCGAATCTCAATCTATTCCTCAGACAGTGATCTGATCTTTGATCTTTTCAAAGGTTGTCTCCTTGATGCCGGAGACTTTCTTGATCTCCTCAATCTTCTGGAATCCACCATGCTTCTCCCGGTAACGGATGATATCTTCCGCCCGCGCTGATCCGACCCCTCTAAGCGTCATCAGTTCTTCCTTTGACGCAGTGTTGAGATTGATCCTTGCTGAGGCTGATGCCGATCCTGATCCCGTCTTTCCGGCACCGATGGTACTTGCTATGTTCCCGGCATTCACTCCACTTCCATCACCAAAGCCGTAAGAGACAAGCCCCTCCGGTGGAATCTGCCCGGACTGCACCTGTTCCCTGTTCGGGACAAAAATCTTCATCCCATCGCAGATCTCATCTGCCAGATTCAAATACTCGCGCACCGCCTTATCAGTAAAACCGCCCGCCTGCTCGACTGCCTCAAAGATCCGCTGTCCCTCCTCCATGCAATAGACTCCCGGACTTCTGACTTCGCCACACACATAGACAAAGCACTCTGATTTTACCTCTTTTCCCTCTTCGATCGCAGTCGCATTCTCTCCGGTTACAGTCGCCGTCGCATTTCCTGTCGGATTTTCTTTTCCAGCCTTTGTGAATGCTTCGCTCCCCGCTTTCCGTTCGGATTCCGTGAGGGCTTCGCTTCCTGCCTTCTTCGGAGCTTCCGTGAGGGCTTTCTCTCCCACATTCTGCCCATCCTCTGCTTCTTTGTCATCCGACACATTATCCGACGCATCTGCGTCCGTCGAGGACAACTCGATCTCCATCGACACCTCCGACGCCCCACAACTGAACAGGCATCCTGCGACGAGCAGAAACACTGCCAGAACCACCCATTTTAAGATTCCAGATACGCCCATCGGTTTTGATTCTTTTTGATTCATAAAATCCTCTCCTTTTCCGAGAGAATTCCAGATTCAGCCTAGCTCTATTCTACCGAAAGAAATCAGGAATTACAAGCCGAAATTCCTAACGAAATTCTTGAGTTTCCCTTTAGAAAATTCCGCCACCTTTGCATAAAGAGATACCGCCACCAATTTCAAACCAATTTCAAATCGAAGAAACGAACATCCCCGATTCCCCTCTCGCAAAGCAAAAAGAGACAGAAATGCAGATCTGATCGCTCTTCTCTGCGTTTCCATCTCTTTCCCTTTTCTCCTTCATCTCAGGGATTTTCATAAATAAATTCTTTATGAAACTCTCCATCATTTTGCCTGAGCTCTAGTTGATTCCAAACACACTCTCCGCATAGTTGACCGAAGCCATCGCATCCCGGCAGTACTGATCTGCGCCCATCGTATCCGCATACTCCTGCGTCAGGACAGCTCCGCCGACCATGACTTTCGCCCACGGCGCGGAAATGCGAAGCTGGCGGATCGTCTCCTCCATGCTCGGAACCGTCGTCGTCATCAGTGCGCTGAGACCGACGAGCATCACATGTTTTTCTACTGCCGTCTCCACGATCAGCTCCGGTGGAACGTCCTTTCCGAGATCGAGAACATCGTAACTGTAATTCTCAAGCAGAACCTTGACGATATTTTTTCCGATGTCGTGAATATCGCCCTTTACGGTTGCAAGGATGATCGTTCCCTTCTTCTCCTGCTGTTGTCCGCTCTTTGCCATCTTGTCCTTGATGACCTCAAATGCAGTCTTTGCAGCTTCCGCACTCATCAGAAGCTGAGGCAGGAAAAGTGTTCCCTTCTCAAATCCTTTTCCGACTACATCGAGAGCCGGGATCATGCATCCGTTGATGACATCGAGCGGATCTTTTGTCTCAAGAAGCTCCTTGACTGCCATACCCGCCTGATCTCTGAGTCCACGGATGATGCTGTTTCCGAGAACTTCTTCCAAATCACCGGAACCACCGGCATTTCCAGATCCTTCTGCCCCGCTCTTTGCCGTCTTGCCGTCCGACGAGCGGACAACACTCTGACCGAGACTGACTGCCGGCTGGTTACCGTAAATGCTGATGTACTCTCCGCACTGCGGATCGAGATCCATCAGTGCCTTAAAGCTGTAATAAGCGCGCATCATCGCCTCGGAATTCGGGTTGATGATCGCCGCAGAAAGTCCATTCTGCATCGCCATCGTGAAAAATGCCGAGTTGATAATCTCTCTCTGCGGGAGACCGAACGAGATGTTTGAGACACCGAGAACCGTGTATCCATGAAGCTCATCGCGAACTCGGCGCAGAGTCTCAAGCGTCGTGATTGCACCCTGGCTGTCGGAGCTGACCGTCAGACACAGGGCATCAATGATGATGTCCTCCGGCTCAATTCCGTACTCCGAAGCCGTTTTGTAAATCTTCTTTGCGACCTGGATTCGTCCCTCCGCAGTCTCCGGGATTCCGCTCTCATCAAGCGCAAGCGCGACAACCACACCGCCGTATTTCTTCACAAGCGGGAAAATCGCATGCATCGACTCCTGCTTTCCGTTTACAGAGTTGATCAGAGCTTTTCCGTTGTAGACGCGGAGTGCCGCCTCCATCGCCTCGATGTTTGTCGTATCCATCTGAAGCGGAAGCTCGACAATACTCTGAAGTTCACGAACGACCTCGACGAGCATCGCCTTCTCATCGATCTCTGGAAGACCGACATTGACATCGAGAACATGGGCTCCGTGATCCTGCTGGGTCACACCCTCGCGCAAAATGTACTCGAGATTGTGATCGCGAAGCGCCTGCTTGAACTTCGACTTTCCGGTCGGGTTGATGCGCTCTCCGATCAGCACCGGACTCTTTCCAATCTCAACCGCCTTGCAGAACGAGGAAATCACACTGCGGTGCTTTTTCACTACCGGAACCGGAACCTTGTCCTTGCACAGCCCGACAACCCGACGAATGTGATCCGGTGTCGTGCCACAACATCCTCCGACAACGCGTGCGCCCATATCGACGATCTCGGAGAGGGCATCCGCAAACTGCTCCGCATTGATGTCGTAGACGGTCTCGCCGTTCTCACTTCTCGGAAGACCTGCATTCGGGTTCACGATGACCGGAACCGAGGTGACTGCGAGCATGTCTTTGAGGATCTCCTTCATCTGAATCGGACCGAGACCACAGTTCATACCGATTGCATCAACACCGAGTCCCTCAAGCATTGCGACGATCGAAGCCGGAGTTCCGCCTGTCAGCAGTTTTCCCTTCTCATCAAACGTCACCGTCACAAACACCGGGAGATCACAATTCTCCTTTGCCGCAAGGACAGCCGCCTTTGTCTCGTAGCTGTCGCTCATCGTCTCAATGATCACGAGATCCACACCCTCGCGCGCACCGATCCGAACAACCTGGCTGTAAAGCTCGTAGGCGTCCTCAAATGCGAGATCGCCAAGCGGTTTGAGCAGTTTTCCGGTCGGTCCCATATCAAGGGCAACACAGGCATCTCTTCCGCTCAGTTCCACTGCTTTCTTTGCATTGCGGACAGCCGAAGTAATGACCGGATCAAGCTGATACTCCGTATTCTCATTGTATTTGAGTGCATCGACACCGAACGTATTTGTCGTCATGATGTCTGCACCTGCATCCAGATAGGCGCGGTGGATCTTCACCAGCTCCTCCGGATGTGTGATATTCCAGATTCCCGGAAGTTCTCCCGGTTTCAGTCCCGCTGCCTGAAGCAGGCTTCCCATTCCACCATCAAAGAAGCAGATCCGCTTCTGTATCTCCTGTAAAATATCCATGCGCTCTGTTTTCCCTTCTCTCATTTCAAGTCGACACTCGCATCCCACATCTCATTTATCTGCGATATGCACAGTCCCGCTTCGCACAGACCTCACAGCCCTGCACGGTACAGTTTCTAGGCAGACGGCTCGCTCCGATCACCGCCGTCACAGATTTAGACGGCATCATCAGAAGCGTATCTGTCAGATTGATTCCGATTCGCTTTCCCATCTCAAGCGCCGGTGCGATCTCACGCTGACACTCAAGCGGAAAATCCCCGTATCCGGGGCTGAAACGCGGGCGAAGATACCAGCCCTTCGCCTCGTAAGAACTCTTAAGTTCCTGATTTTTTTCATCGCAAAACGTCTCAAGCATTGCGACTGACGCCGCCTGCATCACAACCGCCTTGCTCATCTGAATCATATTGTAGCGGTGCAGAAGGACATCCACCCTGCTTCCAAGTGTCGCCGCAAACAGAATGACTCTCTCACAGTCCCTGAGATTTCGCTCCAGACTCTTGCTCTTTGTCTGCAAAAATCCCATGTCCAGGACGTGATCGTGAATCGAGAGCGGATATTCCTTCCACATTGCCCGTGGAGATGCCATCTGCTCCAACTCCCGCTCGCACTCCTTGATCAATTCTTCTACATTTTCCGGAATCTCCTGCCCCCGATGCCCTAGATAGCGCAGGATCTCCCGCTCATTCCACTCCATTGCTTTTGACCCTATTTCAGGATCTCAGACAGACTCGTCTGAATCTGCTGTGCCACATCCGGCTTATTCATCGAGTAGACATGAATTCCATTCACATGGTTTGCGAGAAGGTCAATGATCTGCTCCGTCGCATAAGCGATACCTGCCTGCTTCATTGCAGACGGATTGTCGCCAAAACGGTCCACAATCGCCTTAAAGCGGGTCGGCATATACGTTCCGGACATCGAGAGAATTCTCTTGATCTGAGCGGCATTCGTCACCGGCATAATACCTGCGATTACCGGAACCGTGATTCCCTTCTCGCGGATGCGGTAGAGATAGTTGTAGAGAATGTTATTGTCAAAGAACATCTGGGTCGTCACAAAATCACAGCCCGCCTCAACCTTCTCTTTCAGGTGCTGAATATCCTCGGACTTATTTGCAGACTCGACATGACCCTCCGGATAGCAGGCTGCACCGATGCAGAAATCTCCAGATTCCTTGATCTCACGAATCAGCTGGGAAGCATACTGATAATCGTGCTCCACTTTTCCATCTTTCGGAATGTCTCCGCGAAGTGCAAGCACATTCTCGATTCCGTGCTCCTTGAGCTTTCCAAGAACGGAATGAACCTTCTCCCGGGTGGAAGAAACGCAGGTCAGATGAGCAAGCGGAGTTACGCCGTGAGCCTGAATTGCAGAAGCAATATCCACGGTGTAATCACTCGTCCCACCACCTGCACCGTAAGTAACGCTCATGAAAGCAGGATTCAGCTCTGCAATCTCAAGTGCTGCCTTCTCCACAGAATCAAATTTATCCTCCGTCTTCGGCGGAAATACCTCAAATGACAGAGTCGGTTTTCCCTCTGCCAGAATATCTCTGATTTTCATGTTATTTTCCTCGTCTCTCCGTTCCATTTCCATTTTTCTCTTCGATCTTCCTATTTCCTGTCTTCTGTTTTTCAGTAGCCTTCCTGATACCTTTTCCACAGAAAAATAAAAGACCAGAAAGATCAGGAGTCAGAACTTTTTTTACCAGACTAAAAATGCCTGAATGACACTCCAGATCGCAAGAAAAAGTCTCCAGAACACAATCAGAATCAGAAAGAGGGAAAAAGCGCCGATCGTGCGACCGCTCCCCTCCTTCTTGGATTTGTCTGTCCGATTTCCAAATGTCTCTTCCCAGTCGTTCCCACTTCCACTGCGGTAATTTCCACCCGAAGCAGGGACGGGGTTAGAGGGTTTGGAGGATTTCTGGTTGTTTTTCTTGCCTGGCTGAGACGGATTTCCCATCCTCCAAACAGTCACCGTCTTTTCTGTCTTCTTTTTGTCACCTTTTTTGCCATCCTTCTTCCCGCTCTTCTTCATCTTAGAACCGGCAGAATCCTCCTGCCTATGTACCGAATCATGGTAAGAATCATGATAACTGCAAGCAGTCTCATTCTGCGGATGGCGCTCATTCAGATAGTACGTCACATCCTGAATTCTCGGATGGCGCACCAAGCTGTGGCAGATCCGACAGTAATGTCTTCCTGTCATGACCTGATCACAGATCGGACAAACTCTCCGAATCATCGCTCCTCCTTTCCGAAGCGAGGAATCTCCAATGAATATCCAATCGTTCGATTCGTTTGTTATCGAATACTTCTCAGAGATTCCTTCGATTCGTCAACGATCAGCCACAGAGCTCCACAATCGCCAGAGCAAAGATCTTCGCACTCGTCACAAGATCATAGACATTTGCAAACTCATCTGCTCCGTGCATCCGGTTGTCCACACCCGGCATTGAAGCGCCGAAAGCGACACCATTCTTTAAGTGGTGCACATAGGTACCGCCACCCATAGACTGGCAGGTTCCCTTCTCACCCGTATATGCCTCATATGCCTTGAGCAGGGTCCGAACAAAATCAGAATCCTCGCTCACATGATGCGGAGCGATCAGTGCCTTGTTGTGCAGGGTAAATCCATACTCACCAAGTCTCTTTCTCACAACTTCCAGCACGTTTTCATCCGTTCCGCAAACCGGAATTCTTCCGTCAACCTCAGCGTCAAACGTCGTGTCGGTCACGGTCAGCATGTTGAGGGAGAGCGTGATACGTCCGGAAATCTCATCCTGCATGTCGACACCGATCGTCGTACCGTTCATGTCGCCGTGCGGGAAAAGCTCGGCAACTGCCTTCAGAGAGTCAAACTGAGCGCTCTGTGCAAACGGCAGACGGCACAGCAGATTCACAAGACCGGTCAGCGCGTTGTTTCCGTCCTCCGGGGTGGAAGCATGAGCACCTGCACCGACAGCGGTGATCTCTGCCTCGTCTCCGTTCCAGTCATTCTCAAACTTCACACCGATTGCCTGAGTCGTCTCTGCCTCCGCACTCTCAAGAACGGATTTCTCAATTCCCTTCACAACGGCTTTTGCCTTGCCCGGAACGACGTTGATCTTTGTTCCCGCGTTGATCTTCACGATCTTCGGCAGTGCCTCGGATGCTTCAAACTCCTTTGTGAAATGCCCCGGGAAACGTCCCTTCTCCACATTTACAAGCGGGTAGGAGGCATCCGGTGAGAATGTCATCGGAGCTTCCTTCTCGATGCTGTAATAGTGCCTGATGTCAGAGCTTCCGCACTCCTCATCGGTTCCGAGAATCAGGCGGACATTCTTCTTTAACGGAATTCCAAGTTCCTTGACTGCACGCATTGCGTAGAGAGCTGCAACTGCCGGTCCCTTATCATCTGCGGTTCCACGTCCGTACAGGCGTCCATCCTTCTCGATCGGGTCAAACGGCTGAGTCACAGTCCAGCCCTCGCCTGCCGGAACAACGTCCAGATGAGCCAGAATGTCGAGATGTTTCGGCAGTTCCTCGCTCATATCCACACAGCCGACATAACCGTCATAATCGAGGGTCTCAAAGCCGTATCCCTCTGCCATATCCAGAGCCGTGTCAAGACACTCCGCCGGTCCCGGTCCGAACGGCATGTCCTCCTCTGCCGGCATCTTCTCGCTGTTGATTCGGCAAAGTTCAAAGATATCCTCAATCATCTCCTGCTTGTGTGCTTCAATATATTTGTCAATTTTGTCCTTGTACATGATGTCACTCACTTTCTGCAAATTGCTTTGCACTCTTCTTTTTTCTAATTTCTATTCTTCTTACTGCTCGGATTATTTCATCATCTCAGACAGGGTCTGGTTGACGAGCTTGCCATCTGCCTTGCCCTTTACCTTCGGCATCAGAACCTTCATGATCTTACCCTTGTCTGCACCGGTAGGCTTCTCAATTCCAAGCTCTGCGAGAACGCCCCTGATAACCTCTGCGATCTGCTCTGCGCTCATGTCCTCCGGAGCGAACTCCTTGTAAACGGTCATTCTTGCCAGAGCCTCTTCCTTGATGTCTGTGCGGTCTGCCGGAGCAAGATCGTAAGTCTCCTGAGTCTGACGGATCTCTTTCTTCACGATCGCATTCTCTTCCTCTTCAGTCAGCGGTTCGCGCTTGTCAATCTCCGCATTCTTCAATGCGGACAGAAGCATGGAAAGGGAATCCTTTCTCGCCTTATCTTTTGCCTTCATTGCCTCTACCATTGCTTTTCTTACTACATCAATCTTGCTCATGACACATTCTCCTCTCTTATGTTTATTTTTCTGTTTTAACAATTAATAAGCAATCTATTAATTTCTAATTAATCCCGTCCGAACTCGCTGAGTTTCAGACCCGGATTTCTCTCCTCAACCATGCCGACACTCCAGCTGTTGACAAACAGCAGAAGCGGGTTGTCCTTGAGATCCTTGATGCGCTTCATGTCGGACGTACCCTGAATTCGGGAAACATCGATCTCTTCCTTGTTCTCAATCCAGCGGATGTACTCGTAAGGCAGTTTCTCGAGCTTAACCTCTACGTTGTACTCATTTTCCAGACGATATGTCAAAACCTCAAACTGAAGCTCTCCGACTACACCGACAATAATCTCCTCCATACCGGTGTTAAACTCCTGGAAGATCTGGATCGCACCTTCCTGTGCAATCTGGGAAACACCCTTCAAGAACTGCTTGCGCTTCATCGTATCGATCTGGCGCACACGAGCGAAATGCTCCGGTGCAAATGTCGGGATACCTTCAAACTGGAATTTTTCATTTGACAGACAGAGCGTATCACCGATTGAGAAAATGCCCGGATCGAAGACACCGATGATATCTCCGGCATAAGCCTCATCGACAATCTTTCTGTCCTGAGCCATCATCTGCTGTGGCTGAGTCAGTCTCAACTTCTTTCCGCCCTGAACATGGTTGACCTCCATTCCAGCCTCAAACTTGCCGGATACGATTCTCATGAATGCGATACGGTCACGGTGTGCCTTGTTCATGTTTGCCTGAATCTTGAAGACGAAAGCGGAGAACTTCTCCTCAAACGGGTCAATAATTCCGGTTGTCGTCCTTCTCGGAAGCGGGGATGTCGTCATCTTTAAGAAATGCTTCAGGAAGGTTTCAACACCGAAGTTTGTCAGCGCCGATCCGAAGAAGACCGGGGAGAGGTTTCCACGGCTGACACGATCCATATCAAACTCATCCGCTGCTCCGTCGAGAAGCTCGATCTCGTCGAGAAGTTGCTGGTGATAATCCACTCCGATCACAGAATCTACATCTGCTCCCTCGACATCAAATGTCTGAGTCGCAACTTCCTTCTGTCCGCCCATTGCTGCGGTAAATGTTGTGATCGTCTTGTCGTGGCGGTCGTACACGCCCTTAAAGTTCTTTCCGCAGCCGATCGGCCAGTTGATCGGACAGGTGCGGATTCCGAGCACATTCTCGATCTCATCCATCAGCTCAAACGGATCTCTCGCTTCACGGTCCATCTTGTTGATAAATGTGAAGATCGGGATCTTTCTCATCACACAAACCTTGAACAGCTTGATCGTCTGTGCCTCGACACCCTTTGATCCATCGATAACCATGACTGCACTGTCCGCTGCCATCAGGGTACGGTAAGTATCCTCCGAGAAGTCCTGATGTCCCGGGGTATCCAGAATGTTGATGCAATATCCGTCGTACTCAAACTGCATAACGGAGGAGGTAACGGAAATTCCTCTCTCCTTCTCGATCTCCATCCAGTCAGAAACTGCATGCTTTGCAGCCTTTCTTCCCTTTACGGTACCAGCCAGATTGATTGCTCCTCCGTAAAGCAGGAACTTCTCGGTCAGGGTTGTCTTACCTGCATCCGGGTGGGAAATAATCGCAAAGGTTCTTCGTTTCTTAATTTCTTCTGCTATATTTGACAAGCGTCTTTCCTCCAATTACTCTTTATGTGCTCTCGGAATCTTTTTGTGCCTGTTTTTGCGAAAAATCGGTCGCAAAGACAGGTGCAAGAGAGACTCCGAGAGTACATCTTCTATTCTCTTCGTATGATTGTTTTGAATCGTTTCGTATTGCCAGTTCTGTTGCCTTGTTATTGCAACTTGTGTTGCTATTTTGTCTCAACCTTTAATCTTATCAGAGAAATTCCGTTTTGACAACCCAAAAAGGATGTACCCTGACACACAAAAAAGATTATCTGTGAAAAATTCGATCGAGAAGCACATGGGCAACCTGATCTTTTGACATTTTCTCAAGCTCTTCCGCTCCGTCCTTTGTGATCAGCGTCACGACATTCGTGTCTGTTCCAAATCCGGCTCCGGCAGTCTTTAAATTGTTTGCGACAATCATGTCGACATGTTTCTTCTCGAGCTTCGCCTTTGAATTCTCAAGCATATTCTGGGTCTCCATCGAGAATCCGCACAAGAACTGTCCCTCTCTGCGATGATCTCCAAGCCACGAGAGAATATCATCGGTTCGCTCTAGTGCAATGCTCATATCCCCGTCGCTCTTCTTCGTCTTCTCCGTTCCAACAACTGCCGGGCGGTAATCAGCAACCGCTGCCGACTTGATGATCGCATCCTGCTTTGCACTCCGGGATGTCACCGCCTCAAACATATCCCGCGCACTCACAACCGGAACAAGTGTCACTCCGAGCGGAACGGTCTGATTCACCGGTCCGGAGACGAGTGTCACCTCAGCTCCTCTTCGCGCACCTGCGCGCGCAATCGCATATCCCATCTTTCCGGTTGAGTGATTGGTGATATAGCGAACCGGATCGATCGCCTCCTGTGTCGGACCTGCGGTCACAAGAATCTTCTTTCCGGCAAGATCTTTCGGGAACGCGATCTCCTGAAGAATATACTCAAACAGAGTCTCCGGCTCCGGCATCTTTCCGGCTCCGGTATCCCCACAGGCGAGATATCCGCTCGCAGGCTCAATCACATGCATTCCGTATTTTCGACAAATCTCAAGATTGTCCTGAGTGATCGGATTCTCATACATCTGCGTGTTCATCGCCGGGACGATGTATTTCGGCTTCTTGCAGGCAAGAAATGTCGTCGTCAGCATATCATCCGCAAGACCGTGTGCCACTTTTGCAATCACATTTGCCGTCGCCGGAGCGATCATGAAGATATCCGCCTGTTTTGCGAGCGAGATATGCTCCACCTGAAACTCAAAATTCCGGTCAAATGTGTCAACCAGACACTTCGTCCCGGTCAATGATTCAAATGTCACCGGTGTAATAAAGTTCGTTGCATTCTCCGTCATAATGACACGCACGTTTGCATGCTGTTTTTTCAACATGCTGACAAGACTGGCGATCTTGTAAGCGGCAATTCCGCCCGTCACGCCAATTACCACAGTCTTTCCCTGAAGCATGATTTTCCTCCCTGCCGACTCTCCCGGCATTTTATAGAATTTTATATTTATGAAACATTCTCAAATAAAAATTCACTTGGTATTTTCTGATGTTTTTTTCATAAAACAAAATACGTTCGAGCTCTCGAGTTTGCATCAATTTGCAATTCATTGTACCATATTTTTTTCTTCATTGAAAGGGATTCCATTTGAGTTTCTTTCCATTATGTGCTAATCTGTTACTATATATGGGTAGGCATTTTCTGAACTGAAAATACCTCAAATTATTTTTAAAGGAGTTTTTATATGATATTGGCAATCGATATGGGTAATACAAACATTGTCATCGGCTGTATCGATGATAAACAGACTTACTTTGTGGAGCGCGTGACGACAAGCCACGATAAAACTGGTACCGAGTATGCGATCAACATCAAAAATATTCTCGAGATCCATCACATCGAGCCGTCACAGATCGAGGGAGCGATCCTCTCCTCCGTTGTCCCTCCTCTGAACGCCATAATCTCCTCCGCTGTGAAGAAGATCCTCGGCTATCACCCGATGCTCGTCGGTGCAGGCATCAAGACCGGAATGAACATCCTGATGGACAACCCGAAAACCGTCGGCAGTGATATGATCGTCGACGCAGTTGCCGCCATCTACGACTATCCATGCCCGATCATCGTCATCGACATGGGAACAGCGACGACACTCTCCGTTGTCGACCACTCCGGCAACTACATCGGCGGTGTGATTCTTCCGGGTCTTCGCGTCTCCCTCGACTCTCTGAGCAGTAAGACCGCACAGCTCCCGTCGATCAGCCTTGACATCCCAAAGAGTGTCATCGGCAAGAACACGATTGACTGCATGAGAAGCGGAATCATGTACGGCAATGCCGGAATGATCGACGGAATCCTCGACCGCATGGAGGAGGAACTCGGAACCACCCCATCCGTCGTTGCGACCGGCGGTCTCTCCCGCTTCGTTGTTCCGCTTTGCCGTCACAAGATCATCTATGACGATGCTCTTCTCTTAAAGGGACTTTTGATTCTCTATGAGAAGAACAACACAGCAAAAGAGAACGCATAAAAAAGAGCGTTTTTTGTTTCATAGGATGCACTTTCCTATGAAATCAAAAAAGGGCTGATCTCCGGCAAACTCACATCTCTTGCCGGGGACCAGCCCCTTTTTTTAATACAGCGAATGAATCCAGAGTGCCAGCAAAATCCCAAGCACTGCGCCTGCGAGAACCTGAAGCGGGGTATGTCCGACAAACTCCTTGAGCCGTTTTTGAATGTGCTCATTGTCGAGCTTAAAGAAATCCTGCTCCATGATCAGATTCAAAAGTTTCGCCTGCTTTCCGGTCTCCTGCCGAACCCCGATTGCATCGTACATCACAACCGCCGACAATACAAAGGAGATCGCAAACTCAAACGAGCTCACCCCGTAGCACAGTCCCGCTGACGTTGTCAGACCACAAACTGTCGCGGAATGGGAGCTCGGCATTCCGCCTGATCCCACAAGTCTCTCCGGTGTAAAACTCTTGTTTATCGAAAAATCAATGATCGTCTTAAGCACCTGCGCGACTACCCAGCCTGTCAACGCACTGACGAGTACCTCATTGCTGCACAAACTTTCCCAGAATGTCATGTTTTCTCACTCCCATCCGGACGTCGTTATCGTTCGTTTTCTTTTTATTTTTAACCTGCTCCATGCAAAACGTGAGCCAGCCGACAAACCCACTGGTTCTCTCTGATCCCATCTCCGACTTCCGCCAGACTGCACGCCTTATCTGCAAGGCAGAGTGCCATGCCTTCCTTTGTCGCCGGAGGAATCGGTGTCAACGGCCACATATGGCGGAGAATCATATTTTTCTGATTCTCCGTCACTTCAAAATATTTTTCTGCATTGTTCATCGCAGTTCTCGGATGGGTGAAACCGTGAAAGCGCTCTCCGGTCATCTTTCCGTGAGTATGCCAGTCATAGAGAAACAGATCGTGAAGGAGACCGGCTCTCGCCGACTCCCGGCTGTTCCATCCCATCCGCCTGCATATGCGGTAAGTCAGATACGATACCCGGATGCAGTGATCCCGGCACGTCGTCTGACCATGCTGAATGTAACGTTCCATCGACTGAAACACCGGATGCTCCAGAATGTCCATCACATAGCTCAAATATTCCTCATCCCCCGCATACCGCCCGAGAGCGGTCCAGCCGGTATCTTCCAGCCATTCTTTCAGCTGACGCCGTTCCTCGGCAGTCAGCAGATTCTGTTTTCCGATCAAATTCCTCACCTTATTTCCATCTTACACCAGAAATTTCATCTCACATCAGATGACCGCGAATCTTTAATATCCGATCAGCCAGTCGTAAAGCTCCTGATACTTCATTGCGGAAGCATGCCAGGAGAAGTCTGCGCTCATCGCACGGTCAATAATCTTGTTCCACTCTCTCTTCTTGTCGTAGTAGATGTGTTTTGCATAGCGAACGGTGTCAAGCATCTCATGCGCATTGTAGTTTGAGAAGGAGAAACCGGTTCCTCTGCTCTCATACTCGTTGTACGGCTCTACGGTATCCTTGAGTCCGCCGGTCTCACGAACAATCGGAACAGTACCATAGCGCAGGGCCATCAGCTGGCTCAGTCCGCACGGCTCAAACAGGGACGGCATCAGGAATGCATCACAGCCTGCATAGATCTTGTGGGACAGCTCATTGGAGTAATAGATCTGAGCGGAAACGCGATCATGGTATTTCCAGTCATAATGACGGAACATGTTCTCATACTGCTCATCTCCGGTTCCGAGAACGATCAACTGCATGTCATCACTGCACAGCTCATCCATCACACACTGAATCAGATCAAGACCCTTCTGATCGGTCAGACGAGAAACAATGCCGACGGTAAACTTCTTCTCATCAACCGGAAGTCCAAGCTGTTCCTGAAGGGCACGCTTGTTCTTTACCTTCTCTTTGCGGAAATTCTTTGCATTGTAGCTCTGAGCGATCAGGGAATCCGTCTCCGGATTGAACTCATCGTAGTCGATGCCGTTTAAGATTCCTCGCAGATCATTCGCACGTGCACGCATCAGACCGTCAAGACCCTCGCCGTAGAACGGCATCTTGATCTCCTCCGCATACGTCGGGCTTACAGTTGTGATCGCATCAGCAAACACGATTCCACCCTTTAAGAGGTTTCCATCCTTGTATGCTTCGAGCTTATCCGGCGTGAAGTAATAATCTGGAAGCATCGAAAATCTCTGAATTGTCTTCACATCCCAAACGCCCTGGAACTTCAGGTTGTGAATCGTGATCACGGACTTGATGTTCTGGAAGAACTCGCCTCCACGGAAACGATCCTTTAAGTAAACCGGAATCAGACCGGTCTGCCAGTCGTGGCAGTGAACCACATCCGGTTTGAATCCGATCACCGGCAGTGCTGAGAGTGCTGCATTACAGAAGAAGCAGAACTTCTCATCATCGTAAAGCCAGTCTCCATAAGGCTTCGGACCACCGAAATAAGATTCATTGTCGATAAAATAATAAGTAATTCCATCATACACATACTGCAAAATTCCGACATAACGGCTCTGACCGAGATAATCCATATAAAAATGATTGACATAGGTCATATTGTTGCGCCATTTCTCCGGGATGCACAGGTACTTCGGAATCATCACCCTCACATCGTAGTACTGCTTGTCAAAACACTTTGGAAGTGAACCGACAACGTCCGCCAGACCTCCCGTCTTAATAAATGGAACTGCTTCCGATGCCACAAATAAAATATTTTTCATCGAATCCCCCTCCTCTACCGTACCCGCTCCCCTCGCGGATTCTCATCTCGCTACCGTCCACGCTCCGTCACAGATGCCTCGCGTTTCTCACGCACTCAGATCCCATCGAAAACTTATCTGAACTGCAATTTGAACTGCAATCTCCGACGCGTGAAACGGTAACCTCGTATCTTCAAGTATACAATATTTGTGGCAATTTAGAAAGTAAAATCTTGCTTTATTTTTCTAAACATTCCAAATTTATGCCAGTCTCTTGTAGTCTAAACGGATTTTGTCGGAAACCAGAGCGATAAACTCCGAATTTGTCGGTTTTCCCTTTCCTGTGCTGACCGTATATCCGAACAATTTGTGCAAAGTATCAAGTCTTCCGCGACTCCAGGCAACCTCTATCGCATGGCGGATTGCCCGCTCGACACGGCTTGAGGTCGTATTGTGACGCTTTGCGATCGTCGGATACAGAACCTTCGTCACAGAGACAAGCATATCCTTCTCCTCGACGGAGATCGAGATTGCATCTCTCAAATACTGGTATCCCTTGATGTGCGCCGGAATTCCTATCTCATGAAGAAGCTGTGTCACATCATTTTCCAGATTCTGCTTGATGTACTCGCCCGGATCGGAATATGGGACAACGCGTTTCTGTTCCTGCTGAGGCTCGACGGCAATAACACTTCGACACACCCGTTTGATCTTATCCATCAGAATGGTTCGCTCAAACGGTTTCATAATATAATAACTTGCGCCGAGCTGAAATGCCTCCTGTGCAACGCGCTCACTTCCTGCTGCGGTCACCATGATAAAGGCCGGAAGCTGTTTTCCCGCCCGCTCTTTCCTGATTTTTTCCATCACGGAAATTCCATCCAGTTTTGGCATGATTACATCTAACAGCACCAGGTCAGGGTCGGTTTTCCGAATCATCTCACATGCATCTTCTCCATTTTCTGCTTTTCCAACTACGCAAAATCCCTTTTCGTCCTCCAGCATCTGCTGAATCAGTGCCATCATCTGCGGATTATCTTCTGCAATTACCACGCGAAAATCTGTCATTTTTCATTCCTCCTCTTCCTTTTCCTGTAATCATCCTGTAATAAAATGTATTATAGCCTCTGCCTTTGTCTCAACGCAATTTCTTTTCAGCGCAGAATTCGACAAACGCGCCCAAAATCATTCATACGCACAATCGATTTTCTTATAACAAGTTTTCTTTTTCAGTATTTCTGTCGAACTCTGCGAGATGTTTTAAGAACGAAATTCCCGTGTAGAGCAGAGCACAGACCACACAGAGGATCAGAATACTCATCATCAGAATGTCAAGCTGAAATGTCTGACTGCTGTAAATAATCAGATAGCCGAGTCCCCGCCTTGCCGATAGGAACTCTCCGATGATCACACCGACGAGACAGAGTCCGACATTGACCTTCATATTGCTGACAATCAGCGGAATTGCGCCCGGAAGCAGAACTTTTGTGAGTACCTCCTTCTTCCCCCCGCCTAGCGAGCGAATCAGGCGAATCTTATCCGGGTCCGTCTCCTGAAATCCCGCGTGAAGCGTCATAATCGAGCCAAAAACAGCGACAGAGATCGCTGCGACGACAATCGTGTGGACATGGCTTCCGAACCACACGATCAGCATCGGAGCCAGTGCAGACTTTGGCAGGCTGTTGAGCATCACAAGATAAGGTTCTAAAATCTCCGCCAGCGTCCGGCTTGACCAAAGAATCACCGCCATAAAAATTCCGATTCCCGTCACAAGCAAAAAACTCACAATCGTCTCAAACAGCGTAATTCCCAGATGCTCCCAGATGCTTCCGTCCCGGATCATTCCGGCGAGACAAAAAAGAACTCTGGACGGAGAGCTGAAAATAAATCCATCGATAATATTCAGTCTCGTGCAGAGTTCCCAAAGAGCGAGGAGCAGAACGAGCAACATCCGCCGTACCGCTTTCACCCTTCTTCTGTGTAGTTGTTCCTGTCTGATATATTCTTCCTGAAACTGATCCATAGAGCCCTCCCAGTCACGTAGATAAAGTCCGATCTTGATACCTTCACTATATGCAGAAGAATAAGGAGGCGTGTACAGGAATGCCTGATCAGCTCTGAAGAAATCCCTTTCCGATGATCTCACTTGAATTTGAGATCAGAATAAATGCATCCGGCTCTTTCTTTCGAATGTAATTGCGAAGCCAGACGGCCTGTCCGCGCTTGACTGTCGTCAGAATCACGGTCTTATTGTGATGTGTAAATGCTCCCTGCGCCTTGTACGTCGTCGCACTGCGGTTCAAATCGTGGATGATGTACTCGCAGATCGGGTCCGGATCATCGCAGATGATCGTAAAACATTTACAGAGGTTGATGTTCTCAATTACCTCATCGATCACAAGTGATTTTGCCATCAGTCCGAGAGAGGAATAAAGTCCCGTCGTCGGTCCAAAGACGAAAAACGACATCAGCACCGAAGCCACATCGACGCACAGAAGTGCTGTGCCGATGTTCAGGCTCGAGTGTGCCTTCAAAATCATTGCAATGATGTCCGTTCCTCCGCTCGATGCCCCGATGTTAAAGAGGATCGCAGAGCCGACCGCCGGAAGAAAGATCGCAAAGACAAGCTCGAGCATCGGCTGGTCGGTCAACGGTGCCGAGAGCGGACAGATTCGCTCCAGCGCCGAAAGACTGAATGACATCAGCATACTCGAGTAGACCGTCTTGATTCCGACATCGGTTCCGAGAAAAATAAATCCCAGAACAAGCAGAGCCGTGTTTGCCACAAACGTAAAATCACTCGCACTGATCGGTGTCACATTTCCGACGATTGAGGAAAATCCGGTCACACCGCCGAATGCAAAGTTGTTCGGAAACTTGAAGAAATAGATTCCGACTACCATGATCCAGATGCTGACCGTGATCATTCCATATTCCACGAGCACTTTTAAAAATGGATTTTTGATGTTTTTAATACCCTGCGTTGCCATAATTTCTCCTTGAAAGGCGCAAAAAAAGCACATACAAAACGATTTCTTTATATCCTATCTCATTCTGTCTGTGAATTTTTGTAGCGTCTTTGCTACCCATATTATTTCTTCGTTCCGTGCTCACTATATCGCATTTGTATAAAAATAGCAAACATTCTTCTGATTGGGCAGGGTACAGGATTCCTGCTGGATTCATATTTGAAAAAATCCAGCAGGAATCCTGATGAACCCTACGAAATCGTAATGAAATTCTATTGGGATGCCGGCGAATCCCAGATGTGCAGATCATCCCGCACATCCTCGATCATCTGTGCAATCCTCTTCGTATATACATTATCCGGCAAAACTCTCTGCCACAGCTTATATCCCGCTGTCGCCCGCACCGGCTCCCAGCTCATCTTGTTTCCGCAACAATAATCGTAATAGAGATCGGCGTAAAGTCCCGCCATCTCCGCCTTCAGATCGTCAGGCACGAGTGTGATCGTCTTCATCACCTGATTTTTGATAATCCCCTTGACAAAGCCCGGCGACCAGGTCGAAAAATTCAGAAGATGTTCATCAGTGCTTCCGACTTTTTTTGCATATGCCTCGACATCGAGCTTCTCTGTCTCAAAATGCATGCCACCCTCGGTATCCCAGCTCAAGATTCCATACTGGCATGCGGGAATCGAAAACGGAGGCATCACGATCTCCGACACGCCATAATCGTCCGCAGAAGTTCCGGGTTCCGGCTTGTGCTTCTTGATTCGCTCTGCATGCAGGTGACCGCTGATATAGAGCGGAACGTGGTAGGACTCAAGCAGATTTACGGTATCATACGTGTTCTCAAGCGTACACTCGGAGGTGTACATCCGGCTCTCGGAGAGCAGGTTGTGATGTGCCATCGGAAGCACTTCGATCCCATGCTCCTGTGCGACGCGAAGATGCACACCAAGCCAAGTAAGCGTCTCCGGCCGAATCCGACCTCCAACCTTATTTCCATTCTCATACTGGCACGAATCGAGCATCAAAAGCCAATGCCCTGCATCAACCGGATAGACATAGCTCAGCGAACTTGGGTCCCGGTTCGGGGACTGATCAAAACCAAATTCGTGGTAGATCTCGTAGAATTCCTCCCCTGAATGCAGGTATTCTGCCTCTTCTTTCTCTTTCCCAAAATACGTTGCTGAATTCTTGTTGCTGATGTCATGGTTTCCCGGGATCACGACAACCGGAACACCGGCATCCTGAATCGCACGGAGGCGCTTGGCGAGCTTTTCATGATTCTCCCTCTCTCCATTGAGCGTGATATCCCCGGTCAACACAAGGGCGGACGGCTTTTTCTCAAGAACGGTGTCCGCGAGTGCATCCATCAGAAAATCGCTGTACTGACTCGTCTTTCCGTCGTCATCTGCAACCATCTTCCAGAAAGCCGTCCCGTCATCGTGCATCGTCCCACTCATATAGTGGAGATCGGAGACGATCATGATTGTCGGCGGAACATACTCCTCAGAGTTCTCGTTTTTTGTCTCAGAATCATCTGACCTGTCATTCTTCTTTCCTGCCCCGCGCTTTTTCCCGCCGATACTGCCTTTTTGCGGGTTGCGTTTTAAAACATCAGAAAGCCAGGCTTCGTAAGATTCCTCCTGCCCGGCTTCCCCATTTTCGGTCTCGGAATCCTCTGAGCCATCTGAAAATCTATCAGATGATTCATCGGTCTCCGGCTGTGAAGTCTCCCCCGCACCAGTGCCTCCCGTCGATTCTTCCGGCGTCTGTGCAGAGTGTTCCGTCTCCTTGCCCGTGCCCGGGTGACTACCGCCAAGTTCTCCTAGCAGATAGACCACTCCGGCACAGACCAGAATCAGAACCAGGTAACATAAAAGATGTAAATATTTTTTCAGTCTCATCAAATCTCGTCATTGACGCAGATTGCCCCGTAAGGACGGATTGTCATCCGGTATGCACTTCCCTCACCGAGTGCTTTTTCTATGAAAGCCACATACTCGTCCACAAGGTCATTCGGCAACATCGCCATAATGACTCCTGCAAATCCGCCACCGTGAATACGGCAGGCTCCCCGCTTTTTCTCCTCTATAAACAATTCTGTCAGGGCGAGGGCAATCGAAATTCCCTGTTCCTGATAGTTGGTATTGGTGTAGCAGTTCTGAAGCCATTTCCAGGAAGAATTTCCGGAAGCTGTCACATTCTTCAGGAAATCCTCAAAGCGTCCCTCTTTCAGCGCCTTGACCTCAGCCTCGACACGCTTATTCTCCTCAAAGAAATGAAGGGCTCTGAGAACAGAACGATCTCCGGCGTACTCGCGGACCTCCTTCAAATGCTCAATCAACTGCTCCTCCGTAATCTGTGCGCAAACCTCTTTTCCAAAATATTCTGCAACCTTCTTCATCTCCGCCGGTACTGCTGAGTAATCCGCACTCAGATCGGCATGTCCACGTCCGGTCTGAACGATGATCAGACTGTGATTCCGGGATGCAAAATCAAAATCGATCTTCTCCACCTTCGGCTCGTTCGGATTCAGGAAATCAATCGTGATCAGACCGCCGACTGCGCATGCCATCTGGTCAAGCAATCCGGAAGCCTTGTCCCAGTATACGTTCTCTGCATACTTTCCTATATGAGCATAGGCGACGGTGTCCATCCGTCCCTCATTGAAGAAACGATTGATCATCGAACACAGAAGCATCTCGAATGACGCAGAAGAACTCACTCCCGCAGAGCTGATGACATTGCTCGTAATGTAGGCATCAAAACCGCCAATCTTGTATCCGCTCTCCTCAAATCCCTTGAGCAGTCCCTTAATCAGATCAACGGTTCCAGCCTTCTTCTGGCTCGGTGTCAGATCATTCAGGTCAATTGTCAGGTCCTGGTTGAACGTCTCGCTGATGATATTCACTTTTGAGGAGTGGTTGATTGCTCCGACTGCCACACAATCCAGATTAATGCTTCCTGCAAGCACTTTTCCGTGATTATGGTCGGTGTGGTTTCCACTGATCTCTGTTCTTCCCGGAGAGCTGAACAGCATCATATCCTGATCTCCGAATGTATCGTGAAACTTCTGCACAACATGGCGATAGCGGTTGACATTCTCTTCTGCTGTCTCCCCATAAAGCTGTCTCATCAGATGTTTTGCTCCCTCAGTCTCGAGCAACTGCAGTGTCTCTTCTGATCTCATATCCTTCTCCTCCATTTTTTATATAATCAAATAAGCCCCATTTTTTAGCGTCTGAACCGGTCGGATTTTCTTCTCCGGAAGACGCTAAAAGTATATCACATTTCGTCAAGCGGTAACAATACGATATTCTTTGAAATTGATACATTTTTGTACGACAGCAAAAAATCCAACTAAAATCCTTTGCTTGAAGAATTTTCACTTTCCGATTATGATGATTCATGATGATCTTTAATAAAGATTAAAGATTTCAGAAAAAAATTCAGAAGAAATGAGAGGTCAATACAATACTAATGGACTGGAACGGAAAACCTTATCACTCCCTCGACTGGGAACTCAAGAAACGCTTTGGAACAAAGGTATACAAGATCGCCCTCGACGGCGGGATGACCTGCCCGAATCGTGATGGCACACTCGGAGCGCGCGGATGCATCTTTTGCAGTGAAGGCGGTTCGGGTGATTTCGCGACTAAATTAAGCCTTGATTCAAATATAGATTCCAATACAGCGATCTCCTCCGCCGTCCACGCTCAGATTGAGGAGGCGATCACACGAGTCAGTCACAAGATGGGAAAATCACCGGAAGCCTACCTCGCCTATTTTCAGTCCTACACAAACACCTACGCTCCGGTCTCCTACCTGAGAACTCTCTTCTCCTCGGCAATCTCCCACCCTTCCGTCAAGGCGATTGCGATCGGAACCCGCCCTGACTGCCTCTCCGACGAGGTGATTGATCTCTGCGAGGAACTAAACCAGATCAAGCCGGTCTGGATTGAGCTTGGTCTTCAGACAATTCACGAGAAAAGCGCCCGTTTTATTCGGCGCGGTTATCCGCTCTCCTGCTTTGAGGACGCACTTCGACATCTTCGCATCCACGGTCTTGAAGTCATCGTCCATGTGATCCTCGGACTCCCCGGAGAAAGCCGTGAGGATATGCTTGAGACCGTTTCCTGGCTCGGCAAGCAGGACATTCAGGGGATCAAGCTCCAGCTTCTCCACATTCTGCGAGGCACAGATCTCTCCACGTTTTATGAGACTCAGCCATTTCCTGTTTTCTCAATGGAGGAATACCTTGACCTTGTTATTGATTGCGTGAGCATCCTTCCACCCGAGATCACGATTCACCGGCTTACCGGAGATGGTCCCAGGAGCCTTCTCATCGCCCCACTCTGGAGCGCAAATAAGCGCCTGGTGCTCAACACGCTCACCAGACGCTTTAAAGAACGAAATATCTATCAGGGCTGTGCACGAACGACAGCACATCCACTCTGAGTTATACGACTGCGAGCACGATACCACCATCTCCGGCATAAACGGTTGCAACTCCGGCCGTCTCCGTGATCACGATCTCTTTGAATGTAGCGCGCTTCATCAGCTCATTCTTTACATACTCAGCACGATCCGGGCAGTTGCAGTGAGCAATCACCGCACGACGCTCGGACGGATTCTCCGCCTCACGCACAGCGATCTCGCACATTCTTGAGAATGCCTTATTGATTCCTCTTGCCTGTTCCAGTTTGATGATTGTACCGTGATCCGCACCCATAACCGGCTTGATGTTCAGCGCAGTCGCAAAGAATGCCTGAAGTCCAGTCAGACGACCATTTTTGCGCAGTGGCTCTAAGGAGTCGATCACGAAATACGTCTTCTGGCGATCGCGAAGCTCCACGAGTTTTTTGGAAATCTCCGGAAATTTCATTCCCTGCTCATACATATCACGAACATAGAGCACAAGATTCAATTCTCCCGCAGACGCGGACTCGGAATCCAGCACGAAAATATTTTTATGATCTGCACCGTGCTCTTCCTCGTACATATCTTTTCCGACCGTGGCACTGTTGTAACATCCACTCAAATGACTTGACAGGAGGATTGCATAGACATCCTCTGCATCTCCTTCATAAGAATTCTTAAACGCCTCCGGCGACGGACAGGCGGTCTTCGGACAGTTCGGACTCTCCTTCACCATCTTGATAAACGCCTTCTGATCAAATGTCTCATCATCAATCACCATATGATCATCCACCTGAAGTGTCAGCGGAACCATCTGAAAGTGCGGATTCTGCTTCATCTCCTTTGTCAAATCGAGACAGCTGTCTCCTGTCACTTTATAACTCATAGTCTCAAAATTCTCCTCTCGAATCATTTCCCCTCAATATCTGGTTTTCAATACTACTTATTATAGCATATTGTTTTTTATATTGCTACTCTTTTCTGAAGTTAGCAACTTGTTATTCCATTCTGCGCCTGCTATAATAACTCAGAGTGGGTGTCCCCCCTCCTCTATAGGTAGGGAATTACAAAATTTCTCAACAGGGGAAATGGCAAGCGAACCACTATTTTTACGAAAGTGAGAAAGGATTATTTTTATGGCAAAATATAGCAACAATCTCGAACTGAATTCCCATATTTTCCTGATCGGATTTATGGGGGCTGGAAAAAGCACGATCGCAACCCAGCTCAAAAAAATGCTTCCTGTTGACCAGATGGAGATGGACGAGACAATCGCAAGAGAGGAAGGCATGTCGATCCCGGATATTTTTGCCAAACACGGAGAGTCTTATTTCCGTGATCTCGAAACCACTCTTTTAAAGGATCTCTCCCAGTGTTCCCCGATGATCGTCTCCTGTGGAGGCGGTGCCGTGATGCGCGAAGAGAACACCCAAATCATGAAGCAGTGCGGACGCATTGTACTCCTGACCGCAACTCCGGAGACCGTCTATGAGCGCGTGAAAGACAACACCGACCGCCCGATTTTAAACAACAACATGAATGTAGACTACATCCGCAGTCTGATGGAAAAACGACGCAGTCGTTACGAGTCTGTCGCAGACATCACCGTCGCCACAGACGGCAAGAGCGCAGAGGAAATCTGTGAGGAAATTCTGAGTGCCTTAAACATACAGTAAAGAAAAAGACTCAGCAGAACTTCCTCCCCGAAATTCTCTGCTGAGTCTTTGCTCTTCCTGTTTTGCCTTGTTTCTCCGATATGCCTTTCCATTCGGCATCGTTCTCGTCGCCGGATTCAAACCGTTCCACCCGCACCTCATGCTTGAATAATATTCTTTTTGCTCACGCTTGCTCCTCTTATCCATTGAAACATACTTTTTCTTTTCTGCTCCCATGCCCGTTTCCTCCCTGCCTGTTTGATATACTTTGGACTTTCTCTCGCCCTTACCTTTGCGACCGATTTTCTGCCAATCATACACAAATTTTATTTTGTTCCCGTTTTTAATTTTCTGTGCCTGCACTCACTTCTTCTGTCAAATGCTGAAAAATCATCGCATCCATCTCTTTGCAATACTTCTCATACTCCCCGCCAACGCAAAGCAGGGCTTTATTTGCAAGTTTTTCCATCACCTGCACAAACCGTTTCTGATCCCGCTTACGAATTTTGCAGAAAATCACACAGTACGGCAAGTCCTCCCGATCCATCTCATGCGTGATTTTCCACTTTAATTTTTCCTGGGCAAACAGGGCATCCGCAAGATACGCTTTGTAATCAATGTACATGTACGAAAGTGAAAACGGCGAAAAAGACTCAAACTGCCAGAAGTTTTTTATCATACGTGTTCTGTCTCCCTTCCCCTAATAATGCGGTTGATGATGTGTCTGAAGATATTCAAAATAAATCAGCAAACGCCTAAGCGATGCACTCTTAGAACGCAATAAACCGATAGGCATCTTTGCGGAGCGTTTTTGTATGATAGGATGCAATTTCTTATCATACAAAAAATATCCCCGTCAATGACGAGGATATCTTCCATAGTGGTGTGCAGTACTCGGCTCAAAATCAAGAGATTGTCAAGACTCGGCAGTGTTTTTCCGGACAGCCATTTATAAATCGCCTGCGGATTTTCAAATCCCATAGCGCCCTGGATGTCCCTTACCGTATAGCCATTCTTTTTCAGAAGGGCTCTGATTCGGTTTCCCGTTTCTTTCTGCTGAATCGACATATAAATCGGTTCCATAGCTTCTCCTCCGTTTTTCCTTCCCACCCACAAACACGACTTTATTTTATCATTTTTTACTCAGACAATCTACCCTTACTTTCCGCTGTCATTGTTCTTTTATTATAATGCAAAAAGCGCAACCTGTCATTGAACCTGTGGTTTAATTCCCACCTGTTTACAAAAAAATTGGTTCAGCGCCTCCCAGTCGTTTTCCTTGCTCTCCGCCTGATCTGCGACCTGCTTGATTCGCTCAATCTCACTCTCAATAAACCAATCAAGTTCCCGAATTCTAGGAGCAATTCCCATCTCTGGCAGTTTCTTCTTTTGCTCAAGCAGATCATCGATGATCGGTTTCAGTTCCGCCGGAAGCTCTTCCGGTTCTCTAACATAGACAAATCTCACATCATAGTCACTGTCGGGCGAAGCAAATCCCCATGCACGACTTCCCGACTCCACTGCCATAATGATTTTCACCCGCTCCGTTTCCTTAATTTCTCTCAGTTTCTCGCGAATTACAGCTTCAATCACTTCCACCACCCCTTCTCTGCCACAAGCATACCGAAGAATTCTGATTTTATCACGGAAAAAAGATTGCGAATTCATTAATGAAGTGCATTCTTGCGAAACCATTTTGTGTCATAGGACGCAATTTCTTATCATATAAAAAACAGGCGACTGGCATGCGAACGTTTCTTCTTCATGCCAATCGCCCATCTTGCGCTAAAGCGGACATATTTTATTTTCTCAAATCCGAACCAAATCCATCAAATTCCGAACATCTGCGACAGAAAACGGATTCCCGTCTTTGTGCGGAAAATCCGACCGCATACTGCCTCTGCCGTCTCCTTTGATTCCCCGTCCTCATAAAGATTCACAAGGAAATCCGCTTCTACCAGGATCTGATAATCCATTCCGTTGATCTCATGGTAAGTGTGGTGATGACCGATCAGATACTTGATCCGATCCATCTGACCCTCCGTGTAACCGCCAACCTCCCGCATGAGTTTCTCGGCTTCTGCCGGACCCTCCAACTCCTGATATTTTCCACTGCTTGAACCATATTTCTGTTCACTGATATGAATGCCAATATCATGCAGAATCGACGCACTCTCCAAAATAAACTGCGTCTCCTCATCAAGTCCTTCTAACTTTCCGATCGCGGTTGCAAAATCGTGCACTTTCACAAAATGCTGAATTCTCTTTGCATCCCCCTGATCATAACCGATCATCGCATCCATCAGTCTCGCAAGTTGCATCTTCATGGCATTTCCTCATTTCCAGTTTTCTGGTTTTCACTTCTTGATTTTACTTTTTGATTTTGCTTTTTAATTTTACTTTACTGTTGTTTTTTCTCTTTCGATTCTTGATCTCTGATTTTTGGTTTTTCGGTTTTTCGTTTTCTCGTCCCTTGCTTCCTGACGACTCTTCTCTGTCCCTTACAGATTGCGAATAATTTTCACATGGTTGCGAAGCACCGCATAGTAACCGCTTCCGATTTCCTGACCAAATTTTTTCACCAGAGCCGTGTGAATTCCACTGAGATTCTTGCGCGGAAGTCCGCTTAAAATCTTCCAGATCGTCTCTGTCGCCTCTTCCTGAATCTCAATCTGATTTCTTTTTAAAATCAGGTCAAGATACTCTCTCTCCCTCTGCTTTCTGCGGTTGCTGTATCCGGCAGAAAGTTCTTCCTTACACTCCGGATTCTCCTTGAGATAGCGATAGAGACTGTTTCCCACTGCCTGACCGAACTGATACTCGAGCATATTGTGAACCATCGACATGTTGGAAAGTTTCACCGTCCCACAAATATCCATGAAAAACTTGAGATCCTGGTGCGGATCTGTGCTTCCGCTTGCGCGGAAAATTCTGAGAACTGAGCGCTGACACGGCGTGTATGATGCCAGTCTCTGCGCCTCTGTCTCTTCTGATGCTTCCGACTCTCCCTGCTTTTCTGCAAGCTCTGATTTTTTTGCATTCTCTAAATTCTCTGCATTCTTCCTGTTCTCGGATTCTTTTTCCTGAACATCCTTCTGCACAGAATTCTGTGCCAGGTTCTCTGCATCAACACTGCATAATTTTTGCGCCTCATTCTGACCATCATTTCGATCTTCATTTGGCTCTTCCTCGGAATCTTCATCCTGATCCTCGTCCGGATCATAGTTCAAATCTCTCTCATCCTCAAGTTCCGGATACTCGATCACGGATTCCTCTGTTTTATTTTCCGTTTTCTTTAGAGTTTCCTCAGAATCCGGTTTTGTCACAGCACATTCCGGTGCAGGTTCTGATTTTGTCTCTGCGAGTTTCTCGGTATGTCTCTCTGCACTTTTTCCGGCATTCTTTTCTGTCTTTTTCTCAGCCTTCTCAGCCTTCTGAGTGTTCTCTTCTACACTCTTTTCTGCGCTCTTCTCCACTTTTTTCTCGGTCTTTTTCCCAGCGCTTTTCTCGGAATTTTTCTCCGTATTTTTTTCAGAATTCTTCTCGGAATTCTTTTCTGCGATCTGCTCTGCGATCATCTCCGATGCCGTCTCTAAAACCACTCCCAGAGCCGTCTTTGCGGTATCTGTCAGCGATTCCACCTGCGCCTTGCGCTCAGGCGTTGCCACCTTGTCAAAAAGCGTTTTTGCAAGCACGGCTGAGGACTTTCCCCGTCTTCTCTTTCTCCGGTTCGGTTTCTCCGATTCTGCGCCATCGCAGGCATCCGACTCAGATTCCAGATTTTCCGATTTTTCTTCGTTTCCGATCTCAACGGAAGCAGAAACTGACTTCTTCGCCTCGTCCACAATCTCCTTCACAAAATTTGCCACCGCGCTCTTCTGAACATTTTTCTGAGCATTTTTCTGGAGACTTTTCTGAGTATCTTCCTGGGTGTTCATCTGAGCAGGCTGCACCTGCACGCTCTGCTTTTCTTCGAAGCCTGAGCTTGCCGTCTCTGCAATCGCTTCGCTCTCAGAAATTTGATCCTTCGAAAATCCATTCTCAGAAACCGCGTTTTCAAAATCGCCCTGCTCAGAAACGATTTTTTCCGAAACCGCCTTTTCCGAATTTTCTGAAGATACTACTTCTGAATTTACTGCTTCTGGAGTCACTTCCCCAAACGTTTTCTTCTTCAAGAAAATCGAAATACCGGGTTCCTCCTGGCGCTGTTTCTTCATCCTGCTCGCAAGTTTTGTGCACTCCATTCCTTTCATCCGGCTGACACTGCATCCTCTCTGTTGCCAGTAGCGAACAACCGAATCATATCCGGTATCGTTTGAGACAATCACATACTCGCATTCCTGATCCTGACAAATCTGATGACCGAGCTCGGTAACCAGCTGAAAATCGAGAGCATTCTGACCGCCAAAACAGCGAATCCATTTTACCGTTCCTTTTTCAAGCTCCATCAGGCGAACAATTCGGTCGTATCCCATGTGTGCGCTTTTATCTGTGAAAAAAACCATGATGCAGTCCCCGATTTCAAGGGCATCAAGGATTTCCACCCATACATCATTGATATTTTCACTGTCAATCAAATACGTTCTTTTCATAAAAATCCTATTTATCCTTTCCATTCCGTCCGGTCATTTTGCACGGAAATCCTGTTCGGAAATTATGTCCGGAACCTTCAGCGCTGATTCCATTATACACTTCTTTGCAAAATTTAAAAGCGGGTTTTTGAGCTTTCATTTGCTTTGCCCTTCTTTACTCCACCTTCTTTTTCTTTGCATTTGTTTTCTTCGTCTTCTTTTTTTCGATTGTCAGCTCATAGCTCAAATCCAGAAGATTTTCTATCTGCTGATTAAAAATCTCCTCCGATTCCTCGCTCAGAAGAATGCTGATCCAGTTTTCTTTGTTCATGTGATAAGCCGGGAAAAATCCCTCCTGCGTGATCAACGAACCAATCAAAATCGGATCACACTTGATATTCAAAAGATCTAGCACATCCTGATCTGCCAGACCAATTTTTTCCCCTTCCACGCTCAAGACTACTCCAAACCATTTTTTTGTATCACGATGGCGAAGCACTGCATTTGTATCCCGCCACGGATAGTCCGGCTCCACCTGATAATTTTTTTTCACGAGTGCAAAAAGTTCTGTTCGATTCATCATTTTCCTCCATGCAAAACACCTGCTTCGCATCTTCCTCATTCTGTCTTATTTGATTGTTTTCTGAAAACACGATATCTTCCTGTCCTTTTTTAATTCAAAAACTTTCTGTTATCCATCCCACACCTAAAGGCGTGGGCTTTTCGCGCATTCATTTTCTGTTCTGTTTTCTTAGATTTTTCTGGTTTTCTCTACCTTTTCTACATTTCCTACATTTTTTGGCTTTTTCTACTTTGTATACCTACTTCTTTATTTTCACGTTTCATCTTAAACCATCTCATTCCAAATGTACAGAGGACACAAGATTGTAACCGTATTACAGATAACTCGCCTTCCTTTTCTGGTTCTCAGTCTTCTCTGCCCTTATCCTTTTTTCTGTTTACAAATAAATTTCACAGGTAGTATAATAAACCCTTGAAAAATAAAAAAACTGAGGATCACAAAATTTTATACAAAGGAGCTATCTTATGAAACGACTGGCGTTCAAGACCGCATTCCCACACACGATTCCAATCTTTACCGGGTTCTGTTTTCTCGGTATGGCATATGGCATCTATATGAACGCTTCCGGCTTTTCTTTCTTTTATCCACTGATGATGAGCATGCTGATCTACGGAGGTTCCCTCGAATTTGTCGCTGTTGAGATGCTATTAAGCCCTTTCGCACCAGTTCAGGTATTTATCATGGCATTTCTGATTCAGGCGCGTCATCTCTTTTACGGTCTCTCGATGCTAGAAAAATTCAAGGGACTCGGATGGAAAAAATTTTATCTGATTTTTGGAATGTGCGATGAGACTTTCTCAATCAACTGTTCCGCAGAGATTCCCGAAGGTGTTGATCGTGGATGGTTTTTCTTTTTCGTCACCCTCCTAGATCAGATTTACTGGGTTTTCGGAGCCACTCTCGGCGGACTGATCGGCTCTCTGCTGACCTTTGACACTACCGGAATCAACTTCATCATGACCTCGATGTTCGTTGTGATCTTTTTGGAGCAGTGGCTCAAAGAAAAAAATCATGTTTCCGCAATCATCGGTCTTTCCGTCTCTGCACTCTGCCTTTTCGGCTTCGGAGTGAACACCTTCATGATTCCGACGATGATCACGATCATCATTCTGCTCGCTGTGTTCCGCAAACCGATTGAGCACATGGAAGAGGAAATCACGAACAAAGAAACAACTCTGAAAGAAAGCACAATAAAAGAAATTGCAGCAGGCAAAACAAGGTAAAAGAATTTACGGCGAAAATTTCAGCCTAACAGGATTAAGTATCAAGTAGACAGGAGGCTCATCTCATGACCATTCCACAACAAATTATCACAATCAGCTTATGCATCCTTGCGACAATGACAACCCGCTTTCTTCCATTTTTTATCTTCTCGGAGAAACGGGAGACACCCGCATTTATCCAGTACATTGGAAAATATCTTCCTTCCGCAGTCTTTGGTATGCTTGTTGTATACTGCCTGAAAAACGTTGACCTTCTTCATGGCACACACGGCGCACCGGAGTTTCTCGCCATCATTGCGACGACAATCATTCATCTCTGGAAACGCCAGATGCTTCTCTCGATCGCCGGAGGTACGATTTTCTATATGATTTTGATACATTTTATTTGATAATTTCAAAAAAACTCTCATAAGTCTGTATTTGCAATATTTCAACGTCACAGATCCATGAGAGTTTTTTTGTAAAATTTTTTAACTAGATCAGATTATATCCCTTAGACTTCAGGCATTCCTGAACTTCCCAGATGCCGTCCGTATTGAAGACCATAACCGGTTTGCCGGAATCTCTGTTAAACGAGAGATACATGTAATTGATGCTGATGTTGCTTTCGGAGAGCGCAAGCAGGAGACGATTCAAATTTCCAACCTCATCTGCCACCTCAACGCCGAGTACATTGCTCAGACGACACATATAACCTGCCTCTGTGAGCTTCTCCTGTGCCATTTCCGGATCGGAGACAACCATGCGGATGATTCCAAACTCCGCACTGTCGTTCGTGACAGACCCCCAGATATTAATTTCAGCCTCCGCCAAAATACTGGTGATTTTCTGCAAGGTTCCCTTTGAATTCTCGCCAAAAACAGACACCTGTTTTAACATATTTCTTTCCTGCCTTTCTCAGTTCTTTTGTATTTTTGTATTTTTCATTTTACTCTAGCACTTTAATGTATAAAATTCTCTGTTTTCATTTAGTATATCGCAGAGCAAGTGATTTGTAAATGATTTCCTCAACTCAAATAATTTTTCATCGTCCTGAGCGCACTCTTTTCCAGTCTCGACACCTGTGCCTGACTGATATGGATTTCCTCCGCGACCTCGGTCTGGGTTTTTCCCTCAAAAAAACGCATATCGATGATGTGACGTTCCCGTCCCGGCAGATGTTTCATCGCCTCCCGAAGCGAAAGATCCTCGACCCAGTTTTCTTCTAAATGTTTCTTGTCACTGATCTGATCCATCACATAGAGAGGATCTCCTCCATCCGTATAGATCGGCTCATAAAGACTGACCGGGCTTTGAATCGCATCAAGCGCATAGGTGACTTCCTCCTTGCTCATCCCGAGCTCCTCTGCAATCTCCGAGATCGAAGGCTCTCTTGAGAGACGGCGCGTCAGTGCCTCCCTGGCATAGATCGCCTTATATGCAATATCCCGCAGGGAACGGCTGACGCGGATCGAATTGTTATCCCTTAAATAACGGCGCACCTCCCCGAGAATCATCGGTACCGCATACGTCGAAAATCTCACATTCTGGGAGAGATCAAAATTATCAATCGCCTTGATTAACCCAATACAGCCGATCTGAAACAGATCATCAATATTTTCCTGACTGCCGGCAAAGCGCTGAATAACACTTAATACCAGACGCAGATTTCCCTTGATATACTGCTCTCTGGCACTCTTATCCCCCTTTGCGATCCGCATAAAAAGAGCATCCTTCTCCTCATTTGTGAGCAACGGGAGCTTTGATGTATTCACGCCACAAATTTCCACCTTATAGACAGGCATATCCTTTACCTCCGCAGATTTGATAGGGAGTGTGAATCCCAAGTCCAAACAGCAACTCTGAATGTAAGGATGGACATTTTCCGGTGAATTTATACGGTCTTGCGCACAAGAAGACCAGAAAAGAAGCTGAAGAAAATTTGAAAATCTGGAAGATTTCGCTTATGATAAAATAGTTAAAAGACAAAAATTTACAAACTATGAGGATTTTATTTTATGGCTCAGACACAAGATCAGGAAAACAAATGGGACAAACTTCTGAAAATCCATACCACCGGGCGGGATGACTCAAACGCAGATCAGTACTGCTACCCCTATGAACCGACTCCCTACACGGTTCTTGAACGGCTCGCAAACAGTGGGGAGATCCGTAAGAATCACGTTCTTCTCGACTACGGATGTGGAAAAGGGCGGGTTGACTTCTTTCTCGCCTACCAAACCAGATGTCGGGCGATTGGGATCGAGTATGATAAACGGATCAATGCAGAGGCATGCAAAAATAAAGAAAGTGCAGTCTCCGGCGCCCGGACAGAATTTGTGCCTGCAAACGCTGAGCAGTATCTGGTCGCTCCCGAAATCAACCGAATTTTCTTTTTTAATCCATTTTCCACTGAAATTTTAAAGAGTGTTCTCGCGAGAGTCCTCGACTCCTACTACAAAAATCCGCGAAACATCAAGCTCTTTTTTTACTACCCGCAGGACGAGTATCTCGCCTATCTGATGACGGTAAACGAACTGGAATTTTATGATGAGATTGACTGTCAGGATCTGTTTGAGGGACATAATCCGAGAGAGCGAATCGTGATTTTCGAGACTTCCGAGATGTTTTGAGATGGAATTAAAATCACGCGCCAAATCTCCGCGAGCGTCGACTTAAATCGGATTGTAATTCAAATTTTTTGAATGAAAAATTTTGCAGGATATGCGATTTGTAAAAAAGAATTTCATAAAATTGTAATAGATGTAATGGAATTGTAAATGCAGTTACATCAAAAAAGGTGTATACTGTTACCATCTTACGAAAGGTGGTAACTCACATGTACATAAAAAAATTTGCAGTCGCCTGCCTCAGTCTCTGTCTGTGTGCACAGCCTGTTTTCTCCTCTTACGCTGGAACTATCGTCGCAGGAAGCGGTGCTTCCATCGCCTCCCCTTCAAACGTCAGCCCTGCTACCGGCTCTTCTTCTGCCTCATCCCTCATCGCAGACCAGGCATGGCACAAGATCAACGGGCAGTATGTCGACGCATCGGGCAACCCGATTGACGGCGTTCTGATGCGCGGAATCAGCGTCTCCAAATGGCAGGGAAACATCGACTGGGCAAAGGTTGCAAGCGATGACATCTCGTTCGCTTTCGTCCGCATGGTCTCCTACGGCTACGAGGGGCAGATCACGATGGACGAGATCTTCGACCAGAATATGCGTCAGGCGAGTGCTCATGGCATCAAGACTGCTCCCTACATCTACCTCCAGACCAAGACCGTCGAGGAGGCAAGAAAAGCCGGTCAGTTCGCTGTCGATACCGCAAGAAACTACAACGTAAACTTCCCGATCGCCGTCGACATCGAATCCCCCTACATCCTCACACTGTCGGTTCAGGAGCTGACCGATGTCATCAATGCGTTCTGTCAGGTGATCGCAGACAACGGCTACACCCCGATTGTATACAGCGACTTCAACAAGCTGAGCACTGAGATGGATACCTCTCAGATTCCTTATGACATCTGGCTTGCACGTTACGGTTCCACGAACAATCAGTTTGCAAACCGCACGATCTGGCAACCGACTGAGACTGCATCCGTAAACGGAATTTCCGGAAATGTCTGCGTCGAGCTCGCATTTAAAAACTACATCGGTCAGGTTGGAACCGGAAATGGTTCTTCCACCTCCACAGTCGGACCGGCAGGCAGTCAAAATCACTCCGTCTCTGCAACTCCTACGGTCGGCGCTTCTTCCCAGACCGGTGGTCCGGGTGTTCAGGCAGGAAATGGAAGTCTGACCTCCCCGACACCTGAGAATGTCTCCCAGAGCGCACCGACAACGGACACGAGTTCTACAACCTCATCGACAGTAGTCACCGCCGGTAATTAATCTTGCACAATCATCCAATCACCACTGCCCACTTTTATCCGTTCCTGTTCCCTTCTTATACCGAAGAATAGGAACGGATTTTTTATTCACCCTCCATCTCCCTCACAGCTTTTTTAAACTGGAATGCAAACAGCGTGCTTGCAAAGATCACAGAAAGCGTATCTGCAACCGGCTCCGCCAGATAAACTGCCATCAGCGGATTCTTTGCAAACAGATGCGGAAGCAAATAAATCAGCGGAATCAGCAGAATAAATTTTCGCATGACTGCCACCATGATTGAGGCTTTCGCATTTCCGAGTGCGCTGAATGTGAGCTGACAGGCAACCTGAATTCCGAACACAAACATCACCGCCATATAGATGCGCAATGCTGATTTTCCAAATGTCAGTAACTGCGCATCTGAGGTGAACATCGATACAAACGTCCCCGGAAACAGCTGAACGCAGAGCCACAGAATGATCGAGTAACAGAGATTGACTTTGACGAGAAGTCCGAATGTCTCCTTCACACGCTTTGCATTGTGTGCGCCGTAGTTATAACTGATGATTGGCTGTGCACCCTGTCCAAGTCCCTGAAGCGGAAGCATCGCAAACTGCATTACACTTGTGAGAATCGTCATCGCTCCGACAGCGAGATCTCCGCCATAGCGAAGCAGGGAGGAGTTAAAGCAGACCGAAATGATACTCTCACTCGACTGCATGATAAAAGCCGCAAGTCCAAGCGTCAGTGTCGGCACTACAACATTTTTCTTAAGTCTCATATTTCTTCTCTTAATTCTCAGATACGTCTTCTTTCCAAGAAGAAACGACATCACCCAGGTGCATGACATTGCCTGAGAAATCACGGTCGCAAGACCGGCTCCGCGCACTCCCATCCCAAATTTAAAAATAAAAATCGGATCGAGCACAATATTTGCAACTGCGCCGATCAGCACAGACAGCATGCCAATCTTGGCAAATCCCTGCGCCGTGATAAACGTATTCATGCCGAGCGTCAACTGTACGAAGATCGTTCCGATCGCATAGATATTCAAATACTCGCAGGCATATTCGATCGTGTTCTCACTTGCGCCGAATGCCAGCAAAATCCGCCGTCCAAACGTCAACAGAACTGTTGTCAGGATCACCGAAATGATCAACTGAAGCGTCACACAGTTTCCAAGTATCTGTTCCGCCTGATCCTCTTCATTCTTTCCCATCGCAATCGTCGCTCTTGGCGCACCACCCGAGCCGACCATCGATGCAAATGCCGACACAATCAGAATAATCGGCATGCACACGCCGACTCCGGTCAGTGCGAGTGCCCCGCTCCCCGGAATATGTCCGATATAAATTCGATCCACGACATTGTAGAGCATATTGATGATCTGCGCCATCACCGTCGGAATTGCCAACTGAAAGAGGAGTCTCCCGACCGGCTCTTTTCCAAGAAAACTTTTATCGTTCTGCATTTTCTTCCTCCCCATATTCCTCACGTTTTCCATATCTTCCACAAGTTCCACACTCACTACTCGTTCCGCTCTCTCCACAGCCTCCGTCCCTCTGTGGATTCGCTTCAAGCCCCACCAGAATATTCTCCTCGATTCTCCGATTCATCTCCTGATAGAGATTCTTTTCTTCTTCATCGAAGCCTGCAAAAATCTGCGCGAGCATCTTCTCCTGCTGTGCCTCAACCGCCGTGACGAGCGGAGTTGCCTTCTCAGTCAGCGACAGATGAATCCGTCTCCGATCTTTTGGATCTTCCGTCCGCTTGAGAAATCCTTTCTGAATCAAGGCTTCCACTCCCTGAGAGACATTTCCTCGCTGAAGCATCCTCATACGCACAATCTCACTCGCCGTATCGCGCTGTGGATTGTTGTAGAGAAAATTGACAATCACAATCTCCACCTTTGACAGCCCATACTGCCTGCGAACCGGTTCCTGATAGAGTTCCTGAAGTTTGAACGTCCCGCGCATCACCGTACAATAATTTCCATGATTTTTTATATCCATCCTGCGCTCCCTATCCCTTCCTCTGTATTTCGATCTCTCTACTATTTCTGTTTGTTGCTTTTTATTACTTTATCAAATAGAATAGTTCTTTTTAGAACCATTCTATTTAGAACTGATTATACGCGTTTCATTCTCATTTGTCAATCTCCCCCAGCGATTGACATAGAGTCAATAAAAAAAGGACCTCCGGTGTGTCTCCCTCCAGTTTTGGCAGAAATTGGAAGAAGGCAGACTTGCCGGAAATCCTTTTTATTCCAGAATCGAAGATTTCATCACGTTCCGATTCGATTCTGTATGTATGCAGTTGATTTTTTTACATTATCAGGCAGTATATCATTTCTTGGTTTTGTGTTTGGTTGTGTTGATCTCATGTTGATCTGAATTAAATAAGTCTCATTTAATCTTATTTGATGAATCCAACGTGCTTGCAGATCTCTTCTACGGCTTTATCCTTGCGCTCGTTGAAGATCACCTTGTTCTCCTCGAACATGTTGCGACCATCTGCATCGATGGAGACAATCAGCGGACCGAACTCCTTAACTCGGCAGTTCCACAGCGTCTCCGGCATACCCAGATCACGCCACTCGGCACGAACAATCTCCTCAACCTCAGTAGCAGCTACTACTGCGTTTCCGGCCGGAAATACACAATGGATCGCCTTGAAGTTCTTGCAGGCATACTCGGTGTTCGGGCCCATACCGCCCTTACCGATGATAACCTTTACTCCGGTCTGCTCTACGAACTCTTTCTCGAACTTCTCCATACGCATGGAAGTGGTCGGACCTACGGAAACCATCTCAAACTTGTCATTCTCCAGCGGACGGATGATCGGGCCAGCGTGGAAAATGGCGTTGTTGCGAACATCTACCGGAAGCGGGCGATGCTCCTCTACAAGACGACGATGTGCTACGTCACGGCAGGTTGTCATGCTACCTGTCAGATATACGATATCTCCAATATGGATATCCTTTAAATCTTCATCACTTACCGGTGTTACCAGAATTTTCTTTCCATCTCTAATCTCGATCATTATAATGTTACCCCCGAATGTGTAGTAATGGTATAGTTCAGATCCTTATCGAAAATAATGTGTCCGCGACGGTGAGACCAGCATCCAACGTTTACTGCAACACCGATCGTAGAAGGATGACGGGCGGTATTCTCAATATGTACGCCCATTACGGAGTACTTTCCGCCCATACCCTGCGGTCCAAGACCGATGGAGTTGATGCCGTCCTCGAGAAGTTTCTCCATGTAAGCGGCACGTTCGTTCTCATTGTGGCTTCCTAACGGACGCATCAGAGCTTTCTTGGAAAGCAGTGCGGCGGTCTCAACAGAAGTTGCAACACCTACACCAACCAGAAGTGGCGGGCAGGCATTCAAACCGTAAGAAGTCATAACATCCATAACGAACTGGGTAACGCCCTCGTATCCGGCACCCGGCATCAGAACCATTGCCTTACCCGGAAGGGTACAACCGCCACCTGCCATGTATGCGTAGATCTCGCACTTGTCGCTGTCCGGAACGATGTCCCAGAATACGGTCGGGGTTCCCTTGCCGACGTTCTTACCGGTGTTGTACTCATCGAAAGTCTCAACACTGTTGTGTCTCAGCGGAGCCTCGAAGGTTGCCTTCACAACAGCCTCTTTCAGAAGACCCTCAAGTTCACCGATCAGCGGGAACTGGGTACCGCACTTTACCCAGAACTGAAGAACTCCGGTATCCTGACAGCTCGGGCGGTTCAGCTTAACAGCCAGATCCTGATTCTTCTTCATCGTTGCGTAGATAACCTTGGACAGCGGACTATCCTCTTTCTCTGCCAGCTCATCGAGCTTTGCGATGATGTCATCCGGCAGTTTCTTACCGATATGGTCTACAAAATGCGCCATATACGTGGTAAGCTGTTCAACCTGTTCTTTCTTGCTCATCTCATAACCTCCTGCTTCTTCATGTGAATGTTTTTTTGTTTTTGATTTTTGTTTGGATTTTGTTGTTTGTTTTTAATTTGTTGTCTTTGATATTTAATAATGTATCCATTTCGTGGTTTCATAATATATCGTTTTGCGTTGTTTGTCAAGTGTTTTTTTGTAATTTTTTCACATATTTTTGTACCCAAAATACGTTATATTATGCCTATTTCGCAGTGAATGTCTCTAAACAGGCACATCCCCTGGCTTGTCTTCTCTCTTTACGGGAAGAATGGGAACGCGACCGGAAGAATGATCATGCTGACAATCGTCGCAATCACAATCAACGGAGCTCCGGACTTCACATAGTCCATGAATGTATATCCGCCTGCACCGATTACCATCGTGTTTGCCGGCATTCCGATCGGGGTTGCGTATGCACAGGAACCACCGATAACACAAGCCATCAGAACGGCTCTCGGGTCAGCTCCCATTCCTTGAGCAACAGACAGACAGATCGGAACCATCAGAGCCGTCGTCGCCGTATTGGACATGAAGTTCGTCAACACACAGCACAGCATGAAGACAACGAAGGTCAGCACATACGGAGACGGGTTTTCACCAAGGGCATTGATTACAAGGTCTGCAATCTGCTCTCCTGCTCCTGTCTTGGAAAGTGCAGATGCAAGAGAAAGCGTACCACCAAAGAGGAAAATCGTCTTTAAGTCAATTGACTTGAGCGCATTCTTCTCAGAGATAACACCGGTCAGAATCAGAGCCAAAGCACCGATACATCCGGAAATGCACAGCTTGATACCAATCTTGTCCTCGAGAACCATTGCAGCCAGAGTCAGCACAAGGATCACGAGGGAGAGAATCTTTTTCCACTGCGGAACATTGCTGAAATCCTGAGTCTGGTCAAATGCACCATCGTCCTTCGGCTCGCGGTTCGGAAGCAGACGGTATCCGATCGTTGCATAGAAAAGAATTCCACAGATCAGAATCGGAACTCCGACAATCGCATACTCAAAGAATCCAAAGGACATTCCAAGCTGTTCCTGAAGTGCACTCTGTGCAATCAGGTTGCCCGGCGCACCGATCAGGGAAAGGTTTCCACCCATCGCTGCCGCAAATACCAGAGGCATCAGCAGTCTGGAACGGGAATATCCGGACTTTGCTGCAATTCCGATTACAACCGGAATCAAAACCGCTGCGGTACCTGTGTTGGAAAGAACTCCACTCATCACGCCCACGATCACCATGATTGCGATAATCAGCATTCTCTCAGTCTTCGCGAACTTTGTCACGATTCCGCCGATCTCATTTGCCATTCCGGTCTCAAAAAATGCTCCGCCGACAATAAACATTGCGACGAACAAGATGACATTGCTGTCAATAAATCCTGCAAAAGCTGTCTTTACATCCAGTACCTTTGTGACGACAAGTCCAATACAGACGATCATCGAAGTCACACCTAACGGGATCTTCTCTGTCACGAACATCACGATCGCAAACAAAAGAAACAAAATAGTAATGGTTGATGGACTCATAAACTCCTCCTGCTTTTCCCCATGCATACACGCATTTCTCGGGTTTCTTTTTGGTATTTCGGCGCCGATTTCGTGGATACCCCTCAAATACATACTCTCTCCGATCGCCTTCCGAATCAGTACTCCCCTGTCACGCTCTCTTACAACGCTTCCGATGTTTCATTCTTATTTGTCTTCCTGATTGATTGGTTTACTCGTTCGTTTACTTGTTGGTTCGCTGAAGAACTTGCCAACCCGCAGATATTAAACGTTTTTGTGATCTTTAATTTTTTATATTTAATAATGTATCCATTTCGCATGCTCATAATAAAACACAATGCCAAATTTGTCAATAGGTTATTGATGTTTTCAGCATTGTGTTTATTTTTTCGAGTTTATTTTTGTGCATTGTGCACATGGATTTTGAATTTTTAAGTCTTTGAGTCTTCCTTAACGGTAGCGCGTCAGCACATCCTCCATGCTTCGGATGATATGGCGGTGCATCCGTTTTCTCGCCAGATCACGATCCCGCTTCTCGAGAGCTTCCAGAATCTCCTTGTGCTCTGTCAGAGACTTCGTTGCATACTCCTGCGCTGTCGATTTCACGCCCATTGACAGACCGTTCCAGAGCTCGGAGAGCATATTTTTCAATTTTTCATTGCCTGATGCCTTCCAGATTTCATAATGAAACGACTGGTTATAATTCGAATAATCCCCCGCATTGTCCTGATCGAGCGCTTCCTGCGCCGACTCCACACAGTTGCGGATCGCATCGAGATCCACCCCATTTTCACAGCAAAGTACGCACGCCTCACTCTCGAGCGCCGCGCGGACCTGATAGTGCTCCCGGATCGTCGTCTCATTGACTCCCAGCACGACAGCTCCCTTATTCTGTTTTAAATCAATCAGTCCGTCTCTTGACAGAATCTGAAATGCCTCGCGCACCGGTGTCACCGAGACACCGAGCTCCTGAGCCGTCGTCTCAAGTGCAAGCACTTCTCCCTCAGAAATCTGTTTTGATATAATCGCTTTTCTCAGCGCAGAAGCCACTCGCTCACGCGCCGGAAGAAGCTGAATCGGTTTTAATCCTAACATGTTCCATCCCCTCTCTCTTTTCTCATTCTAATCATCGCAGTCGCAAGCATCTCAAAATATTCTGAGAGTGCCTCTGTCCCCTCTTCCTGCTTTCCGGCTATCCACAGCGCCCTCGCCATCATCAGCTTCCGCTCACTCTCGATACACGTTCCACTGTTCACAACAAAAGCCGTATAGATCTCAATCAGCGTCTCAAGTGCCTTTTTGGAAAAGCTATAACGATGATTCTTCCAGATTTCGCGATGAAATTCCATCTCCCGCTCTGGAAGTTCTTCCGGATTCTGCCATCCCCGAAGCGCCTCCGCCTCTAAAAGAGAGGCATGACGAAACACATGATGGAAAAATTCATCGGTCAGCTGACTCACTTTGACATGATTGTTCGGCAAACGATCCATCAATCCCTGATATTCCAAAAGAATCAACGCCTCGCGCACCGGCATTCGTGACACACCAAGACTCTGTGCCAGCTCATTCTGTGTCATCTCCGTACCATTCGGGATATCCCCGGAAAGGATCGCATCCTTGAGCACCTCTACAATGCTTCCCTGTTTCTTCTTTACTCCGACATACTCCACGTTTTCTATCCTCCACCCGATTTGCCCGTTTCCTGACAAAAATCAATCGCATACATCTCATGCCGCTCATGCATGATCGCTCAAAATAAGCTTTAAATCATACATTATATTGTATCCATTTTTATTTAAAATGTAAAGTGCCCAGATCTATCTTTTTTCTCAAAATGTTTCACCATTCCAGTTCTCAAACCATTCTAAGCAGGTCTGATGCCAGACTTCCCATGCCTCATCCCGTTTGGCACGCAAGGTTTCAAAATCTGGGGCTTGGTCTGAAGAGTGGTCCGGAACTTGAGCCAGCAAATCTGATCGATCTGATTGATCCGTTTCTGTCTCCACTTTTGTTGAGACTTCCGTTGCAATTTCTGTTGAAATCGTGGCTTCGGTTGTGATGGTTGTAATCTCCCTCCAATACACCTCCGATTCACAAATCGCCTGCTCTGCGTCTCTCACGCTCGCCTCAAGCATTCCATAATACGCTCCGGCTGGCTCCATTTTTTCACACACAAGGCGAAGTTTCCAGTCAAGATAGGCCTCCTCCGTCGGAATCTCACGAAGACGATGACGCTCCGCCTTCGGAACGGCGCGCATCCCCTCAATCAGTGCCATATCCTCTGCCCGCACCTGCTCTGCAACCGAGACACCCTCTGCCTCCTTGCGACAGCGCTCAAGATAGTGCTCATACCCGAACGGATGATACATCGCACTTCTGCCGTCAAAGATCAGCATGGCATCTGCGACCTGACGGATAAAATACCGGTCGTGGGAGACAAAGAGAATCGTCCCCGTGTAAGCCTGAAATGCGGTCTCAAGAACTTCTTTTGCCGGAATGTCCATATGATTCGTCGGCTCATCGAGCACAAAGAAATTCGGACGACTCTGCAAAAGTTCTGCGAGAACAAGGCGCGAGCGCTCTCCGCCGGAAAGTTCCGATACCTTGCGTCCCGCATCCTTTCCTCGAAACAGGTAAGCTCCGAGCACACTTCTCGCATCCTTCTCCGTCATCGCCGGGAACAGTTCATGAAAATGCTCCAACACCGTCTTGTCCGAGGCAAATTCTGCAGTATGCTGGTCAAAATATCCGATTGTCACCTGATTGCCCGGACCGCCCTCCCCCGCAATCTGAGGAAGCAACCCTGCAACCGTCTTTAAAAATGTGCTCTTTCCCGCTCCATTTGGACCGATCAGACCGATTTTCTGTCCTCTGCGGATTCTCAGTGACAGTTCGAGAATCGGTTTCTCATATCCGATTTTCATGTGTTCCGCGGTGAACACCCACTTGCTCCCGAGAATCAGAGGACTGATCTCCCCAAAATGGACTCTCATCTCCTCCGGATTCGGCTCACTGACGCGCTCCATGCGCTCAAGCTGTTTCTTTTTCGCACGCGCAAACGAAGCCTTTGTCGGCTTATGACGGAAGCGCTCAATGACTTCATCCAGACGCTTGATCTCCTCCTGCTGACGCTCCCACGCCTTCTTTCGGATCTCAAGCGCATGCTGTTTCTCTGCGCGGTATTGGGTGTAATTGCCCGCATAGCGCACCAGAGACGTGCCAGATGCCTCATAGATGACCTCTGCCGTCCGGTCAAGGAAAAAGCGGTCATGAGAGACCATCACAACCGCATGGGGATATTCTCGCAGATATTCCTCAAGCCACTGAACCGTCGGAATATCGAGATGATTCGTCGGCTCATCGAGAAGAAGAATATCCGGTTTCATCAAAAGAAGATGAATAAACGCGATCTTTGTCTGCTCTCCTCCCGAAAATTCCTCAAGTCTCTTTTGCTTATCTTCCTTGGAAAATCCAAATCCAGTAAACAGGCGATCATACTCCATTTCATAAGCGAATCGCTCCCGGTCAAAACGATCCTTGCACGGGCATGCCTCAAGAAGCTCCTCCTCGACCGTGCGCCCGAGATCCCCGCTTAAATGCTGGTGCAGCATCCCGATCGTGAGCTGTCTCGACTTCAGAATGCCGAGACCCTGCCTGCAATCATCGCGGTCAAGTTCTAATTCGCCCGAGATCAGGCGCAGAAGCGTCGTCTTTCCTGTTCCATTGCGTCCGACAACCGCGATCTTCTCATTCCCCCGAATCTCAAAATTGATATGAGAGAGAATCGTTTTTCCTCCCAGTGACACACTTCCGTCCACGATCTGATATAGCATTGGTGCTCTCCTTCATTCGTCTCAAAAATTATTTTTTATTTTGAAAAAAACGTTAGTCAAATGTTAGTCAAGATTCTTTCCATACAACGAAAAAGGACACCCTCCGAAGAGGATGCCCTTTCTATTCAGCGTGCGCGAGAAGATTCGAACTCCCGACACCTTGGTCCGTAGCCAAGTGCTCTATCCAGCTGAGCTACGCGCACATCCGGCTTATCGCCTGTCACAACTTTCTGAGCTCTTTGCCTTAGCTCTTAGCTCTTGTCCGCTGCAACGATAGTTAGTATACTGCATATTGTTGTTTTTGTCAACACTTTTGCAAAACTTTTTTTATTTTTTTTGAAAGCCCGATTTTCCCTTGATTTTAAAGGAAAAACGGGCTTTCACCAGACACGATTTCCGTGCCGTTTCAAAATTTTCTTTTTGAGTTTTCGAGTTTTCTTTTAAATTTCTTCTTTAATTTTTTGCATTTCTTACTTTTCCAGGCTCCTCCAGCGGAACTTCGGAATCACATCGCTCCACTTGTTGATGCCGATCAGAGCCTTGTACTGCTCTGTCGTCTCGAGCGTCGCATTCCTGTTATCGATGTTCTTATATACAATCCATGACGGTTTCTGCTTTGTCGCCACAATGTCGTTCTGCTTGCTCTCATCACAGTGCCACAGGCCAAATGCCTGGGACTCAGAGAGTTCTGTCGGTGCATCGACCTGACGGCTCATAATGAACGCATCAATATAAGGATTGCTGTCTGCAATGTAATAAGCGTAAGCGATTGCCGCTGCCTGAAGATCCTCCGTCGTTCCTCTCGTCGCACTCTTTGAGGTAAAGCCCTGCTCGGAGAGAATGACGTGGCGCACAGCACCGGAAGCATTGCGGAACTGTGCCTGCTGAAGATAATCTGTCAGCACACTCAAATTCAGCATATTGACAACCGGGGAGGACGCATCATTCTTGATCAGTCCGGTCTCTGCATCATTCCAGAACTCCGGCTCCGTCAGCGGAATCGAGTACGGATGGTAAGCAAGTCCCCAATCCATCGAACCGCCCGGAATCATCTTGTTGTTGAACGTATCAATGACATCCTTCGCGTTGTACTTGAGACTTCCGTCTGCATCGTAATTCCAGTTATAGTCAGTCGAGAAGAATACTCTGCTGTTCGCACTCGTGCTCTTGATTGCGGTGTAGAACACACGGAACGCTCTCTGGTACTCCTCGACATACTGATCAAGGCTCATCGGTCCCATGTAGTTCCAGAGCTGGTTGTTGATCTCATTTCCGATTACCCAATTGGAAACTCTTCCATATGGGGACTTCAGGCTTCCATAACGGTCTGCAAGGAAGGACGCGATTGCGCGAACCGTCTCATAACCCTCCTGAGTCGCCACATTGAAGCCATAGTAGTTTGCTCTTGAAGCAGGCTGTTTTGTCACACCCGGATAATAGAGCTGAGGTGTCGAATCGCTCCATCCGTTCAGGATGACTGCGGTCACCGTCATATTCTTCTCCGACATCCGGCGGATCGTGTCATCATAGACAGCAAGCACGTCCTTGCTGAAATGATAGGTCTTTCCGTCATACTGATAGTCGATTCCGCTTCCTAAAATGTGATTGAACGGAATGTTGACAATCACATGGTTGACACCCAGAGAAAACGCATCTGAGAGCATTGCCGGGGTCGTCTGAATCAGCAGACCCTTCTTTGTCTGCGCACTCTTGTAGGCATCGGTGTACTTTGCCACAGACTCCGGATTCGTGATATACGCCTCGTTGCTGACAATCGTGTACTCACTTCCGTCATAGACGGCAACGACATAGCTTGAGCAGAGCGCATCCTGCTCCGTTCCAAGATTCAGCGGAGTCTGAAAATTCAGCGCATCTCCCTTTGTGATCCATGCGCAGTAGTCTGTTCTGCCTTTCAGATCCCTCTGATAAGGTTTCATCTCAAACAGATAGAGATAATTGTCATAATACGCAGAATCTGACCACGTTCCCTCCATCTGTCCCTTGATCGACACCTGTTTTCCATTCTCCACCGTGCAACTGGTTATATGCGCAAACTCCGTCGGAGCCGGCTTTCCTTCCTCTGCCCGTGCCTGAATGATTCCCGTAATTCCGGTAAATGCGGTGAGCACCACCAGACAGCACAGAGATAACCAGTACTTCCAATTTAAGTTTAAGTACTTCTTTTTTGTGTTCAACTTCTTCTGCCTCCAATCTCTGCCTTTTTCACATCCTCTATCATAGCATGATATGTCAAAGGTGCAAGAACGATTCTCTTACATTGGCTTACAATTTTCTTGCAGAATATGTTGAAAATCTTCCTGAAATTCCGTTTTCGTCATAAAGCGATCTATCATTCCATTGTTTCGATACCATTCGAAATCAGTCTCTACCTGATCAGAAGTCAGAATCAGGCGGATCTCCGGGTTGACTCTGCGCAGGATCTCACAAAGCTCGATTCCGTTCATCATCGGAATCATATAATCCGCAACCACCATCTCATAGAGCTCCGGATTTTTCTGAACCTTGTCGATGAGAACAGCCGGATGCTCGTACAGATCAATGCTGTAACGGCTTCCTCGCGCCGTTCCCTTCATTTTCCGCAGCCTCTCATCCGACGATACAATCGCAATCCTCGAGACGGATTTAAGGCGCTTGCGTCCGTCCTTATCTTTCTTCTGATCGCTCTGTGGATCTGCCTGATACTCTGGAATATACAGCTCAAAACACGTTCCCTGATCCTGCTCACTCTTCACCTCGATCCTTCCGTCCACTGAGCGGATCATGTTTTGGACAACCGAAAGTCCAAGACCGGTTCCCTGTCTCGACCCCTTCGTTGTGTAGAACGGCTCAAAGATCTGCTGGCGCGCACTCTCGCTGATTCCACATCCCGTATCGGAAACCCGCAGACAGATCATCTTCCCCTCTTTCTGCTTTAAATCTTCCCTCTTTAGCGAGACCGTTAAAATCTTTTTTTCTGAATGTTCCATCGCCTGAAATGCATTTTTGCACAGGTTCATTAAAATATGCTCTGCCATTCCGCGCCGTCCCCAGATAAAAAGGCTCTCCTCAGTGATTTCCGCCCGAAATGTGATCGCGGATGGCGCAAGCTGGCGCACAACCATCAGCGCACTGTTCGTCTCCTCCGTAAAATCCAGTTTTTCAAGCCGAACTCCCATATCCTGTCTCGAAAATGCCAGAAGCTCCCTCGAAAGATTCGATGCCTTGTCGACCGAGCGTGTGATCTCCCGAATCATCTCCAGATTTTCCTCGGAAATGCTCTCGTCATTCTCAAGAAGTTCCGAGTAGATCAGCACCGGTGTCAGATAATTGTTGAATTCATGCGCGATATGGCTTGCCATCATGCCGAGAGACTGAATTCTCTGGTAATGGCGGATTTCATCATTCTTTCGCGCAAGCAGTTCCATCCCCTGATTGATTTCCTTCAAATAAGAAATCTCTTTCTGTTGGGAAACTGCAAGAAAGCGATTTTTGAGGATCATCCGTGTCGCAAAGACGAGCACGAGAACATAAAACATTACAATTCCGACGAGAACCGCCATCATCCGGTTTAACGGACTGTCAAGCTCCTCCATCGGCAGAGTTGAGTTCACAATCCACCGCTCTCCCTGAATGTAAATGACCGTGAACGCGACAATCCTTCGCACAGCCGACAGGGACGGGTCATCCCAGACATAGCTGTCAAGAATTCCTGTTCCGGAATCTTCTTTTGTCTGGCGCTCAACCCATGAATCCAGGCTCGTTAAATTCAGAGACGGGTAACGCAGACTCCGCCCCTTGACAGCGTCCATTCCGATCTGATCCGTCGCATGATGCATAATGATATCAAGATTCTGGTCTTTCACGACCGAATAGCCATTCTCTCCGATCTTGACCGGCTCGACAATCTTCTGGTAAATGCGATGCAGATCCATCGAAAACAGGAGCACATACTCGCCCTCCTGCGTGACGATCTTCTTCGCAATCTTCATCTCGTACCATCCGTTCTGCTGTGAAAACTGCTTTCCGACAATCTCTGCCTGCGAATTTCCCCTCTGATCGGTCATCTCCCCGCTTGTTTTCCCTGCCTTCTCAATCTGTTCCCGCGCACTCGAGGCTGTACTCAAAATTTCTGCATGATCGGTCAGATACGAATACGTCTCTCCATTCGGAGTATCAAGAAGGATCTGATCGTAAAGCCCCCCGCTCTCACGCAGGAAATATCCCGTCTGTCTGCGAATTTTGCGCTCCGTCTCACTGATCTTTGCTGAGAGAACACTCTGATTCTCAGCCAAAGTTTCCGTCTTTCCCTCATTTTGGCTCCCAACTGAGCTATCCGTCTGATTCCTGATCTCGTCTTGGTCTTCAGTCTGATCCTCAATTTGATTTGAATCGCCTTGACTCAAATCGCCGAACCGACTTTCCAGATCATCGAAATCTTCATAATAAAGATCAATCTGCTTCAATTCCGAATTCAGATAGGAACTCAAGTTGTTTCCGATCACACCCGCAATCGTCAGAAGCTGGCTTTCCTCTGTCCGAATCATCGATTCCCGATACCTCCGATAAAACGTCAGACAGGCAACAACCATCGCAAGCGACAGCAGTGCAATCAACAGAATAGAAACGAGTTCCGTGACGTGCTTTTTCACCCATGAGTTCAACCATGCGTTCAGATTCTTCATTCCTCTATCTGTCTCCCTTCATTCATGCCTTTTGCAGTTTCCACTCACAGATCCATCTTGTAGCCGATTCCACGAACTGTCTTTAAATAGTCCGGATTCTTCGGGTCATCCTCGATCTTGTCGCGAATCCGCTTCACATAGACCGTGATCGTGTTGTCGTCCACGATCGCCTCATTCCAGACCTGCATGTAAAGTTGTGCCTTCGTGAACACCTGACCTGGATTTTCCATCAGAAAGCGAAAGAGTGCCTGCTCCCTCGCCGTGAAATTCAACGGTTTTCCATTTCTCAGGCACTCCATCTTCACGGTGTCGACCGTGAACGGACCTCTCTGAATCGCAGACGGCGCCATCTGGCTGTAAATCTGGCTTCTGCGAATCAATGCCTTAACTGTCTGAATCAAAACTGCAATGTGAAATGGTTTCGTCAGATAACTGTCCGCGCCAAATCCAAGTCCGAGCACCTGATCCATCTCATCCGATTTTCCTGAGAGCATCATCACCGGCGTGTTGTCCCCCGAAGCCCGCATGCTCTGGAGCACCTGATAACCACCGACCCGCTCCATCATTACATCAAGAATCACCAGATGAAAATGCTGTTTCTGGAGCAGTTCAAGCGCCTCATCCCCGTCCGAGGCCTCGGTCACATGCATGCCCTCGCGCGCCAGCGCTGTCCGGATCGCAAGCCGGATTGCCCTCTCATCGTCCACTACAAGAATCTCTTCTGCGTTCATATTCCGTCATCCCTCTCTCCCGTTAAAATCTGGTTTTCTTTTCCCTTATCTTCCATATCTTCCATTTAATATCTTTTTATCGTCTCTATCCATGATCCATATCATAAAAATTAAAAAACACTTCGATGGTCTATTGAGCGTTTCTGTCACATCAATTATAGCAAGATCGGTCCAACATGCACAAGATCATGCACAAGATTCTCTCCGATATTTCACAGGATGCTCCCCCATTTTGTTACGAGAATCTTATTTTTCATAACACACAAAACAGGCGGAGACCATTCAGCACGCTCGCACTGTTTAATCTCCACCCATTTTTTTAATATGTCAAAAGTCGAAAATTGTAATAAAAATTAGCTCTTATACCGTAATAATTCCAAGAACCACTCCAAGTAAAAGCATGATACAGCTCACAAAGAAGTATGGCGGAATGCTGAATTTCATGTGGTCTTTCAGCTCGGTTCCAGTCAGACCGATTGCCAGATAAGTTGCCGGAACAAGCGGGCTTACCATCAGTGCAAGGTTCTTACCGATGATCATTGTCAGTGCGGTATTCAAAGATGCCACACCGTAGGTCTCACCAACCTGCATAACCAGAGGCATGATTCCGTAGAAGTATGCATCTGTACCAATGCAAAGTCCAAGCGGAAGTGCCAGAACACCGAAGATCAGGTGGATGAACTTTCCGAATGCGGACGGAATGATTGCCATGATTGCGCTTGCCATTGCCTCAAGCATTCCGGTTCCATCGAACACACCGACCATTGCACCCGCTGCAAACAAGGTTGCGGAGATCGCCAATGCTGCCGGAGCATGCTTCTTTACAAGCTTGTCCTGAGTCTTCTGATCCGGGTAGTTGACTGCAAGCAGAACACACAGACCCAACATGAAAACTACATAAGATTTACCGATTCCAGTAGACAGAAGGGCGATAACGCCGACGGTCAGCAGGAAGTTAAAAATTAAGAACGCATTGGATTTTCTCAAAGAATCCGTCTCTGCCTTCTCCTTTGTATCCTCTGCAACAACCTCACCCTTGCCAGCACCTGCGCCCTGCTTGATTGCAACCATGCCGAGTACAACAGCAAGCGCGATGTTCATAATCAGTCCTACAACCTGAATCGGGATCAGCATATGCCACAGCTCGGTTGCATCCATCTGAAGAACGGTTGCAGCTCTTGCAGTCGGACCGCCCCACGGAAGCAGGTTCATAACGCCCATGCACGCACCGGTGATACACAGAAGAATTCTCGGATCAATCTTCATCTTCTTGTAAACCGGATACATAGCCGGGATTGTGATTAAAACGGTAACGGCTGTCGTTCCGTCGAGATGTGCGATCGTTGCGATCAGGGCAGTGACAACGGTAACGGCGATAACGTTGTTACCTGCACGCTTTACCAGCCATCCCACAATCACATCAAACAATCCGGTATCAGAAAGTACTCCGAAGTAAATAACGGAAAAGATAAACAAAATACCGTTGCTGGTCGTTGTCTTGATTCCGTCTGCGATGAATCCCATGATATCCACAGGGGCAAATCCAAGAATCAGCGCTGCAATCGTCGGCACAACTGCCAGAACAACGATCGGTGACATTTTTCCCTTTAAAAGCAGGGCGACAATCGCGATGATCATCAGAAAACCAATTACTGCAACCATAAAAAACTCCTCCTCTCGCTCCATTCCATTTCTTTTATTATTTTTTCTCTTACTTGATTTTTATTTTACAGGAGGAACCTTAATGGATCATGACGGAAGAATGACAATTTTGTCATATTTGTTATTTTTTTGTCAGCAATTTCCTGTGAAATGAAAAACGGGGAATCCGCAGATTGGATTCCCCGCCTGAACCTTTATTTATTCATGTAAATACTCCGGTGTCTTTGCCGATACGCAGTACACGTTGACCTTCTTGTCCATCCGGCTGTTGAAGAAAATGCGGTCGGAGGTATGACTGTAAATCGGATGCGGATGTGCATCCTGACCAAGCCAGTCGCTCTCATGCTTACACAGCGGAATCCACTCAAGCACACCATTCTCCCAGTCTGGAAGCACCTTGCAGATGTACTCGGCATCCTTCTTGTGCGGGTCCGGCCCGTTGTCCGTGCTGTTTTCGCGCACTTTCTTGATCTCCCACGGATACTTGAAATATCCGTCACAGACGAGATTTCCTCTGTGATCCATCGTGAAATGTCCGTATGCATTGTAATCATCCGGCAGAGCGATCTCCCAGTATTTACCCGAAGCAAGCTCATACTTTCCTACCATCGCCGGTCCGTTCTCATATCCACCGTGGTAAATGATCGTCTTTCCGTCGTCACTCCACATCTCATGGCAGACCCAGTCTCCGGCTTTTCTCGCATATCCACCCGGATTTCCGAGCGTATCTGTGCCCTCAGTGCGGATTCTCGTGATCGTATCGGAAGCGTGATCATACATCCAGATTCGGCGGATTCCGCAATCAAAGCTCGACCACTCGTGGTTGTACATGATCTTCTCCGGATCAACCGGATTGAACTGTACATGGGTGATCCAGCACTTCGGAACCTGCTTCTCATAGAGCAGTTCTCCGCTCTCCGTATCATAGACGCAGAGATAACTGCTCAAATTCTCCTTCTGAACACGACCATCGATGTCATAGACCGGGCGTTTGTCAAGTCCGGATCCCTCGGTCTCCGGGTCAAAATCCAGGCATCTTCCATCAGTCATCGGCACACAGAGGCGTTTTCCATCGAGACTGACATGGGTGAATGCCGTCATGCGTCCGTCTGGAACGCGGTTGAGCTCCTTGCGATTGCCGAAACGATCTGCCTTGCAGATTTTGTCATCCTGAATGTAATAGATGATCTCTTTCTTATAATCAAGGCAGACACTCGCCTTTCCAAGACCCTCGTTGAAGGTTCCGTCGAAATACACATAGCTTTTTAAAATGCCCTTCTTGTTGTCTGTCAGCGTTGTCTCCTGCCCCGTAAACATGTCCCTGCACACGACATTTGGACTGCCACCGCGATCGCTGATCAGGTAAATTCTCTCATCATTCTCTGCGAGCGAGGAGCAGGTGAAATACAAAAGCTGGGTATTGAACTCCTGCCGTCCAAGGCAATCACTGACGAGAACTCTGCCATTTAATGGCCTCTGCTCTACTTTCTGTGCCTGATTCTTTGGCATCTTATTTTCTGATACCTGATTTTCTGGTACCTGATTCTCCTGCATATGACTATGACTCATCTTGAAATCCATCCTCTCTTATTCCAAGAAGCGCACAGAATTTCTCTCAAACAACGGCAGATTGCTCCGAAATACAATCTGACTCCCGACCACAAAGGATTCCTCCGACCGCATATCTTTCAAAAGATAGTCCACCAAAAGACGAGTCGCCATGTAGGCCTGAGCAAACGGATTTTTCTGGATCAGGTTCTGAAAGACGCCTTCCTGAAGAGCTTTTTTGTTCTCCTCAAAAATGTCACTCCCGATCGTCACGATTTTTCCCGCTTTTCCGCACTCTCTTAACGCCTGTGCGAGCATCACACTTGTTCGGGATGAGACACAGCAGGCCGCTGCCAAATCCGGTCGTCTCACATGCTCAAGAATCTTCTGGTAGTTCTCCTCGCAGATCAGGTTGGAATACTCCCGGTAGATCAGATTGTCAAAATGATTCTCTCTCATGTAGGCATCAAATCCATCCTCAATCCGCTTGTGGGAGGGATAATCCCGAATTCCGGCACAGAGAAGAATGCTTCCACAGTAAGGAATCCGGTTCATCACAATCTCCGCCATCGTTCTTCCAATGATGTCATAATCTGCCGATACACAGAAAAGTCGTCCACTCTCCGGCATATCCGTGTCAAGAAGTCCGAGTGCCAGCCCCCGATCCACATAGGAGTGGAGCTTCTCGGCACTGAACGGACATCGATTCCCGTGGATCACAAGACCATCCAGCTTCCCGTTCTCGAGAAGTTCTTCCAGTTCTTTCAACACAATTCTCTGCCGTTTCTGAAAATCGATCGACCGCCCATCTCCATTTTCCGGATAGGCAAACTCGCGAATCGAGATATTAAAATCCTGAATACTCTCCTTATAGGTACGAAATCCGTTCCAAAGCTGCGGATAGTAGTAGCGGTTATCTCCTGCCACCTCCGGAAAACAAACTGCCAGATGCAGTGTCTTTCGCTTCAGAGAGGACGCCACCGTATTGGGATGATAGTCCATCTCTTTCGCAATCTGGCGAATCCGCTCACGGGTAACCGCTCCCACGCCGGGCTTATCACTGAGAGCCAAATGGACTGTTCCCAGTGACACTCCCGCCTCCGCCGCAATATCCTTGATCGTTACTCTGCGCTTCATTATTTTCATCCTCCGAACATCACATAATCCTTGCATCATTCACTGCATAATTCTTTTATGCATGATTCCCTCATCATTCATTCTTTTTTCTATTTATTAGGCACGATCATGCAATCTTCCTCAGAATTTCATCGCAAACCAACATTCCAATTCTATTAAAAGCCAAAATACTCTTTTACATTGTTGTAGCAAATATTCTGGATCGTCTTTGCCAGTTCCTCTTCTCCGGAGAAATACTCTCCTCTCTCCACAAGCTCACCGAAGAAATTGCACAGCACACGGCGATACAATTCATGGCGCGGGTAGGACAGAAAACTTCTGCTGTCCGTCAACATTCCGACAGAAAGGCTGATCGGATAGAGGTTAGAAGCTGCACGCAACTGCCTGTCGATTCCGTATACCTGATCATGGAACCACCACGGCGCACCCAACTGAACCTTCGCCTTTGTTCCCTTTTCACAGAATCCTGCTGCCAATATAGCATAATTTTCCGTATCTGTCCCGTTAAGACAGTACAAGATTGTCTTCGGCAGCATATCATCGAGGGTCAGACGATTCAAAAGTTCTCCGACACTCTGTACCTGAGTCGAGTCATCGGCACAGTCAAAACCGGTGCTCTTTCCGACGCCTGCGACGTATTTGCGGTTTGCATTCAGATATGTTCCAATGTGAAGTTGCATCACATATCCATTTTTGCAGTAGAGTTTTCCCATCTCATAGAGGAAGGCACTGCGGTACTGGTCATCCTCTCTCTTTGTCAGTGGCTCACCTGCGACTGCCTTCTCAAAGATCGTCTCGATCTCCTCCTCGGTCGCGTCCACCCAGGTAAAATCCGGAATTCCATCATCGGATACCGTCGTTCCGGTCACTTTCTGGAAATACTGAAGGCGGGACTCAAGTGCACCAATCAAATCCTTAAACGTCACTATTTCGACTCCTGCAACCTGACCGAGCGTCTTTACATAGGTGCCAAACTCCTTGTCACGAAGGAACATTGCCTTATCCGGGCGGAAAGCGGTGATGATGCGCGTCTTTAAGGACGGATCCTCTTTCAGTGCGATGTGATAGTGAAGATCATCGATCGGGTCCTCGGTCGTGCTTGCAAGCTCGACATTGGAGATTTCCATACACCATCTTGGCGTGATGTTCTTCTCCTGAATCATTGCCTTTGTGCGCTTGTAGATCTCGTCGGCATTCCTCGCACTCAGCGGTTCGTCGATTCCGAAGAAACGCTTAAGTTCGAGTGCACACCAGATGTAGATCGGATTTCCGATCATCTGCGGGAGAATCTCAGCAAACTTCATGTACTTCTCATAGTAAGTCGTCTCGGTGCCGGTGATGTACTTTTCCTCAATGCCGAACGTTCTCATCGCACGCCATTTATAGTGATCGCCGGAAAGCCACATCTCACCGATGTCCTCGAACTGACGGTTCTCGTAGATCTCCTTCGGCTGAAGATGGCAGTGGTAATCGATAATCGGCATATGCTCCGCATACTTGTGGTAGAGCATGCGTCCCGTCTCATTTGTCAGATACAGTTCCTCATTAAATGTTGTATTCATGTTGCTTAAACCTCCTGTCATTTCTGCAATCTGTTTTTCTCACAGGTTATATTCCGATAAGTCCGTCAAAATCCAATCAGTGCTCCGCCATCAACCGGAATGCAGGTACCGCTGATGTATCTTGCTGCCTCACTGCAAAGGAAGGCTGCACACATTCCGACATCCATCGGATCGCCGACCTCTTTTGCCGGGATTCTGCCGATGATCTTTGCAAGACGCGGTGCATCGTTGTCGGTTGCCTTGTGGAACATCGGGGTGTCGATCCAGCCCGGAGCGATCGCATTGACGGTGATGCCGTACTCGGCGAGCTCAGCTGTCAACGTGTGAATCAGACCGAGGTATCCTGCCTTTGCAGTTGAATATCCTGCGACCTGAGGCTGACCGATATAACTTGTCATACTTGCCTGGAAAATGATTCTTCCGCGGCGATTCTCTTTCATATGTGGAACAAATGCTTTCGTCAGTGCAAATGCGCCTACAAGGTGAACATTCAGCACGTTCACATACTCTTCCACGCTCATCTCCCAGATATACTTTTTGCAGTGGTTTCCTGCATTGTTGACGAGAATGCTGACCGGTCCGTGCTCTTTGATGATTCGATCTGCAATTTCCTGCGCCTTGTCAGTCTCTGTGATGTCAAATGGATAATAGACAGCTCTGTCACCGAATTCTTTTAAGACCTCCTGTGCATCTTCCTGCGCGCCACGGCTCAGAACGACAACTTTCGCGCCTGCGCTGATCAGACAGCGGGTGATCGCAAGTCCAAGTCCGGTTGCTCCGCCTGTCACAACAGCGGTCTGTCCTTTCAAAGAATAGTAATCCCCCATCTGGAATGTTGCCATTTGCTCTTGTGTAAATGCCCCCATTGTTGTGCTCCTCCTTCACTTTCTCCATCTATTTATTTTCACAAGGTTTTCCCACCGTCTTCTCCTGATACTTATACGGAATGAAATACTCCCTGTGCCCGAGTGCCTCGCTCTTACTGCATGCCCCACCGGCGACATCCACAACCATCTGCGTCAGCTGATCGGCAAGCTCATCCTGCGTGCACTGACCGGCGAGAACCGGACCTGCATCAAAGTCCATATCCTCTTTCATACGCTCGTAGGTCTTATGATTTCCGGTGATCTTGATGCACGGGCTGACTGCACTTCCAACCACATTTCCTCTTCCGGTCACGAGAAAGACGATGTGTGCGCCACAGCTGATCAGATCCATCAACCCCTCATTGTCATTTGGATTCGTGATTCCAAACTGCATCCAGTACGGATCGGGTGTCGAGTCTAAAAGCCACAGTCCCTTCCTCGGCGGTGCGACGGAAACCTTCGTCACTCCCTGAATCGGACGACTTCCACTCTTGATGACGGCTCCCATACTCTTCTCCTCGATCGTCGAGAGACCGCCGGCAAAGTTGCCGGGGCTGACGGAATACTGTCTGACTGACTTGCAGTAGTCAAGCGCCTTTGTATAGGTGTAGCGAAGCTCTTCCTCCGCTTTCTTGTCCACCGCACGGGAAGTCAAGAGATCAACAAGACCGATTGCCTCGACAATCTCCTCAAAGATCGCCGTTCCACCGAGATCCACGAGTTTGTCATAAAATCTTCCGACCACGACATTTCCGGCAAGACCGCTCGTGTAATCACTGCCTCCGCACTCTGCACCGATGACAAGGTCAGAAAGTCCCATCTCGACTCTCGGCACTTCTTTTAAGCGTTCGAGAGCTTCAGTGACCCATTTTATTCCCTTCTCGATCGCTTTGCGGGTACCGCCCTCCTGCTGGATGAACATCCACGAGGCTTCCTTGTCTTCCTCCCTTGCGATATTGGCAAGCCACTCCGGCTGTACATACTCGCATCCGAGTCCGACTGCAAGCACACCGCCCACATTCGGGTGGCGGATCAGGCTGATCAGCAGATTAACTGCGTACTGATTGTCTGTACATCCGTCAAATCCAAGCACCTCGACATCTGTGTGATTCGTTCTCTCCGCGATCTGTCTTGCGACAAACTCACTGCACTTTACGGTATAGATGACGAGAATCCGGTTGCGGATTCCCTTGGAACCATTTTTTCTGGCATATCCCTGCCACCGGACATCCGCCCAGTTTTTCATTTCTTCCATCTCGCTTGCTCCTTTGATTCTCTCCCTGATTTTCCGGCTTCCGTTTAGGACATTACTCACATGATTTATTACTCGTATCGAACATCCTTCGGCGCTCCGGTGATCAGATCCAGATGGCTCGAGCGCTCATCGTATACACTCCGCATATTGTGGAGATGCACCCAGGAACCCTTTTTGATGTCCTTGACTGCCTTGCCAATCACGACTCCATATTTCACAATCGGCTCACCTTCTTTTATATCCCGAACTGCAATCTTGTGACCGTCCGGAACCTCCTCAATCGCCTCCACAGAAGTCTCATTTGCATCTCCACGCAGAAGAACCGATCCTGTCTCGAGTTTTTCCAGTGCGGTCGCTACATTATCCGATTGATGAATCTGAAATGCCGTCATCTCTCTTTTCCTCCTCATTCCCAGAAAGCTCCAAAAAATATCTTTACAGAATTTTACAGAATACCAAACTCTGCAAATGCCTGGGTTGCACTCATTCCATTCTCAATCGCCTTGCGGACTTTCTTCTCTCCCGCTGCCTTCTCAAGTGCCTTCTCAAGAACCTCCTCATGGATCTCCTTCGGAATGATCAGAACGCCGTCCACATCTCCGAATACCAGATCGCCGTCATGGATCGTCACCTGACCGATCTCAATCGTACATCTGAAATCACACACATAGGTACGGATGCTCGAATCCTGAGCCCAACATGCCTTTGCAAATACCGGCCAGTTCAATCCAAGAACCTGAGGTGTGTCTCTTGTGTAGCCGTCGAGAACTGCTCCGCCTGCTCCTCTCGTCTTTGCGGTCGTTGTCAACAGCTCGCCCCAGAGTGCGCTGTTGTGTGCGCCGGTTGCCACATAGATCTCATTCGGCTTGAGTTGATCAAGCGCCTCCGTCAGATAGCCGAACGGCTTCTTCGGTGCTTCAAACACGTCATTTTCCAGAATCGTGCAGGCAAAACCAGCCATTTTCAGGCGGTTGTCCGGCTCATCTGCATTCACAAAAGGAGCAGTGGGAACCATCGTCGCAAGTGGACGGATCTCTGCCGGAAGGAACTGGTGGTTGTATCCCATCTGATCCAGAATGTCGCCAACTACCGGGGTGTATAATTTTTCTTTCATTAACTGAAACATCTCTTCATCATTTTTCCAGGTTGCCATTTTCTTTTCTCCCTTTTCTTTTTTGTCTGATTTTTATAGGCAAAAAATGCTGCTGCATTCCATTTTCAAAGTAGGATACAGCAGCATTTCTGCAAAGTAATTTTTTCAAGTCAAACGCCCGCAATAACTTGGTGCGTGAGTCTTTCTTATATCGGATTCTTTCTTATACCGGCATGATCAGGTTCGGAAGGAACATAACGAACGCCGGAACATAGGTTACGAGAATCAGGACAATCAGCATAACTGCGTAGAACGGAAGCATGCTCTTTGACAGTTTCTCAATCGGAATCTTGGAGATTGCAGCGCCGATGAAGAGGGTAGAACCTACCGGCGGGGTGATCAGACCGATTCCGAGGTTTACAATCATGATAACGCCGAAGTGAACCGGGTCAATACCGATGCTCGTTGCAATCGGGAGAAGGATCGGAGTCAGTACCAGGATGATACAGCTCATATCCATCATCGTTCCGAAGATCAGCATCAGGATGTTCATCATGACAAGAATCAGATACTTGTTTGTGGTAAAGCCAAGGATTGCATTGGAGATGATTGCCGGAACCTTTAAGTAGGTCAGAAGCCATCCAAATGCAGAGGAGGTTGCAATCAGGATCAGCACGATTGCCAGCGTATTCAGTGCATTCTCAAGTACCTGCCAGAAATCTTTCAGAGTCAGTTTCTTGTAGACGAAAGCAGATACAAACAGCGCCCAGACAACTGCGATTGCTGCCGACTCGGTCGCAGTGAAGATACCGATGACAACGCCGACAACTACGATCATAACGGTGAACATGCCCCAGACTGCGCTTGTTGCTGCCTTCCACAGAACCTTGAAGCTGAACGGTGCGCCCTTCGGGTAATTCTTTTTAACAGAAACGTAGTAGCTGTAAATCATCAGGGCAACGCCGAGAATGATACCAGGTCCAAATCCTGCAAGGAAGAGACGACCGATGGAGACGGTACCTGCAACCGTTGCATAGATAACCATGTTGTGGCTCGGAGGAATCAGGATTCCCTGTACAGAACTTGCCATCGTAACGTCGGTGGAGAAGTCTGCGTCATATCCCTGATCCTTCATCATCGGGATCAGGATCGTTCCAAGGGATGCAGTATCTGCTGCGGAAGAACCGGAAATACCACCGAAGAACATCGATGCCACGATATTTACCATTGCCAGACCACCGCGGATCCATCCGACGAGGGCATCTGACAGCTCAATCAGCTTATCTGAGATACCACCCTTTCCCATGATCTCACCGGCAATGATGAAGAACGGCACTGCCATCAGCGAGAAAGAGAATACACCTTTTACCATCAGCTGAACAATCTGCATCAACGGCAGTTTCAGATATGCCATCGTGATGACACTCGAAACTCCAATCGCGTAAGCGACCGGCATACGGAAAACGATAAAACCGAAAAATGAAATCAGCAGAATTGCGATTGCTACGGATTCATTAACCATTCGTAATTTCTCCTTCCTTTGTCTGATACTCAGCCGGTACCTTTCCCATCAGGCGCAGAATAAACAGAATAAAACGCTCACTCTGCATCAGCAACATGCATACTCCGGCGATCGGAACAGACGCATACAGGAAACTCTGCTTGCATCCAAGACCGGACATAACGCTCTTTCCCATCAGCTGAGTGAACTGGATTCCATACACGATCATGAAAAGACTGAATCCAAAAATCATCACATGGCTCATCGCCTTCAGGAAACTGATTACCTGTTTCGGAAGCACATAATCAATCAGCATTACGCGGATATGAGTATCTGTTCTTACTGCAAGGGAAGCACTGATGAGTGCCATGTAAACCATGCACAGCAGGATCGCCTGCTCGCCCCATCTTGGAGTGGAGTGTAAAATGTAACGACAGAAAACAACATAACTCGTAATACAGATGGAGCAGATGAATATCAATTTGCAGAATGACATGAACAGCCAATATACTGCATCATAAAACTTTTTCATTAGACTTCCTCCTGCCTAAAAGATATGGGAAACCCGACTGCAATCGACGAACAGAAGAGATTCCCCATATCACCATCAAAGCTCTCTTTTAACTCTTAGCCCTAATAAATAATCCTAATTTCAACTCAACTCTTAAACCTTTTTCTGGAGTCTCTTCCAGAAATTCCGCTTGAAGTTCTTCTTACTTCTGGATCTCTACCATCTTCTGAAGCAGATCCTCGATGCCCTTGGTGTAGTTTGCCCATACCGGCTCACATGCGGACTGAGCAGCTGCCAGATCCTCAGCTGTCATATCAATGATATGAACACCCTTGTCCTCAAGATCCTTGCGGAGTGCAACCTCCTCTTCACCGATTGCAGACTTGTTCCAATCAGAAGCCTTCTGACCAGCCTCAAGCAGGATCTTCTGATCCTCCTCGCTCAGTGCGTTCCACTTTGCCTCTGCCATCAGAACGATGCCCGGGCTGAAAGTGTGACCACTTAACAGATAGTAAGGAGCAACTTCATAGAACTTGTTGGAGGAATATCCCGGATATCCGTTCTCTGCACCGTCAACAACGCCGGACTGTAAGGAGCTGTACAGCTCACTGTAAGAGATCGGGGTCGGCTCTGCACCGAGTGCCTTCATCGTATCCATCATCAGCTGGGTCTCCGGAACACGGATCTTCATGCCCTTGATGTCACCAAGACCGCTAATCTCCTTCGTCGTGAACAGGTTTCTTGCGCCCTCATCCATATAGAACAGACCAACCATGCCTGCGCCTACCTCAGAGCCCTCAGATAAGAATGCCTGACCAAGTTCCTCATCCTCGAGAACCTTCCACATCGAATCTCTGCTGGAGAAGATAAACGGAAGACCAAACATGTTCAGTTTCTGGAAGCCATAATCAGATAAAGAGTTCGTGTTTGCACGGTACATATCAACGGTTCCGCCACCCATCTGAAGTGCATTCAGACAGGTCTTCTCATCGCCCAGAGTAGATGCGGAATATACCTCGATCTTGATACGTCCGTCAGACATCTCTTCCACGTTCTTTGCGAACTCATATCCAACGCGGGTGTTGATGTTGTCATCACTGTTCAGCTCTGCGTATTTGAAGACCAGCTCCGGCTCTGTTGTAGAAGCGCCGTCTGCCTTGGACTCCTCTGCCTTTGCTTCTGCGCTTGTCTCTGCGGTCTTGCTGTCACCTGAAGCAGCTGCCGTTGTCGCTGTTGTGTTCCCCCCACCACAGCCTGCAAGGCTCAATGCCATAACAGAAGCCAGTGAAATTGCCATCAGTTGTTTTCTCATATACCCTTCCTCCTAAAAATAATTGTAAACCCTTTCCTGCTACCCCATTTTACTAAAACGTTTTATTATTCTTGGTGTTTTCAGTATATCTCTCCTTGTGCGTTTTGTCAATGATTTGATTGTTTGTTTTAATATTTTCGTCATTTTTCAGCGATATGTTTACTTTCTCTTAACACGCCTGCCCTTATTTGCGTTTTTCTCATCATTTTTTGTGCATTTTGACGCAATAACGTTTTTGTGTTTACTTTTCCTCATAGCTGTGCTACTATGAACTTATGTTACAGTTTCTATGGGATATATATGGGATATATCTGTGGGGTACAAAATAGCTACAAGTTGTGAGCACTGAGGGAAACAAATCAATTTAAAATTAATAAGAATGGAGAAGGGATCATTATGAAAATCACAAGTTTTGAGACATGGTGGGTCAGCAGAGATCATTGCCTGTTTGACAAGAAGCGTCAGGGTGGCGCCGAGATGAACTGGGATGTCATCGCTCTGAAGATCGGAACTGACGCCGGAATTGATGGAATCGCAACCTGTCTGGCTGCAAGAAGCGGTGGCGTAACCGAAAATTACTTATATGATAATATCGCTCCTGTCATCATGGGACGTGACCCGCACGACAGAGAGGCCATCTGGCAGGAACTCTGGAACATCGACCGTCATCTGACATTCTTCCCAGTCTACCTTCCGGGTCCGATCGATGTCGCACTCTGGGACATCTGTGCAAAGGAAGCGAATCTCCCGCTCTATAAGTACATCGGCGCTTACCGCAACAGCCTTCCTGTCTATGCAAGTGGTAATTTCCATGCAACCGTTCAGGAGTACGTTGACGAGGCTCTTCACTATAAGGCACTCGGCGTTCCGGGGTACAAGGCACATCCGGCAGGACCGGTTTCCTTCGATATGCAGGTACACCAGGCAATCCGCGACGCAGTCGGTGACGACTACATCCTGATGAGTGATCCGGTCGCAGAATACACAATGGGCGATGCCGTTGCAGTCGGCAGACAGCTTGAGAGGCTGAATTACAAGTGGCTCGAGGAGCCGTTCCGCGACTTTGAGCTCTACAAGTACACTGAACTGTGCCGGACTCTGGATATCCCGATCGCTGCAACCGAGACGACGAGAGGCGCACACTGGGGTGTTGCTCAGACGATCGCTCAACGTGCCGCTGACATTGTGCGTGCCGATGTAAGCTGGAAGGACGGTATCACCGGCACCTTGAAGATCGCCCATATGGCTGAGGGCTTCGGCATGAACTGTGAGATCCACACAACGACGATGAACTACATGGATCTCGTAAATGCTCATGTGAGCTGTGCAATCCGCAACTGCGAATTCTTCGAGTACTTCGTTCCGGAGGAGAACTATCAGCTTCCGATGGTAGGCAAACTTCCGATCGAGAATGGTATTATCACCGTTCCGGATACCCCAGGTGTCGGTGCAGAGCTCGACTGGGAACTGATCGAGAAGGCATGCAGAAGCCACAGAAAACTGGAACTGTAATCAATCTCCAAAGAACCCTGATCTGCAAAGAAGCGTAATCCGCCAAAAGCACGGGAATATCGGATAAATAGAATTAAACGATACAAAGAAAAATAGAAAATCCAAACGGAGGAATCAAATCTCATGAAAGAACTCGAAGGCTATGCCGGCATCGTAACCGGCGCCAGCAGTGGAATCGGTCTTGCGATTGCAAATTCTCTGGCAGAAGCCGGAGCTACGGTATACATCATCAGCCGTACCGGAAAGGTGAAGGAGGGTTATCCGGAGAGTGTGCCGGGAACAGTTCACATCAAGGGCGATATTACCAATGTAGAATCGATGAAGAAGATCTGCGCCGAGCTTGCCGATAAGCACGACGGTCATCTCGATTTTCTTGTCAACAATGCAGGAGCGACCTACAAATGTCTCGCACAGGATGTTCCAGCGGAAGAATTTGACCGCGTCATCAACGTCAACGTCACCTGTGTCTTCCGCATGTGCCAGATCTGCTACCCTTACCTCAAGAAGAGCCCGCACAAGGGACGTATCATCAACATCTCGAGTATGAGCGCTCACCTCGGTTTCACCCAGGTTGTTCCCTACTGCACGAGTAAAGCTGCGGTCTGCGGAATGACGAGAGGTCTCGCAGTCGAATGGGCAGAGGACAATATCTGCGTCAACAGCATTGCTCCGGGCTGGTTCCACAGCAAGATGCTCGACGACGTGATGGATGATGATCGTCGGAAAAGAATCCTCAACCGCATTGCTGTCCACGACTTCGGAAAGACCGAGGATCTCGGCGCAATGGCTCTCTTCTTGATCGGACCGCACGGAAGCTACATCACCGGTCAGGACTATGCATTGGATGGCGGTACTCTTGCTTATGGATATTAAACTGCCCACTCGGGCTCTGACAACTTCCGTTCTCGGACTCTCTGTTCTCAGTTTTTCCGTCCTCGGCAGTCATGCCAGCCCGGCATTTGCAGGAAATGCAAAAAACAATGTCTCAGCGTCTGAACAGACCACGCAGGGATCTTCTGCGCAGACAACCGCCTCATCAAATTCCTACGAGATTTCCATCTCTGATTTTGTCCGGTCAGACGACGATCGTGATCCGGCGGGAAGCTACGTTGTTCAGATGACTGTTCCCGCCTTCGATCAGGCAAAACTCTACTGGGACAGCATGGAAGACCCCCAGTTTGCAATGCGGGTTAATGATAGCCCCGCTCCCACCAAAAATTCGGACGGGAACGCTTCGGGGGATAACACAAATTCCGACGACTGGAGCGAGTGGCAGAATCTCACGGAATCCGGTCAGATCTACCTTCGCAACATCAACGATCTCTTCAGCCTGAACCTTTTTTCCTCCGCTCCGAAAGAAGTCACCGTTGAAATCCGAAGCGAAAATTTTGAGAACCTTCCAGATGGGGATCTCTCCAGTCTCCGTCTGGAACTCTCATCCGAAGAAAAAGATTTAAAATCCACGATCTCGATGATCGTCGTCATGCTCTGTGCCGGAGGTGTCCTCTACATTAAGAAACGCCGGATGACTGCCAAATAAAAAATGGGATTTGGCGCATAAAGTGAAATCCTATTTATTTCATGACACAACAAAATGGGCCATCGCAGATTCGTGCGACAGCCCATTTTCTTTTTATCACTTTATGAATAATTTCTTTAACCAAATCTTAATCTCTTAGATCTTAGAACAGACCCGGGAAGATCGTTGCCGGAATTGCCAGCCACATGTTCGGGAACAGTACCAGCAGAGCCAGAACTGCGATCGAGGACAGGAAGTACGGAAGGGTTCCCTTAAACGCATCCTCAATTGTAATTCCACTGATGGATGATGCGATCAGCAGGCACAGACCATAAGGCGGAGTTACCAGACCAAGAGCCAGGGTAACAACGATGATCAGACCAAGGATGATCGGGCTGATTCCCAGTGCGGTAGCAGACGGAAGAATGATCGGAACGAAGAGGATCATTGCCGGAACTGCATCCATGAAAGTACCTACAAACATGAAGAATGCAACTACTACGATCAGGAATACCAGCTTACCACCCGGCATTGTGGTGAAGAACTGCTGTACGATCACGTTCAGCTGATAGTAGCTTAACAGCTCACCAAGTGCATTTGCGGTAGCCAGCGCAAACAGAGACAGAGAGGAAAGTTTCATCGTCTCAATCAGGATGCGAGGCAGATTTCTTACCTTGATGGTCTTGTAGAAGAAGATACCAACAAGCAGAGCGTAGATACATGCAAATGCTGCGGACTCAGTCGGTGTGAACAGACCAGAAACGATACCACCAATCAGGATGATCGGAGTCAGCAGAGCCGGCATGGATTCCAGAGTCTGACGAACAACCTTGGAGAACGGAACTTTCTCACATTTCGGGAAGTTCTTGCGCTTGGAGTAGAATTTAACGACTGCCATCATTGCAAGACCAAGAAGAATACCAGGAACAAGACCACTCATGAAGAGTGCGCCGGTACTTACGTTTGCGATACCTGCGTATACAACCATCGTGATACTCGGCGGGATGATCGATCCCAGAGTGGAGGATGCTGCGGTGACACCAACGGAAGTACCCTTGTCGTATCCCTGCTTCTCCATTGCCGGAATGAAGATCTTACCAACACCAGCGGTATCAGCCTGAGAGGAACCGGAGATTCCTGCGAAGATCATAGAAACCAGGACGTTTGAGTATGCCAGACCACCACGGAAATGACCTACCATGGAGTTACAGCAGTCAATCAGTTTCTCAGTGATTGCACCCTCATTCATCAGGTTTGCTGCCAGAATGAACAGCGGAACTGCCAGAAGCGTAAAGCTGTTCAGACCGTTAAACATCTTGGAAAATACTACGGTGTTCGGAATCTGTGCCAGAGAGGCGATACCGGTAAAGGATACAACACCCAGTGCGAAGGAGATCGGCACTCCAATCGCCACAAAAACGATGAACATAATTACTAATAATGCACCCATTACTTCTTTCCTCCCTTCATGATTGTGCCAATGTCTTCAATGATATGGCTGATCAGATAAATAGCGGAAGTGATACCACATAACGGAAGGCACAGCCAGGTCGGTCCTCTCTTTAAGGACGGAATGTTTACCCAGGTGTAGTTCCAGAACTGCTTGGTAACCTTAATACCATAATTTGCCATCAGTACTGCAAAAACCAGCATAATCAGAGAGATGATGATTGAAAGAATGCTCTTCTTTACCGGATCTTTCATCATATCGCTGATTGAAGTAAATGCAAAGTGACGTTTCTCATAGACCATTGCGCCTGCACCCATAAATACTGCCCAGATGAAGGAGTACATCGATACATCCTCAGTCCATGTTGCTGCAATTCCAAGATAACGGGACATCATCTGGAATACAACAGTAAGAAGAAATATGCACAGAAAGAATCCACCAATCGCAATCTGGATCTTCTGCAACATCTCAATTGCTTTCTTCATGATTGTCCTCCTTTTCCCAAAAAACCATTAAAACCTTTCACCTAAAAACCCTAAAAGAGACCCTTTAAAAACCCTTTAGACGGAACAACAGCCACCCAGTCTCCCAGGTGACTGTTGCGTCTCATAAACAACCTAATGTTAATGATTAAATACTAATTCAAGTCGACGCTTGCGAAGACTTGTGATACCCCTCCACCTAAAGAGGAGGGAGACATCCACTCTAAGTTTTACTCTTACTCAGCAGCTGCGCGGATCATCTCCAGCTCTGCAGTCATGTTGTTATCCTGAGCGAACTTATCCTGAATCGGAAGTGCCAGTGCCTTGAATGCGTCAATGTCAACATCCTCGAAGTTGGTTACCTCAGCGCCATCAGCGATAACCTTCTCCTTGGACTCCTTGAACATTCTGTAAACAACCTCACGCTCTTCCTTGGTGCACTCCTCAACGCCCTCGTCGATCCAGGCCTTCTGCTCGTCGGTCAGACCATCATAGAAGGAACCGTTCATCAGAAGAAGACGGGTTGTGTAATCGTGGTGAGTCTCAGAGATGTAATGTCCGTTCTGGGTCTTGTGATGCTCTTTCAGCATGAAGCTGGTATAGTCGTTCTCTGCGGAATCAACAACGCCCTGCTGTAATGCCTGATACAGCTCGCCCCAAGCTACGGAAGTCGGGATAGCACCGCATGCCTTCCAGAAGTCCTGCTGTACCTGAGAAGACTGGGTACGGATCGTCATTCCCTTTAAATCCTCCGGCTTGGTAACCGGTTTCTTACCATAGTAATCACGAACAGAAGATGACCAGTAAGCCATGATACGGAAGTTATTTCCGGTCTTCTCTTTTACGGTCTCTTTCATCTTGTCACCGAACTCACCATCCATGCACTTCTCCCAGTGATCGAAGCTGTCAAACAGGTAATTCAGGGAGAACATATCAACCTCCGGAACACCGATTGCAGTCATAAAGCCCGGAGAAGCAACTACCATAGAAGCTGCACCCATCTCCAGCTTCTCGATCAACTCGTTCTCGTTCTCACCCAGAGTTCCCTTATGTACAGTTACCTGAATCTTTCCGCCGGACTTGTCCTCAACAACCTCTTTGAACTTGTCCATACCATAAGAGTACGGATTCTCTAAGGAAGTCTGGTTGGAAGCGATGATCAGGTTCAGTTCCGGCTTCACATCGGAGGTAGCGGTATCTGCCTTTGCCTCGCTCTCTGCCGGAGCTGCTGCGTCTGATTTTGCTGCTGCAGTTGTTGCTGTCTGAGCAGATCCACCGCCACATCCGGTCAAGGATGCCATTAACATTGCGCCTGCCAATACAAGTGATAATTTCTTTTTCATAGTTCCCTCTTTCCCTTCTCTTGTTTTATTTTCACGATCTGCCCACTAGACAGATTCGCAAAGTACCCCGTTTTTATTCTTCTGAAAGCAGTGCCACACTGACTTTGACTACGACCTTGCGGACTGTCATCGGCTCATCGACTGCGACTGCCGGTCTGTGAACATCTGCCGGGAAGAAAATGCTGTAACAGCCTGGTGTTGCTTCGATGAATCCCTCATTCTCCACAGATTTGTAGAAAATCAGATCTCTCTCATCAAAGCGCTCATCCACCTCATACTTTCCGGTATCCGGTGTAAATCCCAGCTTTTCTTTTCCACTTGCCAGAAACTGTACATCTACGAACTTCTCATGAACTTCCGGACGCTTCTCTTCTACTGCACCGGTCTGTGCATCCATAACCTGTGCGTAGATGTCCTTGCCCTGAATCTCATACACGCCGGTTTCCATCGCCGTGAAATCATGAGTCTTCAGATAATCCAGCGCGGTCTGAATTGCCTTCGGATACTTCTTAGCATCGTCCTTTGCATAAATTGATGAAAAAATCATAATATTCTCCTTTTCTAACTTAGAATTCTAACTTAGAGCTTAGAGAGAGGTGATCAGATCCCACTTTTCCTCGATAACCGGAATACCATTCTCCTGATTATCCTTTCTCGTATTGATCTCAATCTCACCCGGATAGAAGACGGTTCCACCTTCCTTGATCGGAATAGAGGACTTGATGTCTGCTACCAGCTCATCGACAATGCGGTCGGTCGTCTCGGTGTCATTGAACTTACCCGGATCAATCGCAATCATGATCTGAGATAAGCCAATCTCATCTCCAAACGTTCCGATCTTCTGAACAGAGTTTGCATTGGTCAGTACGGTGGAGATCAGGTCTAACAGAATGGAAATACCGCTTCCCTTCCAGTAGCCCATCGGAAGAACTCTCCAGGTCTTCTCAATCGCTGCCGGATCGGTTGTCAGATTGCCCTCCTCATCGTAACCACCCGGTACCGGAAGCTGCTGTCCTTTAAGTCTTGCCTCCTCGATCTTGCCGTAGGAGAACTGAGACACTGCACAGTCAACTACCACATGATCGCCATTGCTCTTCGGAACTGCAAGAATGAACGGGTTGTTGCCGATCTTGCGATCTTTACCGCCCCATGCAGGCATGTTTGGCATTGTGTTGGACCAGCAGATACCGATGCATCCCTGGTTTGCTGCCTGCCAGCCGTAGCTTCCACCGCGCATCCAGTGGTTGCTGTTGCCGAGCGCTACCATACCGATTCCATACTGCTTTGCCAGCTCACATGCACGATCCATTGCCTGTTTTGCATTCAGCGGTCCGAAACCTCTGTGACCTTCCCATCTCTCGATCGCTCCCATAGACATCTCGCAGGTAGCGACTACATCCGGATTGATCTCTCCTTTGTCGAGATACTCAACCACTCTCGGGAAACGATTGATACCATGGCTGTAAATGCCATCCAGACTGTTCTGTGCAAAAACGGTTGCTGCATCGACTGCATTCTTTTCTGTAAAACCTCTGCTAACGAGAATTCTCTTGAACTCATTCACCATGTCATCATACTTGATTCTTAACATTTTCCTGATTTCCTTTCTTTTTTCATTCTTCGTTATTTTTGTGCATCAATACTTCTTTGCAATCGATTCTAATAATTATTTTAACATAAATTTCATTAGTTTCAACTGCTTTTTTCCGTATTTCTGTCTAAAATAACGTTTGTATTTTTAGGTATTTTATATAAATTTTAATTTTTTCTGCGTCTGTATTTCATACAACATCCAGCGTTTGTACTTATTATGAACAATTTTTTATTAATCGTTTACCTTACTGTCTTCATTCTGGATCTGTGTTGGATGAAATAAGATTTTTTTGCTGATTCTTATAAAGAATCGATTGCAATCTTAACCACAATCTTCTTCACCCGCTCAGGCTTGTCTATCTGACAGAACGGTCGGTGTACATCTTCCGGGAAAAAGATCGCATAAGTTCCAGGTGTCATCTGAAGCATCACCTCGCCGGACTTTGGATTCTCCTGATAGTACAGCGTATCCTTCTCCTCCAAACAATCCTGAAGCAGCTCATTGTCTCCGAGATCTGGATAGTAACCAATCAGCTCTGAACCCTCTGCCATAAACTGCAATTCTGCATATCTGCGGTGAACTTCCGGAAGCTTCTTCTCCTTTGCCTCCGTCACCCGGTCGCAGATCAGTGCAATCATCGCATCGCCGTTCAGCAAAAACTTGCTTTCTCCAATTCCAGATACATCCGTCTCTCTACAATAACGAATTGCCTCCTGAATCGGGAGGGCGTATGCGGATCCTGTCTCCTTTGCATCAATGTGTCCAAATATCATCTTGCGCCTCCATATTTGCAATCGATTGTTTTAATAGCCTTATCATATCACAGTTTATTCTCGATTGCAAGTATCGTTATCTTGTATTGTTTTACAGTTTTTGTCCATGTTTTTTATGTATTTTTCACAATTCAAGTGGCAAGATCACTGGAAAACTCTTTGTTTTTGAGTTTTTCACTTGCGCCTTGTCGCCTTCATTATAGCAATCGATTGCAATAAAAGATAAAAATATAGGCATCCCAATATCAGGAACTCTCCCTCTCAATAATCTCAGAGAACATCATCAGCTTTCTGTTCTGAACCTTCCCCTCAAGCCCTTCTCGCAGAATCGTGGCTGCGATCTCACTGACTTCCTCGAGCTTATTGTTTAACGTCGTCAGCTTCGGCATACAGATCTCTCCGTAAATACTGCTGTCCACTCCGATAATACCAAGCTGTTCCGGCACATTTACACCCAGATCATGAGCCGCACGGATTCCCCCTACTGCCACGAGATCAATCGAATAAATGATTCCCTGCACATCCGGATGCTCTCTCAAAATACGTACGGTTACATCATATCCGCCCTGAACTGAGCTCTCCTCTGCCTCATACAGAAGAAGATCCTCCCTGGAAGCTCCATGGCGAAGAACAGCATCACAAAAACCCTGCTGTTTGCGCAAGTTTGCCGGAGACGGCTGATCGAGCACAAACGCAAGTTTCTTTTTTCCTTTACTGATCAGGAGATCCGCACATTTTCCCACACCGGCATCCTCATCGATCAAAACACCGGAAACATTCGGCAAATCTAAGTAACCGTTGACAATCACGACTGGAACCTTCGATAAATGTCTCTGAATCGCCTCCTTGATCTGCTCTGTCGCAAACATCGATCCCATCAGGATTACACCTTCGACACGGCGCTGTTCAAGAATCCGGATATACTCGCTCTTATTCTCTCCTTCCGGACCAGTGCTCATAATGATCGAGCAATACCCCCGTTTCGTCAGCTCCTGCTCAATAACAAACGCACTGTTGATGTGATGCGTCACACGGATATCCACAATCAGAATCCCCACCATCTTTGTCGACTGCATCACGAGTCCGCGCGCTGCAACATCCGGCGTATAATTATACTTATCGAGCAAATCCTGCACCTTTTTCCTTGTCTCTGCCTTGATTCCAGGCTTGTTATTGATCACACGGGAGACGGTACTTGCCGCCACACCGGCCTCCCTTGCAATGTCATAAATCGTCACATCTTCACCCCTTATCAAAGATTTTCTTACTCTAATAACTTTCTCTAATAACTATACCTTTTTTTCTATCGAGGGGCAACCCGTTTTTCGCTTCTTTATAATTTCTTTAAGAAATTCATTTATTTCATTATTTTAGATTTCAGAACGCTATTTCCTATCATAATAAAAAAGGGCGTGCCTTGGCACATTCTCACGCCTCATACAAAAAAAGCCATGTTCCATCTCTGGAACACAGCTCTCCTCTCTTCATATACCTTCAAAACTGCACATTGAATCATCCGTTTTCTGTATTTTTCCTAAACCGTCTTGGTTAAGCCCTCGACCTATTAGTGACAGTCAGCTCCACACATTACTGTGCTTCCACCTCTGCCCTATCTACCTCGTCGTCTTCAAGGGGTCTTACTCTTGCGATGGGATATCTCATCTTGAGGGGGGCTTCACGCTTAGATGCCTTCAGCGTTTATCCC